>ERZ1673742.1619-NODE-1619-length-19741-cov-4.763436_pt1 | contig 19741 bp, 21 predicted proteins | sample MGYA00580208_ERZ1673742 | MGnify/ENA primary metagenome ERZ1673742 (study PRJEB41218, sample SAMN15661774) | gut metagenome | host: Homo sapiens | place: Canada: London | collected 2015-08-20/2019-03-30 | study: EMG produced TPA metagenomics assembly of...
AGTTGTATTTATTTGGATTTTATTTTCATCTTTAATATGCCTGTTTGTTTATTGGCAATATCATCGCTGGATTGGTTATCACTTATATGCGTCCGTTTAAGATGGGTGACCGGATCAAATTGAATGATACCACCGGAGATATCATTGAAAAGACTCCTCTAGTGACACGTATTCGGACTCCTAAAAATGAGGTTGTGACTGTTCCCAATTCATTTATCATGTCGTCTCATACGGTAAACTACAGTACTTCGGCACGTGAATATGGACTGATTATTCACTCGGAAGTATCTATCGGTTATGATATTCCCTGGCGACAAGTTAATCAGATACTGATTGATGCTGCGTTGAATACTCCCGGAGTGGTGGATGATCCGCGTCCGTTTGTGTTAGAGACTTCTTTGAGCGACTGGTATCCGGTCTATCAAATTAATGCTTATATCAAACAGGCAGATAAAATGGCACAGATTTATTCGGATTTGCATCAGAATATTCAGGATAAATTTAATGAAGCCGGCATTGAAATTATGTCGCCGCACTATATGGCTGTACGGGATGGAAATGAGACAACCACTCCCAAAGAATATCAGAAAAGTAACAATCCTTCCAATAAGGCGGGAGAAGAAAGTAAATCTGAATAGTTATTACTGTCACCGCCGTTATTATTGCTGTTGTGTTGTATAATGGATATCAAAACGTCCGTTAGTCAGACGTTTGCCGTTGCCGAAGGTTGCACTGATAATATTCAATTCTGGGTCGAAATGGCTTATAAAAGCTGTTCCGTCTTCCAGTTCTTCTCCTCTGAACCGTATATCGGTGAGAGTTGCTTCTTTGCCTTCCTGGGGAGATAAAATGATGAAGTGTATGTTGATGTCAGGTTTGACGGAAACATTGACGGATAGTTTGTCCTCCTCCGGATAGTAGTGGAATGAATCATACGTCCAGACATACGAGTGCCCCCAATTCAGGTATCGTCCTCCCACATAAATCCATCCGTCCATCAGACAGCCAAAGGTGTTGGCACCTGTAGTGGTGGCAGAAGGTAAAACTGTGATGTCAATCGATTCATCTTCCGTACAGCTCCAAAAGCTGATGATGGAAAAAAGAATGAGTATATATTTCTTCATAGTGCTTTTTTTAGTGAATGTTAGAAGTAATAGGATAATCCCGTAGTGAAATTTATTCGTGTGAGGTTGGTATCATCATTGCCATCGAGTTTTACAATAACCCTTTCTCCGTGATAGTGGGTTCTCATTCTAAGCAGTTCGCTATACATATATTGTACTCCTAGACTGACTCCCAGATTGGGATTCAGTTTATAGGTAAGATTGGCATTGGTCAGGAGACCAATAGTGAAGGCTTTCACTTTCCGTGTTTTGCCGAACACCTCACTGTTGTTCCGTAGAATGACTCCACCGGGACCAGTTGTTACGCGGATTTGCCAATGTTTGGTGTTGGCATTACACATTCCGATTTGAGTACCAATGAAATGAACCCATAAATGGTCCTTCCCTTCCGGATGACTTCCTTTGGAAGAAAATCCGGAGTAGATTCCTCCAAAGACAAAACGTTTGAGAGGGCGGAAATTATATTGTCCATCCCAGCTTACGCCTTGTGCGAGTGTACGTTGGTAACTATGGGTACTTAACGTGAGTGTAGGAGGGTGATGGAACATAACACCGTAGCCCGCGTGAAAAGAGAACTCGTGTCGCTCAAAATCTCTCTGTGAGAAAAGTGGAGTGTGACAGGACAAGGTGAATGCGATTAGTAATAGAATGGCTTTTATGAGTGTTTGATTCATCTGGATTAGTTTAGATTGTGTTTCTTTTTTGCAAAAATAGAAAATAGTTCAGACTTTCTCACAGCGAATCAGAACTTTTTGCCCATTATTTAATGTACTGGCAAATAAGTAGGTATCTCCTCCTTCAGCCAAATGGATTCGTTTGCGGAGTTCGGCTACTGTGGCGGGGAAGTTACGGACAGTTACATTTGCTTTTTTCAGGTCTGCCAGATTCTCCTTTACTTCTTTTTTATTGAAACTGCACTGGTTGACAATACGGAATATTCTTCCGGGGAAGTTTTCAATGAAAGTATCGGAAGTATAAAGATGGCTATTGGGATGCAGTTTGCGGACAGGGTAAGCTGCTGCAATGCTACGGAAAGCACCGGCTTTCAGAAGGGAGGCATTCGGTTCGTAAAGATAGGTTTCTAAAGAATCCGTATATGTGCATTCGCTGCATTGTTCCTGTTCGCGGGTGAATACAAAGTGTTGTTCTTTTTGAGTTCCTTTTGTGAAAAGGTTCACACAATGAATGGAGATTTCTGCCGGTGATGTTTGTCCGAGTAGAATTAGTAGTTCCTTGCATTCGTTGTTGACGGACAGAATGTGAACTTCCTGTGTCTGTTTCAGTTCTTTCAGTGCTAATGAAAGATCGAGCATGGGGGAGAGTTTTATCATTACCCGGTTGGCCTTTTGAAGTAAAAGCTCTTCCAGTTCGGCTACGTTTGGTTCGCAGTCGGAGATGGCAACCGTTTTTCCGCCGTGCTCATTGCGGCGCGCAGGATCGAGGAAAAGGCAGTCTACGGGGGACATTACTTGCAGGTAGGTTACTCCATCTTCGTTTTTTATGTTTATATGGTTTAGATTCAGTACGGGAAAGTTATGTGCTGCTATTTCGCAGAGTTCCTCCTGACGTTCTACGTAAGTGGCGGATTTGAATCCGGTGGCAAGAAAAGAACAGTCAATGCCGAATCCGCCGGTGAGGTCGGTCAGAGAATCTCCCTGCAAAAGACGTGCTTTGTAGCGGGCGGTGATTTCTGAAGAGCATTGTTCCAGCGACAGATGTTTCGGATACCATATCTTTTCGATCTCCCACCATGAGGGAATCTTTTCGGCTGCTACCTTCCTTCCTGCAATTTGGGTGATGGCGGTCGGCATATCTATATCCGGGTACTTTTTAGCTTGTAAAGCCAGCACACGTACATCGTCCGATGAATGTTCGCGAATAAAAAGTTGGGTTTCAGGAGAGATTTGCATCATGGTGTTATTGTGTTATAGGATATTACAATGAATCGTCGAGCTCTGATTATGGGGTTGTTGAGTGTCGGTTATGGTATTAACTTATACTTCTGTTTGGCTACGTCCCGGCTGCAAAAATTGAAATGCCACCATTCGCTGGGTAATGCACGGAATCCGGTCTCTTTCATCACTTTTCGTAGCAGTAACCGGTTCTGACGCTCTGTTTCACTCATTTTTCCATTATGTACCAATCCGATCTCGTCTGTGATGTGTGCTTCCATGCCTAAGTGGTCTACTTTGGTTCCCATCGGCAGGGGCTGTCCCAGAGAGTCTTGGATACTGACGTCTACTGCCAGTCCGTAGTTGTGTAACCCGCCTCCACGGTTGGGGTTGGAGACATATTTATATTTGGACGTTCCTTTCACTACGTTCCACATCTTTTTCTGTACCGACATTGGACGTGCCGCATCGTAAATGATAAGACTATAAGACGGGTATAGTCTCTTTAAGGCTTTTTGTGCTTCTATAAGAGCGTATGCCGCATCCGGATGCAGATAGGCTTCCGTTAAGTTGTCGTAAAGCACTTCGCCAGTGAAATTATCAGCTTGCGTATACATTAACTTAACAACGAGGCTGCTATCCAGATCGGTTACGTTGACGAGTCCCAGTGAATCCATGTAGAGAGCCATTGCGCTTCGCTCTATCGGTGGCGGTGAGATGGTGGAACTTTCTTCGCCGGATTGCATATCGTCCGTCGTATATTCATATTCCGTCAGGGCGGGGTTCTCCTTTTCCTTTTGGCTGGAAAAGAAGGAGCATCCTGTCAGCAGCAAACAGAAGATAGCTAAACTATATTTTAGAATAATCATTCAACCTTTTGTATTTAGTGTGCCAAAGATACTTCTTTTTGGCTTTTGCTCCAATAAGCTACCTTTAAATCCTGATTGTTTAAGTGGTCAGGTCGTGCCACTATATTGGCACAGTTATGCCTCTACGTTGGCACAACTTTGCCACTTCGATGGCACAGCCGTGCCAATACGGTGGCACAAAGTAAGAGATTAAGTAGTTGCAACAATCTTCTTAATGTTGGATATTAGCCACTGCTTTCTTCAGATTAGCGACCCCTTTCCAAACATTCAACAGGTGCAAAACCTGTTCGTCTTTGGCTTTGCTGTGGTTGATTGATAACAGTTCCGCATAGATCTCCAACAACTTCTTTAAATCTTTGATCGGCTTCTCCGGAAGTCCGGCCAGCATTGCTACGATTAGATTCTCCAATTCCCGGTTGTGCAGGGGACTGACATTCATCATTTGTTGCTGTATCAGGTCGGTGAGTCTTTTCAGCGATCCCCAGCCGGTATGTTGATGTGAACCTAAGATTTTACCTATGCGCTTACTGTCTATGCATCCTTTGCCGACACGGTCTATCCAGATTTCGGCGGCATAAGAACGGGAAGTCTTATCTGCTACCAACATACAACTGGCTTCCAGTATGTAAGACGCCTCATGCCAGGTGTGTCTTAACTGATGAAGTGCTTCGATGGTGGCTTTGGTGATGCCTATTTCCCTAACCTCATTTAACATCGGATCGTAAATGGCACTGCGGATACACCATACTAATAATGGTTCCGGCATATTGGGAGTTAACCATGCTAAACGTGGCAAGTCATTTTGTATATCGTCGAAGCGCTCTATCAGCGGATACATTTCGACCACTAACGGATGCGAATCGTATGAATGGTAACTGATTCTCTCATTATATTCATCTTTATTGACGACATGAGAGTTTTTGCTTTCCGGAATATCGAAAGTAAGAGTTGCGGAGGTCCATTCTACTACTTTCTTGTTGTAATCGGTATATGAGTGAGTACGCAGATAAGTTCTCCACGTAAAGTTTCCAGTCAGGAACTCGCGTGGACCTTTATTGTATGAGAAATCTTTGAATTCGGAGTAGATTGTTTCCGGCGACTTGATTAGTCCTGCTGTCATCCACCAGGAAGGATGGGTGAAGGGTGCTTGGGGGAGTACATCTTCTGCTCCCAACAAGAAAGAAAGTAAGCGCTGGTATTCTTCCTTTAAGTCTTGGAGGATAATAGGAAGTTCTTGTGATGAATTATCCAATGCCACTCGTGAGAGTGCTATTTGCATATCCATATCGTCTGGCTCAGTGTTTGCTTGCTGATATTGTTTTAACCTTTCTACCAGGGTTGCCGGAGCGATAAACATAGGAGTATGGGTAGGAGTGGACAATAGGGGTAAAGGTTTCTCCTTGCTTTCTAAAAGATCTAATGTCCGGCATAATAGCTGCTTGTGAACAGGGAATTTCTCTTTTTGGTTCGTTTTCTGACGGATGGTGAGTTTCTGCAGATTACGATAGTTCCATTTACCTTTCTGCAGTTCGTCTTTCTGTACCATTTTCTGATGCAAGTCACTTAGCTCTTTTGCTTCTTTAGGGAAGCGTTTAACCAGTAGTTTTGCATAATCAAGGAGGAAAGTTGCCATCAGTTGGTCTAATAGGCCGTTTCGTGAACTTCCTCCGCTCATCAGTAGTTTGTAAGCGCGTTGAAGGATGGGGGTCCATTGTGAGATTTGTTTTGTGTCCTGTTGACGGTCCCATTGCACTAAGGCACCGAGTAACAGGTCGAAGTGATAGATCTCGTTCCCATCCAGCACTTGGCTGGCAAGAAATAGCAGGTCTTCGGGGGAAGCAATTTCCTGTATCCGGTTGTCCTCATGGATAATGGGGAGTATCGGTGCATACACGAAAGAGGCGGAATCGTTGTCGGGCTGCTCGGAGTGGGCGGGAGCTGCTTCATTATGGGCAGAAGTATGGCCAGACTCATTATTCTCCAGATAAGCCTTCAGTTCTTTTTTAGTGTTTGCCAACATCGTTTCCGTATATACGGCGAGTGCTTCTCTTAATGTGGTAGATTCCGTCTCTCCATACGTCAGGATCAGTTTGACTATCTTGCTTTGAGTGGATTCTTCCCGGCTCATTAATCCTTGTGCGGCAACACAACAGATGGCGTCACGAAATTCTTTTCTTTCTTTTGCCAGCTTGTTAAGTACGGCTAATGTGTTTTGATGGACTGCCTTCACATCTGAAGCGAAAAGAACGGAAGTCTGATTCAGAAACTCTTCGATCCGGAATTGCGGATGATTGCATAAGCCCTTCAGCAGTCCGAGCATGATATTGACTGGGCGACTGTGAGGGGCGGACAGGACGGCTAATATTTCCGGTTGTAACGCGAGTTGTTCTTCTATGCTGGGAGTAAGTGCGGTAAACATGCCTGCAAACCAGCCGCATAAATTCTTGTTCATATTTCGGTTGACAGCGAGCAGAGATTCCTTTAGCACACGCATACGGTCTAGTTGTCCGTGTTCTACGAAGTATCTGAAAGAAAAATAAGGTTGTCCGCCATTCCGGTTATCCATCCAATTTTGTCCGCAGTCGTATTCAAAGAGATACCAAATATGTTCTTTAAGTGTGATTTCGCGTTTTTGCAGGAAATCAGTATTATTCATATAATTCACTAGATAACCCGCAATGGTTTGTGGAGAAGGTGTCACAGTAAGTATTCCCTGCTCTATCCAATCCATCAGGACTTCGTAATCCATTCCGTAGAAACCGCCGAATTCTTTGCCTTCACCTTCTTTGAAGAAGCTGTCGAGCCAGGATGGAACGTACCACGGGGTTAATTCATTCAGTTGCTCGGTGTTGATTCCCCATTGGTGTTTACGGAATTCTTTCAGCGAATAGATAACGAGAGCGGTAAGATTGATGATACGATGCTGTGCGGAAGTCCCCCGTGTACCGTATGTGTTCTTGTTAAGTTGCACGAATTTACTGTAGTATTCTTCCAGTTTGTTCAGGCGGGGTACCAGGCTCTTTCGTTCTTCCTGTGTGAGTCCTTGCAGAAAGGGGATGATGGCATCCCCCTGTTGCTTTTCTACTATTTCGTTGAGGCGTTCTTCTAGGGTCATAATCATGAATTAATTATAGTTTGTTGAGTGAAGTGGTCACTTTCTTCAAATTGCTGTTCGTTGCCCATTCTTGCAGGCGTTGCAAGAGTTGTTCGTTTGTAACTTTGCTGCGGTTGATGGTTAATAGTTCCAGATAGAGTTCGAGCAGTTGTTTGAGTCCGGTGACGGGTTTGTCGGGCAATCCGCTGATAAATACAGTGAGCAATTCTTCCAGTTGGCGGTTGTGGAAAGCGCTTCGTTTGTACATGCTTTCGTACACTTGTGTGGTGAAGCGTTTTAACGGAGCAAGTTCCATGTTGATAAGCCGGGCCAGGATTTCTCCTACCCGGTGGTTGTTTATTCTTCCTGTGGAGAGTCCTTCTACCCATAACTCCGCTGCATAGGAACGGACTGTTTTGTCTACAAAAAGCAGCGAGCCGCTTAATAGGAGTAGACTCATTTCTTTGAGCGGGCAATGGAAAGACAACAACATGCGCAAGGCACAGGCAAGGGTGCGTTTGCTGTCTTCCTGCGGACTGCCGAAAGCCATGTAATTGGAGATAATCTGGGCTATCAACGGTTCCGGGCGGTTAGGGTAGCAACACAATAGAGGTTCCATGTAGCGGGAGTCATCCATGTTGTATTTGCTGTTAATAATCAGATGTTCCTGCCATAGCTGATGGCTGTTGCGTTCGATATATTTGTGCCATTTGTGAAAATCAAGTTGAAGCAGGCGTCTGTCCGTTTCGTATGAGTTTTCTTTGGGTTTCACTTCTTTCCACTCGTAGTCTCCTGTCAGATGATTGTGTGGCAATGTGTTACAGGAGAAAGACTTGAATGCTGCAAATTCCGTTTCCGGTGCTTTTACCAGTCCGGCAGCTACCCAGGCGGTCGGATGGTTGTAAGGCGGTTCGGGTTGTATGTTTTCGTCCAATAAGAACAGGCAGAGATGCAGGTACTCATCTTGCAACAGTTGCCGGGCGGTGACGATGGCTTCTTCTTTGTCTTCCAGAGCACAACGGGCAATAGCCAATTGGAAATCCCACGAACAAGGTTTCTTTCCTGCTTCCTGATATACGGCAAGCCGGCGTATCAGTTCGGTGGCTTGTAGGTATGCCGGGGTATGGGTGGGAGTAGAAAGCAGAGGCAATGAATTTCCTCCTTTTATTTGGTGGATCACACTCAGCCATAACTGTTGGATAGGTGTGAAACAGGTTGCGTTGCTGTAACCGGGTTTCCAGTCAGCAAGTCGTTTGAAGGAACGTTCGTCGTAAGCTCCTCTGTTTTTATCTATTCCTTTCAGTTTCTCTTCCAGCCGGGTGAACATATTTCTCAAAACTCCTGTATTGGAGTTGTCTGTCTGTGCCCATAAGCGTTGGTATTCCAATAGGAAAGTGGCAAGGAGATCTTCGTATGGTTCCCAACTATTGGCAACAATATTGGCTGCCCGTTGGAAAATAGGTTCCATCCGGTTGAGGTCTTCTTTATCCAGTTGGGGATGGAAAGCAATGATAGCGGCAATCGTTGTTTCTATCTCCCAGTTCTCCTCCATGTCGAACAAACGGCTAAGCTGAAACAGGAAATCTTCTTTGTCGGCAGGGAATGGAATACGGTTGTCTTCCCGGCAAATGCGGATGGCTTCCAGAGATGGCTCTTCGGAGAGGAGGGAGTTATCGGTACTATTTTCATCTGTACTATTTCTTTCTGTATTCTTTCCTTCTGTATGAAGAATGTCTTCTGTCACACCTGTATCTGTTGCATTTGCTTCTTTTGCAAGGTGTGGTTCTGTAGACTGTGAATCTATAGACTGTGGCTTGAAAGATGCGAGTATCGCTTGCACGCTTTGAAACATCTCCGGTTGATAAGACTGTAGTGTTTCTTGGAGATTGGACGAAGAGGCGTCCCCATATTTTGAAATAAAGTTGGCAGCTTTCTTTTGCAGGCTTTCGTCCTTCTTCAAGAATAGTTGGCAGAGAGTGATACAACAAGGCTCTTTCATCTCGGAATGTTGCGCAACGATCTTTTCAAAGATGGAGTAAATGGTTAATAGCGAGTTTTTGGGACTGGAGAAGAAAAGGGTGGTTGCCCGTTCGATGAATTCCTGATAACGGAATCCTTCTTCGTCTGCAATGCTCTTCAGCTGTTGCAACATTATATTTACCGGCTTGGTGTAGGAAGAAGTGAATGTTTGCATGATCTCTTCCTGTAAGGATAACAATTCTCCGGCGGTCGGTTGCAGCGTTTCAAAGAATCTGGCAAACCATCCTGCCATGTCTTTTTTGAAGCTCCGGTGAAAAGTGGCGAGGGTGGCTCTTAGTAGCTGTTCTCTATCCAGATGTCCGTCCAATGAAAAGCGGTAGAGGGCCGCGCTGATACTTTCATCCCGTGTTGTGATTCCTTTTTTATAAGCATTTTTGGCACAATCATCCTGATAACCGATGATTGATTCGTGTTCGAAAAGCGTCCAGATGTGTTCTTTCAGTGTAATATCCCGTTTGAGTAGTAGTTCACTGTTGAAAGTATCGTCTCCTTTGGGATTCTTATTTCTGATGCGGGTAATCCAAGGGAGTACATGTGCAATACGGCTTGGAGCGATTTCTTTGAGGTAACCCATATCCATGAGCTGCATCAGTTCTTCGTAATTGAGATCGAAATTGAACCATGTTTTGTCATCGTTGATAAAGTCTGTCATCCAGGTAGGGTTGTAAAGCGGGAGTAGTTTGCAAAGCATATCAAACTTCACATGATATGCCATATCCATCTCCCGTCTGTTGGCACATACAAACTGTACTGCCGATAGAAAATGTGCCCGTGCCGCACTACAGGTTGTCTCACTGCTGAAACCAGCGAACCTGCCTTTTATCCATTGCAATTCCCGGATAAGCGGCAGCAACTTCCGCCTGTCCTTCATTGGCAACTCCAATAATCTCTTGATAAAAGGGATTAATATTTTCTCTTCATTCTCCGGAGTATCCACATAGGCTTTGGATAACTTCTCCAGTTCTTTTTTTAGTTCTTCCATTGCGCTAGTTTCTTTACTGCCAGAATATGTTTGCAAGCTCCCCGTTCTCCCTGATTACTGCTGAACCAAGTGCAAGTGCAACGTTCTTTTTCCTTCTCCCTGTCCAGAATGACGGTATGCCTCACTCCTCCGCTTCCTGCAACACGGGCTTCCGTCCGGTTGCCATCATTCGCAATGATTTCTACTTTGTCTTCTTCCAGCAACTTTTCTGCAGCTATCATTCGCGGGTTGAGGCTCAAAATACGTTCAGTTTTGAAAGGTAGGCGGCGGTAGAAGAAACTGTTTTCATCCAAATCGAATCCCAGCAAACCCATTGCTGCCAATCGTGCCGAGAGAGAATCTACCTTATCCAGGTCAATATGCTCTTCTATGGCAAAAAGCGTAGGGTTGAACTGTTGGTTGGCGTAACTGTATTTATCCATCGCCTCTATCCATCTTTCAGGTACATCTTCGAGCAGAGATTCCAGTGCGGCACCTTCTCCGGAGAATCCTCTCCAACATTCGCGGGAAAGAGAAAGGCTGAAGCGGACCGGACCGAAATAAAGTTGCCAGATAGTAGATTGCATGGTAGGATGTGCAAATACTTTCAGTTCATCAGCAAACGGAAGCAAGGGTTCGAGTAAGCGCAAACGGTGGAGTCCTCCGATGCAGATGGCATTCATACTTTTCACCGGTGAAAAGGCCGGTTTTTGACCACGCATCACTAAATAATAGTCACATTTCACACTACTTTTCGGTAGTGTCTGGAAGAGTTGTAAGGTTTGTATGCGATTGAAGGAATAGACCTTTTCGGCAACGGATTGATAAATCTGTACCGTAGTCAGTCCCTTTATCCATTTTACGGGAAGAGGTACTTTTCGCTCTATCACCTTCTCACCTTTATTATAGAGTCCCACTTCTTTGGGGCCGACCGACATTACTACATTTTCTTGTCTGCCTATTCCTCCTAAAGCGGAAATCATTCCGGGATTAAAATCTACATTCGTTGTCCCGTTTTCCAAGAATTCTCCGTCGTGTCCATCAGGAAGTACATCGACCCTGGCGTATACACCTGCACAATTAGAAAATCCTTCAAAGCGCAGACGGTTATTTCCAGCTGTTACAATCGGATCTTTCAGCATTGTAAGTTGTGCCGGTGTCAGGTTGAAACTGGACTGCACAACATTGGATAACGCAATGAGGCAGCGTGCCGTCATATAAGGTTGCGTCAGCTTTCCCCAAAAGAAACAGGGGGCTTCTCTCTTTTCTATTTCGCTATATTTGGCAAGAAACAGTTCGTCCTGATCGGCCGACCGTTGCAATGTGGAAGGAGCTGCATATTGATAAGAAATAGTATCAGTCATAGATAATAAATTGGTATTTGGTTGTACATTGCCCAAATATAGAAATTAATTCTTACGTGAAAAAAGAAGTTGGAGAATTTACATCACTTTGGAATGTGTGATATTATAGAATATCACCGAAAGACTAATTTATGCCTCTTTTGTACTAAGTTATGAAATACAATTCTTTATAGTTGGGCACAATTTTTTATACATAAAACAATTATTCTTTATAACTATTCTTAAATCATGCGTTCCTTTTTACCAGAAAGTAATATTTTTGTTCCCATAAAAAGAATGTTTAAGCGACATATTCTAAATTAAGTCTTATGAATTTTTTAATATAAAAAGACAGCTGTTTGTGAAAATCGCTAATATTGTTTGTTTTGTTTGTGTTATCCCATTTTGAGTCAGGTGTGACTTCAAAATGGGATTTTTGCTATACCGGCCATTAAAACCACCTGAATACTATCAAAAATGACCTAAATTCTATCAACCGATAGATTTTCCCCTAAACAATGTCTGTTCTTCACCTGCCACATTTGTTGAAAACCCGTAAACTTGCAACATCAAAATTATAACAACGAATACTCACAATTTAAAAATAACGTATATGAAAAGTTTAAGCTTCAGGAAAGATCTGATAGGAGTACAGGATGAATTACTCCGCTTCGCATACAAACTGACAACCGATCGTGAAGAAGCAAACGATTTGTTACAGGAAACCTCATTAAAAGCATTGGATAACGAAGACAAATATACCCCCGACACAAATTTTAAAGGATGGATGTATACTATAATGCGGAACATCTTTATTAATAATTACCGCAAAGTAGTGCGCGATCAGACATTTGTCGATCAGACTGAAAACCTCTATCATCTGAATCTGCCACAAGAGTCAGGTTTTGAAAGTACAGAAAGAGCTTACGATTTAAAGGAAATGCACCGCGTAGTCAATGCTCTGCCTAAAGAATACAGAGTTCCGTTTGCTATGCACGTTTCAGGATTCAAGTACCGTGAGATTGCAGAGAAGTTGAATCTTCCGTTAGGTACTGTAAAAAGCCGCATATTCTTTACTCGTCAGAAATTGCAGGAAGAGTTGAAGGACTTCCACTAAACGTTAACTATCATTTTTCAGTAGGTATCAATAGGTATAGGGCAAAAGGATCTCGTTTCCTTTTGCCTTTTTTGTTTTATGTATTGGAGGTATACCTGCTATGGGGATTTTTTCAGTAACTTTGTCGCTGGGTAATAGACTGTAAATAAAAAATATAGATGTTATGATAAAAGCAATCATGCTCGATGTAGATGGAACATTAGTGAGTTTTGAAACTCATAAAATATTGCAATCTTCTGTTGAAGCTCTTAAGAAGATTCATGACCGTGGGATTCGAATAGTCATTGCTACCGGTAGAGCGGCAGGCGACCTTCATGAAATAGCTGCTGTTCCGTATGATGGAATTATTGCATTGAATGGAGCTGACTGTGTCTTACTGGATGGCACTGTGATAAGGAGACACCTTATTCCAAAGGATGATTTTAAGAAAGCCATGGAAATAGCAAAGGCTTTTGATTTCGCAGTTGCTATTGAATTGGATGAAGGCGTGTTTGTCAATCGGCTGACTCCGACTGTCGAACGGATTGCCAAAATCGTGGAACATCCCATCCCTGCCGTTGTAGACATTGAAGAACTGTTTGACAGAAAAGAGTGTTGCCAGCTTTGTTTTTATATCGATGATGAAATGGAACAGCAAGTAATGCCGCTTCTGCCTAACCTTTCCTTATCACGCTGGCATCCCTTATTTGCTGATGTGAACCTTGCAGGAATCAGTAAGGCAACCGGACTTTCAGCTTTTGCCGATTATTATGGGATTGAGATGGCGGAAATAATGGCTTGCGGTGATGGCGGTAATGATATTCCTATGCTGAAAGCTGCCGGAATCGGGGTAGCTATGGGAAATGCATCGGAGACTGTCAAGGCGTCAGCCGATTTTGTTACTGATACCGTTGAGAATGACGGTTTGTGTAAGGCTTTGAAGCACTTTGGAATCATTTAGTATTGATATTCTTATTTCAATATGGAGCACTGTTCCTAATTTTGTAAATCTCATTATTCTGACCGTATAAAAGAAAAACTCCTGTAAGTGAAATACTTACAGGAGTTTTTCGTGGGCCATCTTGGGCTTGAACCAAGGACCTCCAGATTATGAGTCTGTTGCTCTAACCAACTGAGCTACCTCGTTATCAACACGTTAATTATCTCTTTGTAAGTTCAAAGGTCAACAATAGGTCAACATTCAACTTACTATGCAAATTTACCATTTATTCTTCACTTAGAAAAATATCCCTTAATCTGATTTGCGTATCAATGAAGTATAATTCATTGTCTACGCCATAAAGTACATTGTTTGGAACAGCATCGAACACTTCGTATTCTTCGTTATGGAACTCGTCTACGTAGTCCATTTCAAAACCAAGTGCTTCCATGTATGCTGCTATTTCATCTTCTGTGGCTTCACGCTCTGCCTGTATGTGAGGTTGAATGAGAACTGCACAAAATTCATGCTGGCTATTATAGGCAAAGCCTATCATTTGATAAGGAACATTGCTAAAGAACTTGTTGTGTGCAGAGATACGAATAAAGAAGTTCTCTAAATCATCGCCTGCATATTCAAAGTTATTCAGTTTAACAACTATATCTGCATCGCTTGTGTAAACTTCATTTTCTCCTCCTTTACTAAGAAACTCAACATTTAGTTCTTGAACAGTTATCCACAAGTGATTTGAGTTGGCAAAAGATATTAACTCTTCGATTTGCCCTCTCTTATAGCTTTCTGTTGGTTCAAGCGTTCCTGCTGCTTCTTTTTTTCTTCTAACGATGCAGGCTGCTTGCTCCAAGATGCTATTGATTGGCGAGTACGCTCTATCCATTCTTTGTGAAATTCATTAATGTATTCCATAATTTGTTATGATTATGATTTTATGCAAATGTAGCTATTTTGTTCGTACTTAACAACACTCTTAAACGTATGGTTGCTACATATTACTACTTTTCTTTGGTAGGGGCTTTAAAACCCTTCTTTCTTATAAAATGTAGTATCTCTACTTTTATCCATTTAGGTATAATGTAATCAGTATAAGCCAATAGGTAAACTAACCAACATAAGAATATCCCTGCACCTATGAAAGTATGTCCACCAATTAATGCAACTACTATAATGAAGAAAAGAAATAGGAATAAGAGTTCTTTCATTGCTTGGTCTACTACTTTACCAGAATTTTCAAAGTCGTATCGTGGTAGTGGTTGAATCTTACCCAATAATATATCGTTCAATGCATCTTTCTTAGCCTGTGACATCTTATTAACTATCCTTTGTGCTTCATCTAAGGTCATATCGCTAATATCTACTTTTAGTCGTAGGATATTCTCATTATATAAATCTTGGTTACATAGTATGGTCTTGATTGCCTTACATTGCTTCGTGCTAAAACAGATATTCATAATAATAGAATTTGAATTTTGTATTGGTAATCTGGTTGTAGAAGTATCTGAATACAGTTCTATCATACTTTTGTAGCGAAGATATGATTTCATCTGATAATTACTATCATGTGAGTTGAGGTCTTGAATGAAAGTCTCCAATACTCTTATATAAGGTACTATGTTCCAAATGTATCTGTTGTATTGTGATTTCTGATTAGCTAAGGTTACATGAAAAAAAACAGCAAATGAGTTAATTCTCAAATGCTGTTCTTGATAATCTGGTTAGGTGCGTAGGGTACTACTTCGTTATCTTCTTATAGGTAGTAGTTGTAATATCATCCAGTTCTAAACCTCCATCATCTGTATTATCCCAATCCTCAAACGCAAGAATTAGTTTGTTAGCTGTAAGTTCGTTTACTGTAACTACATCAGAATAGCCATCGCTGTAAGTTACAGTTAGCTTGTTGTCTTTTAAAGTCCAATGTGCAAGTGCAGTACTATTACCTTCAATGCAAGTTCCATCTGCTTTAAACTCCCACGAACCATTAGTATAGGCTTCATCAGAAGTAACTACTTCTTTGCCATTTACGATTTCATGAGTTTTTTGCCAAGTAGATTGCCATTTGCCAATTAGATTAGCTTGTTCAATTAGAGGTTTTTCTTCTTCATCGTCCTTGCTACATGACGATAAACTGACACACACTACAGCCAATACTAAGGCTGCTAAGATTCTAAATGTTTTCATTTTAGTTAATTATTTGAGATTAATAATGTATTCTGCAATTTGTCTAAATACGTTACCTGCCATTAGCCCACCACTTACAGGTAATCCAGTTTTATTAATGGCAACTATAATACTATACTTAGGATTATCAGCAGGGAAGTAACCACAGAACTCTGCTGCATACTCATTCTTGGTAGTATCTTCATTAGTAGTTAGCAAAGTAGTACCTTGTATTCCTGCTATTGCTACTTTGTCAGAGTATGCAGGTTTGCCTAATCCATCAGTAATATTAAATAGTAATGCCTGTTTCAAACTGTCAATACTAACCTTACTTGCTATCTGTGGGTTGATAACGATTGCACTATCCTTATATAGTTGAGGTGTTATCATTTTTCCATTATTGGCAATGGCATTATAAAAGGTAATGATTTGGATAGGTGCAATAGATAAGTTATACCCATTACAAGTATATACCAAGTCTGTATCGTGCCAAATGGAATCTTTAGTCATAAATCGAATGGGATGTAGTTCTTCAAAGTCTTTTAGCTTGTCTAAATCTCCCATACCCATTTGATGTAAACGTGTTACATAACTCATTGGATTATCTTTAAACGCTTCCAATGTAGCCTTTACTGTGGCGATAATGGAATTACAAGCTAATCCCTGTTTAACTGTAATCTCACCATATCCACCTCTGTTCCAGTTGTGGTCTTTAATTGCTCCACCTTTAAATGAGTAAATCCCATTTCCTGTATCAACTGCATCATCCAATTTTACCTTACCAGTTTCTAAAGCTGCCAATATAGAAATGGGGTTCATTAGTCCTGTAGGTCTTTGTATGCTGAAATTATTGCAAGGTTGGTAGTTTGCACTATCTTTCCTTGTAAGTCCAACCAGTGCTTTAATGCGCCCTGTTTGAACATCCATTATAATGACTTGTCCAGATAAGGCATTGATTTCAGATAACTTGTGTTCTAAGATAGAAGTAGCCTTTATTTGTAGGGTACTATCTATTGTAGATACTTGTTTAACCTTTTGTTGCTTAGTTTGGCACGATATAAGAAATAAGCCAAACACTGTAATTAAAAAAAGATGTCTCATTGCTATTCTATGGTTTGTATTATTGCCAAGTTGTTACTGTCTATGTAATCAAACATTTCTGGTGAGAAATCATTCAATGGAATCTTTAACGCTTTCTCATTTCCATTAGAAGCAACAACAAAGGAATTGAATCCCATCTTATGTATTCCTTTTATTATATCCTTTTTAATGCTTTCCATATCATATACAACAATGTAAACGATTTGGTATTCAGATGAAACGTCGATTTCCTTAATCCATCCCCATTCAATAAATCCTATATCTCCTACTTGCTGATTCCATAACCATATTCCTTCTGGATGTATGCCAACAAAAGCGTGATGGGGTATAGCCATCTGAATAAGATAGATAATAAGCATAAAACCACCTAACACGCCAAGTCCAATAAGATAGAACTTTAATGATTCAAAGTCAATGTAGCCATTATCCCAATAACTTTTTCCTACGCCAAACAGGATAAAAATAACTCCCCATATTGGAGTTTTTTTAATGAACTGTTTTAAGTTGCCACTACTATCTGGTGATGTTGATAGTATGAAGTCATGTTTAACTTCTGAATATTTCCTTCTTCTAAGATTCATAATATGATACATTTTACAAGTTACTAAGTATGATACTGATTATTCCAATAATGCCAATTACTACTATTCCCCACCAAATAAGTTTAAAACCTATGGAATCCTCAAACTGATTTGGGGGATTCCTTAAATGAATTAGCTTGTTAGAAGCTATTTCTGCAATGTTGTTATTTGCTATTATAGATAATCCAACATTCATATCTTGGCTTTGTGGAGCTAAAGCCATTTCCCCCTTTGATGGTAAATTAGTGTATTTGTCAATCCCATTAGTCGTTTTGACAAGCAAAGTAATGTTATACACATTCTTAATTTCCCAACTGACAATAACCTTATCTCCAACAATAATCTCATCAGAGGAAATGTTGAAATTCATTATGATTGGTTCCTCTGTGTAGGAAGTCTCCCTTTTCTTTATAAGATATTTGTATGCTTCCTGTATTTCTTGGAATCTTACCTTGAAAAACTCATCTCCATTATGCTTGTCTGGATGGAATTTAATTACATACTCTTTATATGCGACCTTAATTTCATCTAAAGTGGCATCGTTTTCTAAACCAAGTGTTTGATAATAATTCTTCATAGGCTTATTTACTGAATATGTATGCTATCAATGAAACTAATGCGACAAATAGGAATATTAATAGTTTTCTTGGCAGTAGGTGCTTGGTGTAGTAGTCATTGGTCTCTATATGAGGATTAATATAATTTACTAATTTCCCTATACCCCAAACTACTAATGCAGGTATCATCATGATTAATAGCAATTTCATTACTTGTTCCTCACAAATTCTTCTTTTGTAATGCGTTTCCCATTGTAATCATAGTATTCCCATGTTTTATCAGAGTTTTTGACTTCTTTATATCCATTCTGGTAAACCCAAGTTTCAGATTGAAGTTTCCCATTTTTGACAATTGCACTTCTATTGGCTTCTTCACCTTCCCCTACAACTGTCCCTGTAAATGGTTCACCTTTGTATAAGATTGTATTCGTTTCATTGTCATACCCAACTTCACTTTTCTTAATTTTACTGTTACTGCAACTGGATATGAGTAATGCAAGTAAGCTAATTAGAATGTATCTCATAATTTAATAAGATTATTTGCTTACCTGTTCCCTTTGGAAAGCTATTATAATTGAAAAGCGTGGGAACTATTGAATATTATTGTATTGAGGCTCTCGACTGCCCTTCTTCAAATAATAAACAATAGCCCACGCCAAACGTTATATAGTCCACTTTGGCAAGTGGGTATATAGCATTGACGTGAGCGTTCTTGCTTATTATCTTTGAAGAATGAAATTGTCGAGATTCCAATACAAGATAATATCAATAACGCTCTTTCGTTAACTAAATATGTCCTCTTTCAGTGACCTAACGACTTAGGTTTGGAAGAATACAATACAAAATTACTAAAAGCGTTTGAATTAGCAAGAACTTTGTTTATTAAAAGGTTAAGCAATCATAGGTGTGTAGTAGTTCTTCCTGTCTTAGTCCTAAGTAACGTTTGGTTATGGCTACGTTGGAATGATTGAACAACTCCATTAGCTTAACTAAGGCAAGTTCAGCGTTATCTGCATTTTGGTTATAAACTTGTCTGCCAAATGTCTTTCTTAGACTATGGCAACTAAAGTTCTTAATTGATAACTTGTACATTGCTTTAATCTCCTTTAGAATAATGTTAATCCTTTGGATAGTGTAAACAGTTCCTTTCTGACTGACTAAAACAGGTGCATTAATTCCAATGGGATTAATTTGCTTGTAACAATCTGCAATGTGTCGCTTTAGTTGTGCATTAATTCTAATGGAACGTTGTTTTCCAGTCTTGTGTTCAATAATAGAAAACTCATCCACATTCAGAATATCATTCCATCGTAATGAAAGAATGTCACTAATACGCAATCCCCAAAAGCAACCCAAACTAATAAGTAAGCTCATTTTGTAGTTGGCATCTTTATAGAGTAAACGTATTAGTTTCATTGCCTCATCCCATTTCAAATAATCGCTGGTAGTTTGGCTGTACTTTAAACTCATAATGTTCAGTTTTAATAGTAGGTGAATGAAAGTGAACATTCCATGTAGCACCCAAATGTTAGATATAACCTAACTGATTGAATGATAGTAGAATGTTCACTTTGTACAATAGTGAATGTTTTAGTAATGATAAATTGAGAATATCCAAATACTGAATACATCCAAATGCCACTAATCTAAGAACCACCTGTATTTCTCATCACCATGTAAAGCTGAATTTATGCCTACTGCCATTTCTGTAGCATTTAGCGACCTGTCTAAGAAACTATCAATATAAGAACTCTTATTTGCACCAGTTAGCAAATTGTAGAATTTCCACATATTAATATCACTGCCTAAACTACCAAAGTTTTCATCCTGTATGTATGCTTTAGACACACTATTTATTTGTGTATCAGTGAGCAACATTCTTGGAATATCTTTTTGATAACCTTGTGGCAATGATTGATAAAGTCTCATTCTTCCTAATAATTGGCAAAACTGATGTTCAGTAAGATAAGA
>ERZ1673742.1634-NODE-1634-length-19550-cov-9.402975_pt1 | contig 19550 bp, 16 predicted proteins | sample MGYA00580208_ERZ1673742 | MGnify/ENA primary metagenome ERZ1673742 (study PRJEB41218, sample SAMN15661774) | gut metagenome | host: Homo sapiens | place: Canada: London | collected 2015-08-20/2019-03-30 | study: EMG produced TPA metagenomics assembly of...
GGCTGTTGGAGCTGCCCTCCCGGGTGATGAAGCCCAGCAGCAGGCTCTTGTCCATCCGCACCGTCTCCGAGGGTGCCAGATCCTCCGCCACCAGAATGCTGGGCTCCGTGCCCTGCAGGGTGGCATTGTCCACGCCCTGCAGGATGTCCAGCATGGCCTGGGCAATGTCGATGACATCGGCGCTGCGGGCCTGTAAATAGGGGTCGTCCATGGCGGCAAACACGGCGGCCTGGTTGTCGCCCGCTTTCTTGACGGCATACTCCGCACACATGTGCTGGCCGTTGATGATCTCCTTGATGGCATCCACAAAGTCATCGTCGTCCAGCATCATGGCATGGATGTTGAACACCTCGGCAATGTCCTCGCCTGCCTCGGCCAGTGCCTTTTCATACAGGGCAGTCTGCTGGTCAATGGCCTTGGCCCGGGCCTCTTCAAAGCGGGCTTCCTCTGCCGCCGTGTCCGCAACCTGGGCGGTGGAAATCACGGTATCTTTTTTCTTGTAAATTTTCAGCTTGCCGATGGCAATGCCGTTCAGGATGCTTTTACCGGTTCCTACCTGCATCGTTCTCTCTCCTTTGTTGAGAATTTAGTGCGAAAAAGCCCCCGCAGGGTCTCCCGCAAGGGCTTTTGTCCGCAGATTCAAAGATCAGACGTTCTCGGTCAGGAACTTCTGAATGGCCTCGGCAGCGGCGGCCTCATCGTCGCCCTCCACCTTCACGGTCACGGTGTCGCCCTGCTTGACACCCATGCCCATCAGAGCCATCAGTTTGCGCAGGTCGCAGCTCTTGCCGTCCTTTTCCAGGGTAGCGGTGCTGGCAAAGCCCTTGGCCACCTTCACGAGCAGACCGGCCGGACGAGCGTGGATGCCGCATGCATCCTTAACAGTATACTGGAATTCCTTCATAATCATTTTCTCCTTACTTCATCCCGTTTCAGATCCGGACGGTCCTGCCACTCCGGACGCAGCCGATTTTGCTGCGGGATGCTACTATTATTATAAACCCGCTTCGTTATTTTTTCATCATTCCATATTGCTGATTTTTAGCCAGAAATTTTGGTGCTATTGAACAGAAGTTTTACCCCCATTTTTCCACCGGATTTATTCGACAGGATACCCCTCGGCATCCAGGGGCAGGTCGGTGTACTGCGCCTCCTCGGGCACCACGGAGTCCGGCTCCCCGCTGGTCTGCTGGCTCTGCCCGGCCGCGCCCAGCTCCTCATCATGGCGCTCTCCCCAGTCGCCGCTGTAATCCTCACCGGACACCTGCTGGGCATCCTGCTGCTCAGCCTGCGCCATTGCGGCCTGGGCATCCTTCAGGCCGATCACCGTGCCCGACGGCTTTTCCAGCAGGTAGGCCCCCACAGCCTTTTTGCGGTAGACCAGCAGCACGCCGTAGCGGCTGGTCTCTCCGCTGCTGGCCGCCGGGATCAGGGCGGTCCACTTTTCCACGGTTTTCCCTTTGTAGCGGGTAAGATCCATTCCGCTTTGCTGTACCACCCCGTTGAAGGCCGAAAAGCTGTCGTCCCACTTGCGGGGGATCTTGACCTTATCCGCCGTGATGGACGTGCCGTCCACATCCAGCCCATAGCCCGTGAACCAGGTCTGGATGTCCTGCGCACTCTCGATCCGGTTCACCCCGGCCGCTGCCGCCACAGTGCGGGTGCTGATGTACCGCCCCAGAAAGGCGCTGAAGATCACCAGCGCACAGCAGAGCGCACCGGCCCCCACCTTTTTCAAGCTCGTCTTGTTCAGCGTTACCACAAACATGCCGTTCCCTCCCACCCGTTTTGTTCTGAAAAGAATATATGGGGCGGGCAGAGGAATTATAACCGCACTGCGGCAGATCCACTTTTCTGCGCAGAAGTCATTTTAAAAAGTTGTTTTCCCTGTTAAAAAGTCACTTGAAAAAGCTTCAGTTATCGCAAAAAGTCCCTTGAAAAAATTATTTTTTTCTTTTATAATAGATGCAGGATCATTTATTTTCGGGAGAGTGAAACGGTATGTTAAGGCGAAAGATCACAGACCAGCTGCTTGCATGGAAAAACACGCCCGGCCGGAAGCCGCTTATCATCAAGGGCTGCCGTCAGTGCGGCAAGACCTTTTCTGTATTGGAATTTGCCAGAAAGAATTACAAACACACAGTGTACCTCAACTTCTTCGAGAATCCGGATTATGCTTCTGTCTTTTCCGGTTCTTTGGAGATCGACAACATCGTGATGATGCTCTCTGCCCTTCTTGGCAAGGATGCTGTTTTTGAGCCGGGCCAGACGATCCTGATCCTGGACGAGATCCAGGATTGCCCGGAAGCCCGGACGGCCCTGAAATTTTTCCGCATCGACGGCCGCTATGACGTGATCGGCACCGGCTCCCTGTTGGGCGTAAAGGGCTACGGCAAGGAACCGAGATCCGTTCCTGTCGGATCGGAGACGGTTCTTGAAATGTATCCACTGGATTTTGAAGAATTCTTATGGGCCAATGACATCGCCGAACCTGTCATTGCGCTGCTGCAAAGGTCTCTGGACTCCGGTTCCCCTGTGCCGGAAGCGCTGCACAACCGGATGCGGCAGCTTTTGCTCCAATATACCGTTGTGGGAGGAATGCCGGATGCTGTCCAGACCTTTGTGACCAGCAGGCAGATGGATGAGGTCCTGCGTATCCAGCGGGACATCGTTCGTTCCTATGAGGACGACATGGTAAAGTACGCGGAGAAAAAGGATAAGTCCCGCATCAAGGAGTGTTTCCAGTCCATTCCCCGCCAGCTTGCCAAGGAAAACAAAAAATTTCAATATTCCGTTGTAAAAAAAGGCTCCACCTCCGCAAAATATGCCGGAAGCCTGCAATGGATCGAGGATGCTGGCATCATCACACGGTGCCACAATCTGTCCATTACCGAACTGCCTCTGGATGGGAACGCGGAAGAGGATACCTTTAAGGTCTATATGTGCGACACCGGCCTGTTCGTCAGCATGCTGGAGGACGGAACGCAGTTTGACATCCTGCAAGGCGACCTCTATGGCTACAAAGGTGCTATCTTTGAAAACCTGATCGCCGATATCTTCACCAAGATGGGGCGCAAGCTCTACTATTTCCACAAGGATTCCGGCCTCGAGGTGGATTTTGTGATCCGCTATCAGGGGGAATGCACCCTTGTAGAGGTAAAGGCCCGCTCCGGAAATGTCAAAAGCACAAAGACGATCCTCAACCACCCTGAAAAATATCATGTATCCCATGCGATCAAGCTCGGGGACTATAATATCGGAAAAAACGGGCAGCTCCTGACCCTTCCCCTCTATATGGCCTTTCTGCTGCGCAGCTGCTGACCTGTACACCACCAAAAGAGCCCCCGCCGGAATAGACCGGCGGGGGCTTTTTCTCATAGCGGTAAGTTCAGGATCACTCGATCAGGCCGTTCAGCAGGGCCAGGCACTTGCGGCTGTGCAGCTTGCGGATGGCCTTGGCCTCGATCTGGCGGACACGCTCACGGGTGACACCGAAGTCGCGGCCCACCTCCTCCAGCGTGCGGGGGCGGCCATCGTCCAGACCAAAGCGCAGGCGGATGACCTTTTCCTCACGGGGGGTCAGGCTCTTGAGGGCCTGATTGATCTGCTGGGCCACCATGGCGCGGTCCGCTGCCTTGCCGGGGGCCTCGGCGTTCTCGTCGGCCACGAAATCGCCCAGGGAGGAATCTTCTTCCTCGCCCACGGGGCTTTCCAGGCTGGCGGGTTCCTGTGCCATGCGCTGGATCTCGCGCACGCGCTCCACGCTCATATCCATGGCCTTTGCCAGCTCCTCGGGGGTGGGCTCGTGGCCGTTCTGGTAGACCAGCTGGTTGGTTGCCTGACGCATCCGGTTGATGGTCTCGACCATGTGCACCGGGATGCGGATGGTGCGGGCCTGATCCGCAATGGCGCGGGTGATGGCCTGACGGATCCACCAGGTGGCGTAGGTGGAGAAGCGGAAGCCGCGGTCACAGTCAAACTTCTCGGCGGCCTTGATCAAGCCGATGTTGCCCTCCTGGATCAGATCCAGGAACGCCAGGTTGTGGCCGACATGCTTCTTGGCGATGGAGACCACCAGACGCAGGTTGGCCTCGCTCAGGCTGCGGCGGGCGTTCAGGCCGTCGCGGCGGATCTTGAGCAGCTCCTGGCGGCGCTCCTCCGTCAGGGGGCCGTTCTCAACAGCCTCCATGGCCTCCTCTTCGGCAGCCTTTTCCTCGTCATCCTCGCTGGACTTGGTGTTGCCGTCCTCGTCCAGATCCTCGGTATAGCTCCGGCTGTTCTCATCCTCCTCGAACGAGAAGCGGGCGCTGTTCTTTTTGATGTACTCAGGCGCGCCGTACTTCTGGCGGTCGGCCTGAAGGATGTGGGCAGCCTCGGCACCGGCGTGGATGCGCTTGCTCAGGTCCACTTCCTGCTCCGCGCTCAGCAGCGGGATCTGGCCGATCTGCTTGAGGTAGTTCTTCACAGGGTCATCCAGCAGCTCATCCATGGCAGCCTTCAGGTCTGCGGGGTTCTCCTCTGCCGGGTCGTCCTCATTTTCATCGCCCAGGCCCAGCTCATCGCTGTTTGCCTCGGCACTTTCCACCTCTGCCATGATGCCTTCCACATCCAGGCTGGTGTCACCGTCGGCCTCGTCATCCAGAATTTTGATGCCGCGCTCCTCCAGAAGCGTGTAAAGCGTTTCCACATCCATCCGGCACTGGGAAGCCAGTGTCTTGGCCTCGCCCGCCGTCAGGGTGCCTTCGCCCTTCGTCAACAGTTCCTTCAAAGTCATGCCCATTTCGCTCTCTCCTTTTCACCGCGGCGCTGGCTGCGCCGTAAGTGATATCGTATCATAAGTTTTGCCGCTGCGGGATGGTTCAAATCACCAGGCCGCCGTTCACACCGAACACCTGCCCGGTGATGTAACCGGCGCTTTCGCCTGCCAGGAACACCAGCAGCTGCGCCACCTCGTCCGCGCTGCCCAGGCGGCCCACGGGGGTCTCCTCGGCCAGCGCAGCCTTATCCTCTGCCGTAAAGGCCGCCATCATATCGGTGTCGATGACACCCGGAGCCACGCAGTTCACGGTGATACCGCTGGGCCCCTCCTCTTTGGCAAGGGCCTTGGTCAGGCCGATCAGGCCCGCCTTGGCAGCGGAGTAATGCACCTCGCAGCTGCCGCCGGTCTGGCCCCACATGCTGCTCACGGTCAGGATGCGGCCCGCCTTGCGGCGGATCATGCCCGGCAGAGCCAGCTGGCACAGGTGGAACGCGCCGCTCAGGTTCACGTCCAGCATGTGCTGCCACTCCTCCGGGGTGATATCGGTGAACAGCTTCTGCTGGGCAATGCCCGCGTTGCTCACCAGCACATCCACATGGCCCACGGCCTGCTCCACGGTGTGGAACGCCACCTCACAGCTGGCGCGGGAGGCCACGTCGCACTGGACCGCCAGCAGGCCCGGCAGCGCCTTTTCCAGCGCCGCCGCCGCCTCGGCGTGGGTGTGGTAGAGCACCGCCACCCGGTAGCCCGCCTGCCAGAAGGCGCGGGCCGCCGCGGCTCCGATGCCCCGGTCGCCGCCCGAGATCAGCACGCAGCGCCCGTTGGCCGCAGAGACTGCCGGTTCCGGCACAAGCTCCGCCGGCGGTTCCGTTTCCGCGGCCGGTTCTGTTTCTGCGACCGGTTCCGGCTCAGCTTCCTGCACCGGCTCCTGTTCCGGCTCAGGAGCCCGGGATGCCTCGTCCTCATCGCTCAGGTCAAAGGTCAATTCAAATTCATCATCGTACAAGAGTCAGCCCTCCTGCCGTTTGTTCTCTGCCTGCAAAAAATCCCGCAGGCAGGAAGGTCCCGCCCTCCACCGCACCCATGGGCTGCGCTCTGCTCCTCTTTCCGGTCAAGGCCGGTCCTGCGGCGAGCCCGCTGGTCTGTGCGAGTGGTTTCGACAAGTTACCATTAAATAATATAACACAATTCGACGAAAAAAGAAAGTGGGAACCGCCGTCTTTTCACGCAGTTCCCACTTTTTTTCACGTTCTCAGGGGGTCACGGGCGGTTTCCAGCGGGGCTTTGCGGCCCGCTGCTCCCGCAGCCGGAGGAAAAACGCCTGCAGCAGCGCCTGCGCCTCCTCCGCCCGCAGGCCGCGTTCCACCACCGGATGGTGGTTGAAGGGCAGGGCGAACAGGTCGGTCACGCTGCCGCAGCACCCGGCCTTGGTATCCGCCGCGCCGTACACCACCCGCCTGATCCGGCTGTTGATGATGCCGCCGCTGCACATGGGGCAGGGCTCCAGCGTAACGAACAGCTCACACTGCCACAGCCGCCAGCCGCCCAGCTTTTTGCAGGCCGCGTCAATGGCCAGCAGCTCGGCGTGGTGGAGGGCGTTTTTCTCGGTCTCGCGGGTGTTGTGGGCGGCGGCGATGATCTCGCCGTTCCGGGCCACCACCGCGCCCACGGGCACCTCGCCCAGCGCGGCGGCCCGTGCGGCCTCCTCCAGCGCAGCGCCCATCAGCTCATAGTCGGTCATCCCATTCCCCTTTCTGCCAGCGCCCGGGCCAGCACCAGCCCATTGTTCAGGATATGCAGCACCACCCCGGGTGCAGGACTGTCGGTCTGCTCTGCGGCCCACCCGAAAATGAGCCCCATGCCCAGCGCGTAGCACTTTTCGGTCAGCGTTCCGTGCAGGGCCGCAAAGAGCACAGCCTGGCAGAGGTTTGCCGGGTGCTCCCCCAGCGGCCGCAGCAGGCGCAGCAGCGCCCCCCGGAACACCAGCTCCTCGGCCAGCGGCAGCACCAGCAGGCTGCGCAGCGTGCCGGGCACGCCCTGCGGCAGCTCTGCCGCCCCGCCGGGGACCAGCACACACCAGACCGCCGCCAGCCCGGCCCAGGCCAGTGCCGCGATGCCTGCCGCCCGCAGGCGGCGGTTCTGTTCTGACATCTTCTCCGTCCCCTCTCCGTTTGGGGGTGCGCTGTTCCGCTGCTTCGGGCGCACAGCGCACCGCCCCGCAATGCCTGATGCCCATTGTATCATGTTCCGGCCCGTTTGTGCAAGAAAACGGAGCGGAATTGCGAAAATACGAAGAAATATTGATTCAAACAATTGACATTTCCCGTCGTCTCTGGTATATTCCTATACGACTTTTTGATTGATTTGGTCGGGTTATCCGTTCTTGGCCCCGTTGGAGGTATTACTATGATCCGCATTCTTACCGATTCCGCATCCGACATCCTGCCCGCTGAAGCCGAGCAGCTGGGCGTGACCGTCATCCCCCTGAACGTCACCCTGGAGGACGGCACCGTGCTCCGGGACGGCGTGGACATGACCCCCACCGTGTATTACGGCGTGATGGCCCGCTGCCGCAAGCTGCCCACCACCAGCCAGCCCAGCCCCGAGCTGTTCCAGCGCTTCTTCCTTGAGGCGGCTGCCGCCGGGGACGAAGTGGTGGGCATCTTCCTCTCCCATGAGTTGTCCGGCACCTGCCAGTGCGCCCGGCTGGCCGCAGACATGGCCAATGTGGACAATGTCCTCTTTGTGGATTCCGAGAACGTCTGCCTGGGCGAGAGCCTGCTGGTGCGGCTGGCTGTTCAGCTGCGGGATGCCGGAAAGACTGCCGGGCAGATCGCCGCCACCCTTGAGCACGCCAAGGAGCATCTGCATCTGGTGGCTGTCATCGACGACCTGAAGTATCTGCGCAAGGGCGGCCGCCTGCCCGCCGCCGTGGCCGTGGCCGGTGGGATGCTGGGCATCAAGCCCCTCATCACCATCAAGGAGGGCAAGGTCGTTATGGCGGGCAAGGCCCGGGGCCTGCCCGGCGCTTACGTTGCCCTGTTCAAGAAGATCGAGGAGCTGGGCGGCATCAGCACCTGCGCCGACGCGCTGGCCGGTTACACCCTCGCCCCCCGCGAGGTGCAGCCCATCCAGACCTACCTGCAGGAGAATCTGGGCCGGAACGAGGCCCTTGTGCGCCAGATCGGCTGTGTCATCGGCACCCACGCCGGCCCCGGCGCGTTCGGCCTGGCCTTCCTCGATGAAGGCTTCACCTTCTGATCTTACCCAATCAAAAAGAGGAACTGCTTTCCCGGCAGTTCCTCTTTTTTGTTGGTTCATTCGTGTCCGATCTTCGACCAGTCGATCTCTTCGGCATCTACAAAGCCGCTGTCCTTCGCTTCCTCCAGCTGCTTTGCTTCCTCTGTGGTCAGCTTGGTGAAATCCGGGTCCCATGCCAGTACCAGCTTTTTGATCAGCTCGTAGGCAAGGTTCTTGTCCGGGTCCGGCAGCATATCGATCATGTGTGCTGCATTCATTGCAATTTCAGACATCCTGCCACCTCCTTATTTATAGATATCGCCACGATTCCCGATATCCAGCACCAATAGAATCTCCAGCGCGTTTTCCTCTCCGTACCGGTAAAGCACGCGCCAGCTTCCGACCCGGAGCCGCATTGTTCCATCCTTCAGTCCCTGCATCACCTTGATATCACCTGCTGGCGGTTTCAGGGTCAGCCCCTCAATGCCTGCAACGATGCGAAGCACGGACCTTTTGTCCAGCTTATTCAGGAACTTCATGGCGTTCTTCGAGTAGCGGATCTTCATAACATCATCCTCAGCGCTCGTTTTTTCTGCGGGCCTCTGGCCCTATTATAGTCCATTCTTCTGCAAACGTCAATTGTTTTTTGCCGAAGATCCGTTCATTACAGCACCGCGTCCGAAACGATCTTGCCCAGCAGGAGCACCAGCACCACAAGCATCATGGGGCGGATGAACTTTGCGCCGTTCTTGAGGGCGAAGTGGGAGCCCAGCAGGTTGCCCACAATGCCGCTGATGGCACAGGAGATGCCGATGGAGAACACCACCAGCCCGCTGGAAAGATACGTTACCAGGCTGGCGTAGTTGCTGGCAAGGTTGAGCACCTTGGCGTTGCCGCCCGCCGTGCGCAGGTCAAAGCCCATCAGGGTGGTAAAGGCAATAATGGCAAAGGTGCCGGTACCCGGGCCAAAGATGCCGTCGTACAGGCCGATGCCCAGCCCGATGGCAAGGGCCAGCACCGCCTTTTTGGCGTTCAGGGTGCCGTCGTCCCGGTTCTCGTCGGGCAGGTCCCGCCGCCAGAGGATGAGCACCGCCGCCACCGGCAGGATGATGAGCATCATAGTGCGCAGCACCTGATCGCTGAGCAGGAGCACGATGTGGGAGCCCAGTGCGCTGCCCACAAAGCTGCCCACAGCCGCCAGCAGGCCGACCCGGATGTTCATGGCTCCCTTCTGGAAGAACTGCGCCGTGGCAAAGGTGGTGCCGCAGGCCGCGCTGAATTTATTGGTGCCGTAGGTGTAATGCACCGGCAGGCCCGCAAACAGGTAGGCGGGCAGGCTGATCAGGCCGCCGCCGCCCGCCGCCGAGTCCACAAAGCCCGCAAACCCGGTCATCAGCATCAGAAACAGCAGCATTGGCAATGATAATGTAATTTCCATTCGTTCTACTTTCCTACTCCTTATGTACTTCTTTGCGAAACCTCTCCGTCACCGCAGCGTGAACCTGGCGCGAAGCGCCTGAGAGGTTTACTTCAGATACAGCTTTCCCTCGCAGGCCAGGATCTGATCCAGGATCATCCGGGACACCCGGGCACCATAGACCATGGCGGGGTGGTCGTTGTACTCAATGATGTCATGGAACTCCTTGTTCATCAGAACGATCACATACTCGCCGTAGGGGGTGTGGATGATGCCGCCGTCGTTGCGGCAGGCGTTCATGCTGCCGCTCTTGCTGGCCACCCAGATAAGCTCCGGCTCACCGGTCTCCTCGCAGTCCAGATAGAACTGGGGGAAATCGTGGGTCAGCATGGTGTTGTAGTGCTGCTGGCGGAAGATGCCCAGCATGGCGGCGCTGGCTTCTTTGCTGACCAGCGTGCCCTTTGCCACCTGCGCAAACAGGGCGGCGTAGTCCCGGGGCGTGGTGGTGCCCAGCTTGTCGTAGCGGTCAAAGTGGAGGGGGTTGTGCAGGACGGTGTGCCCAAAGCCCAATTCCCGGATGCAGGCATTGATGGTGTCCAGCCCCAGGTAATCGATGATCATATTGGTGGCAATGTTGTCCGAGCAGATGATCATCATGGTGGCGGTGTCCTTCACCTTGAGCTTTGCCCCCACGCCCAGGGCCCGGAGCATCCCGGAGCCGTCCACGAACTGGCTGGCCTCGTAGGTGATCTCCTCCTCCAGGTCAGCCCTGCCCCGGCTGGCCTGCAGATACAGCACCGCCAGAATGAACGCCTTGATGGTGGAGGCCGTCTCGAACTCCTCGTCGGCACCGATCTGCACCGTGCTGCCGCGCAGGTCATCCACAAAAACGCTCATCCTGCCCTGATAGGAATAGAGCTCGGCGGCAATGCGCTTTTCCAATGTCATATTCTGATCCATCTGGAATCCCTCAACTTTTCTATACTTTCCGTTATACTTAAATCCTTACCGTTAAGACATTATTATCGTTGATATCGTTGATATCGTTGTTATCGTTGCTAACTTTTCTTTTTCACCAACGTTATCAACGATTGCAACGATGATTTTGATACTAACGGTGATTACAGGTTGTTTTCAAAGAAACGCTGTGCGTTGCGGAAGAAGATGGCTTCCACCTCATCCTCGGTGAAGCCCTCTTTCCGCAGGGCATCGGCCAGCAGGGGCATTTTGGAGCAGTCGCTCAGTTCCAGCTTGCCGCCGATGCCGTCAAAGTCACTGCCCAGACCGATGATCTCAATGCCGCCCACCTGCTTGAAATGGGCGGCGTGTTTGGCCATCAGGGCCGTGGTGCTGCGGCACAGGTCGGGGCTGGGCTGGTCATCCAGAAAGCCCGCGCAGTAGTTCAGGCCCACCAGACCGCCTTTTTCCGCCATGACCCGGATCATCTCATCGGTCAGGTTGCGGCAGTGGGGGGCCAGGGCGCGGCAGTTGGAGTGGCTGGCCGCAAAGGGGCGGGTGCTGTGCTCCGCAATGTCCCAGAAGCCCTTATCGGACAGGTGGCTCACATCGGCAATGATGTGCAGGCGCTCCATCTCGGCCAGGAACTCGAAGCCCTTCTCCTTCAGGCCGGTCTCGGTGTTGGGCATACAGGGCCAGATGGGGCCGTTGCCGGGCACCACGTTGGGGCTGGCCAGCTCGTTCTCGTGGTTCCAGGTCAGGGTCATCATCCGCACGCCCAGCTCGTACATCCGGCGCAGCACGCCCAGACTGCCCTTGCAGCAGCCGGCCTCCTCAATGGTCAGCATTCCGCTGATCTTGCCCGCCTCGGCGTTTTTGCGGATATCCTCGGGGCGGTAGACAGGGGCGATCCTGTCGGAATACCGCTCCATCATCCGCTTGAACACATCGATCTCTTCCAGCGCCGTCACCAGCGGGTCCGCGCCCGGGGTGGGGTCGGCCAGATTCACAAAGGCGGCAAAGCACTGGAGCATGTAGTCGCCCTTCTCCAGCTTTTCCAGATCGATGTGGCCGTTGTTGTGGGCAAAGGTCTGCCCGTCGCCCCGCATCTCCGCGCGCCGCAGCTCGCTCAGGGTGTCACAATGTAGATCAAAGACTTTCATGGATTGTTCTTCCTCCTATAACATCCTCGCCCTCTCAGTCAAAGCCTGACGGCTTTGACTGAGAGGGTGAGTTACTTTATCAGAACACACTCCCCACCGCATACAGACTCTTGACCAGATCTTCCCGGTACAGCGGGTCGGCGGGGTCAAGGCTGTTGATGACCACGCCGCCGCTGGCGGACGCGCCGGTGGAGTGGATGTAGCGGCCCTCGCCAAGGTAAAGGGCGATATGGCCGGGGAAATAGAGGGCATCGCCTCGCTTTTTGTCTGCAAAGGGGATCTGGTGCATGGGCCAGCCCTCCACGATCCTGGCATCCCGGTAGATGAGCACGCCGCACTGCATATAGGCGCTGCTGACAAGGCCGGAACAATCAATGCCCCGGCCCGATTTGCCGCCCCAGCGGTACTCGGTGCCCAGATACTTTTTCGCCTGCGCGCAGACGGCATCCCGGAACGCTTCCTCGCTGCCGTCGTACCACGCCTGCAGTGCCTGCGGCACCAGCTCCCCGGCGGTAATCTTCCGGGCCTCGGCCAGCGCGTCATCAAAGGCCAGCCCCTCCCGCTGGGAGAACACGGCGGTCATCTCAAACCGCACCGGTTCCAGCGCCACGTCCCGGACATAGCCGGTGCGGCCATCCAGCAGGGCCACCTTGGCCCAGCCGGTGTGGGCCAAGGCTTCCTCGGGCGGTTCGGACAGGCGGCAGAGCAGGCAGCCCCGCTCCAGCTCCAGCATCCGCACCCCCTGCACCTTGGGCAGGCTGAGCACATCGGTGGCACGGCCCACCAGCACCAGCGGCTGGGGCAGGTAGTCCCGCAGCGCATCCTCGCTGACAAATTTCAGCGCATCCCGCCGGACAAAGCCGTGGTAGCCGTAAAAGGTGACCACCTCGGCCACCTCCGGGGAGAGGGGCACTCCCTCGGCAGTCACGCCGCCGGGGGCGGTGCGCACCTGACAGGCCTGACCGTACAGGCCCTCGTCCCCGATGGTGGAAACAAGGCCCGCCTCGCTCTGTTTGGTGGTCTGGGGCAGGTCGTAAATGGTCACGACAGGCCGGGCAAATAGGGCGTATTGCATCATTCGGTTCCCTCCAACAAATTCAGCAGCTCCTCCGGCTTCATGCGCAGGATGGCACCATCCGCGCTGCCGGTGACGGTCTCGGCCAGATCCTGCTTGGCCTGCTGCAGCTCCACGATCTTTTCCTCAATGGTGTCCTGGGCGATGAGCTTGTACACCTGCACCGGGTTCTGCTGGCCGATGCGGTAGGCACGGTCGGTGGCCTGATTCTGGGCCGCCACGTTCCACCACGGGTCGTAGTGGATGACGATATCGGCGGCGGTCAGGTTCAGGCCGGTGCCGCCTGCCCGCAGGGAGATCAGGAACACGCTGGCCTCGCCGCCGTTAAAGCGGCGCACCAGCTCGGCACGCACCGGCTTGGGGGTGGAGCCCTGCAGGGTGAAGTGGCTTACGCCCTCCGCGTCCAGCCGCTTGGCCAGCAGTTCAAGCATGGAGGTAAACTGGCTGAACAGCAGGATGCGGTGCCCACTCTCCACGGCACTGGTGACCAGCTCGATGCAGGCATCCAGCTTGGCGCTGCCGCCTGTCCAGTTGTCGGCAATGAGCCGGGGGTCGCAGCAGATCTCCCGCAGCCGCATGAGGACGGCGAACACCGCCATCTTGTCCTCGGGCTTGGCGGCCCGCAGCTTCTCCCGGGCATCCACCACGGCGGCAAGGTAGAGCTTGCGCTGCTCCTCCTCCAGCTCGATGCGGTAGACATTCTCTGTTTTGGGGGGCAGCTCCTTCAGCACCTCGGACTTCATCCGGCGCAGGATGAACGGCCCGGTGAGCTGGTTCAGCCGCCGCACCGCTGCCGGGTCGTTTTCCTGCGTGATGGGCTTTTCAAACCGGCTGCAGAAGCTCTTGTAGGGCGGCAGGTAGCCCGGCATCAGGAAGGAGAAGATGCTCCACAGCTCACCCAGGCGGTTCTCCACGGGGGTGCCGGTCAGCGCAAAGCGGACACGGCTGTTCACCCCGCACACTGCCTTGTATTTCTGGGTGGTGTGGTTCTTGATGGCCTGGGCCTCGTCCAGGATGCAGGCGTAGAATTTCTGGTTCTCGTACAGGGTCTCGTCGCGGCGGAGCAGGTCGTAGCTGGTCACCACCACGTCGGCCCCGTCCCACTGCTCGGCCAGCTGGGCCCGGTGGGCGGCATCCCCGTCCACCACAACGCAGTTCAGCTCCGGTGTGAACTTTTGGCATTCCTCGGCCCAGTTCAGCACCAGCGAGGCCGGGCAGACGATGAGGCTGGGCAGGGGGTTCCCGCCCTGCTCCCGGAGGGCCAGCAGATAGCTGAGCACCTGCACCGTCTTGCCCAGACCCATATCATCCGCAAGGATGCCGCCCATGCCGTAGCCATCCAGCGTGCGGAGCCAGCGGTAGCCGTCCCGCTGGTATTTGCGCAAAACTTTTTGTAGAGATGCAGGCGGTGTATACTCGCTGTCCTTTACCGCGTGGAAGCTCCGGCTGAGCTGGCGGAAGGCATCGTCCCGGTTGAAGCGGATGCCGTTCTGCCCCGAAAGCGCCCAATCCAGACTGGGGGCCCGGTACAGGGGCAGCCGGGCGTGGGCCTGGCCCAGTTTGGCCCCGGAAAGCTCCAGCGTCTCGTTCAGCTCGTCCAGCACCTCCATGGAATCGTCCAGCCGGAGCAGACGGCCATCGCGCAGGCGGTGGTAGCGCTTTTTCTGGTGGAGCGATTTCAGCAGGGCTTTCAGCTCCCCCACCGGGAACTCCCCCGTGTCCACCTCCAGGTCGAGCACGCTGCCGTGCACCGACACCCCCACCGAGATCTTCGGCGGTGCGGCCTGCATACTGCGGAAGGCATCGGTCAGGTAGACCTCGCCCTCAGCCAGCAGGGCCGGGATGCCCTCATCGAGGAAGCGGTAGACTTCATCCTCCTCATAGGCATCGTAGTGGGCGGCAAGGCCGTTGCCCATGGTGTCTGGCCCCGGCTCCAGATACCGCCCCAGCAGCCGCCCGGCCCGCTGTTCGGCGCGGGCATCCCGCAGCAGACCGGCAGGCCCCGGTTCCTCCGGCGTGACGCGGTCCTCGCCGTACAAAAATTCAAGGTGTGCCCGCACCGTTTCCCGCGTGGGCGCGTCAAGGTAAAACTGCACCACCGGCTCCAGCGGGATCTGATTCAGCAGCAGGCGTTCGGGGTCCTCAATGGTCACCCTGCTGCCCAGCTCCGGCAGGACGTAACTGCAAAAGGCGGTGGCATCCCCGGTGGTAAAGAACAGGCTCTTGCCGCACAGCGCCTCAAGGGCGGGCCGCATCCGGGCACTTTCGGTCCGGTCCAGCTGCCAAATCGTATCCTCACTGTATAAATAGTCGTTGTCTAAACCCGTTTTCCATCCCAACGCGGGGGTCACGGACACCTCCACGCCGCCCCGGCGCTTTTCCACCCGCATGGTCAGGGCCGGGATGCCGGTCTTGAGGATGTAGCCGCCCAGATTGCCGGTGGGGGCATAGAGGGCCACCAGACCGTCAAAGATCTCGCCATTCAGCGGGATGCCCCCGGCAGGCCCGTTGCGGGGCGCATTGCCGTAGCTGCGCAGGGCCGCCTCGGCCCCTTCCTTTGCGCTGAGCTGCCGCCGCAGCAGGCGGAGCAGCTGCTGTGCCTCCGGGGCAAAGGCCTCCCAGCTGTGCCGGAATTCCAGCGCCTTGCCGTAACTGATGAACCCGTGCTTCTCCACGGCCCGCAGCAGGTCCGGGATGCTCTTTACCACATACTGCCGCCCGCCGTCTGCCGAGATGCGCAGCCGCAGCCAGGGCAGCTCCCCGGGCAGCAGGGTCAGCTCCGGTTCCAGCTCTGCGGAATGGGGGCGCAGCTCCGCGTGGCCGGTCACGCCGTCCACCTCGGCCAGTGCTCCCTCCTGATAGGCCCGGAGCAGCCGCCGTGCCTCGTAGTCGGATTCCGGTTCCTCGCCCCGCCACTTCTTGCCGAACAGCATTTCCAGGCTGGAGGCATAGCTGTCCCTGCGGGGCGGCTCCTCAGGCTGGGGCGTTTGCAGGTTGGCCGTGCCCCGCACCACGCCCGGGATGCTCTCCGGGCTCTCCGAGGGCTTCTGCGGCGCTCTGCCGGAAAGGCTCTGACTCTCGCTGTCCCACATCAGCAGCGCGCCGATGTGCTTGCAGCAGGGCCCCTCGCCGTTTTCGTTGTAAGGGCAGGAGCAGCTGGCGCTGACAAAGCTGCCGTTTTCCCGCAGCCAGACCTGGGTCTGGTACAGGCTCCGCCCGCCGCCGCGCACGTCGGCGCTCAGGTGGCGCACGCCGTTCCCGGCCACTTCGCAGTTCAGATCCTGTATCCGGTCCGTGTAGGCCTTGGCCCGCGCGAATACCGTGCCGCCCAACAGGTAGCGGATCTCTTCCATGTCCATCCGGGGTCTCCCTCCCTCTGCAATGCTCTATTGGTTAAGCATACCGCACCGGCGGGCGGGATGCAAGGGGTGCCGGGAAAAAAAGTTCCGGAAAGCACAGAAGCGCCTCATCCGGGAGAGGATGAAGCGCTTCTGTACTTTGGGAATTTTGGAACACTCAGCCCGCATTGCGGTTTACAGGCCAAGTGGGGGTTGGTTTAGGGCTGCTCAGGCATTCTGCTTGAGCTCCTGTGCTTTCTGCCATGCATTCAGCACATCGATCTTGCTTACGGCGTTGTCGGGATAGAATTTCATCTCTTCCGGAGCCGTGCCCTCATCGTTCAGGTCAGGGATAAGCTCGTTTTCCATGGCCCAGCGGGCGGCGTGCTGCAGGTCCATATCCCGCTCTTCCTGACCGACATCGGGGTAGAGCAGTTCGGATTCGGGCATGGGCTTGCCTGCATCCTCCCACAGCATCATGGCAAGGGCGCTGCGGTTGCTGGGGAAGTAGGGCAGAGCCATCAGCTTGCCTGCAAATTCAGCGCCCAGAGAATAGGCCTGATAGCCCAGCACTGCACCGCCGACAACAACAGTAGTGCCGATCACGATGGGGCCAACGATATCGGGCTCGTCATCTTCAATGGATGCATCCTGTGTCATGGCTTTCAGGGTCACGGCCTTTGCAGGCATCACAAAGGCAAAGCTTTCCTTATCCTGATAAGCGTTCGGATCATCCAGGCCGGTGATATCCCAGTGGCCAAATTTCAGACCGCTATCTGCAAAAGCATCCTTATCAAATGCAACACTCACCGTTGCACCCTCGGGGACGTTAAAGGAACCGTCCTCGTTGGCATTCTTTTTAATGATCTCGGTGATATCCTCGGGGTCAGCACCATTCTTGCCGGGCACTGTTACGCTGGTGATAACACCGTCCTTCAAGGTCAGGATGGGCATTTCAGACACAACAAAGTCCTTCTCGTCTCTTGCCAGCGCATTCTCACCCTGCTTGACAGCAGCGGTCAGGGTCTGCTTGCCGGTCTCCTTGGGAGTAATGCGGAACGCATATTGTTCCTTTACATCGCCCAGATCAATGGGCAGGCCGCCTTCCGGCATAGGCTTGTACTCGTTGTTTTCGTCCTTATACTCGATCTCGCTGTTCTTGTTGCCAAAGTCGATGAATGCCTCACCCAGCTTGGCATCATCCTTGGGGTCAACCTTTACAGTAAAGTCCTTGCTTTCGCCTTCCTTGATGACGGCATTCTCCAGGCCCTCAATGGCCACAGTGGTGTGAACACGGCCTGCAACAGTAAAGTTCTTTTCCGCCGTGCCCAGCTCCACAGCATCCCGCACCACAGCTGCGGTCAGCTTCTGGTCACCGGCATTTTGGGGGGTAATGCGGAACGCATAATCATTATTGTTACTAGCCAGCTTAATAATGGGCAGGCCGCCTTCCGGCATGGGCTGATATGCACCGTGTTCGTCCTTATATTCGATCTCGCTGTTCTTGTCGCCAAAGGTCAGGATACCGGTGCTGCCCTCATGGTCAAGGGTCACAGTAAACTCTGCCGACTCTTCTGCTTTGATCTCACCCTTCAGACCGCTGATGGTCACGCCGACTGTCTTGGAAAGGCAGCGATATTCCTGGCCGTCTGCGGTCTTTTTGTAGCCCACCAGATAGCCTGCATTCGCACTCGTCAGGTTCAGCTTCTCCTGATAATCTGTTTTTGTAGCTTTGGTCAGCTGACGGCCATCACTGGGGTCAGCGCACTCAATCGTCACTTCACCGGTGTAGTTCTGGGCCACATCAATTTGTCGATCTTTTTCAAGATAAACATTGCAGACATTATCTGCGGCATTCAGCTGAACACGGCAAGGAGGCAATCTCCAGTAATCCCTTCGGTTTCGCTCATAAATGTCATACTTTGCCCCCTTGAAGGTGCCGCCATTTACAATGGCTTCGCCCCATTCATAGGTGCGAAGGGCCGCGCATTCCGAACCATCGGGAACTTCAATGGTACCCAAGTTAAAAATCAGTTGACCGTGGCCAACAACAACTGCATCAGCCGTACCTCCTGTGCTTTGGAGGGTGGTGTTCCCGTCAATTGTCAACGTTTCGGCACCATCACCCTCAAACCACAACACTTGGTTATTACCAATCAACTTGCTTCCGTTAATTTTTATGTTGCTTCTCTTTGGTCCTTTGGTTCCGTAGCAGCCAAGAGCCGCAACGACAGCTTGGGATTCGGATTTATAGGTTCCACCTGTAATCGTAAGGTCGATAGCATCAGAGTTTTCAGGGTATGTATGAATAGCACATCCCGCAGCGGATGTAGTATATTCGCCTTCCTCAATGGTAATCGTTCCACAAATCAACTCAAGTGCGTTTCCTTCCAGCGCATGTACAGTAACATGATCCAAATCCAGCGTACCATTTTTAGTAAAGCATACGATGCCTCCTCTATGAGCACCTCTCGTATACTCCGCTGTAATATTGGAACTTTTGATAACAGCACTATCGCAGTTACGCCCAACCCAAATGGCGTTGTATTTCGATTCAATCGTAACATTTTCTACCGTAACATTTTCTACCCGATTACTGCCATCCGAGAAAGTGAAAGCGGAGGAATTAGAATTTCGACCATTGCAAATATATTTTCCACCGTTTACAGTGAGTTTTCCATCCTTATTATAAATCACATTACCGTCGTTAACAGTAACAGGATATTGAGCATTACCATTAATAGTTACACTGTCGGCTTTTTCGATCGTGATAAAATAAAAATTGTTAGCATTCTCCGGAGCGGTTACTGTCACATTTCCGGTTACATTGATCTCCACAGAGCCTTCCGTATTGATCTTGATTCCTTGATTGTAGTTTCCGTTCAGTTGATACTTTCCGTTCCCCGTAATGGTCTCGCCGCCGGTCAGGAGCGTTCCCTTGGTGGTATCATCTGCTGTTTCTTCCGCAAATGCCGACACTGCCCCCGCAGGCAGGAATGTCAGCATCATACTGAATGCCAGTAAGAGGCTGATAAGCCGTTTTTTCATAAAAATCCTCCTTTGTCAGTCATACATACTCCCAGTTTCTCTATGGAAAGCGCCTGGACAAAAAGGAAAAGCGCCGCACCAGCCAAATGGCTGGTACAACGCTTTGCGTTTTGTACTTTAGGGGGTGCTCGCCCTCTCTACCTATGCTTTAACCCGCCCCTTCTCAAGGGCAAGGCAATCGTGGTGCCCGGAAAAGCTACTCCCATAAACTTCTCCATAACCCCGCACCGGCTGCCCTTTGGGGGCGCTGGCACATTTCCGCATAGTCGAAGAGGGTTGCACAGAGCAAAGTGCAGCTGGCGGCCCCTACCGGACCTTCCGCCTTGCGTCACAGCCTTCCGACTGGTTTGCCGATCCTTCCTTTTTGATGGTAAGGAACTTTCCGCACTTTATCATACCCCCCCTATAAAAAATCAAGAGGTCTGGGCGAGGTTTGTAGATACTCACAAATTCATGGGATTTTTTTAGGGCGTTTTGACGAAAATGCACACGCACAACAAAAACAAACCCCCAAGGAATTTCTTCCTCAGGGGTTTCATGTAAGTCGGCGACT
>ERZ1673742.1637-NODE-1637-length-19544-cov-7.136539_pt1 | contig 19544 bp, 9 predicted proteins | sample MGYA00580208_ERZ1673742 | MGnify/ENA primary metagenome ERZ1673742 (study PRJEB41218, sample SAMN15661774) | gut metagenome | host: Homo sapiens | place: Canada: London | collected 2015-08-20/2019-03-30 | study: EMG produced TPA metagenomics assembly of...
GTACCTCCGCAAAGCCGGCCTGGCCGAGCAGGCCCAGGGCAACGGCGCGAAAGCGGCCGCATACTACGAGCAGATACTGACTTCGTACCCGGCGTCGATGGACGCACGCGACGCGGAGAAACTTCTCGGCAGCATAAAATAACCGGAGACTATGGCGACCAAGAAGCATAACCTTTCCCAATTCGATTCACCCCTGCCTTCGGCCGCCGAGATGCGGTTCGGCATCGTCGTGGCCGAGTGGAACCGCGAGGTCACCGAAGCCCTTCTCGAAGGCGCCGTGCGCACGTTGCGTGCCGCCGGATGCCCCGACCTGAACATCCAGATCAAATATGTCCCCGGGACGTTCGAACTGGCGCTCGGCGCACAGTTTTTCGCCGAATATACCGATGTCGACGCGGTGATCGCGCTCGGGTGTGTCATCCAGGGCGATACGCGCCATTTCGATTTCATTTGCCAGGGCGTGACGCAGGGTATCACCCAGCTGCAGATCCAGTGGAACATGCCGATCGCATTCGGTGTGCTGACCGTCAACGACATGCAGCAGGCGCTCGACCGCTGCGGCGGCCGCCACGGCAACAAGGGCGATGAAGCGGCTGCGACAGCCATCAACATGGTCAAGTTGCAGATCGACATGGAAGCCGCTTCCCCCGACCACGAACCCGACCGGCGGAACATCAACTGACGAACTTTGATACAGACATTTAAGGGAGCCCTCGCACGGCTCCCTTTTTTGCGGCTTTTCCGGTGGTGCGTATCGCTATCGTTTGCGCCCGTGAGCCGTGAACTGCAAATCATGAACTGTGCGCTGTGAATTGTAGGCTGTGCGCCGTGTGCTGAGAGACGGTGAGCCTCGTACCGTGAACCGCGTGTGTCCAGCGCCGTACGCTGTGCGCGTTGAACTCGTGTGCCCGTTTCCGTGCCCGTGCATCCCTTCCTGCTGCCTGACATGCCCCGGGTTGCCGCGCATGGCATGGACGGATGGGGATGCGCTTTGGGCCTGATGGGCCCGGCCTTCGGCAATGGGCGCCCGGGGCCGGAATAAAAGGACAGGGAGGCCAGAAGGCCTCCCTGTACCGTGTGGAGATTGCCCGGTGTTATTCGACAACCTGAATGACCGGACTGTCATTGTACCCGTTATCGGCGGAACTTGCCCAGCGGATCGTACCGCCGTTGGGTTCCGTGCCGCCCGTGGTATTGGCTTCGCAATAGAACCGGATCTTGACGCTGCCGTCGCTAATGCCGCGTGCGAAGGTCATCGTCACGTCGATCTGCATGTTGGCCGTCGGTACCAGATGCGTGTAGGTGATCTGTTCCCCGTTGACGGTTGCGGTCTGCGTGTCGGTCGCCGGTTTCCAGCTCGTACCGTCCATATATTGCAGGCTCCAGTACTTCTGTCCGGTGCCGGAGATACGTGTGAGACCCGTAAAACGAACCTTCGTTCCCGACTTGAAGTTCTTGACCGGAACTTCGAATAACCAGTAGTCGCCCTTCCATGCTCCCGTGACGTAGGGTTGTCCCGTGCCGCCGATCATGCGCGTGCTGTTGGGGTGCAGGCTGCCGTCGGAGTTGAAGGTGTGGAAGTAGGAGATATAACCTACGCCCGACGAGGCCATGAGCTTGTTGTTCTGCTCGAACTGCTCTTTCGGAACCGTGTAGTCCGTGCCCGATGCACCGTTGAAGAACCACTTTACCGGAGCGTCCAGACCTTCCAGCGGCCCGCCTTCCGCCAGGCTTTCCTGTGTCACGAAGATCTCCTTGACGGCTTTGGTGCCGAGCACCTCGTCCGAGATGATCGAGAACGAAGCGGAGCGTTCGTCGAGCGAGAGGTTGCTGGTCGCTTTCACCGTCATGACATACTCCTTGTCCGCTTCGCCGGCCGAGGGCGTGACCTCGATCCATGCGTTCTCGGCAACCGAAATCGTCCAGTCCCAGTTGGATTTCACCTTGAAGGTGAATGCATTGGGCTGGTAGGCCGGAAACGGGGGCAGTGCAAGGTCGTCGCCGATGTCCTCGCTCGTAATCTCGATCTGCGGCGTGATGTCCTGCAGGATGTTCAGGTCGGCTCTGATGTCCTTGTACTGGCCGCTGCCCTTGAAGGCGATGCTGAAATCACGGCTCAGGGATGCCGGCTGCTCGGGATACTCCTCGATGTCGAGCGTGAAAGTCCCGTTGCCCGTCTCGGTGAAGGTTGCCCATTCGGCTTTTTCGGGTTCGTAGAACGGCGTCACGTTCGACGCGACCTTGATGTCGTAATGGGCGGCATAGCGTCCCGCTACGATCTCGTTCGTCTCGATGTTGTTGACGACGAACCTGATGTAAGGTTTGTTGGCGCTCTGGTTGACGACGAGGGTCGTTTCGGTCTGCCTGCCGTCCGCATAGCGGAATACGACCGTCGCCGAACGCGGGGTGTTGGCATCGTTGTCCTCCAGGCAGAAGCGTACCTTGCCGTCGCCCTGGCCTGTCTTGGGGTAGAATTTGATCCAGTCTCCGTCCGTGGAGTTGCATTCGACACTCCAGTTGCAGTTCGAACGGATGTCGTAACGGATCAGTTCGAGCGTGGCGTCGCCGATGATGGCCTCGGCGTCGAAACCCAGGTCGGAGGAGGCGGTCACCAGCTTGCTCGATACGACGGTATTCTCCAGCCGGAAGTAGGGGCTGCCGCCCTCCGTGTCGTCGTCGCTGCACGAGACGAAGGCCGCCGGGATCAGGAGCAGCGCCGACATGGCCAGGCCCCTCATGTTGCGGAATATGTTTTTCGCGTTCATAGTGCGTTCGTTTTTAGATTATAGGTTCTCTTCGGCGATGACATTCTTGCGGAACGAGTGTTCCCACGGCTGCCCGGCATCCTTGGCGACGGCCTGGCCGCTCCACCATATCGGGAAGACCATGGTGTTGTCGTTGATGGTACCGCCCTGTGCCTCGAATGCGGCCGTATAGTTTGCACGGTTGTTGGCGATCGCGATCGACGGATAGGGATAGCGGGCGATGAACTTTCCGCCCGTGGCGTTCAGCTCGATCGTTCCCATGCCGGTCTTGCACTCGGGATACCCCGTGCGGCGCATTTCGTGGTACATCTGGAAGCCGATGACCCAGAACAGCGAGAGCCATTTCTGCTCGGCGAGGCGCTGCTGGGTATTGTTCCATTTTACCTGGTCGCTCGCCAGCAGTGCGGCGATGTTCTTCTGCGTGATGGCTACGGTCTTGAGTTCGATCTTGTTCGACGCGTTGAGTTCGGGGTAGGAAGCGTAAATGCCGTATTCGCCCCATTTCTGGCACGACGCGGTGATCGCCGCTTCGTAATACTCCTTGGCGGAGCCCGATATCCAGCCGTTCATCGCTGCTTCGGCCTTGATGAAGAGCAGCTCGTCGTAGTCGAGCATGTGGTTGGGGCGCGTGTCGCCCACCAGCGTTTCGTAATGCAGGTAGGGTTCGCGTTCGCTGATGGAGGTGATGCCGTTGTAGTTGATCGTACAGCCCGAGACGGCGCCGATCATTTCGCGGATCACGTCGGGCTCGGTCGCACTGGGATACTGGATGTAGCGGGGCTTGATCCAGATGCGCAGGCGCGGGTCGACGAAGCCGTCCGAAGCGTCGTAGAGCAGGTCGAGCAGCTGTGCGGCGATGTGGTGGTCGCTCGACAGGCTCTTGTCGTCGGGGAACGAACTGGAGTTGAAATAGGTCTTGTAATACTCCGCGCTGCCGGAGAACTTCACGGTGGCGTTGTCGTCGTTCGACTCGAAGACGGGGTATTTGCCCGGGTTGGAGATGATCTGGTTGATCTGCTCGCCGACCGTGGGGGTGAAGGCGTTGTTACGGCCGCTCACGCGCATCAGCAGACGCAGGCGCAGCGTGTTGGTGAATTTCTGCCACTTGGCGATGTCGCCGCCGTAGATGCCGTCCTTGGTGGGGTCGTCCAGCCCCAGGCTGGCGTTGTAGAGCGAGTTGGCCAGCTCGAGTTCCTCCAGCATGGCCGTATAGACCTCCTGCTGCGAGTCGATATGCGGGGTGTTGATGCCCTCGCCGCCCTTGAGCGCCTCGCGGTAGGCGATCGAACCGAACATGTCGGTGAGGATCGACATGTTATAGACCTTCAGCGTCAGGCCGATGGCCTGGAAGTTGGGCTGGTTCTGCGCCACGGCCAGGTCGTACATGTGCTTGGCATTGCCGGCCCATTTGTACCCGAGGTTCCAGATGGCCTTGAAATTGCCGTCGGCAAGGTTGTAGCAGTGTTCGCGGCGCGGTGTCGACTTGGCCACGGTGACCTGCGAAATCTCGTTGGCGATGCTCAGCATGTAGGACGAATAGCTGTTCGTGGAGCTGTAAATCAGCGGTTCGAGCAGCGCGATGGGGGCTACCGACCCTTCCGATTGTTTGTTCGGATTGGTGTTGTAATCCTCGAAATCGTTCGTACATGCGCCCGATGCGGCGAGCAGCGCGAGTATCAGGATATATTTTGCGTATTTCATGGCGTTCGCAGTTTTAGAACTGAAGTTTGATGTTGATACCGTAGGTACGCGTCATCGGGAAGGTGACGGTTTCGATACCGGGGTAAATGTTCGTACCGTTGACCAGACCTGCCGCCTCGGGGTCGAACTGCGGCCAGTCGGTGATGCAGAAGAGGTTGGTGGCGAAGAACCCGATCGACGCGCCCTGCAGGAAACGGGTCTTGGCCATCAGGTGCTTCGGCAGCTGGTAGTCGATGCGCAGCTCCTTGAACTTGAGGAAGTCGGTGCTGAACGTGTTTTCACGGCCGTTGTCGCGCACCCATTTGTAGGACTGGTAGTAGGTGTAGATGTTCTCCGTGACGGCGGTGTTCTTCTGGTAGGAAACCGTGCCGTCGCCGTTGTCCACGGCGTTGACGCCCTGCAGAACCAGGCCGTCGTCACGTCCGGCGAGCGAGTTCTTCAGTTTGCCCTGGTACGAGAGTGCGAAGTTGGTCACCGAGTAGGCCACGCCGCCGACCTGCGCCGTGAACTGCGCGCTCAGCGAGAGGTTCTTGTAGCGGAACGTCGTGCCGAAGCCTGCCTTCCAGTCGGGGATTACGCTGCCCAGGTGCTCGAACTTCTTGGAGTCGGTCTCCTTGGTCAGCAGCGGGTAGCCGGTCTTGGCGTTGATGATCTGCATGCCCGAGCAGTCGACCTGGTTGCCGTTTTCGTCCGTGTAGGTCGAACCCTCCGGCGCGTACTCGTAGTGGCTGGCCGAATAGAGCTGGTGCATGGACTTACCCACGTACGAGTAGACGAATATACGGCTGCCGATGGTCGTCGAGGTCGAGGTCTGCAACGGCGTTTCGGGATCCCATCCGTTCTGCAACTCGTTGAGTTTGTTCTTGTTGAGCGACCAGTTGCCGTTGATCTCCCAGTTGATGTCTTTCGTGCGGACGGGAACCATGCGGAACGTGACCTCGACACCCTTGTTGGTAATCAGGCCGGCGTTCATCTTGCGGGACGTACTGCCGGTTTCGGCGCTCGTTTCGGCGCTGATGATCTGGTTGCGGGTGCTGGTCTTGTAGAGCGCCACGTCGACATTGAGCCGGTTGCCCAGGAACTTGGTTTCCAGGCCGACTTCCCAGCTGCTGGTCTTTTCCGGGAGGATGTACGGGTAGTTGCTGGCCGTAGGCAGCGTGACGCCGCCCGGATAGTCCGTGGTCGAGTAGTCGTCGTAGAGCGAGAAGACCGAAGTGTCGTTACCCACCTGTGCCCACGAACCGCGCAGCTTGATCATGTTGACATGAGGGGAGTTGATCTTGAACGCCTTGTCGAGCAGGATACTGGCCGATACCGACGGGTAGAAATAGCTCCAGTTGGAGGGAGCCAGCGTCGACGACCAGTCGTTGCGGGCCGTGACGTCGAGGAAGTAGGTGTCGTCCCACGACAGGTTGACGAAGCCGTAAAGGCTGTTGGTCTGCCGGTTGCTGCGGTAGGGCGACGTGTCGAGGGCTACCGCGGCGTTGGCGAACGAATACATGCCGGGGCCTTCGCTGCTCAGCTGCGAGGCGGTGATGGTGGTCGAGTAGTATTTGTTGCGCAGGACGCTGCCGCCGAATGCCGCCGTGACGCCGAAGCGATCCCACAGCTTGTTGTACTTGAGCAGGAAGTCCGAGTTGTAGTCGTAGCGGCGGATGGTCTTCTCGCGGTACATGCCGTAGCGGTTGTCGAGCGACATGAAGGGTTTCTGCTGCGAACGCCATTCGATATTGGCGTCGAAGCCGCCGCGCAGCGTGAAGGTCAGCTCGGGCAGGATCGTGAAGTCGATGCTCACGTTGCCGAAGAAACGGTCACGATCCAGTTTGTTCAGCTCCTCGTACAGCGTGCGGTAGGGGTTGTGGCCCTCGAGGCTGTTGTAGATAAGCCCCGAAGTGGTGTTGTATTTGTCCTCGCCGCTGCCTGCCAGGTAGTTGGCATAGGTATAACGGCCCTGCATGTACTCGTCGCGGTAAGCCGAGATGGGGTTGGTGTTGTAGCCCCAGATCAGGCCGTACATGGGCGAACCCTGGCTGTAACCCGACATGGGCATGTTGTCGCTGTTCTTGCGGATGTAGTTGACCTTTGCCGCCAGTTTGATGGCCTTGCTGATCTTCTGGTTCAGGGCCAGTGCGAAGGTCTGCTGTTCGTAGCCCGAGTTGGGCGTGATCCAGTCGTTGCGCAGGTCGGTGAATGAGAAGCGCGTGCTCGTACCCTTGCCCGTCGAACCGTCGATGGTCACCGAGTTGCTCCACGTAACGCCCGTTTCGAAGAGGCCGGTGAACCAGTCGTCGGCGTATACCCACGGCAGGGGGGTGAACTCCCCGGTTTCCCAGTTCTTCGACATGTAGAGGTAGCGCAGCTTGCTGGAGTCGAAATGCTCGCCGTACGTGTAGCGCGAGATCTGCTGGCGGACGGGCTGCCCGTCGTAGGTCATCGTGCCGGGAAGGCCCCATGCCGATGCGACGCGGTTGGTGAGCGACGTGGTGACGGCCGAGGGGCCGTATTCCTCCTGGAATTCGGGCCAGAAGCCTGCGGTCTCGAAGGTCACCGAACCGTTGTAGGTAACGCCGATACCACGCTGTTCGCGGCCCGACTTGGTGGTGATGAGCACCACGCCGTTCTGGCCCATCGAACCATAAAGCGCGGCTGCGGCGGGGCCCTTGAGGACGGAGACGTTCTCGATGTCGTCGGGGTTGAGGTCGGAGATCGGGTTACCGAAGTCCACCGGGGCGTTGCTGTTGGCATAGTTGGCGCCCGAACCGGAGGCTACCGTGCCGTTGCTCATCGGGATACCGTCGATGACGAACAGCGCTTCGTTGGCGCCGTAGTTGAGCGACGTGTCGCCGCGCAGCGTCACACGTACCGTACCGCCGGGGCCGGTGCCCGCCGAGGACATCGACATACCGGCGACCTTGCCGTTGAGCCCCGTCACCCAGTTGCTCGATATGGATTTGGTGAGTTCGTCGCCCGAGACTTTCGAAACGGCATAGCCGACCGATTTCTCCGAGCGGGTCAGGCCGAGTGCCGTGACGACCACTTCGTCGATCTTCTGCGCCGATTCTTTCAGCGTGACGTTGATCGTGGTGCGGCTTCCGACCGTGACCTCCTGCGGGTCATAACCCAGCGACTGGAAGACCAGCACGTCGTTGTCGCTGCCGACATGGATAGTATAGGTTCCGTCTGCGTTCGAAATCGTACCCGTCGCACTCCCCTTCAGGATGACGGTGGCCCCGACGAGCGGGCTTTTGCCGTCCGTATCGAACACGATGCCCGTGATGTTGCGGCTCTGGGCCCAGGCGGCCGAAGCGACCAGCAACATTACCGCGGTTGCCAAAGCATTCCGTATGTATGTTTTAAGCTTCATATTGTTGATTTTTTTTGATTCGGGTTTCTGTCGAACGGCTGCGGTCGTCCTGCGGGCGGCCGCAGCCGTCAAGGTCGGTTTAGGGAACAATCTGTATTCTCGGGCTGTCAGCCGTTCCGGCTCCGGCCCAGCGCATCGTCCCGCCGTTGGGCTTGGTGAGTGCGCCCTTGCCGCTGGCCTGCCAGTTGGCCGCGCAGACGAACCGGAATTCGATGTTGCCACCGGAGATCGCATTGGCATAGGTGACCGTCACGTCGACCGTGATGTTGGTCTTCCCGTCGGCTTTCATGGCGTGGGTGTAGGAGACCTCTTCCCCCGTTTCCGTGGTCGTTTGCAATGCCGCGGCGGGTTTCCAGGTGCCGCCGTCGTTGTACTCCATCCGCCAGAATTTGTGGCCGGTGGCCGAGGTGCGGGTGATCGCCGTGAAGCGGACTTTGGTGCCTGCGTCGAGGTTCGTCACCGGGACGGCGAACGTCCAGTAGTCGCCCGGCCAGCCGCCCGTGATGTACGGATGGCCCGTACTGCCGACGATGCGTTCACATTTCTTGTCGGGATCGCTCGGTGCCGTGTGCGTATAGGAGAGGTACCCCGGCCCCGATTGGGCCAGCACCGTGTTGTACGGGCTGTCGGGCCCGCCCTTGAAGTCCTGGGCGTAGTTGCCCATATCCTCTTCCGAGAACGACCATTGTACGGGAGACGCCAAGTCCCATTTCACCGTTCCTGGCGATACGGGCTGCTGCGAAAGCGCGATCTTCTCGGTAAGGGTGGCATCGCCCTCGGCCGCCGTGATCGTAAACTCGCCGAAGCGGCGGAACGAGAGGTTCTGTTCGAGCGCCTTGACCGTTACCTCCACGTCGGTGTTGGCGGCACCCTGCCCGGGGCTCACCTCGTACCATGCCGCAGCGCCCGATGGGGCGATCGTCCAGGGATAGGGGGCGTTGACCGTGAATTTCACCTCGGCACCCAATTCTGCGGGGTTGTCGCTGAGCTCCAGCGTATTGTCCGTCAGCCCTTCGATGGTGATCTGTGCCCCGGAAGCCTGCGTGACGGCAACCTTCTCGATCTCTGCGCCTTCCGACTTGATGATGATATGGCCCGTGCGGCTTTCGCCTCCGGAGTTCCTGCCTACTTCCACCTTGGTGGTGACGTAGGGCAGTCCCGTGGCCTTGACGGTCGCCACGCCGTTCGAGAGCGATGCGCCGTTGTTCGCGCCCGTTACCGTCGACGGGTCTGCGTCGCCGCAGCGTACGGTGGTGATCGTCAGCCAGTCGCAGTCGGTCTCTGCCGTCCAGGCCTTGTTGACGCGCACCGAGCAGGTCAGCGTGCCGCCTTCGGCGACCACCATGCTGTTGGCATCGAAGAGACTCGGATCGGAAGTGTTGACGATCTCCTTGTCTAACGGGGTGACGAGTGCCTCCGGTGCCGGGGCTTCGGGGTTCTCGTCCTTGGCGCGCGTCACGGTGATGTTGTCCAGGTAGAGGCGGCATTTCACTTCGCGCTCGCTGCCGAAGGTGATGCGGGTTTCGTTCGTAGCGCCGTAGACGATCAGCGAGTAGCGCGTCCACTCCCAGACGTTCTTCACCTCGACCAGCGCGGTGGTTTCCACCAGGTCGCCGATCGTGCCGGGCCCTTTGATCGTGACGTCCATGTGGTCGTCGCCGTTGTCCACCGCGCCGCCTGCCGACGAATAGGCGGCTGCGTCGAACTGCACGAGCAGCGTCGCGGCCTTGCCGGCGTCGATGCCCGTGAGCGCGGGGATCGTGATGGCGCCCATGTTGGCGGTCTTACCCAGCTTGACATGGCCTTCGTAACGGGCATATACCGAGGGCGTGTAGGTGTAACCCTTGGCCGCTACGGCCTCTTTCATCCCGTCGGTCGAGAGGGCGAACTCGTTGCCGTTCGTGCCGTCGATCGACACGCTCGGCCAGCCGTACTTGGTGTAGGGGCTCACCCAGTTGTCGGGAATCCACTGGAAGTCGTCGCTGAAGAAGACGTATCCCTCGGTATGCGTGTCCTTGGGCATGTAGGGTGCCTGAACCAGCTCGATGATCTCTTCGGCGGTGTTCTCGCCGAATTCGGCGTCGCCGGCCGTGATCGTGATCTTCGACTCGCGGCGTTCGTCGGTGGTGTTGGCCTTGGGCGTGATGGTGACTTCGGCCGCAGAGCCGGCCTTGCCGCTCTTGGGGGCGACCGTCAGCCAGGTGTCGTTCTCCACCGTGAGCGTCCAGTCGTAGGATGCCTCGACGGTGAAGACTACCGGATCCGTATCTTCGGCTTCGAATGCCAGCAGGCGTTCTTCGAGCCCCGTTATCACGATGCCGGCCGCCAGGTAGGCGTCCTGCGAAAGCGGGATGCTCTTCTCCGTCAGGCAGGGATGGAGGTTGTTGCCGCTGTTGGCGCGGATGGTGAATTCGCCGTCGCGCGCCTCGCCCTGGTTCAGGGCCGGGGTGACGGTGACCTGGATATTCTGGCCCGCCTCGCCCTTGTTCGGGGTGACGACGAACCAGCCTGCGGTCTTGGTGATCTCCCAGGGCGCGTCGACGTTCATGGTGAATGTATGCGGGGTCAGTGCCGAATAGAGGAACTTCAGTCCTGCATCGGGCAGGTTTTCGGTGGAGAGTGCCGGGGGAATGGGGTTCCCCGAATCCCCTTCGGTGTCGTCGTCGCTGCACGCCGCGGCTCCCAGGAGCGTGACGCATAATAACGACCACAACCATTTGTTCATTATACGCTTCATTGTCTTAAGGTTTTTTGAGGGTTATTTGGTCACGTCGGTCGTGAGCGCCTTGGGCCGGGTCATCGACTCCGTGCTGACGTTGCCGAAGCGGTCGGTAACCGATATCTCCAGCGTGGAAGACGCCGAGGAGGCCGTAACCTCGAACATATGCATGCAGGAGGTCGAGGGGAAGGTGAGCGTGCCGTTGTTGGCCGCGCCGCGCGGGATGTCGTACGAAATGCTGTGCAGCGGGTCTTTCTTGCTCCAGACCTGTTTCACGTCGAGCGGGGTTCCGTTCTCCGTCACGGTGACCGTCCAGCCCGGCTCGTAGGCCCAGACGTTGATGTAGACGGCATTTTCGCCCACCGTCGAATAATCCTTGTCGCGGTTTCGCATGTCGTTGCCTGCGGCGAAGGCCTTGAGTGCCGTGGCGTCGGTGGCCCAGTACTCCTTGACCTCGTTCATGTCGTAGGTGATGAATTGCTTTTCGATGGGAAGCCCCGTGGCTTTGTACTGCCATTTGAGGTCGGTTCCGTCGACCGTGAAGATCTTGTAACCCGCGGGCGAACCGTCGGTGCAGACGTTGTTGTTGCCGTACTGCTGCGTCCACCACCAGGTGCCGCAGACCGCCGCGATGTTCTGCTCGTAGACGTTCGCATAGGTCGGGGACTGGATATTGCGGTTCACGTGCGTGTGCCCCGTAAGGAAAGTCACGTTGCTGAAGCCGGCGAAGCAGCTCAGGATTTTGTCGATGTCGGCCTGGGTCTGGAGCGCTACGCTCACGCCGCCGCTTCCGCTGTACGAGTAGAGCGGGCAGTGGCATCCCACGACGATCGGGGTCGATTTGTCGACATGGGTGAGTTCCTCCTTGAGCCATGCCAGCTGCCGGTCGTCGAAGCGGCGGTTGTAGTTGCGCGAACCGACCGTACCCTGCGAGCCGCCCGTGTTGAGGTACTCGGTGTTGTCGAGCATGATGTAGTGTATCCGGCCGATGTTCATGGCGTAGTAAACCGGGCCCATGTGTTGGCGGTAGGGGCCTTCGGCGCCGAAATCCGAGGCGACGTAGGGGTCGTTGTCGTGGTTGCCCATCACCGACCACATCTGGAAGTTGAAGTCCTCGACGCTCTGCTTGCATTCGGGCAGCGCCCACTTGGTGTCGTACCAGTAGAGATCCCACGAGAAGTCGCCCAGATTGAGGCAGTATACCTTTCCGGGTGCGGCGGAGTTGTAGGCCGATGTCAGCTCCTTGACGAAGCCGTCGGCGAACTGAACGTAATCTTTCGGGGTGTTGCGGTTGGCCAGGTGCATGTCCGTGGCCACGAGCATGGTGTGGGAGTCGTTGTCGGCCCTGAGCAGCTGGAAGTCGAGTTGTTCGACGGTGTTTGCGTCGAGCGTGCAGGGCTGCCAGAACTGGGGCATCGCCTTGACGGTGGGGACGTCATAGCCCGCAGGCAGGATGACGAAGGCGAGTTCGTTGCGTTTTTCGGAATTGAGCCAATAGAAACCGTTGGCGTCGGTCTTGGTGATCAGGTCGCCGTCCGAGACAAGGACGTCGGCGATGCCTTGTCCTGCCAGGTGGACGATACCCTTGATCGTCGCGCCCTCCTTGTCCGGTACGGTGACGCCGCCCAGGGAGAGGTTGAGCTTGGCGGAGCCCAGTGCCTGCTCTTCTGCGCCGCGCTGCAGGGTGAATTCGCAGTCGCCGTCGGCGGCGTTCTGGGGAATGGTGAAGGTCAGCGAAGAATCGTCAGCACCCTTGACCGGCGCTTCGAACTTCCCCCCCCCTTGCTCCAATAGGAGTTTGTCCGTAGCCATGAACCCGCGGCCGCGGATCACGGCGTCGCCGCCCCAGTTGCCCGAGATGGTCTTGCCCAGGTCGACGTCGATGGCCAGTTGTACGGTCATCTTGCTCGATCCGAGCACCTGGTAGTCCTGTGCCCGGTTGAGCACGACCTTATAGACGGTCTGGTCTGCCGCGCCGTCGGGTATGACAAACGTCAGCAGTTTTTCCGATGCTACCGTGGTCGCTGCCGGGAGATCCTCGCCGGCGCGTAACGCGATGGCGTCGCCTTGGGCGAAGCCGTAGCCGGAAACGGAAACCTCCATCCCGCGGTAGACGGTCATCGAGGTCGGAATAACTACATCGGTGACCAGCCGGCCATCGTTGTAGATCTCCTTGTCGCTGTCGTCACAACCGGCCAGTCCGACCGGCAGGGCGACGAGCAGCAACCCGGCGATTAAAGTAATCAGTTTTTTCATAGGCTATTGATGATTTTGGTGTTGGTGTCCTGTACGTCAGTCTGCGTGCCCGAGTGCGATGCGCTCCGAGTAGCGGCGGCCGAAGCGGTCGGTGGCGACCACCTCCACCTCGCGGGCCGATGCCGAGGGGCGTGCCGTGAAATAGAAGTTCGTCGGGCGTGGGCGCTGGACTTTGGAGATTTTCCTTCCGGCGGCCTTCAGCGAGTCGATGTGCGCGGTATAATCCGGGTCGTCGAGCGTCGTACGCTGCATGGCGCCGCGGTAACGGCCGTCCTCATACCATACGACCGTCCAGTACGAATCCCAGTTCCATACCTTTGCCACGACGCTGGCCGGGTGCTTGGCCACCTGGCCGGGGTGCCATACGCGGATCTGCCGTGCCGGGGACTCGCCGAGGCTCCGGTATTCCCACGAGAATTCCCCGCCGCATTCGCGGAACAGCTGGAAGCCCTTGGGCGTACCGTCCCAGTTGATCGGATCCCACCAGAGGTTGCCGCAGACCTGCGCTACGTTGTGTTCCATGACCCCCTCGCGGATGTCGTAATTCGAGTTTAGGTGCGTATGCCCGGTGATGAAGTGCAGTTCGTGCCCCGCAAGGGCGTCCATCAGCCCTTCGGCCGACTCCATGACGCGGTTCCCGAGCCACGATTTCATGGCCGGGGCATGCATCGCGATGCAGACGCGCGACCCTGCGGGCAGGCGTTCGGCATAGGCGGCTGCCCAGCGCAGTTGCATCGTGTCGATCCGCTCCTCGTATTTCTTCGCGCCGTGGTAAACGATGTCGTCGAGCACGATATAGTGCGTGCGCCCCATGTCGAATGCATAATAGGTGGGGCCGAAATGACTGCGGTAATTCTCCGTCGCCTCGCGGTCGGTATATTTGTTCAGGTCATGGTCGTGGTTGCCGATCACGCCGTATACGGGTACCCCGAGCTTGGCGAACTCCGCTTTCACGCCTGCGAAGAGTTCCGGGGAGTCCCATACGATGTCCCCGAGCACGATCGCGGCCTGGTTCGCGCCCCGCGTTCTCCCGTTATCGGTTGCCGCCTGCAATGCGGGCATGACCTCGCTCCGCAACCGCCGGAAATGCTCTTCGGTCTTGGGCTGCGGATCGGCGATCGCCAGCAGTTCGTAGCATTCGCCCGAGCCGGGCCACGGTTGCAATTCGAAGTCGTAGCGTTTGGCCGCCGGGTCGTATGTGCGGTAGAATTGCGGGATGCCCCCTTCGAGCGGAGCCAGGTAGCCGGACGGGGTCACCAGGCTGATGAACAGCGCCTGGTCGTCGGCATCGAGCGTGAATATGCCCTGCTCGTCGCTTTGCGCGAACGTATAACCGTCGGTTACGGTCACGCCGCCCATCGGCTTTCCGCCGCATTTGACCGATCCCCGTATCGGGCGGGCGGAGGCTGCGGCACAGAGGCAGCAGGCCAGCAGGAAAAGTAACAGGTTTTTCATGGTCGGGTTTGTGCTGATGGTTTCTTGGTGTTTCTGTCTTTTTATTAAATAGGTGGGAGCCTGTGTCGCTCCGGCTGCAAAAATATTTTAATAATTGGCTTCGTGCGTCGTTGTCACCGGAATGTAATCCTTTTTTCATACCCTGGCAGCCGGCTGCCGCTGCGAAAGCTTGTCTCTGAGGACGGATGCAGGCCGCGGGTGCTGCCCGCGGTTTGCCTTTTACGGCCCGGGAATGAGTCTCGTGCCGTTTTAGGGGGTTTCTTGTTTTGTCAGTTTTGTCCGTGTTTTAATTGTGATGTGTAATATTTTTAATTTCATTATGAAACAAAAATAAATCTTTAATTTTATTTTCCAAAATAAAACACAAAAAAATTGGACGAAATATCTGCTTTTTTGTGAAAGAATGGTTTTGAATCGAAATGCACGGTCTCCCTCCGGCCCCGGCCGCGGAAATAAAAAATCCCCGGACTTGGGAAAGTCCGGGGCCGGGGAAACGCTTGTCGCCTCTTGTCAGAATACCCCGAGGTTGTCGAGGAAGATCAGCAGCAGCACTGCCGGGCAGACGTAGCGCAGCAGGAAGCTGAATAGCCCGTAGATACGGAACTTCAACTCTCCGTTGTTGGTGATCTGCGCCTTGAGGATGTGGTGGTCGAGCTTCCAGCCCACGAAGATGCAGGTGAAAAGCCCGCCTGCCGGCAGCAGGATGTTGGCCGTCAGGAAGTCGAGCGAGTCGAAGAGCGAAAGCCCGCAGACCTTCCAGCTGCCCAGCACCCCGAGCGACAGCGATGCCAGCGATGCCAGGGCGGCCGTGGCGGCGGTCGTGAGCCATGCGGCGGCCTTGCGGCTCAGGTGCCACTCCTCGTGCAGGTAGACCGTGACCACTTCGTGCAGCGAAATGGTCGAGGTCAGGGCTGCGACGGCCAGCAGCAGGAAGAAGATCGACGACCAGACCATGCTCAGCGGCATACTGTTGAAGATGCTCGGCAGGGTGATGAAGACCAGTGCCCGGCCCGATGTGGGTTCGATACCGGCGCTGAACACGGCCGGGAAGATCACCACGCCGGCCAGTACGGCCACCAGCGTGTCGAGGATCGTGACGTTGAGCGCCGTGTGGCGCAGGTTCGTGTCGGGTTTGAAATACGAGGCGTAGGTCACCATCGTGCCGATGCCGATCGAGAGCGAGAAGAAGGCCTGCCCCAGTGCGACGAGCACCGTCGACGGGGTTACCTTCGAGAAATCCGGGGCGAAGAGGAACTTCAGCCCGGCCTCCCCGCCCGGCATCAGCAGCGAGTGGATCGACAGCACGATCAGGATGAGCAGCAGCAGCGGCATGAGGATCTTGGCCGAGCGTTCGATGCCTTTCTGTACGCCCAAGGCGATTACGAAATGGGTGGCCAGCACGAAGAGGCAGGTATACAATACGGGTCGCCAGGGGTTGCTGATGAACGTTTCGAAAATATCCTTGTACTCCCCGGCGGTCGAGACGCGGGCGAAGCTGCCCGTCACCGAGTGTACCATGTATTCCGCCGTCCAGCCCGAAACCACGAAGTAGAAACCCAAAATCAGGAATGCCGCCAGCACGCCGTTGTATCCCAGGAAGCTCCACCGCGGGTTCAGCGCCCGGTAGGCACCCACGGCGTTGCGGTGCGAGGCACGCCCCACGGTGAATTCCGCGATCATGAGCGGCAGTCCCAGCAGCAGGACACAAAGGACATAGATTATCAGAAATGCCCCGCCGCCGTTCTCCCCGGCTACATAAGGGAAGCGCCAGATGTTGCCCAGCCCGACGGAACTGCCCGCGGCGACCAGCACGGCGCTCAATTTGCCACCCAAGGTGGCGCGACTCTCCTTGTGATGCATAACCTAACCTGTTTATTATCGCAAACGGGTGTGCGCATGCGTGCGCACACCCGTCCTATTTCTCCAGCACGACGCTCACCTTCTCGAGCTTCCCGCCCAGCGGCGGCGCCAGTTTCGAGACGGTGCATTTTACGTGCCGCACCTGCGGGAAGGTGGCATAAACCGCCTCGATGATGTTCGTCGCCACCCGCTCGATGGTGTGCTGCGTGATGCGCATCTGCATCTCGACGACTTCGTAGGCCGTCAGGTAGTTGACCGTCTTGCGCACGTCGTCGTCCGTGGCCGCATGGCCCAGTTCGGCCGTCAGTTCCAGATCGACCGTGAAGCGGTTGCCCACCTTGCGTTCCAGCTCGTAGCAGCCGTGCAGCGCGTGGAATTCCATGCGCGTCAGAACGATGCGGTATTCCATGCTACTCGGCGATTACGAGGTAGTAATTCTTCTTCCCTTTCTGTACGAGCAGGTATTTGCCGGCGATCAGGTCGGCCTCGCCCACCGTACGTGCCGGGTCGGCGACCTTCTCCTTGTTGAGCGACACGCCGCCGCCCTGCACCATCTTGCGGCATTCGCCCTTCGAGGGAAACACCTGTGTCTTCTCGGCGCACAGATCGACGAACGGCAGTCCCAGCTCGGCGCGGGCGATACGGAACTGCGGCACGCCTTCGAACACCTGCAACAGGGTTCCTTCGTCTATTTTGCGCAGCGCCTCCGACGTCGAGCCGCCGAAGAGGATCGCCGAGGCTTCGACCGCCTTTTCGTACTCCTCCCTGGAGTGGATCATCGTGGTGATCTCCTGTGCCAGCCGCTTCTGCAGGATGCGCAGGTGGGGTGCGGCTTCGTGTTCGGCGGTCAGCGCCTCGACGGTTTCACGGTCTAACAGCGTGAAGATGCGGATGTAACGCTTGGCATCCTCGTCGCTGACGTTGAGCCAGAACTGGTAGAACTTGTAGGGCGAGGTATAGCGCGCATCGAGCCATACGTTGCCGCTCTCGGTCTTGCCGAATTTCGTGCCGTCGGCCTTGGTGATCAGCGGGCAGGTGATGCCGAAGGCCTCGGCCTCGGCGCCCAGCTTGCGGCGGATCAGCTCCGTGCCGGTGGTGATGTTGCCCCACTGGTCGGCGCCGCCCAGCTGGATTTTGCAGTTCATCGTCTCGTAGAGGTGCAGGAAGTCGTAGCCCTGAACCAGTTGGTAGGTGAACTCGGTGAACGACATGCCGTCGCCCTCGCCGTTGAAGCGTTTCTTCACGGAGTCTTTGGCCATCATGTAGTTGACGGTGATGCACTTGCCGATGTCGCGGATGAATTCCAGGAACGAGATGTCCTTCATCCAGTCGTAGTTGTTCACCAGCACGGCCGCATTCGGGGCGTCCGACTCGAAGTCGAGTAGTTTGGCCAGCTGGCGTTTGATCGCCTCCTGATTGTGGCGCAGCGTGGGCTCGTCGAGCAGGTTGCGCTCCTGCGACTTGCCCGAAGGGTCGCCGATCATGCCCGTCGCACCGCCGATGAGTGCCAGCGGACGGTGCCCGCACATCTGGAAATGCTTGAGGATCATTACGCCCACCAGGTGCCCGATATGCAGCGAGTCGGCCGTGGGGTCGATGCCCAGGTAGGCCGTCGTCATCTCTTTTTCGAGTTGTTCCTTCGCGCCGGGCATGATCGTGTGGATCATCCCGCGCCATTCGAGTTCTTCGATGAAATTCTTTGTTGCCATTTTTATTGTTCGTTCTTTTTATTCTACTTCCAAGTCCAGTGCTTTGCGGAGCTCCGCGACGAGCGGGTTCTTCTCCGTGATGTAACGGACGCGGTCTTCGAGCTTGATCGGGCGTGCCGCCCGGATCTCTTCGTTCACTGCGACCTCCAGTTCGATCATACCCTCGATGCCCGCCAGTTCGGCGATGCGCATCAGCATCCCGGTCTTGCTGCGCAGGATCTCCTCGCGCAGCTCCGTCGTCGGTACGCTCACCGAGATCGTGTTGTCGCGGAACGTCATCAACTCGAAGGCCGGCACGAAGCGCGGGCGTTTCTCCTTGATGAGGTTCAGTATCCTGCTGCGGGCGTGCTCCAACTTTTCGGCACAGTCCGGGTCTATGCGCACGGTTTCGGGTTCGTCGGGCGTCTCGCCGTCCGACGGCTCCTCGTCGGGATCGCCGCCTGCCGAGGCGAGCAGCTCCGAGAGCGATGCGCCCGAGATCAGCGGCCGTCGTTTCATCCCCGGCGCAGGCTGTGCCGGGAGTGTTCCCTGTGCAGTCGGGCCGACGGATGTACCCGCTGCCGGCCTTCCGGCCGGGGACGCGGCAGGCATTGCTGCGGACGTCGCTGCGGGAGGGGGTGCCGTTGCGGCTCCTGCTGCTTGCGCTGCCGGTTGTGCCGTTGCGCTTGCCGGGGCTGCGGGGTTGCCGGAGGCATTTGCCGCCGGGGCGTTCGTTGCCGGATTTCCGGTCGCCGAAACCTCTGCCGCTTGTGCAGTAGCCGTTGCGGCTGCCGGGGCTTCCGGGTTGCCGGAGGCATTTGCCGCCGGGGCGTTCGTTGCCGGATTTCCGGTCGCGCTAACCCCTGCCGGTTGTGCCGTTGCGGCTGCCGGGGCTCCGGGGTTGCCGGAGGCATTTGCCGCCGGACGCGGTGCCGGCTGTCCGGCCGCTGCCGGAGCCGCCGCAGGTGCGAAGCCCGCCGTGCGGGGGGTGAGGGCAGGAAGGGGATATTCCCCGGAAGATGTCAGAGAGTCATTTTTTTTTTGGCCGAGCCCTGCGATCTTCATCAGGCCCAGCTCGACGAGCAACCGCTGGTTGGACGATTGCCGTATCTTCCCGTCGAGCTCCGTCAGGCAGGAGATGGCTCCGAACAGGAACTCGACATCGCAGGCGCCCGCCTGCGTCCGGTATCGTTCGAGCAGCGTCCCGGTCATTTCGATCAGCCGCAGCGTTTCGGGGCGCTTGGCCATCAGCAGGTCGCGCATGTGGCGGTTCAGCCCCGCCATGAAGGTCTGCCCCGAGAAACCCCGCGACAGCACGCTGTCGAACGTCACCAGCGTGTCGACATAGTTGCCCGCGAGCAACATCTCCGTGACGCCGAAGTAGGTGTCGTAGTCCAGGACGTTGAGCGTCTGGGCGACGTTGCGGTAATCGAGCGCCTTGCCGCAGAACGACACGGCCTTGTCGAACATCGACAGGGCGTCGCGCATGCCCCCGTCGGCTTTCTGGGCGATGAGGTTGAGCGACTCTTCGTCGGCCGCGATGCCTTCCTGCGAGGCGATGTATTTGAGGTATTCGACGCCGTCCTCGACGCGGATGCGGTTGAAATCGTAGATTTGGCACCGCGAGAGGATGGTCGGGATGATCTTGTGTTTTTCGGTCGTCGCGAGGATGAAGATCGCATGTGCGGGCGGCTCTTCGAGCGTTTTGAGAAAGGCGTTGAACGCCGCGGCCGAGA
>ERZ1673742.1639-NODE-1639-length-19500-cov-33.910620_pt1 | contig 19500 bp, 16 predicted proteins | sample MGYA00580208_ERZ1673742 | MGnify/ENA primary metagenome ERZ1673742 (study PRJEB41218, sample SAMN15661774) | gut metagenome | host: Homo sapiens | place: Canada: London | collected 2015-08-20/2019-03-30 | study: EMG produced TPA metagenomics assembly of...
TCCATCAAAAGAAAAAGCCTGAAACTTCTCGGTACATCAAGAAGTTTCAGGCTTTGTTTCGCTTAAATTGGAAATTTACTGCTCAATCGGCTTCATCGTGGGGAACAGCAGCACGTCACGGATAGAGGCACTATCGGTGAGCAGCATCACCAGACGGTCTACGCCGAAGCCCAGACCGCCCGTGGGGGGCAGACCGTACTCCAGTGCGTTGACGTAGTCGTAGTCCACCTGTGCCTTGCACTCGGGCTCCAGCGCCTTGCGCTCGGCCACCTGACGCTCGAAGCGGCCCTTCTGGTCGATGGGGTCGTTCAGCTCGCTGAAGGCGTTGCCGTACTCGGTGCAGTCGATGAAATACTCGAAGCGCTCGGTGAAGGCGGGATCATCCGGCTTGCGCTTGGCCAGCGGGCTGATCTCCACAGGGTAATCGTAGATGAAGGTGGGCTGGATCAGCTTGTCCTCCACAAAGGCGTCGAAGAACTCGGCCAGAATGGCGCCCTTGGTGGGCACCTCGGGCAGTTCCACGTTGTGCGCCTTGGCGGCAGCGATGGCGTCCGCATCGGTCTGCCAGTCGTTGAAGTCCACACCGGAATACTTCTTCACAGCCTCCACCATGGTCAGGCGCTCCCAGTGGCTCATATCGATCTGCTTGCCCTGATACGGAATGACCAGACTGCCGCAGATCTTGAGGGCAAGGCGCTTGTACAGCTCCTCCACCAGATCCATCATGCCATGGAAATCCGTAAAGGCCTGATACAGCTCAATGGTGGTGAACTCCGGGTTGTGCTTGGGGTCCATGCCCTCGTTGCGGAAGATACGGCCCACCTCGTACACGCGATCCATGCCGCCCACGATCAGGCGCTTGAGGTACAGCTCGGTCTCGATGCGCAGCACCATGTCCATGTTCAGGGTGTTGTGATGGGTGTAGAAGGGGCGTGCAGAAGCGCCGATCTCGAACGGGGTCAGGATGGGGGTATCCACCTCCAAAAAGCCCTTCTCGTCCAGATAAGCTCGGATCTCCTTCAGGATGCGGCTGCGCTTGATGAAGGTGTCCTTCACCTCCGGGTTTGCGATCAGATCCACATAGCGCTGACGGTAACGCATCTCGGTATCGGTCAGGCCGTGGAACTTTTCGGGCAGGGGGCGCAGGCTCTTTGCCAGCAGGGTCAGCTCGGTGGCGCGCACGCTCAGCTCGCCGGTCTTGGTGCGGAACACCTCGCCCTTCACGCCGATAATGTCGCCCACGTCCAGCTTTTTAAAGGCGGCGTAGGCCTCGTCACCCAGCTCGTCGCGGCGGACATAAAGCTGGATATCGCCCTTGTCGTCGCGCAGATGGGCAAAGCTGGCCTTGCCCATGACGCGCTTGGACATCATACGACCTGCCAGTGCCACCAGCTTGCCGCTGTCGGTCTCGTTGGGCAGTTCCTTAAATTCTTCCTTCAGGTCAGCAGAATAAGCGTCCTGCGGGAACTTGGTCAGGGTAAAGGGGTCGTTGCCGGCGGCCTGCAGGTCGGCCAGCTTCTGGCGGCGCACCTGTACCTGCTCGCTCTCGGACAGACCCGCAGCGGGGTTTCTCTTTTGCTCTTCCATGGTTACTCCTACTTAGTTTGCAGAATGGGTGATGGCCAGCACGGTGTACACCACGGTCTGGCCGGTGGGCAGCAGCACTTCGGCCTTATCGCCCACAGCCTTGCCCATCAGGGCGTGGCCTACGGGGCTCTCATCGCTGATCTTGCCGTTGAAGGCGTCAGCCTCGGTGCGACCCACGATATCGTATTCCTCGGCTTCGTCCTCGCCGGTCTCGCGGATGGTGACGTGAGTACCCACGGAGACGTTATCCACGCTCAGCTCGCTCTCGTCGATTATAACTGCGTTCTTGATGGTCTGCTCCAGTTCGGTGATGCGGTTCTCCACCAGACCCTGCGTATTCTTGGCCTCGTCGTACTCGCTGTTCTCAGACAGGTCGCCGTGGCTGCGGGCTTCCTTGATCTCTTCAGCCAGCTCCTTGCGGCGGACGGTTTTGAGGTATTCCAGCTCCTCCTGCATTGCCTTCAGACCGGCAGCGGACATCTTGATCTCTTGTGCCATTTGAGAATCTCTCCTTGTTATTAGCTGTATTTCTTTCGCGCAGCCACAAAGCCGCACAGGAATGCCATTTTGACTACACTATTATAATAGCAAGCCGGTGCCTTGTCAACAAAAAAGGCGGTGCTGGGGCAAAAAAGCACGCAGAGCGGAAGAACGGCAGGGGCAGAGCCGATCAAAGAGTGATACTTTCGATAATTCGTGCTCTTTTGGGGCATTTTGCGCCATTTCCCTTCCAAAATACGATAAAATGTAATATAATGGAAGTACCGTAATACATACCCCCCCCCCCCGTAAATAATACGAGGGGAAAAAGGAGGTTGTACCATGAAACAAGGCAAACTTATCCGACGTGCAGTATCGGCAGCGCTAACCGGATGCATGATGTTCACCCTCTCAGCCCCGGCTCTGGCTGAGAGCACTGATGCACTGATGCAGTTGAACATCAGCGGCAACCGTGCGGTCAGTGTGCTGGATGCGGAAAACGGCAACGGCATCACAGTTAATGGCGTAGAGGTCACAGATGCTAACAAGGACGATGTCCTTGCAGGAACCTTGAATGCCGGTAAACTCAGATATGAAAACGGTGCATTATGCTCAGATAATGTACAGCTCTCAGGTATTCTGCGTGTAACTGCGCCGGGCACGAATATTGAACTGAACGGCGGAGCGTACAGTCCTCTGGCTACAATCTATATTAATGATGCAGATAACGTAACAATCTCCAGCGATAACTACTCCGCGATTGGCAATAAGGCAGAGATTGACTGCACCGGAAAAGTAACGATCAATGCGTCTGGTAATTTTGGCACCTATGCCATAGGTGCCCGTTCTCAGGCAGACGAGGGCACTCTGATCATTCGGAATGCCAGTGCAGTAGAGATCAATGCGCCCCAGTATAATCAGGTCATCGGCGGACGGAAGGGCATCGCCGATATTACCTGCAACGGTCCTGTTACCATCCGCGGTAATGCAGAAAGCGGCAATAGAATTGCCAAGAACTTCACCTACCAGCGCACGGATGGTGCAGACTACGTCTACTACACCAGCGAGGATGCGGAGACAGAAGCCATCGACGGAAGCATTACACCCATCCCGTCCGATGCACCCTACAGCTATCTGCATATTGAGGAAAAGACGTTTTCCGCAATTACCGTAAACAATGGAATCGCAAAAGCGGGCGGAAGCGAAGTGCAAATGGCCTTCAACGGTCAAAAAGTGACCGTCACCGCCCAGATTGATGAAACTGACGAGCGAAAATTTGACGGCTGGGAAGTAGTAAATGCTCCCGCAGGCTTTACGATCTCTGCCGAAAAACTGGCGCAGAAGGAATTTTCGTTCATCATGCCTACAGGCAATGTAGAACTGACCGCACACCACAGCAACAAGCTTGAGGTGTCCGGCGGTACTGCCAAAGTGAACGGTAACAGCAATGCAGATTTTGCCCGCCCGGGCGCAGCCGTTACCGTGACCGCAGGCAGCCCCGAGGATTACCAGTTTGACCACTGGGAGGTATCTGGCGGCAATATCGGCAAGACCGAAGAGGAGCTGAAGGTCAGCCCTCTGAGCTTCACCATGCCGGATGCAGCCGTCAAGCTGACCGCTGTCTACAAGGCTGCTGTCAAGGTGAGCAACGGTACTGCCCAAACGGACAATACCACCGGTGAGACGGTGTATGCACTGGAGGGTGCATCCGTTACCGTGACCGGTCACGACAGCAACGCAAGCTTTTCCAAGCTCGTAGGCTGGAAGCTCAAAAAGGGCAGCCTTACTGCAATCATCGATGCGGACGGCAATAGCCTGAATGTTACGGTGGACGCAGAAAACAATTATCTGCTGGATGCCAGCGGGGCAAAGATCAAAAACGAAACTTTTATGTTCACCATGTCTGACAAGCCTGTGGAACTGAGTGCTGTCTACAGTATTCCCGCCATCGCAATGAGTCTGCCGGTCATCGTGGAAGGCGGTACAATCAATGGCACACAGGACAGCTTTGTGCGCGTAAAGGCGGGCGAAAAAGTCACGATCAAGGCTGATGCACCTGCTGAAAACATGCAATTCCATCACTGGAAAGTGGAAGAAGGCACCAGCGCGGACTTTGGCGTAACGGTCGGCACGCTTGGCTCTGATATGGAGCAGGGTACTGAGGAGATCGCATTCATCATGCCCCGGGGTGCTGTCAGACTGACAGCACAGTGGTCCGCTACTCCGGCGACCCGACCCGATCCAGATCAGCCGCTGGACGAGGATTTCGGTGTTGATACTCCTCAGCCGAAGCCCGAACCTGAAGAGCCCGAAGAGCCCGAAGCACCCGCAGAGTCCGCCGCCGGTGCTATTGCAGCAGTTGCCATTGGCGGCGCAGCAGTCTGGGGCGGCTACGAGATCACTACCCGCGCCATCCTGAAGAACCTGCTGCCCGCAGATGCGGCCATCCCCAAGACTCAGGGCCAGCTGGCTGAGCTGCTGTGGCAGAACGCAGGCTGCCCCCAGCCCACCGTTGCACAAGCCACCGATGCCGCTGCCGCCGCCCGCTGGTGTGTCGAGCAGGGCTATCTGGAAGAGGATTTCGCCCCGGAAAAGTATGTACCCAAATACAAGGTAATCCGTATCCTCAAGCAGGCTAAAAGCGCCACATAACCTCTGATATCATCTCACATCACCGCACAAAAATGGACGGAGGAGCGTTTTTGACGTTCCTCCGTCCATTTTCTTTTAACACACTCAGACCAGCTTTGGCACCGCTGCGGTCAGCAGTTCTGCCAGCCGGGCGTGGCCCTTGCAAGTCAGGTGCATAAAGTCCACCTCGTTGAACTCGCACTCGGCGGCGTCCATAAAGTGCACGCCCTGCCGCTCAGCTACGATGCGCAGCTGTTCGGCGACCCCGCGGGATTTTTCCACGCAGCCTGCGCCCATGACGGCATCGTGGAAGCCGTCCTTGATGCAGGGCGGTGCCACCACCAAAATGTTGGGTGCCTTGCCGCCCCAGCAGTCCACGCTTTTCACCTTGAGCAGCAGCCGCTCCATGCCCGCGCCGATGCAGGCGGCGTTTGCACCAAAGCGCTCCTTGACGTCATTTGTGCCCAGCATGATGATGAGCAGGTCGATGACCTCGTGGCTCTTGAGCAGGGCGTAGGCCACGCTCAGTGCATCCATGGACTCATGCAGCGGGTCCACGAACACGGTGGTGCGGCCGGAAAGACCTTCCTCGGTGACCAGATACTCCTCGCCCAGCGCCTTTTGCAGGCGGCAGGTCCAGCGCTCGTCCTCGTTGAAGCGGATGCCGTGGTCGGCGCAGTCGTTGGGGTCGGCGCAATAGCCGTGGGTGTTGGAATCACCCAGACAGAGAATATGCTTTTTCATAACCAAATCACTCCTTTTCCATCGTCTGCCGGAAGTAGTACACAGCGCCCACCATCCCGGCATCGTTGTGCAGCTGTGCGGCACGAATTTCCAGTCCTTCGGCAAAGGCGGGCATGACGGATGCTTTCACCTTTTCAGCGATAGGCTCGATGAGCAGCTTCTGCTGGGCAGACACACCGCCGCCGATCAAAATCAGCTGCGGGTTGAAGATATGCACCATGCCTGCAAGCCCCTGCGCGATCTCGTCCGTCCATGCGTCCAGCAGCGCCAGCACGGTCTTGTCGCCCGCCTCAGCGGCGGCAAAGATGGCGCGGCCGTCCTTCCATGCCGGGTTTTCCTCCTGCGCGGCGCGCACCAGAGCAGTGGTGGCAGCGTAGCGCTCCCAGCAGCCCTTTGCGCCGCAGGTGCAGTCCACGCCGTCCAGCGCATGGGTGCGGTAGTGGCCCAACTCACCGCCCAGACCCCGCGCACCTTCCAGCAGACGGCCGCCGGTCAGGATGCCGCCGCCCACGCCGGTACCCAGCGTCACGCCGATGACGTCCGTATAGCCCTGTGCACCGCCGACCCACACCTCGCCCAGCGTCATGCAGTTGGCGTCGTTGGCTACCGTGACCGGCAGACCAAAGGTCTTTTCCAGCTCCGCCTTGATGGGTGCGCCGATGTAGTTGGGCAGGTTGCCGCAGGTGCCCGCCACGATGCCCTTGCGGCTGTCGATCTGCCCGGTGGCAGAAACGCCGATGCCCGCAAGGCTTTCCGCCGAGACGCTCTGCGCGGCAAGGAAAGCTTGTGCAGCCTTCAGCACGGTGGTCAGGATGGGGGTGCGGTAGCCGTCAAAGCTTACGCTCTCTTCGGCTTTCGCCAGCACTGCACCGGCTTCGTTCACGATGCCCAGCTTGACGGCGGTGCCGCCGATGTCGATACCAAGATAGTGTTTCATAGCAGGCACTCCCTTGTGTTATTTTTTAGCGGCGTTGATGGCACCGGTAAAGCGTGCGGTGATCTCTGCCGGGCGGGTAATGGCACCGCCCACCACCAGTGCAAACGCACCGGCTTCCAGTGCCTTGACCGCCTGTTCCGGGTAGTGGATGTGACCTTCGGCAATGATCTTTGCCGGGCACTCTGCGGACAGCTTGCGGATGAAGTCAAAGTCGATATCGTCAATGCCGGTGGTCTCGGGAGTGTAGCCGCGCATGGTGGTGCCCACAAAGTCGGCACCTGCCTCGGCGCAGAGCATGGCGTTTTCAAAGTTATCGCAATCAGCCATCACCAGCTGTTCGGGGTACTTTGCCTTGATGGCGCGGATGAACTGTGCGGAGGTGGAGCCGTCCGGGCGCAGCGCACCGGTGCCCTGCACGGCAAGGATATCCACCCCGCAGGCCACCAGCTCGTCCACTTCCTTCATGGTGACGGTAATGTACATAGGCGTGCCGGGGTAATCCTTTTTGATGATGCCGATGACCGGCAGGTCCACCACCTGCTTGATCTGGGTAATGTCCCGCACGGTGTTGGCACGGATGCCCACAGCGCCGCTCATGGCGGCAGCTTTCGCCATCAGGGGCATGACCCCGCCCTCCTTGGTATACAGCGGCTCGTGCTCCAGTGCCTGACAGGACACGATGAGCCCACCCTTGATCTGTGCAAACAGCTTTTCCTTATCCATGGTCTTACTCCTCCATTCTGATCTTGACAACGGCCTTGCGCACGCTGACGCAGCCGTGCTGTACAAGGCCGGGTTTATGCAGCTCCTCCGGGAAGAACAGCACAAAGCGTCCCTCGCCCAGTGCACCGGTCACTACGCTGGCACTGTCCTGAAAGCCGCAGTCCCCGGTAAATTCCCCGATCTCCGCGCCGGGCAGATTGGTGTAGCCCCAGCCCTCGCTGCCGGTAAGGTCTACCTGTAAATCAGCATAAAGCTTGTGGTACTCCGGGTGGTAGCCCGCGTCCGGGTGCAGGGTGGCGTCCATCAGGTTGATGAACACCTTGTCGCCGTCCACCTCGGTGCGTCCCAGCTGCAGGGCGGCAAGGTCGTGGGTCAGCAGGTAGTCAATGGCGGTATCCAAATTGGGGTGCAGCCCCCTGTACCGGCCAAGATGCTGCAAGGTATCGCAGATCATTCGCGTTTCCTCCAATAAAAGAAGCGCCCGCCTCCCCTCTGAAAAAGAGACGGAGAGGGGCGCTTTTATCCTGTTACAGCTTTGCGATGGCAGCTTCGATCATGGCCTGTGCCTCGGCCACGATGGGCTCATCCTCGGGGATCAAGCCGGGCATCGGGGCGCGCACGCTGCCCAGTTCCAGCCCGTACATCCGGCGCAAAATCTCCTTTTGCACGGCATACAGGTTACCGTGGGCAGAGCACATCTTGTAGATGATGCGGTTTGCCTCATACTGGATGGCACGGGCCTTTGCGATCTCGCCCTTTTCCAGATGGGCATTCATGGCCAGATACAGCTCCGGCATCACGGCGTATGTGCCGCCGATGCCGCCGTCTGCGCCGATGACGCGGCCGGAAACAAACTGCTCGTCCGGGCCGTTGAACACCACAAAGCCCTCCTCGCCGCGGGCGGCGATACCGGCATCCTTGAACATCTGGATGTCCTGCGTGGGCATGGAGCTGTTCTTCACTGCGATCACGTTGGGATTCTTCAGCATCTCGTTCAGCAGGCTCATGGTCAGCGCCGTACCAGCCAGCTGCGGGATATTGTAGATGACGAACTCGGTGTTCGGGGCGGCAGCGGACATATCGTTCCAGTACTTGGCAATGGCGTACTCCGGCAGGTGGAAGTAGATGGGCGGGATGGAGGCAATGGCGTCCACGCCCACGCTCTCGGCGTGGCGTGCCAGCTCCATGCTGTCGGCGGTGTTGTTGCAGCCGACGTGGGCAATCACGGTCAGCTTGCCCTTGGCTTCACTCATCACGGCTTCCAGCACCGTCTTGCGCTCGTCAACGTGCTGGTAGATGCACTCGCCGGAGGAGCCGCCCACATACACGCCCTTGACGCCCTTGGCGATCAGGTGGCGGGTCAGTGCCTTGACGCCCTCCACCGAAATGTTGCCCTCTGCGTCATAGCAGGCGTAAAAGGCAGGGATGACACCCTGATATTTTTTGATATCTTTCATGTTTCAAGCCCTTCTTTCTGTAATTTTTAGCCTTTAACCGCACCCATTGCGATGCCCTTGGTGAAGTACTTCTGGAAGATGAGGAAGATGATGATGATCGGCACTGCAGCCAGGGCGGCACCGGCCATGATCAGGCCGAAGTCGGTGCTGTTCTCTGCCTGCAGTTTTGCAATGCCCAGCGAGATGGTCAGGTTGCTGGTGCTGGACAGCATGATCAACTGCATGAAGTAGTCGTTCCAGCTGTTGATGAAGGTGAAGATGGCCAGTGCGCCGATACCGGGCTTGACCATGGGCAGCACGATCTTGACAAAGGTGCGTGCCTCGCTGGCACCATCGATGCGGGCAGCCTCCAGCATTTCTGTGGGGATGCCCTCACTGAACTGCTTCATCAGGAACACGCCGAACGGCCAGCCCACGATGGGGAAGATGACCGCCCAGATGGTGTTGTACAGGTTCAGTGCGCTCATCTCGCGCAGCAGGGGGATCAGGATGACCTGCTTGGGCAGTGCCATAGCGCAGACGATGAGGGTGAACAGCAGCTTACGGCCCACAAAGCGCTTTTTGGCCAGCGCATAACCGGCCATGGCAGCGGTCAGGCAGGTAAGGATCATGGACATAACGGCCATGAACACGGTGTTGATCATCCAGCGGATGGCGGCGGGAGCCATGGGTCCTACCGAGAAGTAGATGGGCTCGCCGTTGGCGCTGAACTTGGAGCCGAAGGGCACGGCCAGCTGCCACAGCGGGGCACGCTTACCGGCAAACAGTTTCTGGTAGTTGGTCAGCACCCACTGGCTGGGCCACCACTCCGGGGTGGTCGCGTTGATGGCTGCGCCGGTCTTGAAGGAACCGGTGATGATCCAGTACAGCGGGAAGGCGAACAGCACCGCCATGATGCTGATGAGGATGATCGCCAGAATGGCGTAGGCGCTCATCTTTTTCAGTTTACTGGGATGGCGCTCCAACGGTTTTTGCTTTTTTGCAGCAGTTGCACGCATTGTTCCGCACCTCCTTAATTATCCTTGTTGCCCAGCTTGAACTGGACAGCAGACAGAATGGCGATGATCACCGCCAGCACCACGCCCATGGCGTTGCCGTAGCCGTACTTGTACTGCTTGAAGGCGGTGTAGTAGATGTAGTACATAATGGTATCGGTCTTGTGGTTGGGGCCGCCGGAGGTCAGCAGCTGGATCAGTGCAAAGCACTGGAAGGAGTTGATGGTGGTGATGACCAGAATGTACAGGGTGGTGGGCATAATGGCCGGCCACTTGATCTTCCAGAAGCACTGGAAGTCGGTCGCGCCGTCCACCTCGGCAGCCTCCACGATGGACTGATCCACGTTGCCCAGTGCCGAAACGTACAGCACGATGGGCTGACCCACGGAGGTAGTGAGCAAAATCAGGATGATACAGCCCAGTGCGAACCGCTCGTCACCCAGCCAGTTGATGTTTTTGTCCAGAATACCAAGGCTCTTGCCCAGATAGTTGAAGATGCCGTAGTAGTTGTTGTACATCCACTTCCACACCACGGTAACGGCGACAGAGCCGGTGACCACGGGCAGGTAGAACACGCAGCGGAAAAGGCTGGTGGCCCACTCCGGCAGGTCTACGATGGCGGAGGACACCCACAGCGAGAAGATGCAGGTGATGGGCACCGACACGATAACGATGACGAAGGTGTTCTTTAATGCGCCAAGGAAGATGGGGTCGGCAAACAGGGTCTTGTAGTTTGCCATCCCCACAAAGATATCCGCGCGGTTCATGGTGGAGTCAAAGAAGCTGGTCACCACGCAGAGGATCATGGGGTAGATGACGAAGCCCAGAAAGAAGATCAGGCTGGGCAGCAGGAAGCAGTAGGAGGCGAAGGTTTCGCGCCGTACCAGCGCACTGCTGCGTTTGGGCTCTTTCATTGCCGTCTTTGCAGCCAAGAGGATCACCAGACCTTTCGTTTGAGAGTGTTTTTTCCGTAAAAAGGCCCCTCCCTCACCCGGAGGAAGGGGCCTTGCGGTTCAGCTGTGATGCAGTTCAGAAAAAGTAGCGCTTATGCCTCGGCAGCAGCGGCTGCGTTTGCGTTGTCCACAAAGGTCTTGACGGCAGTCTCGACGGCCTCGCCGGAGCCCACGCGCTGCAGCATATTCCACCACTCGGTGCGGGCAGTGGTCCAGCCCGGGGTGATCTGGTAATAGTCGCCCAGATAGCCCATGAACTTGCTGTACTCGCTCATGACCTCGTTACCGGCGTAGATGTCGCCCACGCTGGTGCGGACGGGGAAGTAGGTGGAAGCCAGCACGCTGTCCTTGACCTGAGAGGGGTCGGCAGCGATGAACTCGATAAAGGTCTTTGCAGCCTTGATCTTAGCCTCGTCGCCGTTATCAAAGATGCCGAAGCCCCAGATGCCGCCGCACAGCTTCGGGTCGCCGCTTTCGGTGGGGAATGCCATGGGGAAGATCTCATCGCCGCTGATGGTCTGGCCGGCGGCAGCGGTGTCAGCGTTCAGCTGCTGAGCGATGTTCCAGCAGAATGCTATCTGCAGGGTGCCGTTGCGGAACAGGGTGATCTCCTCGCCGCCGTTGATGGAGGGATCGAAGTTGACGCCCTTTGCATCGTACAGAGTCTGAATGGCCTTGATGTTCTCGGCAGAGTCGGCGGTGTACTTGGTGTGGGCTGCATCGGTAAAGGTGCCGCCGTACATATTGTTGATGATGGCGCGGGTGCCCTGGTCGCCGCCCTGACCGCTGCAGTAGATGGCTGCCACGTTCTCGTAGCCGCCCTTGTACAGTGCGTCCACAGTGTTCAGGAAGCCCTCGGTGCTCCAAGTGTGCTTGTCGGTATCAATGTACTTGTCCGCGCCCACTTCCTTGACCTTGGTCATGTTCACGGCCATGCAGTGTGCGGTCATGCACAGGGGGTACTCGTAGTAGTCGCCCTTCTCGTTGTGGCAGGCAGACTCCACAGAAGCGTAGATGTCCTTCTTGGCGTCGTCGGTCCACAGGTCGTTCAGCGGAGCCATAACGCCCTTGGCACCCCAGTTGGCCACCAGACGCTCGGGGCCTTCCATGACCAGATCGGGTGCGCTGCCGCCCTCGATGGCGGTGTTCACCTGATCGTCGCCGTTGGTGTAGTCCAGATACTCCACGGTCACCTTGATGTCGGGGTACTTTGCGTTGAAGCTGGAGATCAGGTTCTGGACGGTATCGTCATTGCCCCAGCCGCCGATGGGGTATGTCCACAGCTTGATGCTTGCGCCGGTGCTGGCTGCACTTGCAGCAGCAGAGGAAGCGGTGGAGGAAGCAGCAGTGCTGGTGGAGGAGGAACCGCCGCAGGCGGCCAGTGCACCGGCAGCGCCCAGAATACCGGCAGCCTTCAGGAAGGAACGGCGGGAAATGCAGTTTTTCATGGTAGATTCTCCTTGTTCATCTTCTTCGACCCATCGGGGGATCGTACTCCGATTTGCTCGTAGCGGCTGCTCGTGTCCGCAGCCGTTGTTTGTAGCCTAATTATAGAAAATTATTTTCATTTTGTCTATTCGTTCTTTTCATAAATTTTCATTTTTAAACCCGGCAGTCTGCACAAAATTGTGGGATATCAGAAAAAACACAATATTTTCATCCACTTTACTTGTCAAAATAGTTACAAAATGGTACACTTTCCCCGGCTGTTCTGAAAATCACTTTCAGCTTTGAAATTGTAAAAATGAAAAGCATTTTCACTATTTGGAGTGTTTTTTCCTTCAAAACTGTGCCCTCTGCACAGAATCGGCGGGTAAAATGTGTTCATTACGCCTCTTGCACAGCGGCGCGGTTTCTCTTATACTTTTATATAAGAAGGTAAGCACGAACACGGCACCGGCACCGCCGGCGGCCTAAGTCAGGAGAGGGAAGAATGTCTACAAATTTTTGGGAGCTGCTGCAGCAGCATCAGGGCGACCTGACAAAATCCGGCCGCACGGTGGCCGAATATCTGGTGCAGCACGCTGCGGAGGCACAGTATCTGTCCATATCATCACTGGCCAGAGAGTGTCAGGTGGCCGAGGCCACGGTGTTCCGGTTCTGCCGGGCGCTGGGTTTTGAGGGCTACCACGAAATGCGCATTGCGCTGGCGCAGGCCAATGCCACCGGTGTGCTGGTAAACCAGCAGGAGCCCGCCCCGGACGCTGACACTGCCACCCTGTGCGAGCACGCCTCAGCACTGTTCATGACCGCCATCAATGGCACCCAGAACGCCCTTTCGCCGCAGGCGGTGGATCAGGCTGTGGCGCTGCTGCACAGCGCCCGGCAGGTGTTCTGCATGGGACAGGGCGGCAGCATGGCCGCCGCCAACGAGATCTGCGCCCGGTTCGCCTGCATCACCAACAAGTTCCGTGCCACCGCCGACAGCCACATGCAGGTCATGGCTGCCAGCCTGATGACCGAGCAGGACGTGGTGCTGTTCGTCTCCTACTCCGGCGCTACCCGGGACCTGATGGAGACCCTGCGCACTGCCAAGGCCAACGGCGCAAAGATCATCCTGATCACCCACTACGAGGACTCCCCCGGTGCAAAACTGGCAGACATCGTGCTGCTGTGCGGCGCACAGGAAAGCCCGCTGGATTCCGGCAGCATCCCCATCAAGGTGGCGGTGCTGTATGTAGCCGAAGTGCTGGTGCTGCGGTACATTCTGGACGATAAGCCCGGCAGCACCGAAGCGCAGGAGCGCACCACCGAGGCGCTGGCTGTAAAGCTGCTTTGAGCATCGAACTAAAATTTTAGGGATAACGGAGCATCCGGGAATGCTCCGTTATCCCTTTTTTACGCAAAAAAATCGGTCAGACCCGCAGGCCTGACCGATTTCCAGCTTATCAATGATGTTGCAGCGCTGTACGCTTAGTCGCGGCGGCGGCTATTCAGACCCAGCAGACGCACCACATACAGGAAGATGTTGATGAAGTCCAGATACAGCGTCAGTGCGCCGTAAATGGAAGCCTTTTCGGCCAGCTCGCTGTCCCCTGCGTAGTAGGAGTACATCTGGCTCAGCTTCTGGGTGTCGTAGGCGGTCAGCAGCATGAACACCACCAGACCGATGCCGGAGTACAGCACCGTGCCCATAAAGCCCATGCCGAACAGCACACCGACGAAACCGGTGATAAGCAGCGCAAACAGTGCCATCATCAGCTTGGGGCCCCAGCCGGACAGATCTTTGTGGGTGGTGGTGCCGTAGACTGCCATCAGACCGAAGTACAGCGAGGTTGCAAGGAAGGCCAGCACCAGTGTGCCCAGATCAAAGGCAAGGAAATAGTAGCTCAGCACCATGCCGTTGAGCAGGGCGTAGCCTAAGAACACCCCTCTTGCCGCGCCCACGGACATATTCTGCACCCGGGCACTCAGCACGAACACCAGCGCCAGCTCGGCAATGGTGAACAGCAGGTACAGCGAGTTGACCACATAGAACAGCGGGGTGGTGGCGGTGACAAACGCCGCCGCAAAGGTGATCAGCAGTCCCAGCGCCATCCAGCGGTAGGTGCGGGTCATATAATCAGCCGAGGTCATTGTAGGCTCTGCATAGCCACGGTTGTAATTGTTATAACTCATCTGGGTTCCTCCAGTCTATTCTGCGGAGCATTTCTCTCTTGCTCCGGTCTACGGAATATAGTATACTGCATAGAAATGAACGTTTCATGAAAAAGGCTGTGATATTGTATGTCCCTTGGACTTTATCTGCATATTCCCTACTGTTTTTCCAAATGTCGGTACTGCGATTTTTATTCCCACCCCGGGGAGCGGGGCGTACCGGACGCCTATGTGGACGCGCTGCTGCGGGAGCTGCACCGCTTTGCGCCGGACGCGCCCCTGCGGCCGGACACCCTCTATTTCGGCGGCGGCACGCCCAGCCTGCTCACCCCGGCGCAGGCAGAACGGCTCATCCGGGCAGCAGACCCCGTGCCCGGTGCTGAGATCACCTTGGAGGCAAACCCCGAGACCGTCACCGAGGAGAGCCTGCGGGGCTTCCGGGCGGCAGGGGTGAACCGCATCTCCTTCGGGGTGCAGTCCGCCCGGGACACCCAGCTGCGCACCCTTGGCCGTCCCCACAGCGCCAAGCAGGCGCGGGCAGCCTTTGCCGCTGCCCGGCGCGCCGGGTTCGAGAACATCAGCGGCGACATCATGCTGGCGCTGCCCCATTATACGCAGGCCGAATTTGACGAGACACTGGAGCTGATCGAAAAAGGCGGGGCGACCCACATCTCGGCTTACCTTTTAAAGATCGAGCCGGACTCTGCCTTCGGCAAGCACCCGCCGGAGGGTCTGCCCACAAGCGATGAAGCCGCCGATTTCTACCTTTACGCCGTAGAGCAGCTGGAGCACCACGGCTACCGCCAGTACGAGATCTCCAACTTTGCAAAGCCGGGCTACGAGGGGAAGCATAACCTTATCTACTGGGACTGCGGCGACTATCTGGGCCTTGGCCCTGCGGCACACTCCTGCATGGGCGGCAAGCGGTTCTGCTACGCGCCGGACACCGCCGCCTTTCTGCAGGACGCCGCCGCGCCCATCATGGACGGCAGCTGCGGTGCAGAGGACTACCTGATCTTACAGCTGCGTCTGCGCAAGGGGCTTGACCTTGAAGCCTACAAAACTCTGTACGGCAAGCAGTTTTCCACCGCACAGCTGGCCTTTGTGCAAAACTGTGTCCGCGCCGGGTACGCCACCTTCGATGGCCGCATTCTCGCCCTGACCCCCGCCGGGCTTATTGTGCAAAACAGTATTCTTGCACAGCTGCTCTGATGGGAGGGCGAAGCAGAAACAGCAGGAAAAAGTATCGTAAAACAAAACCGCAGCGTATTTTGATACGTTGCGGTTTTTTGGTGGGCGCGGGTGGATTAAAGGAACCCGGGTCGCGGCTCCCAGCGGCTGCATCGTGCCTTGAGCGGCACGCGCATCCTGCTGGCCGCAGCCCCAACAGCTCCTCCCTGTTTCTGCCGCTGGCAGCGGTCGTCGCTGTTGCACAGGGGCTTTTTTACCCGCCGGACTATTCGGCGGGTCGATGCTGTTCGAATCCACCCTTGCAGCCCCTTTTTCAAGGCAGGTAAAACAGAAACTCCGGTACCCATTGGATACCGGAGTTCTTGGTGGGCGCGGGTGGATTCGAACCACCGAAGCTGAAAGCAGCAGATTTACAGTCTGTCCCCATTGGCCACTCGGGAACACGCCCATATTCAGTTGTTGTGCATCCGTGCGCCGGACGACTTGTTTATTTTAGCATGAGAAAAGGGTTTTGTCAACCACCTTTTTTCACTTTTTTTCAGCAGGCTTACTGTCCCCCGCCCGCCGCGCTTCATCCGGTTGAATTGCGTCCTGTTTTATGTTAAAATAATGTAAAGATTCTACACATTTTACAGGCAGGAGTGGGTCATTGCATGGAGTCAACAATCAGCGCCGCCCCGCAAATTTCTATCGACCGGGAAAAGACGCTGCGCAGCCACCGGCGTTACTGGGTGCTGCGGCGTGCACAGGACATCGTATTCTCCCTGCTGGCGCTGATCCTGCTTGCGCCGCTGGCACTGCTGATCAGCCTTGCCATCGTGCTGGACAGCCCCGGAGACGGAGCTATTTTCCGGCAGCGGCGGGTAGGACGGGACGGCAAGCTGTTCTGGCTGTATAAGTTTCGTACCATGTGCCCGGACGCCGAGGAGCAGCTGAATGAGCTGCTGAGCCAGAACCAGATGGACGGCCCGGTGTTCAAGATCAAGGGCGACCCCCGCATTACCCGGGTGGGACGTTTTCTGCGCAAGACCAGTCTGGACGAGCTGCCACAGCTGCTCAACGTGCTGCAGGGCGATATGAGCATCGTGGGGCCGCGCCCCGCACTGCCCCGGGAGGTAGAGCTGTACAGCGACTACCAGCGCCAGCGGCTGTACGTCACCCCCGGACTGAGCTGCTACTGGCAGATTGCACCCCACCGTAACGAGATGAGCTTTGACGAGTGGGTGGCGCTGGATATGAAATACATCCAGGAGCGCAGCTTCTGGGTGGACTGGAAGATCATCTTCCTCACCGTCCGCGCCATGCTCATGAAATACGGAGAGTGACAAAAGCGCCTGTTGTGCATCCGCACAACAGGCGCTTTCGTTACGTTTATTTCAGCACTGCACCCAGATTTGCACTGGTGACCATGCGGGCGTAACGGCTCAGCCAGCCGGTCTTGATGTTGGGCTCGGGCGCAACGTACTTTGCCTTGCGCTCGGCCAGCACTGCATCGCTGACCTCCAGCGTGATGGAGGCGTTGGGGATATCAATGGAAATGGTATCCCCTTCTTCGATCAGGCCGATGGGGCCGCCGGAGGCCGCCTCCGGGCTGACATGGCCGATGGCAGCACCGCGGGATGCGCCGGAGAAGCGGCCATCCGTGATGAGGGCCACCGTCTTATCCAGCTTCATGCCTGCCAGCGCAGAGGTGGGGTTGAGCATCTCCCGCATGCCCGGGCCGCCCTTGGGGCCTTCGTAGCGGATGACCACCACATCGCCCGGGACGATCTTGCCCGCGTAGATGGAAGCAATGGCCTCGTCCTCGCTGTTGAACACGCGGGCCGGGCCGGAATGCTGCTGCATCTCGGGGGCCACGGCGCTGCGCTTGACCACACAGCCGTCCGGTGCAATGTTGCCCCACAGGATCTGCAGACCGCCGGTCTGGGAGTAGGGGTTGTCGATGGGACGGATGGCCTTTTCGTTCAGGATGTGGGCACCCTTGATGTTCTCGCCCAGAGTCTTGCCGGTGACGGTGGGCACATCCAGATCCAGCAGGCCCTTCTTGGCCAGCTCCGCCTGTACTGCCGGGATGCCGCCCGCTGCGTACAGATCCGGCATATGGGTGGGACCTGCCGGTGCCAGATGGCACAGGTTGGGGGTCTTGGCGCTGATCTCGTTGAACAGCTTCAGGTCGATAGGCACACCGGCCTCGTAGGCGATAGCCAGCAGGTGCAGCACCGTGTTGGTGGAGCAGCCCAGCGCCATATCACAGGTCAGTGCGTTGCGGATGGAGCGCTCGTTGATGATCTGGCGCGCGGTGATGCCCTTGCGCACCATCTCCATTACGGCCATACCGGCGTGCTTTGCCAGCTGCAGACGCTTGGAGTACACAGCCGGGATGGTGCCGTTGCCGGGCAGTGCGATGCCGATGGCCTCGCACAGGCAGTTCATGCTGTTGGCGGTGTACATACCGGAGCAGCTGCCGCAGCTGGGACAGCAGTTGCAGGTGCAGTCCTCCAGCTGCTCGTCGGTGATCATACCGGCCTTATAGGCACCCACGGCCTCGAACATCTTGGAAAGGCTCACTTCCTCGCCGCCGTAAGTACCGGCCAGCATGGGGCCGCCGGAGCAGACCACGGCGGGCACATCCATGCGCACCGCTGCCATCACCATGCCGGGCACGATCTTATCGCAGTTGGGCACCAGCACAAGGCCGTCCAGCTGGTGTGCCATCAGCATGGTCTCCACGCTGTCGCAGATCAGTTCACGGGAGGCCAAAGAGTACTTCATGCCCACATGACCCATAGCGATGCCATCGCATACACCGATGGCGGGGATCAGGATGGGGGTACCACCGGCCATCTGCACACCGGCCTTGACAGCCTCGGCGATCTTATCCAGATTCATGTGTCCGGGCACGATCTCGCTGTAGGCGCTTACCACGCCGATGAGGGGGCGCTCCAGTTCCTCCGGGGTGTAGCCCAGCGCATAAAACAGGCTGCGGTTGGGCGCGCGCTCCGAGCCCTTGGTCACGTTGTCACTTCTCATTGCAAATCCTCTTTTCTGATAAAGCCCTCTCCGTCACGGTTGCGCCGTGCCACCTCTCCCGAGAGGGAGAGGTTTCGCGGAGGAGCTATAAGGTTCCCTTTTCAACAAAAACTCCCCCTTTCGGGGGAGCTGACCGCCGAAAAGCGGTCTGAGAGGGTTCTCCTCTTACTTCTTCAGCCAGCTCATCATGCTGCGCAGCTCAGCACCCACCTTCTCGATGGGCAGCTCAGCCTCCATGCGGCGCTTGGCAAGGAAGTGCACCTTGCGGCCGCCCTTGGGGCTCATCTCGGTCAGGAACTCAGAAGCAAAGGTGCCGTCCTGGATCTCGGTCAGAACCTTCTTCATCTCCTTGCGGGTCTCCTCGGTGATCAGGCGCTTGCCGGTGCGGTAGTCGCCGTACTCGGCAGTGTTGGAGATGGAGTAGCGCATCTTGGAGAAGCCGCCCTCGTTGATCAGGTCAACGATCAGCTTCATCTCGTGGCAGGTCTCAAAGTAGGCCATCTCGGGCTCGTAGCCGGCCTCCACCAGCGTATCGAAGCCGGCGTGGATCAGCTCGGAAACACCGCCGCACAGCACGGCCTGCTCGCCGAACAGATCGGTCTCGGTCTCCTCCTTGAAGGTGGTCTGCAGAATGCCTGCACGGCCTGCGCCGATGCCGGAAGCATAAGCCAGTGCGATATCCTTGGCCTTACCGGTGTAGTCCTGCTCCACGCAGATCAGAGAGGGGCAGCCCTCGCCCTCGGTGTACAGGCGGCGCACGATGTGGCCGGGGCCCTTGGGAGCGATCATGATGACGTCCACGTTCTTGGGCGCGGTGATGGTCTTGAAGTGGATGTTGAAGCCGTGTGCAAAGGCCAGTGCCTTGCCCTCGGTCATGTAGGGAGCAACCTGGGTGTTGTAGATATCGGCGCACAGCTCATCGGGCACCAGCATCATGACAACATCGCCGGCCTTGGCAGCCTCTTCCACCTCCATGACCTTGAAGTTGTCATGGGTGGCAGCGAACTCAGAAGCCTTTGCCCAGTGAGCAGAACCCTTGCGCAGGCCGACCACAACGTTGACGCCGCTCTCAGCCAGATTCTCAGAGTGTGCATGACCCTGGCTGCCGAAGCCGATGACAGCGACGGTCTTGCCGTCCAGCACGCCGAGGTTGCAGTCGGAATCGTAGTATTTCT
>ERZ1673742.1651-NODE-1651-length-19393-cov-34.903403_pt1 | contig 19393 bp, 8 predicted proteins | sample MGYA00580208_ERZ1673742 | MGnify/ENA primary metagenome ERZ1673742 (study PRJEB41218, sample SAMN15661774) | gut metagenome | host: Homo sapiens | place: Canada: London | collected 2015-08-20/2019-03-30 | study: EMG produced TPA metagenomics assembly of...
TTTTTTGTTTTGTATGGTTCAAACTCAAGGTGTTTCCTTCCTGTTTTTTGTTTTATCTTCTCTTTTTTATCCCGCTAAAGGCATCATCCCTGGTTTTTGGCCAGCAGCGCTGCCCCAATCACCCCGGCGCGGTAGCCGAGGGTGCAGGTGGTAATGCGGGTGTGCTTTTGGGCGTAAGCATTGCCAAAAACCATTGGTCCCACCGCGGCGCGCAGGGGAGCCAGCAGGTTCTCCCCCTGGTTAGCCACCCCGCCGGACAGACCGATCACTTCCGGGAAGAAGATGTTAATCATGTTGGCAACGCCCACCGCAAGGTAATGAATGTACTGTTCCACCACGGCTTTGCCTGCGGCATCGCCCTGGGCGGCGGCATCAAAGGCGGTGCGGCCATTTACCCCGCCGCTTTGGGCGGCTATGCCATGCAGGGCGCTTTCGGGGTGGGCTGCCATGGCTTCTTTGGTCATGCGGATCAGGGCGGTGGCACTGGCCAGGCTTTCCAGGCAGCCGGGGCGGCCACAGGTGCAGCGCGGGGCATCCGGGGTGTCCAGAATAACCATGTGCCCCGGCTCCGCCGCTGCGCCGGTGTAACCGGTCAGCAGTTTGCCGCCCAGCACCACACCGCCGCCCACGCCGGTACCCAGCGTAATGATCACCGCGCTTTCGGCCCCTTTGGCGCAGCCCGCCAGTGCTTCGCCAAAAGCGGCGGCATTGGCATCATTGGCAAGAGCAACCGGCAGGCCGGTTTTGGCGCGCAGATAATCCCCCATGGCAAAATCATGCCAGTCCAAATTGTTGGAGTAGCGCACGAGGCCGCCATCCACCGTGCCGGGGCAGCCAACGCCAATGCCCGCTACCTGCTGGCCCTGTGCCAGCTGATTGCAGAGGGCTGCAATATCATCGCACACGGCCTCGGCCGGGCGCGGCAGTTTGGTGGGGGTGCTCGCTTCCTTTATAATAGCACCGTCTGCATCCACAAGCGCAGCTTTGATATTGGTTCCCCCAAGGTCCACACCCAGATAATACATGATTGCAGCCTCCTGTACATAACATTTTTTTCAGTGTAGCAGATTGCCCGCCCCGGCGCAAGAACTTGTAGACAAAAAAGCATCCAAAAGTAAACCCGGCACTACCCACTGCTCTTTGTCGGGTCGTGCCGGTTGGATTTTATTTTTCAGGCAATACTGCATAATTCTAAGTGCCGATACGGCGAGCGAGGTGCGGCAGATGCTAAGCCAAAAGCGCAGATAATACTTTGTGTATTATCGAGCATTTTGGCAACGCAGATGCCGTGCCGCAGCTGCCGGAGCAGTGCTTAAGCCGCAAGGCGGGAATTGTGTGGTGTTGCCTTTATTAGCGGCTACTCATCCGTTCAGTTTGGCGTACTCTTCGTCGGTAACGGGCTCGCACCATTCGTTGCTGCAATCTTCGCCGGGAACTTCCACAGCAATGTGGCTGAACCAGCTGTCGGCCTTGGCACCGTGCCAGTGCTTGACGTTGGCCGGGATGGTGATCACGGTGCCGGGGGTCAGGCTGACGGCAGGTTTGCCTTCTTCCTGGTACCAGCCTTCGCCTGCGGTGCAAACCAGCAGCTGGCCGCCGCCCTTGGCCGCGTGGTGGATATGCCAGTTGTTGCGGCAGCCGGGCTCAAAGGTAACGTTGGCCAAAAACAGGCCGGTTTTGGGGTCGGTCAGCGGGTTCAGGAACGACTGGCCAATGAAAAACTTGGCATAAGCGGTGTTTGCGGCACCGGTTCCAAAAACATTCTGCTGCTCAAATTCATGTTTATCCATGCACTTCATACTTGTTGCCTCCTGTTTTTCTGTGTCCCTGCCCTGTTGTGCTTGACGCTGCGGCGCTGGGATACTATGTGGCCGCTATATTTTTTCAAAACCCCTTATCGAAAAAAACTGCCCGCACAACGGCTTATCATACCGTGTACGGGCAGTTGATTTATAATTTTCTACTTTTCTCTCAGGTCTGGGTCGATAAACGCAACCCCACCTGGTACCCCAGCAGGGTGCGGGTTTCCACCGGCTGATGGCGGATGAGGGAAAGCAGCTGCTGTGCGGTACGGCGGCCCAGCTGTTCGGCATCAAAAGAGACCGCCGTGATCTGTGGCGTACACCCCTGCAGCGCTTCGTCGTCATACAGGGAGGCAAGGCGGATATCCTGCGGCACGCGCAGGTTCAGCTGTCTCAGGGTGCTCAAAGCCAGCTGGGCAACCTGGTCATCCATGCACAGGATGCAGTCCGCCCCACGCTGTACCGCGAGCTCCACAGCGCTGGTGCGTAGATCGTCGCTTTCCAGCTCCAAAAACAGCAGGCTCTCATCAATCTTGCAGCAGGCGCGGTCATGCGCCTGCTTATAGCCTTCCAGGCGGGACTGGTTGACGGTGTACAGCATGGATCCGCCCAGCAAAGCAATGCGGTGCAGGCCCTTCATCAGCAGCAGGCTGACCAGCTCGCGGCAGCCGCCCACCTGATCATGGTCCACCGAGATGACATCCTGGTCAGCCGGGCGGCCAATGGCAACAAAGGGGATGCCGCTTTTTTGCAGCATGGGGATCAGCGGATCACGCTCCAGCGTGCGGGCCAGAATCACGCCATCAATCTTGCGGTTGACCAGCAGACGCTGCATCGGGCTTGTTTCCTGCTCGCCCACCATCGTCATCAGCACATCATAATCATTGCGGGTGGCAATATCGTACACGGCGCTGACGGTTTTGCGCAAAAATGGTGCGGCAAGGTTGCCGAACTGGCGCGAGAACACCAGTGAGATATTATAAGACTGCTGGGTTACCAACCCGCGTGCCAGCATATTGGGCACATAGTTTTTTTCTTTGGCGTACTGGACCACGCGGGCGCGGGTCGCTTCGCTGACACGGCCATTGCCCGAAAGGGCACGGGATACCGTGGTCTTGGACACGCCAAGGTCTTCAGCCATCTGGCTGATGTCAATTTTTTTTTCTCCTTCTGTCTGTTTACGGCGCGGCATGGGTTTACTCCTGTTAACGTTTGCTTCTATAAGATCTTCTTTCTGTCCTTGCCGGTTTTCCGCCCCACGGGCAGTTCCCAGGGTACCGTTCCAGAAACCAGTCCCCCACCCCGGCCATTCCCTACTTGGTCAATGGACTTAACATATTATACCACATTTCCCTGGATCATGGTAGCCCCCTGTGCAAAGAAAGCAAAGAACACGCTACCCCAGTATGGGGTCATTATATCATTCCTGGCTCTGCTTTTCAACCGATTTCTGGCTCTGTTTCCGTTTTCCAGTGTGTTTTATAACCTGGTAAAGTTTTCTCATTTTGTCCGTATCCTGCTCAGTCATCGTACCTGCGCCAAATTGGGCGGCTTGGGCCAATGCCAGCAGAGCTTCGGCATCCTGGGGTTCAAGGGTGGGGACACAACTTTGCAAAAATGCGGCAAACTCCGGCGCATCGGATGGTGTATCCGGCGGCAGGCCGCGGCGCACCAAAAGGCGGTAGATGCTGCCAAACACGGCCAGCACCCGCGCGTTGCAGCTGCCCCGGCCATACCCCATGGCATGGCGGCGGGCCAGCACCAGCAGCACCGCAGCAGCCAACAGGCACCCCCCCAGCAACGCCGCCAAAACCAGCCTGCTGCGGGGCACGATGGTGGTTGCGGGTTCGTTTGCGCTGCTCTCCCCTGCTGCGGGGGCGGTGTCTTGACCTTGAGTTTCGGGCAGCGGGTCGGTGCGCAGGTCGGCCTGTTGGGCACTGACCAGCACGCCGGGGGTCATCTCCATGGGGGTCCAGCCCTGGCCGGAAATGTACACCTCCGCCCAGGCGTGGGCGTTATCGTCCTGCAAAATGGCGTGCCAGCTGCCGTTCTCCTGTTGGGTAAACAGGCTTTGCGGCGCGGCATAGCCCACCACATAGCGCGCAGGCAGCCCGAACATGCGGAACATAACCACCGCCGCCGAAGCAAACTGCACACTGTACCCCTGTTTGGATTCCGTTAAAAAGTAACGGATGGGGTCGGCCCCCTCCGGCGGCTGAGGAGCGCTGGCGTTATACTGGTAGTTGGTGTTTAGGTAGGCGCGGATGTAATCGCCAATGTCCGCAGCTTCGGTCAGCTTCTGGTCCTTTTTGGCTTCATCGCACAGGGTTTGCAGCTCGTCATAGCCGTCCGGCACGGCGGTGTAGCGGCTGGCGGCGTAAGCGGCATAGGATGCTTCCATCCGGTCCAGCACGCTGGGGTCGGCATCGGCGCGGGCTTCCAACTGGGTTTGGGCGGTATCCCGCGGGTAATACAGGAACACATCGTCCTGCGCGGTCTGGCCCGCGGCGGCGCCATCGCCCTGGATGGTGTAATAATCACCCCAGTAGGCGTTGTACGGTGCATAGGTGTACTGGGTATCGGCGTGGATACGCTCCACCGTCAACGTCTGGGGCTGGGCGGTGCCGTCATAGGCGGTGCGCAAAAACGGCAGGCTGGCAATGGTCAGCCGGGCATTATCCTCGGTTTTCCAGTTCATAGCGGCGCTGTCAAAGGCATCGGCATCAGGGGCCTGCCAGGTGGTGCCGTCATAACTGCCGCCGATAAATCCCCGCAGGTATACGGTTTCTTCGGGTTTGTCGCTGGCGGTCAGGGCCAGATCCGTCACTCCGCTGACCTGGATACCCCCGCCCTGGTTCAAGGCGCCATCCGCCACACCACCGGCAGCGGCTTCTACCTGAATGTTCAGCCTGCCGCCGCTGACCCGCGGCAGCCAGGTAATGGCGGTGCTCAGCGCGGCGGATTCCACCCGCTGGGCCGCGGGCTGCAGCCAGCCAAGGGGAACCCCCAGCGCCGGGCGCAGCAGCCACCAACAGGGCAGCGCCAGCGTAAGGCAAAGCCCGCCCGCCGCCAGCGCGGCAGACTTTTGGATGTTATAATGGCGGCAAAGGTTCTGGCGGTAGTTTTCGGTATCGCGCCTGCCCCACAGGGCCCGCCGCTGCACCGAGCAGGAAGCCGCCCACGCCCCCATCCAACCGGCCAACAGCAGCAGGCAGGCGGGCACAGCAGGCGCGGCCCCGGCCAGCGCCAGCAGCACAACAACGGGCAGCAGCATTAGATCCAGCAGCAGGGCATCCGCACGGCGCAGGGCCGCAGCGGCCAGCGCCCCGGTAACGGGCAGGGCGGCCAGCAGCAAAAACAGCCCCAGCTGCGCCGCACTGCCGCCCTGGGCCACCGGCAGCGCGCTGCCAAGGCGGGCGTTCAGGCTTTGGGCAATGTTCCCGGCGCACTGCTGCGCCCCGGCCAAAAAGTTCCGCTGGCAGATGAACAACACCACAAGATACACAATCACCCCCGCCAGCAGCCCCCAGCGGCGCAGGGCTTGCGGCGCACGCAGGAACAGCGCCCACCCGGCGCAGAAAGCGGCTGCCGCGGGCCACACCCACAACGGCACCGCAATGCCGAACCCGGTGGAAAGCACCAGCAGCAAACCAAAGGTGAGCGCCAGCAGCAGCGCGGCATCTGCCGCCAGCCACAACGCGGGGTGCGCTGCGGGGCGCTGGGTGCTCACCAGCACACGGTCCACAAACTTCAGCCCACTGCCGGGGTCGGCAGCGCCGCGCCGGCTCAGGGCAGTACGTTCTTTTTTGCGCTTGGGCGGGTTTTTGCGGTGCTTCGCCGCCTGTTGGGGAAAATCCCCCCATTCCTCCGCTCCGTCCAGGTCCCCACCGGGGGTCAGGGCAGCGCGCAGGGCGGTCAGCGGTTCGCGCACCATCAGGCGGTCCAGTTTGGCACTCAGCTTCCAGTGTACCTGCTTGAGGGTATCCCCGTCCCGGTACTCCCGCAGCTCATAGCTGCCGCCCAGGGCGGCGCGGGTGTCGGCTTCGTCGCCGTCCTCATCGGGGGCGGTTTCCGCTTTGGCTTTGCCAGCCGCGGCAGCGGGCAGCACACAGATGCTCTGGCTTTGCACGGCAGCCGGGCACGCCGCGGTGAACACCCCCAGGTGATCCCGCAGGGTGATGCCCCGCACCGCAATGCTCCACACGCCGCTTTTGCCTGCGTTTAGGGTAATGCGCTGTTCGGCGCTCTCCTTGCCGCCCAGCATGGCGGCGCAGCGCAGGGTGATCTGCCCGCCGCCCCATTCATCGGCGGCGTTCAGCAGCACCACAAGCGCAGGGATGGGCAACCGGCTGCGGTTGCGCAGCCGAACCGTCAGGGTAAAATCTTCGCCCTGTATCACGGGTTTGTCCGGCACCAGCAACTCTGCCGTTACCTGCCTGCGCAGATAGGCGGCATCCAGCCGCAGCAGCACCAGAAGCACCAGCGCAAACGCTAACAGGAACACCGCCAGCGGTGTCTGGGTGATGAGCGCCGCAGCCAGCAGCACCAAAAGCACCAGCGCCCGGCCCAGCTTACCTGCCATGGCGGTCAGCCTTTTCGGGGCGGGGACGCGGCACGGTGCGCAGCAGGTCCTGCATTACGCTGTCCACCGTTTCGCCGCCTGCGCGGGCCTGGTCGTTCAGCACCAGGCGGTGGCGGGCAACCGCATCAAACACAGCGGTCACATCCTGCGGGGCAACAAAATCCCGCCCCGCCAGGTACGCCGCCGCGCGCGTCATGCTGGTCAGCGCCAGGGTGGCACGGGGGCTTAACCCCACGGCCAGGCGCGGGTCCTTGCGGCTGGCCTGGGCCAGCGCCACAATGTAGCGGTACATCAGCTCATGCACAAATACCGTGCTGACCTCCTGCTGCATGGCAAGCAGATCCGCCTGACCGGCAACGGGGCGAACACGGTCCAGCAGGCGGCCTTTGCTCTGCCCGGCCAAAATTGCCAGCTCCGCTTCCTCATCGGGGTAGCCCATTACGGCGCAGACCATGAAACGGTCCAGCTGAGACTGCGGCAGCATCTGCGTGCCGGCGGCGCCGATGGGGTTCTGGGTTGCAATTACGGTAAAGGGTGCGGGCACCGGGCGGGTGGTGCCGTCCACCGTCACCGTGCCTTCTTCCATCACTTCCAACAAAGCCGACTGCGTGCGGGAGGAGGTACGGTTGATCTCATCGCCCAAAAACAGGTTGCACATCACCGCACCGGCGTGGTACACAAACTTGCCGGTCTCTTTCTGGTAAACGGAAAATCCCACCAAATCGGACGGCAGAACATCCGGCGTAAACTGCACGCGGCTTTCTTTCAGGTCCAGCGCGCGGGCAAAGGCCAGCGCCAGCGTGGTTTTGCCCACGCCGGGAATATCCTCAATCAGCACATGGCCGCCCGCCAGCATGGCCATCCAGATGGTGTTTACCGTTTGCTGTTTGCCCTGCACGGCCTTGTTTACTTCGGCCGTAACGGCGGCGGCCTGCTGTGTGTACTGCATGGTTAATCCTCCCGGTGTTTTTTCCATATCACCATAATGCCAACGGCGGCGGCAATAACCACCAGCCCGGCCCACAGTGCGTTGTTTTCCAGCCAGATCATGGTATTGGAGATCGCGCTCCCCTCGGATTCCGCGCTGCCCTCCCCCGGCAATGGGGTCAGGGCCTGGGGGGCCACTTCGGCAATGGAGCTGCCGCCGGCATCCTCCACGGTCACCTGGCGCGGCGTTTCGTCCCAGGTAGCGGCGCTTTCCTGCAAATCCTCCTCTTTGGTGGTGTCTGCAGCGGCGGTGTCGTGCTCCGCAATTACCAGGTAGCGCTGGCTGTTGCGGGTGTAGGGGTGGCAGGTGGAAAGGGTCAGCAGGTCCCGCCCCGGCTGGATCAGCACGGCGTTGATATCGCTGGGGTCAATAATTTTCAGCTCGCTCACGCGGTAAATCAGCGTTTCCCACGGGGTGGTCAGCTGGATCTTGTCCCCCACCTGGATCTGCTGCACGTTGCGCAGCATTTCCGCGCCATAATAGCCGCGGTGGGCGGCAATCACGGTGTTGGTGTTTTCGCCGCCCAGCGGCATCGAGGTCTGGCCCAGCAGCGCCGCGCCTTTGGCCAGGTTTTCGCGGCTGGCGCCCAGGTAAACGGGCAGCTCCAGGTTCAGGCGCGGGATCCACAGCACAGCCAGCACATCATCGTCATAGCCATAGGCAGCAAGGTCCAGCGGGGCTTCCTCGTAGGCGAACGGGTCGGTCAGGCCGCTTTGGCCCCCGGCGTAAATTTCCGCGTTATAGTCCTGCATCGCGGCGTACAGTTCAGGGTAGGCGCGTTCCGGCTCCGGGGGTTCGGCTGTGGTTTTCTCCGCCGCGGGGGCGGTGGGCTGGGCTTCGGCGCGGGCCGCAAACTGCGCAGCGGTTTTGGCGTTGCGGGTGCTGGTCCACCACTGGGCAGCGGTGGGCTGTATCAACAGCGCCAGCCCCAGCAAAATGGCCAGCCAGGCCAGAATTTTAGCAATCAGCCGTCCCATTTAGTCATCCTCCTCGCGCTTTTTGCAGCGGTGCAGCAGCAAAAGCAGCAGCAGCGCTTCGCCGCCGATCACAATGCTGCCCGTTACCGCGATCCACGGCCAGGCATCCACCACGCGCTTGACCACCGTTCCGGTGCGCAGCGCCTGATACTGCACGGCCTGCGGGGTGTTGGTTTCTTCCTCTCCATTATAAGGGATGCGGGTGCCGCGCACAAGCATGCGGTGGGTGTTGATGGCATACGGCGTGCAGGTAACAAGGGTGCAGTAATCCTGCCCCGCGGTGATTTCCAGATCCTCGGTGTGCTCCGGTTCCACCACTTTGATTTGATCCACCTGGTACGCCAGCGTTTCATCCAGAATATGCAGGTAGAAACAGTCGCCCTCTTCCAGTTTGTCCAGGTCGGTGAACAGCACGGCTTCGGGCAGGCCGCGGTGGCCGGTCAGCACGCTGTGGGTGCTTTCGCCGCCAAGGGGGTAGCTGGAGCCTTCCAGATGGCCAACGCCCTTTTGCAGCACATCATCGCTGGTGCCTTCGTAAATAGGCAGGTTGACGTCAATTTTCGGGATGGTGATATACCCCAGGCTTTCGCCCACATCCACAAGGTCCACATAGCTGGTGCCGGTATCCTCCGCTTCGCCTGCGGCATCGCGCTCCACGGCGCTGTCCAGCTGCTGGTTATAGCGGCGGGCGGCCTCCTTGGCGGCGTCCAGTTTTTCGGTATCCATGCTTTTTACGGTATCATCGTAATTTTGGATCGCTTCGCTGGCGTGGCGCTGCGCCACCGCGTTGCTGATAACCGGGTACGATGCCACCCCAATGCCGGACAGGATCATCAAGGCCGCAAAGCCGACTTTTAGTTTTGTTGTGGTATCCATAGCGTCACCGCGAACCTTTCCGTGAGAGGGTTGAAGTTGGGAACTGATGCAATTAGAAATTAGAAATTAGGAATTGGAAGTAGGCAAAAGAATAAATAATAAAGAATAATGAATAATTGTGGTGGACCGCGCCGCATTGCGCCGCTCAGGAGATATTGGGTTGGGGGTGGTTTTTAGGGTAGTGAATAACAATAAAATAATCTGTAGGGCCTTACGGCGTTGCACACCACAAAATTGTAATAAACCTCGCCCTGCATGTAGGGGGCGGCGTCCCCGACGCCCCGTTTGACGGGCCTAATAATTGCCGCCCACCCACCCCGCGCCGCAAACATTGCAAATCATTTGTAGGGGCCGATGCTCGCCATCGGCCCGTTGACGGGCCTTGCCCTATTTATTTTTAGGGCAATACCGCATAATTCTAAGTGCCGATACGGCGAGCGAGGTACGGCAGATGCTAAGCCAAAAGCGCAGATAATACTTTGTGTATTATCGAGCATTTTGGCAACGCAGATGCCGTACCGCAGCCGCCGGAGCGGTGCTTAAGCCGTCAGGCGGGAATTGTGCGGTGTTGCCTTAGGTTCTGCACGGGGAACCACCCCTCAGTCACCTTCGGTGACAGCGCAAACAGCGCCCCGTCCCCTCTGTCGCTTCGCGACATCTCCCCGCCCCGCGGGGAGTCACCCCTCAAGGGGCGCCAATATCTCCACCTTATGTTTGCGGTGGCTCCCCTTAAGGGGAGCTGGACGCGGAGCGGCCTGAGGGGTGGTTCCCCGCCACAAACCTAACCCGTAGGGTGGTTCCCCACGCAGGGCCTAAAAATCAACCGAACAACGGCCATGTACACCCAAAAAAATTTATTCCCCAATAACCCACCATAGGGGGAGGGCCAAATCCGGCCCTCCCCCTGTGTATGATGGATTATCCCTCTATACCCTATTGGTGAATTGTAACATTGTTTTGCCTTGCGGCGGGCGCATCAGGCGCGGTTCTTCTTTTTCAGGCTCAGCAGCACGCCAACACCGGCCACAACCAGCAGCACACCAATGCCGCTGAACAGCAGGGTGCCGAAACCACCGGTGGTGGGCAGGTCGAAGCCCTTGCGGTTGATGATGGTAATTGGTGCATACGTATAATCGTCCTGGCCATTCTTGAAAGTAGTGGTCTTTACGTCACGCTTAATCAATTTGCCATCGCTAGAAAATTTATCGTTAACTGTCCAACTAGTAGCATAATCCACAGTCAAATTGGCATCAACAGGGCCGGAAAGCAAGTTATAGCCCTTATTTGTCATGGTTTCTACCAATTTGTACTCGCCATCGGGCAAACCATTGACAGTTGCGCAACCAGCATTTACACCCTCACCCGCGGTCGTAAGTGTGGTTACCTTAAACCACTTCGGCTCATTCTCAGCTTCTGTTGCATTCAACCCCAGTGCCTTGGCCTCTGTCGCAGTCAGGAACTTGCATTCCTTTATACCAAAGATAACAGTATCGGTCGTACCCTCTTTCAGTTTGTCAGTCTTTGCATCGTACTTCTTATAAAGGTCAAACGTTACACCATTCAGCAGTTTTTCAGTATTTCCATCCTGACCCTTTTTCAGGATACCAGTTTTGAAGGTATAAACAACAGCCTTATCATGGATTTCGTAGGGAGTATCATCCTCGCCATGCTTAATATCCGTCTTACGGGAGTAATCAAGGTGAGCTTCGTTCACATTGCCATCAGTGGTAGTGTCTGCGCCCGGCTGTAAAGTTGCAGTGTAAGTAATCGTGATGGTCTTACCGGCAGCTGCATTCAGGTTATCCTGGCTCGTTCCTGCTTTAAAATCAATCGTAATTTCAGAATTATTGCTATCAGAGGTATCTGTCAACGTGTAATCAGTATTCGCAGCAAAGGTTACATCTTGACCGTCTGCATTTTTACCGCTAATGGTAACACTGTTAATGTTATGCTTAAGCTGATTCTTGTTCATTGTATCAACAACTTTAAAGGTTTTCAGCTTTGCTACATTTTCAGGAACATAGATGGTCAGAGTATATTCAACGGTATCATCAACAGCATAGTCGGTATCGTTGCCTTCGTCAGTGCCTTTGCCATCATTACGCTTAGTTACGTCTTTCTCCAAATCCGGCTTATGGTTATAAACCGTCATGGTATTGTCATTGTTAATTACAAAATCGCTGTTCGGGGTAGCTCCATCCGGCGTTACAAGCTTACCTTGATCATTAATTTCAAACTCATATGCCACATTGTTGTTGATAATATAGCCGCTTTCCTTGTTTTCTGCATAGCCAATTTCCACAAAACGGTATTTACCCTTGAGCAAATTCTGAACGGTGATTTCGCCACTGCCATTTGTTGTAAACTCGCATTTGCCATTTACAGTATAATCATCGTATTTATCCTTGCTCGTTGAATTTTCGTTGTAGCGCTGCAACTTAAAGATAACATTCGGCAAATTTTCGATTTCATTTTCTTTACCGTCTGTCTTACCTTTCTTTACCAGCGTAATGTCACCTTTCGCGGAGCTGTTCTTCGGGTAAACAACAACATCATAGAGCCATTCCTTAAGCTGGTCTCCCGTTGCTTGCTCACCAACCTGAACTCTCGTCATAGGAATAGAAACAAGGAACGGATCCACGGGCTTTACAACGGAATCCGGCGTCGTTGTTTCGATAACCAGGTACATGCCAACGTTCAGGTCTTCAAACTTAACAAAACCATTAGCATCCGTTTTTCTTTCCGTTTTGCCGTCTTTACCTTTAACAGCTTTGTCAGCGATACCTTCTTTCAGATTTGCTGCGGTTTTATCGCCAGGAGTCTTAAAAAAGCTATCCGCTGTAACAGCATTATCATCACTAGCAGCTTCATAATATGCTACCAGCTCATCTGCCGTTTTAACCTGATAAATAGTAAAACCTGCATCTTTAAGCGGCGTAGCCTCATTCGGCACAGCCTGCTGCTCACCAGTTCCAGCTACAGAACCTGTCAATTCTGTGCTATGGAGATACTTATAAATGGTAATAGAGCCTTTTTTTGTTTTATCAATCGTACTTACGCTGGTTTTGATTTCAGGTGTTTGGGCATTGCCTTCGCCCTCGGCTGCCATTGCTGGCATGGCGCACAGACTGAGGGCCAGGGCGGCGCTCAACAGGCCTGTGAGAAAACGTTTTGCTTTTTTCATTTCAGTACCTCTTCTCTTAAAAAAATCATCATCGGATGGGCGGCGGGGCCGCCCGGCTTAAGGGTTCTGCATCAGCACGGCGTGCAGTGCGGGGCGCTGCAGCGGGGAAACGCTGCCGCGCCGCCCGCACTGTGCCGTGAAGAAAAAAGGAGGAAAAACTGGGCCGCTTGCCCACTTGGCTTAAGGTGCATCTGAAACCAAAGGAAATAACGGATATTTCGCAGCCACAAGCAGGATGTAAGGCAAAGAGCCGCCGGAATCCTTTCCGGACCCCAAGGCTTCTTAACACAAAATCCGGCTGCGCTTATAGAAACAGGCGATATTTTCCGCTTTTCAGTTATACACCCCGGCTTATGGCTGCGCCCTGCCGTAAACGGGCGCGCACGGGCGGGCAGGCCCTGCATCCTGGGGGTTGCTGGGTTTCCGGGGGATGGTTAATGTCGCCGGCCCCCTTTCCTGTTGTAGCGGAATGTGAATATCAACAGCCCTGCCACCGCCAGCGGCATGCCGATCAGCAGCCACAGGCTTGGCGCGTCTGCACCCGTGTGGGGCAGCTCAGGCGTTTTACGGTTCAGAACGGTAAAGGTAACTGTGTAGCCGCTGGCTGCATCGCCCGTTGCTTTTTGGGCGGGACCATCGTCTATCTTGTACTTGCCGTCTTGGGTAAATTCGATATCAATCGACTTGGACAACAGGTTGTACCCCTCATGTGCCTTGGTTTCCGTCAGCCGGTATCTGCCGGGTTCCAGATCCTTGAACGGGTTATTTTTAATCTCGCCGTCCGTTCCGGTTGTACCGGTCAAATAATGTAGGTTGTCGTTGTTGTTGAATGTATAGGAAGTATCTACTTCCCACTGCGTTCCTCCAGTTTTTGCTTGCTTCAGCTTTTCCAGCTTGAACTCAACATCTTTCAAGAATACTTCTTCGCCCGCATTATTGGGTTCCGCGTCCTTCTTGATGATATCCAGTGCAAACTTCGGGTTCTGCAGCGTGTTGGTCAGCACAATCTTGCCGCTGCCGCCGGTGATGGTTCCATCGGGGGTTACTGTGGCTGGCGTTGTAGTTGCGCCGGTTTCGCTGTTCGTTTCGCTGTTTGCTGTGGCTGTATTGTCTGTTGAGCTGCCCGCGCTGTTCGTTTCGCTGTTTGCTGTTGCTTCAGCTTCAGCCGTTACAACATACGTATTGCCGTTAATCGTAATGGTTTCGTTCGGCTTTACCGCGGTAAAGTTGCCAGCCTTATCCACCGTACCTTCCACAATGCGGTAAATATAGTTGTTTTCCGCGTTGTCGCCAACCGGGTACTGATCCAGGTTGTTAAAGATACACTTCCAGCCGTAATCATCGCGGTTAATGGTAACATAGTTTTGCGTGCTGTCAGCCGGGTACCTTACCGGTGTCCAGTTTTTTTCACTTGCCAGGCGGCGCTGGAGCTGGATGTAGATTGTATCCGGCGGGTTCTTTGTACTAAGATCCGTACCATTTGCATCTTTCCAGAGCTTATTGAACTCAATGTTGATCAGTTTGCGCGTGGTGTTGGTAAAGACTGCGGTAACTTCCAGATCGTTCGGATCGTTCGGATTTTTGCTCGCCACAATCTCGCCTTCCACCATGGTGTTGTCGATCACATGGGCGTATTGACCATCCGGAACGGTTACGCTTTGCAGTCTGGAATCATCGGTTTTGACTTCCTCGATGGTATAGCGGGTGCCAACGGGGATGCCGGTGATGGTTCCGGTGTGTTCTGAGTTGTTCTCATCGCTCATGTTGATCTCAACATACTTTATGATGGGCTCTTTTTCCAGACCCTCACCGCCAACATCATTAAAGGTAACTTTGAAGGTGTAGGTGCCTTTAATGGTATCTTTCTCACCGTCTGCGGCCTGCTTTTTGATTTTCAGCCCGCCGGTTTTGACGGTGTTGACGTATTTTACCTTTAGCTTTGTCAGCGTGGAGCTATTTTCGTCCGGGTCCTTATAGGAGCGGAAGACGATGGTGTCGGCGGAGGGTTTGTTTCCGGTATAGCTATTACCCGTTTGATCATCATTCGGTCTTATTTTTTCCGTTCGGCCATCATTGGGGCTGCTTCCCTCCTGCTTGTCCAGCGACTTGTTCGTGTCGGTAACTGTCACGGATTCGCTATCGCCCTTCATCGAAGTAACCTTCTGCCCGTTCTCGTACACCGTCCATGTGGTGTCGTACAGGCTTTGGTTCAGTTCCTCTTTGAGCGAAATGTAGCTGCCGCGGCGGAACTGGTCGCTGAAGGTAACGGTTTCTCCATCTTCCAGAACAAAGCGTCCGTCATCGTCCACCAACTGGGTGTCGTTGTCCTTGGTGGAGGTGTACTGTGCGTTTATGGCGTTTTGCAACTGACCGCTTGTGGCGGAGCCGTAATCCGGGATTTCCTTCTGATCGGTTGTAAAGCCGGTCATCGTTTTTGGCACCGCTTTGGGAATGAAGGTAAAGTTCCTGAAATAGATGTGGCGGCTATAGTTATCGCCCACGCGGATGGTTTTGACCTTGCCGTTAAAACCGTCCTGCGCTTTCATCTTGTTCAGGTCCAGCTTTACGGTGACCCATTTGTCTGTCTTCACTTCGACCGAGCCATACGTTGCGCCGTTAATGCCTGATGTGCCAAGGCTGCCTTTTTGGACGCCTTTATCATCCAGCAGTTCCAGATACAGGTTGTTGAGGGAAAGGTTACCTCCACCACCATCATTTGAATCAACGTAAACCTGGAACGTAAGGAAGCGCATTTTTTCGATATTGATGGGTTCTTTCAGCGTCAGGATGCCACGACGTTTATCACGCGCTGCACTGACGGGTTCCGTATCCATATAGCGTGCGTACCAGTGAAGGACCTTTTTGGTATCTTGCACGGTATCTGGCCAGGGGTTTGGAACCAACTCGAAAATGTAGTCACCTTCGTTTGATTCGGTTGGTTTGGTTGCGGGTTTAATCTCGTTAACATCCGCAGTCAAATTCACCTCTTTGGACGGAGTTCCGCTTTCATCCGGGCCAGCGGCATCTTTTTTTCCATAATGGGTTGCCTGGTTCTTGATGGTGAAGTTGAAGATTTTCTGGTTTTTAAAGCAGTTTTTGAAGTCATCATCAGTAACGTTTTTCAGATCGACCACTTTTTGAACCTGCAGCTCGTTATTATCCGGGAAGTTGAACGCCACCGCCATGTTGGACTCCCACATACCGCGTTCCATGTAGTACATGGTAAGGGTGTGCTTGCCAGTGGAAAGATTAGGGATGGAGACACTTGCGTTTTTATAATACTTTTCGGTTGTTCCTAAGTAAGTAATGCTTGTCTCCGTTTCATGCTTGTTTTCATCACAATCTTCAGCGCCATAATTATCTGTCTTGCTGTTCTTGACCCGGCTGACATAGGAAGTTACGGTGTTTTTCTTATTATCGCGCTGGTCAAATTCCAACACACCAGAAACTCTGGCATGAGCACCGCCAATATCCAGGACAAGCTGATTGTCAATGAAAACCCACACATCATCATCACCAGAGAAGTAAAAACGAATTGGAATTTCATTATTGTAGTCGTCCTTAACTGTTCCGGTACTGGTTAGGGTAAACGGAATTTCAAGTTTTGCACCGTAACCGTAATTGTACCTGACTGCGCTCTTACTGGTTGTGGTTTCATTGAACGGGAAAAAGCCGTATGGCGTTGAAACTTTATTTGGATCACTTGCACTGTCCACGTTGTGGGACGCCTCGCTCAGATATTCAGCGGTTGTCTCTCCCGTGCTATCATTACCAAGGTACAACTGATCGCTATTTGTATCTTTGCGCAGATATAGAGAAGTTTTGCTACTGTCAAACCACCAGTATTTAACACCTTTGCCTTTTTGATCTGATTCTACAAAAACTTCTTTTTGGGTAAACGGAAACTCAACATTGTGGTAAACTTCGCCAAGTTTTGCATTTTTGCTGTTTTTGCTGGTCAGGAACTCTTCATTGAAATGCGGTTCTTTCAGGGTCGTTCCATTCATCACGATGTCGCCATCGCTGTCCCTTTTGTCTGCCACAATGCCCTGGAAAGCGTAGGAATTTTTCTCGTTTCCGCCTCCTATATCAAAGTTCGAGTTATTGGCTGCGATAAAGATATTGTAAGAACTCCATCCGTACAAATTCAATGTACTTGCAATATCCGCAAATTTTGGAGCCCAATCACTTGGCTGGAAATGGCCTGTATAAATGGGATATATAATGGACTTTCCGGTATTATTATTTACATAACTCTGATAGTAGTCGCTGATTGCCTGATCGAACTGGCGGAAGGGTACCCAGTGGCGCTGATTAACCGCATTATCATTATCGTAGTTCTTACGGTTCTTGCCGTTCAGTTCGTAATCTGTATAATAGTCATACAGCGTACTGGTAACATACTTTGTGTTTGGTTTTTCCGTAAAAGGAACGGATTTAATATCTACTACTTTAGTGCCAGTAGTGCCAGTTTTCTTCCACGTTTCGGCATCACGCAGGGTACCTTTTGGAGCCCAGTAGCCTCCACGAGTGGTACCGTTATATACTGCATCGTCATTCGTATCCGCATAGAAGCAATTTTTGTCATCTGTGGGAATCTCCAGCCACTCTGTACTTACTCCATTTCCTTTTGTCGCATTGTCATCGTTAATTTCTTCACCGGAAAAGATGATTGAACGATATCCTTGGGGAATGTCAATATAATAAAGGTTTTCGTTTGTACCATCTTTTACCAGCGTACCACTTTCGGATTTTACGTCGTCTCCTTTTATTCGATAATAAATGGTCTCTTTATTATTATTGGCTTTGGGGATTGAAAAGTCGCCGGTATCTCCATTCAATGCCATCTTGGAAAAAGTAGCATCGTAATAGATGCGGGTGGCACCGGGACGCCCCCATGTTGCATCATTAATACCATTGTACATGTAGCAATAGCATTGACCTTCGGAATACTGGAAGCGTTTCTGGTTTTCTTCTTTTACTTCCTCATTATAAAAATTGTAGTATTTACTTATTTCATCATCGCCCGCGGTAAAGCGAACAAAAGAGCAATAATCGTTAGGAATTTTAAAGGTTGCTGTGGAACCAGAAGCAATACCAGAAGCCAACTCAGCACTATTTAAGGGTATTGAGTCACCGACCTGTTCAAGTTTTCCTGTTTTTTCATTCAGTTCATAAAACCAGGCTTTGACGTCTGTTAGTGGTTCACTGGTTTTATTTTCAAAGGCCATCTCTTCGCCAGCGAAGTGCTTATGGCCAACCGTATAGGTTTCCCATTTCTTTGGATACCAGCCACCCTCATTATTTCCGTCATAGTAGTCGCCGCCGATATATCCGTCATGGCACTTGCCGTCGCTATTATAATGATTCGAATCATTTGGATTGAACGTTATCCACGGTGGATTATTATTACCTACTTTAGCAATTTCTATTGTGTATACAGGATTTTCGTTGACAATTGGATTTTCCTTATATCCGCGAAATTCAAGTCCATTCAACCCTCCATGTGGATAGTGTTGAGCCTGATTCAGGAGCACAGAATAGATTTTTCTTCCGTCCTTCGTTTTGTCAGCTTCCTGCATATCAAGATAATATGCTTTATTTGGATCTCCTTCACCAACGGCATATATTTTCACCACTGTACAATCGCTCCAATTGTCAGGCACTGCAAAATAGAGCGTGTAAGTAGCCGGCACTCCCCCCTCACTAACTGCCTGCACGTTATCCACGCTTTTTGCGGCGTACATCTTCTGCGGCTGTTCGGTCGGTTCCGGGGTGGCGGTGGGGGTCACGGTCGGCACAGGGGTGGCCGTTGCGGTGGCTGCCGGTTCCGGGGTCGGGGTGGGTTCTGCCGTGGGCTCCGGCGTTTCGGTCGGGGCGGGCTGCTCCGGCTCGGCGCTTTGTTCCGGTTCCGGGGTGGCGGCGTTCTGCTCCGGCGGAGTGGTATCCTCCCCGGAGGCCGTTCCCTGCTCATCCTCCAGCAGCTCTACTTCGTCAGGTGCGTCGGGCAGAAGATCCACCTCGGCGTATACAGGCAGGGCCATTGCCATAACCAGGCAAGCGGTGACAAGCAGCGCTGTCAGCCGGCGCGCCCAACCTGTTGTGTTGTTTCCTGTTCTATTCAATCTGCTCACCCGCCTTTCGCGCTGGCTTGATGGAAGCACATTGTTTCACAGGGGATCCCTGTGAAACAGTAAAAGAAGCCAGCTTCTTTTACTTGCGCAACCGTTGCCATGTTGTTTTCAAAAAAAAACCGCATCGAGTTTTCTCATTGCGCATTTACTTTTTATTGTTAAAATATAGCACCTTTACACCAGAAAGGCAATACAATCCACGCAAATTCCTGTTTTTCAGCATTTTTACTGATTGCGCTTTCCTCCGATTATACAATATGTTCAAAGCCTTTGTATAATTTATTTCTAATTTTCTTTTTGGCAGCGGTCATTTTATATACTTTGACCGCGCGTTTTATGATCCTCTGCGCACGCAGAGCGCAACTTTGCAGCAAAATTCGCCTTTTTTGTTGCTTTTCCCTGTTTTTGCGCAATTATTTGTTTCGCATGCGCCTGTTTGCGGCGGGGCCTGGCGGCTGGGTGGGCGCCTTGTGGGAGGGATGGCAGGTTTGCGGCGCACGGTTCCCGTTTTTTTGCGGCGCGATGGGTACACCGCGCCCCTGCAAACGGTTTGCGGTGTTTGCGGCGGCGGGTGTGTGTTTGGTGGATTGCACGCCCGCCAACGGGACGCCGTTCTCCCTTTACAACGGGGTGCGGGTTTGCTGCAGATATGCCATTCGCTTTTTTGTCCCCCCTGCCCTGCCCCTGATTCCCGGTTCCCCCTTGCCGATTTCTATTTGCGCCAGCTCCTGAGGTGCATCTGAAAGCAACGAAAACAGCGGATCTTTCGCAAGCACAAAATCCGGCTGCGTTTACTGAGGCAACACCGCACAATTCCCGCCTTGCGGCTTAAGCACCGCTCCGGCAGCTG
>ERZ1673742.1655-NODE-1655-length-19338-cov-7.348442_pt1 | contig 19338 bp, 15 predicted proteins | sample MGYA00580208_ERZ1673742 | MGnify/ENA primary metagenome ERZ1673742 (study PRJEB41218, sample SAMN15661774) | gut metagenome | host: Homo sapiens | place: Canada: London | collected 2015-08-20/2019-03-30 | study: EMG produced TPA metagenomics assembly of...
TGCCGCTGCCGCGGGCGCCAAAGGCAATCGAAAGTGTTCCCTGGTAGGAAATATCCTTTTCGCTGATCCTGAGGACTGCCGCCAGATCTTTGAGCGCGTCAAATCCCATATTCAGAGACGCGCGCCGGTCATTCTGCGTCATCCAGTTTCCAAATTCACCGCCCCGGAACGCAAAGGCGTCAAGATAGTCCTGTCCAATCACATCACGGTTCCCGCGGTAATCCGGGCCGGTACGCCGGACGTTGGAAAGCTGCTGCGGGACAAACCGTTGCTTTCCGCCGGCCCCGCGCTGTCTGGCAAAATCCTGTGTCCATTTCAGGGCTTCCTCACGGGTGGGAAAATTCGTTTTCAGGATCGTATAGCCTTTCGTGACATAGTAGGTATCGGGAAGCCAGTCGTTATTTTTCGAGTAGGTTCTTTGGCCGTCATTGAACCGGATGTCATACCCGCGGGGAACCTTCTGGCCGGCAGGAACGCCGAACTGCTTTTTTACAGCCTCCCGGACAATTTTTCGCTCGAAATCCTGTTCCCCACGGAAGTACAGGGCATTTACCAGCTTATCGGTAATGACCGGATTATCCCGCCCCTTTGGGGTGGCCCGGATGTAGCCGCCGCCGATCCCGTGGGAAACGCGCTCACAATAGCCGCCGTCTATGATAAGGACCTCAAACACATCCATCGCTTCCTGGACGGTCTGGACCTTCTCAACGGCTTCCTGCACCTGCCGGACAGTCGCGATATACTCTTTCTGCCGCGCCAGACGCTTTTCAGGCGTATCATCGGAACGCAGGTACCGCGGGGAAGCGTTCAGGCTGTCACGCACAACTTTCCGAAAGTACAGAATATCCACCGGGACGCCGGATTGAAGCAAGGCATTATAATCCGGCTTTTTCCAGACATTATCCTTTTTGACGTACTTTTCGGCCTCGCGCTCATTCATCCCCAGCAGGTCATCAACGTACAGGCCGCGGGCAGCCCAAAGATCTTTTTTGGCACCGCCGATCTTTTCGCCGAAATCTTCATGTACAATTTCCTTCGCCATCTAAAGCCACCACCTCCTTATTACCGTTTTGGTATATGCTTTTGCCTCAAAGACATAAGAAAAGGCGCAAGGCCTGCCTAAAAGGTAAGCCAGCGCCAGGTTCCATTCCTCCACAGGGAACGTGCTGTTTTCTATTTCAAGAAGTGCCTGCAAAGATAAAAGCGGGCACCAGTCCCGCAGATCTGGAAGGGACACACCCAACCGTCTTGCGACAGCAGCCAGCAGAGCCGGCTCATGCCGCTTTTTTAGAAAAAACTGTTTGATTCTTTGATTCACCCGCTTGGCGGCCTCCTTTCCTCTGATACCCCCTCGCCTGCGATTTTGCTTATGACCTCCGGGCCGGTTTCGTAAATCTGCATCAGCCTCCGGGCCATGCCGCAGGGACGGGCAGCTCCCGTTGTCCAAAGGCGTACTGTGGAAGGGGTAACATTCATCAGCAGCGCAAAGGCTTTTTCGTTGGTTTCCAGCTTTTTCATCAGGGCCTTAACCATGGACGGACTGTATTCCGGGCAGCGGGCAGCCCCGGCGATTACCTGAATCGCGGATTTGTCATTGTTCATTGAGTTTTCCTCCTAAATTGAAACAGCCGCCTGTTTCTGGCGGCTGGCGTGCTTTTCTTCGCGGATCGCTTGAAGGGTGTGCTGCAGTTTTTCATTGTAGTCCTTCCCACAACGGGGAGGGTTGACCGAAACCCGGAGCTTAGAAAATTTCTGATCTGCTTTCAGCAGCGTCCTGATCTTCCGCGCGTTGGTGCGCCCCGCAAGGTCATTATCCAGATAGAGGGCAACACGGGTGATCTCCGGATGGCGCTCAAGGAAAGCGACCAGGGCCACCGGGGAGGTGCCGCCCAGGGAAAGCCGGTAGCCATTCCACTGCCAGCCCTCCAGCTTTTGGAGCGTAGCATGGGAGAGAGCGTCAATCGGGGCCTCAAAAACCGCCAGATGGCGGCTGCCCGGCTGATCCGGCGGGTAGCAGAAGCTAAACCGCTTATCACTGCCGCTGATGTCTTTTTTCAAGTCACCCGCAATGCTGCGGACGCAGGCAAACCGGCCTGTACCGGCATCATCCCGTCCAGCGAAAACACAAACCGCCTCGTTGTTATATCGGGACTCATAGAAAAGGCCCAGCCGCATACACCGGCTGATGATGTCCGAATGGATTCCCCGGCGTTGAAGGTAAGAAACAGCAAAGGTGGCACACCGCTTTACCCAGGGGAGGCGAAAAGGTTTTTGCTCCACCGGTTTCCGTTGTTCCCGGCTGCCGGAAGCTGTATAATGGGAAACAGCCGGGGCGCCGCAGCCTGCCAGCCGCTCAACAGCCTCCACAAAGCTATATCCCCGGATTTCCATGAGGTAATCCACAGCGTTGATCTTTCGCCCCCGGCTGTTCCAGTACCAGTAATTCTTGCTTGCCACATAAACCAGACTGTCATGCTCCCTGTGACGGTAATTGGCGCCTTCCCGTTTCAGCACGCCGCTTTCGTAGGAAAGCAGATAATGTAACAGATCAGCCTCCCGTGCCTGAGTGATCTGTTCCTGAGTCAAGCCCGGCATGGTCTTGGCGTTTCATGGCTTCTCATGGCGCTCGGCCTCCTTTCTGAGATCTTTTCTATCACAAGCGGTCCTCCCGTTATCCATAAAGATCGTGGTTGACTTCGGCACGGTAATAACTGTCCATGGTAGTCGGGGCATTGTAAAGAGCCGCCAGCAGGTAGGACTTGATATTCCGCACTTTGGTCGTGTTATTATCCAGACAGTCAAACACGTACTCCACATGGGAGAAATTTACTTTCAGGAAACGGCTTTTTACCACCTCGCGGGGGTAGTCATCTCCGGCAATGCGGATGTATGGGCGTTTAGAGAGGACGGTCTGCAGCATCAGTTCAACCAGTTCGTCCACACGCTCATACCCATACCGGTGGACAAGAGCCTCAAATTCAATATTTTCTTTGATAATTTGCCGATAGGCATCTATCCGATCTATCCTATCCCTATCCATCTCTGTACTGTCAGAAGGTGTCCTTCCGGAATCCGGATAGATTGATTGATAGGTATTTGATCTATCCGTTATTGATTTTTCAGTAATTGATTCTTGTATATTTAATTGGGCGGGATTATCCTGTTCAGGTTTCCCCAAAACAGGTTTTGCCTGTCTTGGATTTACCTGTCTTGGATTTTCCCGTTTAGGTGGCAGAACAGTATCATGCCCATTGGGAAGCACAGGTTTCTCATGGATGACATACTCAATATCACCCAGCCTGCCATGAGCGTCACGGAGCCGGTGCCGGGTAAGATACCCATGCTTTTCCAGTTCCTTGATCGTGCTGCTGATAGAATCCACCCCATCTTTACAGATATGCGCCAGGCCCTTCGTCGTATAGTCCCAATTATCCGGTAAGGACAACATCAACGACAGCAGCCCTTTTGCCTTTAAGGACAGCGACACATTCCGAAGATGGTGATTGGACATGACTGTAAAATCTTTTGTCTTTTCAACTCTGAACACTGCCATTTGACATCCTCCTTCCGGGCAGGTTTTCATACTGAGCAGCAGCTACAAATCTCTGTCTTTATGGTCGTAATTCAGATAGCCATTGTGTACTTTGGCATGGTTCTTGATCTTAATGAAACCGCGTTCCTGATTATCCAATGCTTTCTGATACCCTTCGTCCGTAAGGAACAGACGCATCTTATCGCCTTTATCCCCGACAAAGGAATCGAAGGAAAGCACATCAAAGACGACCATGTGGCGTACCTGCGGGTCGAACCGTTCCAGGGCCATAATGTCATGGCCTTTCAGCTTTTCAGCCCCGGATTGCTGCCGGGCCAGTGCGATTCTTTCGCCCAAAGTGCGGGGGTAAGGCAGGCGATAATTCTTCTGGATGTCCTTCACCAGATCCATACACTGTTCATTTGACAGAACCCGCAGCTTTGCGAGAAGGCCGCGCACCATATCACGCTGCTCCGGGTTACGGGTAAATCGGGCGGTCATATAGAGTTCATCCAGCACTTTTGCCTGGCAGTCACCATCAACCTGAAACAACTGTCTTTTTTCTTCTTCGTTAAGTTCCATGTGAAATTCCTCCTTCTGAAAATGAGCGCAAAAAAAGAGCGCCCATCAGATCAGATGAAACGCTCTTGAAAACAGCGGTCTGGTAAAATACCGCACCGCTATGGCAATATTCAATTTTGTCTTTTAGGCGACACCTCCCATCATTCGACAGATTTTTCGTTGACTATTAGGGTTGGAAAAGGAATTGAATAGGCAACGACAAACGCTGAAACCCTTGAAAACACTGGGTTCTTCCGTTTGTCCTTATTATACCGTAAGGGCACACCTTCGCCAGCCAACTATTTACCAGAAAGGTGGGACATCAGAACGGTTTTCCAAGCTGCTGAGTCATTCGCACGTATCGGTTCCATACAACCTCTATATTCATCTTATGCAAGAGGAACTGCCGGGCTAGTATCGTGGACACAAAATATAAAATCTTTCATCTTAAACATTACTTAAAGCTATGTAATAGTTGTATTCCCGGTTTACAAAAATATTTTAAAATAAAGTCTTGACTTTCCACTCAACTGGAATGATACAGTAAACCTGCAAAGACAAAAAGCATTGCTTGTTTTATAAAATTTAATGAAAGGGCGTTGCTGTATGTATAAAATCGGGGAACTCTCAAGGTTATGCCATCTGCCGGTAAAAACGCTGCGCTATTACGATAGCGAAGGATTGCTGGTCCCAGACGAGATAGATAAATTTACCGGATATCGTTATTATTCGGCGGCCAGAATTGCGGACTGTAATCGTATCATTGCGCTCAAAGAGCTTGGATTTTCTCTTAATGAAATTAAACAGCATTTACAGGCAGACAGTTCAGATGACCTTCTTGCGTTGATAGACGCAAAACGCACAGAACTTGAGAAAGCATTATCACGCATCGAATTTCAGCTAAAACAGCTTGCATATATCCGAAATGTCATTACAGAAGGAGAAAATAGTATGTTCGACTTAGTAATCAGAAATTCAGATGTAATCCGAGTGGCATATACACGAAGCATTTTTCATACCAAAACGGATGCATGCATTGCCGCACAATCCATCAAATCGGCACTTCCAAACAATGTGATCGGACAACAAATAGTGATTATAAACTATGAAACCGAATACCACGAGCAAGACTTTGATCTTGGCGTTTGTGTGGAGATTAGAGAAAAACTTCCGCAAGGCAGTACCTATTGTGAAAAAACAATTTCATTTTTGGATGAAACCGCTTCCATTGTGTGTAATAAAAACCAACTAAAAGAAGCATATGATTTTATGGTACGCCAGCTTGATGAGCAAGCATGTCAAATTGTAGGCGCATTTTACGAAATCTATTATGATGACAAAACGGTGGAACTGAAAGTTCCCATACGTCGGTTGTCAAAAAAATCCACATTTGTCAATGACAATCCTGTCTTAGCGTTTGAAAATGACACAAAAGCATTAGGAAAATGGGAATTTATCGATAAAATTCCTAGTATCGAACAGTTTTATTTGAAAAAGCCAAAATATAGTGATTCTAATAATTTTTGGCTGAAAGAATTATATTTCTTGCCTGGCGGTCAAGGGTATTGGATTGTCGACGGTTGGACAAAAGGGCGTATCATGATGTCGTTTGGGTATCCAAAATACACCTGCTGCAATTCTTATTCTATTCATCATCAAAATGGCAAAACTTTAATGTTTGTTGAAATGAAAGATGATTTTTATTCCATTTCCCGAGGCGGGAAACCAGAAATTTATGTATTTGAAAAGATACTCGATAAGGAATACTCCAAGGAAGAAATTCGTATTTATGACAATACCGATATACCTTTCACTCCAGATGCGTTTGTTATAGGGACATGGATTGTTACGGATTTCGTAGATTCCCCGGATTGCTTTGCAAAAAATAAGCAAAATTTTCCCCAAGAAGCTCTATTCTTTGAATCGGTCACGTTTCACGATAATGGTAAGGCCATTGTGCAATGCAAAGAAAGATCAGCTTTTACTGTAAAATGGACAAACGGTTATCTGCTTGATCAGAAAAACGCGATAGCAGAATCCTATGTTACGCGTAAAATCGACGGGACGGAATACCTCTTTGTTGAGTGGAAATCGGGAGACTATCTATTTGGCGGAAGGAACCCGCAGTGGTACGTATTTATGAGAAATTTGTCATGATAGCATCACAGAACGATTGTATCCCATATCAGCTAAAAGGAGCGCTGAACGCAGAAAAATGACATGCTTAATTTTTGTAAAAAGCTTTGGCGCCAACGAATTGCTTCATCAGGAAAACTATGGTATATTGAAGGAAAACGACACAGAACGAAAAATGACCGAATCTGTTGTTGTAGCAGTGGTTGCAGCAGACGGTTTCCCTGCGTCCTGCCTAGCGGAAAATCCCGGGGAACCGCATGAAATCACGATTTTCTTGGCTTTGCTTCATTAATAAGCCTGTGCAACGGGCCTTTCAAAGGCCGCGCATCGCCTGTTGCAATGGATTTGTTTATTGAATGTGGTGTCTGAAAGGAGTTTTGTATGAAAATCTATATCAGCAGCGATATCGAGGGAACGTGCGGGATTTGCTCCTGGGAGGAAACGGAGCACGGCTCTGCGACCGCCGACTATTTTAGAAAACAAATGTCACGCGAGGCGGCGGCGTGCGCGCAGGGCGCGCTGGATGCAGGCGCGGAAGAAGTCTTCGTTCGGGACGCGCACAGCTCGGCCAAAAACATCGATCCGTCCATGCTCCCCCGGCGCACGAAGCTGATGCGGGGCTGGCCCGGCGATCCGTTCTGCATGATGAGCGGATTGGACCGAACATTTGACGCCGCAGCGTTTACCGGATATCACGCATGGGCCTCCTGCAGCGGGAACCCCCTCTCCCACACAATGACGCTGGAGATGGAATCGGTGAAAATCAACGGCGCATATGCGAGTGAATTTACAATCAATGCCTATATCGCCGGCTATGTCGGCATTCCGGTCATATTTCTTTCCGGCGACCGCGCATTATGCGATTCCGCCGCGGAAATCTGCCCCGGCATTTCCACGGTCGCCGTAAACGAAGGCATCGGGAACGCCTCTGTTTCCATCCATCCCGACGAAGCGGCAGAGCGGATCCGCAGTACGGTCCGGGAGGCGCTGCGCGGCGATTATAAAAACGATTGCCGCGTCCGGATGCCGGAGCATTTCGAAGTCGAGCTGAACTATAAGAACCATTTTACCGCGTATAAATACAGCTTTTATCCCGGAGCGGTCCTTGAAGGAAGCCGGACGGTCCGCTTTCGGAGCAATGACTACGGCGAAATCCTTCGCTTTTTTCATTTCTGTCTCTGAGCGGGACGATTTACAGCGCCAGATCGATATTATACTCATCAAACCAGACGTCTACCTGGTAGAGCCACGCAATCAGCTGCGGCCGTGACATCAGCTGGCCGAACCATGTGACGTTTTCACCGCGCAGCACATTCTCCAGCTTCGCGCGGTCGAGCAGCTCATGCAGTACGCTTTCCGGCCGGGCAAGGCGTTCCCCGAGCATTGCGGTGACGCGTTCCTCATACGCCGGATGATGTGTCTTGGGATACGGGCTCTTTTTGCGCCGTAATATTTTATCCGGCAAAAGATCGCGCACGGCGCTGCGCAGCAGCAATTTTTCACCCACGCCTTCTCTCGGATCGAATTTATATTCCCAAGGGACATTATATACGTGTTCGATCAGTCTGTGATCCGCAAACGGCACGCGCACCTCTACTGCGCTGTACATGCTCATGCGATCCTTTCGTTCCAGCAGATTCGTCATAAAATAATTTGCGGAAAGCCATGTAGCCTTGCGGGACAACGCCATGGCAGGCGAATCGTCTGACAAGCCCGGGCACTTTGCAACAAACTCATGATACATTCTGGACAGAAATTCATAGCCTTCATCGGCTCTTGCGATTTCCTGCCGCAGCAGGCCGATGCGCATTTTCGGATCATGGATCCATGGATAGAAATCACGTTCCAGCATTTCCGGACGATAGAACCACGGGTAGCCGCCGAAAATTTCATCCGAGCACTCTCCCGACATCGCAACCGTGTGAAGCTTTTTCACTTGACTGCAAAAATAAAGCAAGGAGGAATCGATGTCGGCCTGCCCCGGGAAGTCGCGGGCAAGTACGGCATCATAAAGCAGCTCGGCAACCATCTCCGTCGGCGCGGTAAGCACCGTATGGTCGGTGCCCAAAACGTTCGCCAGGTACAGCGCATATTCATCGTCTCCCTGCGGCTGGAAAAGCGTGCTTTGGAAGTTTTCTCTGTTTCCCTCGTATTCGAAGGAATATGTTGCCAGCTGCCTGCCGCTTTCCCGGTATGCTTTTGCCGCAAGCGCCGCGATGACGGACGAATCAAGCCCGCCCGACAAAAAGACGCAAAGCGGTACGTCGCTGACCAGCTGTCTGCGTACCGCGTCCTCCAAAAGCTCCCGCGTAACGCGAACGGCATCCTCTCGTTCCCCGGAGAAGCGTCCGGCTTCCATCAGCCAGTATTTGCGGCTGTACAGCTTTGGAATTTCCCTGCGGTCGCCGCAGGAATAGGTGCAATCGATGGATGCGCTGTATGCCGGCTGAATTTCGTAAATCTGTTTAAAAAGCGTCGTACCGTGCAGCGTAACGGGCGTCAGATAGAACAGCTGCCACAGTCCGTACCGATCCATCTGCGCCCGAACCGCGGGATGGCACAGAAGTCCCTTGATTTCCGAAGAGAAAAGGAACGTACGGCGCTCATTCACCCAACAATAGTACAGGGGTTTTACTCCGAATCGGTCACGTGCCAGAAAAAGACTCTGACGCGGCGCGTCTCCGGAGCGGGAAGCGCCGATCTGCTCTTTAAATACCGCAAACGCAAAAATGCCGTTCAGCTTGCACGGGCAGTCCTCCCCCCATGTAATATAAGAATAGAGAACGACCTCTGTATCGCAGCTTGTCGTAAATTCAGGAGCTTTCCCGGTGCGCCGGAATAATTCCGCCGTAATTTCGTCCCGCAGCTCTGCCGTATTGTAAATCTCGCCGTTATAAACGATGGTATATTTGATGCCGTTTAAAACCGCGCTCATTGGCTGCAGACCGTTTTCCACGTCAATGACCGCAAGACGGTTATGCTGCAGGCCGAGGAAAATCTCGCCGCTGCTGAAATACGTCCCCTGCTGATCCGGTCCCCGGTGCAGCATTGACGCACCCATGCTGCGTAAAATATTACAATTCAGTACCTCGTCGAAATCCTGTCTGAAATCAACCATTCCGCATATCGAACACATAAGCCAACAATCCTCACATCACGCTGTCTTTTTATTATATGCTCGAAACGCGGATGCGGTTCGGATGCGGGCGGCGCTACTGCGTATGCCGGGAAAGCCAGTCCAGAAGCGGGGCGGGATCGCGCCCGTCGTGGGAATGCCAGGCGAGAACGCGCTCGTCCTCCGGAAATACGATCAGCATTTGTCCGTACATCCCGCCTTTTCCGTACGCGCCGTTTTTCCCTGCGGGGCAGAGCTCGTAGCCGCGCTCCAGCACGAGCCTCGTCCAGTGCTCGGACAGAATCCGTTTGCCTGCGTAGGTTCCCTGCCGAAGATACAGCGCGCCAAGCTTTACCATGTCCTGTGTGCGGATGTAAAGGCCGGTAGCCCCCATCGGATATCCCATAGGACACTTGCTCCAGGCGGCCTCCTGAAATCCTAGCGGGGAGAAAACCTCGCGCCACAGGAGCTCATCCAGCAGCCGGCCCGTTTTCTTCGTAATGATCCGGGAGAGAAGGTAAAACGCCGCGTCGCTGTAAATCCATTGCTCGCCAGGCTCGCAGACCAGCCTGGTTCGGAAAAGATATTGCAGAAAGTCATCTGTTCCATATTCAGATCTGTCCTGTACATCGATATCAAGAAATCCGGAAGGAAATCCCGCACGGTGGCTGAGAACGTGGTCTACCGTCATCCGCTCCCATTTCGGATCATGTGCCTCCGGGAATTCTCTCCGGAAAATTTCAGCAACCTTTTCCTCCACAGACATCAGTCCGCGGTCATACAGCAATCCTGCCGCCGTCACCGTAAAGACCTTTGCGACGGAATAGCTGTTGAGACAGGCGGAGGCCGGAAGAAGCTCGTGTACAAAAAGCTCCCCCCGATACCATTCCGCGGCCCGGTAGGTATGGAAGCCAAGATGTCGGATTTCTTCCGCAAAGGTGTCAAGCAAGCTGCCGTTTTTCATGCGCGGCCACCTTCTTTGGTAAAAAACGAATCGATTTCATGCATCCATTTGCTGACTTCAAGCTGCTGCGGGCAGATTGCCTCGCACTGGCGGCACGATATGCATTCAGAAGGCTTTGCGCCGAACAGCGGGACCCACTCCTCGTACTGTTTTTTTGCTTTTTGGTAATTGTTTTCTTTGAAAGCCTCATTATAAGCCGCGATGCTCTGCGGAATCGCAATGCCCTTCGGGCAGTGCATGCAGTACGCGCACCCCGTACACGGCACGGCATTATAATTTAGAAACTGCCGGTACGCCTTTTTCAGAATCTGATGCTCCGCCTCAGACAGCATACCGGGCGCGGAGCGCTCTGCGTATGAAACATTTTCCGCCACCTGCTCCGGCGTACTCATACCGCTGAGCACAACGCCGACCTCCGGAAGATCCCACAAAAAATCGAACGCCCACTCCGCGGGAGTTCTCCGGAATCCGCTGCGCTCGCCTTCCGAGAAAATCTCGGAAACCTCATGCGGCACGTTCGCCAGAAAGCCGCCGCGCAGCGGCTCCATAATAACTACGCCAAGACCTCTTTCATTTGCATATTTCATACCCTTCCATCCGGCCTGATAATATACATCCGTATAATTCAGCTGGATCTGGCAGAAATCCCATTCCTCAAAGGCATCTATAATTTCCTTAAACAGGTCGAACGTATCGTGAAAAGAAAAGCCGAGATAACATATTTTCCCCGCATCGCGCGCCTCCTGCAGTTTGCGGAGCAGGTCGAACCGGAGTACCTTCTTCCAGGAGTCGCGGTTCAAAGCATGCAGCAGATAGAAATCAATCTGATCCGTCTGCAGGCGCTTCAGCTGCTCGCCCAGAATCCTGTCGAAATCGCGCTCCCCTTCTATCATCCAGACGGGCATTTTGGTGGCAAGATGGATCATATCCCTGTATCCGTCGGTGAGCGCGCGGGCGGTAATGAATTCACTGTTCCCGCCCAAATAATTATAGGCCGTATCAATATAATTGATTCCCGCATCGATTGCGCTCCGCACCATTTCTACAGACGTCTTTTCGTCCTCAGGCAGACGCATCATGCCGAACCCCAGCGGAGAGAGCCTGACGCCCGTATTGCCGAAATCTCTGTATACCATGAATCCCGCCTCGCTTTTCCAACAGATTTCTGTGAAAAAGGATAGCATCTTGTGCGGAAAATTGCAACAGGTCTTTTCCGCACAATGGCTTTACAAAGGGCTTCAGGCGAGCAGCGCCGCTATGCTGTCGTGGATCCTGCATGCGGTATCGGGGCGATTCATCGTATACAGATGAATCCCCTGCACGCCCTGTGCGATCAGGTCGACAATCTGATCTACGGCATACGCGATGCCGGCGTCCCGCATTGCCTCGGGATTATGCTCGTAGCGCTCCATCATTTTCGTAAATTTCGCAGGGAGGCATACGCCGCACAGCGTAACCATCCGTTCGATCTGCTTTTTGTTCAGTACCGGCATGATTCCCGCTTCTATGGGCACATCGATCCCGGCCAGAAGGCAGCGTTCCCGGAAGCGATAGAAGTATTCGTTGTCAAAGAACAGCTGTGTGATCAGGTGATCGCAGCCCGCGTCCACTTTCCTGCGAAGATTGCGGATGTCGTTTACCAGGCCGTCCGATTCTGTATGTCCCTCCGGATAACAGGCGCCGATCACGTGAAAATCGCCGTTTTCTTTGATAAATGAAATCAGATCGCTCGCATGCCGGAAATCCTCTCCCGGCGGCAAATCAGGATTGCGATCCCCGCGCAGCGCAAGAATGTTCTCGATTCCATTTTCGCGGAAGCTTTGCAGCATTTCCAGGACGTCTTCCTTGGACAGATAAATGCAGGGAAGATGCGCCACGCTCTCGATTCCGTATTTATTTTTGATAGAAGACGCAATTTCCAGCGTGGCGGCGCAGTTTTTGCTTCCGCCCGCCCCGTACGTTACGCTGATAAAATCCGGATGCAGATTTTTCAGCGAATCGAGTGCATCGTATATAGATTCTACCGGTGCGGTCCGCTTCGGCGGAAACACCTCAAAGGACAGCACCTGCTTCGTATCAAAAAGATTTCTTAGTTTCATCTCACAAACTCTCTCTTACGGAATGCGCCGCCGCTACCAGATGCTCCAGGCTCGGCACGGTTTCTTCGTTTCCTCTCGTTTTCAGTCCGCAGTCCGGATTGACCCAAAGCTTTTCCGCCGGAATGCGCTCCAGCATTTTTCTGAGGGCCGTTTCGATTTCCTCAACGCTCGGCACTCTGGGCGAATGGATATCGTAAACGCCGGGGCCGACTGCAGTCCGGAAATGGTTTTCCTGCAAGACTTCAATGATCCTCAGATCGGAACGCGACGCTTCAAACGTGATGACATCGGCATCCATATCGTCGATTTCTTTAATGATGTCTTCAAATTCGCTGTAGCACATGTGCGTGTGAATCTGCGTTTCCGGTTTTACGCCGCTGTGCACCAGGCGGAATGCGGGAATCGCCCAGTCCAGATATTGGCTGTGCCGGTCGGAATGCCGGAGGGGCAGCTTTTCTCTGAGCGCCGCTTCATCGATCTGGATAATCCGGATTCCGCTTGCTTCCAGATCCAGGACCTCCTCCCGGATTGCAAGCGCAATCTGCATCGCCGATTCGCGGAAGCTGACGTCTTCCCGCGGGAAGGACCAGTTGAGAATCGTAACCGGCCCCGTGAGCATTCCTTTTACCGGACGCTCCGTAAGGCTCTGCGCATATACCGAATATTCCACGGTCATCGGCTTGGAGCGAGAGATGTCTCCCCAGATGATCGGGGGCTTCACGCAGCGGGTGCCGTACGACTGAACCCATGCCTTCTCCGTAAAAAGGAATCCGTCGAGGCATTCTCCAAAGTATTCCACCATGTCGTTGCGTTCAAATTCTCCATGCACCAGAACGTCCAGTCCGATCTTCTCCTGAAGCGCAACGCACTCTGCGATTTTCTGACGGTTAAACGCTTTATACTGATCTTCCGTAATTGTTCCCTTCTTAAATGCGGTCCGGTTTGCGCGGACATCTGCGGTCTGCGGGAAGGAACCGATCGTCGTCGTGGGAAGCAGCGGAAGCTTCAGTACGGATTTCTGGATTTCCGCGCGTTTTTCAAACGCCGGGAGCCTCGTAAAATCCTGCTCCGTCACCGCTGCGGCTTTTTTCTGTACCGCTTCGTTTACGCAGTCGCGCGGCCGGGCAAAGAGGTCCCGGTTCTTCGCATATGCCGGCACATTCTTCGGGGCTTGCGCGGAAGCGATTTCCTTCAGCTCAGAAAGTTCGCCAAGCTTTTCCTCAGCGAACGCAAAGTACTGCGTATATGCATCGCTTAGCTTTGTCTCCGCATGAATCGTATACGGTACGTGCAGAAGGGAGCAGGACGTCCCAATCACTACGTTTTTCGCCGCGGCAGAAAGCTTACGCAAAATGTCGAGCGTTTTTTCATAATTGTTCTTCCAAATGTTTTTCCCGTTTACTACGCCGGCAAAGAGCGTCTTTTCCTCCGGAAAGCCGCCGCGGAGGAGCTCCAGCGAACGAGTTCCCTCGACGAAATCAAGTCCCAGCCCGTCAAACGGGAGCGACAAAAGCGCGCTCCAGCAATCGCGCACATCGCCAAAGTACGTCTGCGCAAGAACCTTAACGCCGCCCTTTCCCTCCAGGATGGCGCCATACAGCTCCGTAAGCAGAGAAAGATCCTCCTGCGTCAAATCCAGCACGAGCGCCGGCTCGTCGAACTGCACCCATTTTGTCCCGAGCTCTCCGAACTTTTTCAGAAGCTCCTGATAAGCTCGAATGACGTCCGCTTTGACAGCCGCGATATTTTTCGTGCCGGTAAAACGTACGGATTTGAGCAGCGTATAAGCGCCCGTAACAACAGGCTTCGTTTCCACGCCGCAGGATTTTGCCTCCAGGTATTCCGCAAAAGGCTTCGTACCCTTAAGCTCGATCCGCGCCTCGTCCTCAACCTCGGGTACGATATAATGGTAATTCGTATTGAACCACTTTTTCATCGCCAGCGCTTTCACATCACCGCGGGCGCCCTGGTATCCCCGCGCCATTGCGAAATATGTATCCATCTCGTTCAGTCCCAGGCTGCGGTACCGTTCCGGAATGATATTCAGCAGCGCCGCCGTATCCAGCAGATTGTCGTAAAACGAGAAATCGTTGGATGGAATAAAATCGACGCCGTATTGTTTCTGGATCTCCCAGTGCGCCTTACGCAGCCGCGCCGCAGTCTCCTTTAATTCCTCCAGGGTAATTTCATTTTTAAAATATTTCTCCGATGCGAATTTCAGCTCGCGAAGAGCGCCGATCCGCGGATAGCCGATGACTGATGTTTTCATGTTCCATACTCCTTTTTTTATTAATAAAATAACAGCTCCCCTTATGCGTGCCAGTATAGCACAAGGGGAACCGTTATGTTAAATTTCGATATTTTATGGTTTGATATAGTTTTTATTTATATCCTTCGCAGGTTGAAATATAATGGCGCAGATTTGCAATATATGCCTCCGCCATAGCGCTCAGTCCCATCCCCTTCTGCGCGATATAGCCGACGCGGATGACCTCGTCGCTGACAAGCGGGATGGAAATAATATTCCTGCCATTTAAATCCTCGCTCAGAATCCCCGTTGAGATCGTATATCCGTTAAGCCCGATCAGCAGATTGAAAAGCGTCGCGCGGTCGCTGACCAGGATGCTTTTGGGATGATATACGGTGCTCAGGATTTCTTCGGAATAATAGAAGGAATTGTATACTCCCTGTTCAAAAGAAAGACATGGGTAAGGCGTCAAATCCTCCAGACGGACGGACGCGTTTCCGGAGAGCGGGTGCGCATTGCTGACGAACACATGCGGTTTTGCCTCAAACAGCGGATGAAATCCGAGATTGCTTTCCCTGAGGATTCTAAGCAGGACCTTTTCATTGAAATCGTTCAGATACAGCACGCCGATCTCGCTGCGCAGATTTTTGACATCCTCTATGATATCATGCGTCTGCGTTTCACGAAGCGTAAACTCATATTCATTCTGGTTGTAGTCACGGATCAGATTCACAAATGCGTTGACGGAAAACGCATAATGCTGCGTTGATACGGAGAACAGCCTTCGGGACGGCTTTTTATCGGTATACCGCTGCTCTAACAGCTCCGCCTGCTCCACAACCTGACGCGCATAGCCCAGAAATTCGGCGCCCTCCGCAGAGAGGGAAATCCCGCGGTTGGAGCGGAGGAAAATTTCGATTCCAAGCTCTTTTTCCAGCTCCTTTACCGCATTCGACAGACTCGGCTGCGTAACATAAAGCTTCTCTGCGGCCGCATTCATGGAGCCGCAGTTTACGATTTCTATGACATATCTCAGCTGCTGCAGCGTCATCCGGCAAATCACTCAAATTCAGCGGAAAATGCGGCGGCGGGATATCCCGTTCCCGAGCAGAGATTGGCATCGTCCATATTCGCATATCTAAGCTCCGGCGCATACCGCACGCCCTCAGGATTGCTGACATTCTGTACGAGAATCATATTTCCGTCCACAACCACCTCAGCCGTTTTCCACGCGCCGTCCATTTTCACTTCAAATCCCGTCACAGCCTTTCCGTCCAGCGTTTTCAGACCGCCGCCGGCGTAGTCGTACGTAATTTCCAGAGCATCTTCCTTATATTCAATTTTAGAGGGAATCGGGCATCCTACGTTCTCCGCTTCTCCAATCCCGTACAGCTTTGCCGCCGCGATCGCGGCGCCGCGCTGGCCGATTTCTTTTTTATAATACGGATGCGCGCCGTCCTTATCTCCTTCCCGCCAACCGAGATCAAGCGTCGGGATCACTTCGTAATCGGGAATACTGTCGTCGATTTTGACCTCCGCCTGTGCAAAACGCATATTGGAAAACGCGTCCCAAATACCCGTCAGCTGTATGCCGCCGCTTTCATAGCCGTACGACGTCAGCTGCGTATTGAGAAACAGAAAATTCGTTCCGAATTTTTCTCTGAGATCTTTTATAAAGATCCCAAGCGCGTCTCCGTAATCGGCGGCTTCCAGCGCGTCCGTCTCGCCCTGATAGAAAATCATCCCTGTAATTCCCACGTTCGTAAGCGGTGCGATAAACATATTATAAATTCCGCACGCCGGAATCAGATAATTGCCGAGCGTCATTGTTTTATCCTTCAGCGTGGATGGGAAGGCGTCGTTCGCCTCCGGAGATGCCAGCAGCGACAGTGGAGCGCCGCCGCAGCCCGCCATAATGATGCCCACCGGTACGTCGGGATTCAGCGTATACAGCTCTTTGGCGAAAAAATAGCCCAGCATGGAAAAGCTGTTTGAAACAGAGGAGCCGACCACGCGCCGTCTCTCCGCAGTATGCCATCTGTAGCTGCTCAGAATATCCGTCTGCGGTTCGTTCATCGGCTCCTGATACCGGTCGTTCATAAGATCAAAATTCGTCTGCCTCAGGATCCGGATGTTGTCTTCTTTCACTGCGGCGTCAAGCTCTTCTTCATAAAGCGTCAGGATATCGGTCGAGGTGCCGGCGACCGTGCCGAAAAACGTAAGATCCGAATTGCTCTGTCCGGAAACGATCCAGATATCTCCGACAAGAACATCCTCGAATTCTTCCTTTACTCCGTTTCCCCCGGACACCGTCAGCGTGTGGCCCTGTTCCCCGCTGGCAGGAAGCGTCCCCTGCAGCACAAGCTTCCAGGCGCCGTTCTCAATTTCCGCCGAGCCCTTGAGTCCCTTAAATTCCGCCGCGACGATTTTCCCGTTCTGCGATTCCGGCGCCGTGCCCCAGACGACAATCTCTTTGTCCTTGGGAACGATCATATCGTCGCTGAAATAATTTGCCACCGTAAATTCCTCCGCGGTTCCTTCCTGCGGCGTATAGCTCTCCGTTTTTCTTTCTTCCACGGGCTCCGCCGCCGTTCTTCCGGAGGTCCACAGCGTATATCCGGGACGCGCAGTTTCCGACGGCGTCTGCGTTCCCCCGCAGGCTGCGGACAGGCACAAAGAGGCGACAACGGTCAATAATAAAACCTTCTTCATTTTCAAACCTCCCACGTATGATAAATTTACAGTTTAAGGCGTCATTTATTGTACTCTATTTCTCGACGCAAGGCAACAGAAAAATCCCGTGGCCGTTTCACAGGAACAGACGCGCTGCGTTGGCAAAGAGAAAGCACACGGCAAATCCGGTCATCGTGGGAATCAGAAAAGCCAATATTGTCCATTTGATGCTTCCGGTTTCCTTTTTAATTGTAATAAGTGTTGTAGAGCACGGCCAATGCATCAGAGAAAAAAGCGCCGTGCTTCCGGCAGTAATCCAATTCCATCCGTTTGCTGCCAGCAGGGTGTGAAGCTCGGACAGATTGCCAAGCTCCAGGATGCTCCCCTGTGCAAGATATGCCATGATAATGATCGGAAACACGATTTCGTTTGCCGGCAGTCCCAGAATAAAGGCAATGAGAATGACGCCGTCCAGCCCAAAGAGTTTTGCAAACGGATCCAAAAAGCTTGCGCAATGATTCAGGAGACTGATTTCATTTACCGTGAGATTTGCCATAAGCCAGATCACGAGGCCTGCGGGGGCGGCAACGGCGGCAGCTCTGCCGAGGACAAACAGCGTTCTGTCCAGAACGGAGCGTACGATCACTTTTCCAATCTGTGGTCTTCGATACGGCGGCAGCTCCAAGGTAAAGGACGACGGGATCCCTTTCAGCAGCGTTCCGGAAAGCAGTCTTGAAACGGCAAACGTCATAAAAATTCCGATTATGACCAAAAATGTTAAAATGAGCGCCGCCAAGACCGAATTCAGCATTCCCCCAGAAGTGCCGATAAAAAACATCGTGATAATTGCAATAAGCGTCGGAAAACCGCCGCCTTCAAAAAGGAAAATTTTTCCGCCGCATGACGGATTGCGGCAAAAAAAAAACGGCCTTCGGCCCCAAAGGGGCCAAAAGGCCGAGAAGAATTAATCCTCTTTAATGATAAGCATAGACGCGTTGGTAAAGGAGAAGTCGGTTCCTACCATATTCAGCGTAATCGTTGCAGTTCCTGCTACGCTTACCAGAACTGTAGCCGACAGCGACGTCGTATCAGATGTGGCAGAAATCGTGCCGGATTTGGTGCTTCCGGGGATTTCCGTTCCTCCGTTTCTGAGCTGTACGCTTGCGTTGCCCGTTCCGGTTGTATTCGTTCCGACTACAGAATAGGAAATCAGATACGTTCCCGCCTCGTTGATTGTAAAATCACCGCTGCTGGCCGTGTGGCTGATCGCCGTTCCTTCCTCCACCTGATTCGTATCGAACGTAAGCGCGGCGCCGTCAGACGCAGGCGACTGCGACGGAACGTTTGTCGCATACAGTGCGTTCAGCGGAGGCGCGTCACCCGTCGGGCCGGTTGGGCCTGTCGGACCGGTGTCTCCCGCCGCGCCGGTTGCACCGCGCGGAATTGTAAAGTCCAATACGGCGTTATTGGCGTCGCCGGTATTTGACACTGCGGCATCCGTACCTGGATCTCCCGTGGATACGCTGCCGACGGTAATCGTTGCCGCCGCGCCGGTCGGGCCGGTGGCTCCCGTAGGTCCGGTCGGGCCAGTTGGGCCAGTCGGGCCAGTCGGGCCGGTATCTCCCGTCGGACCAGTCGGACCGGTAGCTCCCGTGGCGCCCGTGGCACCGCGCGGAATTGTAAAGTCGAACACGGCATTGTTCGCATCGCCTGTATTTGTCACTGCGGCATCCGTACCTGGATCTCCCGTGGATACGCTGCCGACAGTGATTGTTGCTGCCGTGCCGGTCGGACCGGTGGCGCCCGTCGGACCAGTTGCTCCCGTAGCGCCGGTGGCGCCCGTGGCACCCGTAGGTCCGGTTGGTCCGGTGACTCCCGTTCCCGTAGCGCCGGTCGCTCCGGTCGGGCCAGTGGCTCCCGTGGCACCCGTAGGTCCGGTTGGTCCGGTGACTCCTGTTCCCGTAGCGCCGGTTGCACCGGTCGGGCCGGTAGCGCCCGTGGCGCCCGTAG
>ERZ1673742.1663-NODE-1663-length-19315-cov-17.167186_pt1 | contig 19315 bp, 14 predicted proteins | sample MGYA00580208_ERZ1673742 | MGnify/ENA primary metagenome ERZ1673742 (study PRJEB41218, sample SAMN15661774) | gut metagenome | host: Homo sapiens | place: Canada: London | collected 2015-08-20/2019-03-30 | study: EMG produced TPA metagenomics assembly of...
ATAACTAACTGAATATATCGTAACTTTTAATACCATTAGAAATGAAAAACAAGAAGAAAATGTGTTTTGGTGTTATCATTGGAACACGCGCTTATTTTAACTCGGAATTAGCAAAAGACGTTCGCAAACAATTGCTGGAAACACTGACAAAAGAAGGGTATGACTATGTCATTCTTCCCGAAGACGCTACGCCGACAGGCAGTAGCAGTATCGAAACAAGAGAAGATGGCTTGAAGTGTGCTAAATTGTTCCGTGAGAATCGGGAACGTATAGATGGAATCATTGTTTCACTGCCCAATTTCGGTTTTGAAATCGGTATCATCAATGCCATCAGTGTGGCCGATCTGAATGTGCCTGTTTTGGTTCAGGCATGTGATGACGAGAATGATAAAGTTGATTTGGATAGCCGTCGTGACGCGTTCTGTGGTAAGATTTCCGTATGCAATAACTTGTATCAGTATGGCATTCCTTTTACTGATACTACGCTACATACTTATTCTATTTATTCTGATTTGCTGGCAGCCGATATTAATAAGTTCGCTGCGATCTGCCGGGTGGTGAATGGTCTTCGTCATGCTCGCATCGGTGCCATCGGCACTCGTCCTGCCGGTTTCCAGACCGTCCGCGCCAGCGAGAAACTGTTGCAGGCATCGGGCATTACAGTCGTTCCGGTAGATCTTTCTGAAATCTTGTCTGCCGCCCGTAAGATTGAAGATGCTGATGAAACGTTACAAGCAAAACTGAAAGAAATCAGACAATATGCTGCTGTTCCCGAACAATACAATGATAAACTGATTTTGCAGGCTAAATTTGGTGTGGCTGTAGAACAATGGATGGAAGCCAATGAAATTGATGCTGTAGCTATCCAGTGTTGGGACTCTTTGGAGCAAAACTATGGTTGTGCAGCTTGTGTGACTATGAGTATGTTGAGTGAAAAATTAATCCCTGCTGCTTGTGAAGTGGATATTGCCGGTGCAGTGTCTATGTATGCGTTGACATTGGCTTCCGGTCGCCCGTCGGCATTGCTTGACTGGAACAATAACTTTGCCGAGGATCGTGACAAGTGTGTGTGTACACATTGTGGTAACTTCCCTAAATCATTTGTAATGAATGATTTGAAGTTAGGAACATTAGGAGTGTTGGGCAGAACATTAGGTAAGGTACATACTTTCGGTGCCGTTTACGGTAAAGTAAAACAGGGTGATTTCACCTTCTTCCGCATCTCGACAGATGATACGAAGGGTTGTATCAAGTCTTATTTGGGCAAAGGTGACCTGACCGATGACCCATACGGAATGGATGGTTGTATAGCAGTAACCAAGGTGGATAATCTGCAGCCGCTTATGAAATATATTTGTAAGAATGGATTCGAACATCATGTGGCTATGTGCCGTGGCAATGTGAAAGATATTTTGGCGGAAGCTATTGAAACTTATCTGAACTGGAATATCTATATTCACGAATAATATCGATGAAATATGATATTGGTAGATAATTACTTTTTGGCAATCCTCTGCTGTGTTATTTGCTGTGCCTGCTGGGGCTCTTGGGCAAATACGCAGAAGATGGTTGCCGCCAAGCAATGGAGCTTTGAACTGTTTTATTGGGATTTGACCGTCGGTCTGTTCCTTACAGCTTTATTGGGGGCGGTGACTTTGGGAAGTATGGGAAGTGAAGGCCGTACCTTTTTTCAGGATTTGGCAGTCATGGACTGGTCTAGCATTCAATATGCATTCTTGGGCGGTGTTGTGTGGAACTTTGGCAATATATTTCTTACCGCAGCCATTGCTGTAGCCGGAATGTCAGTAGGTTTTCCTATCGGTGGAGGCTTGGCCTGGATTGGAGGTATTGTATTCAATTATTTATTAATCTCTTTGGCCGGTCAGACCTATCAGGGAAATCAGCTTTTACTATGGAGTGGTGTGTTAGTCATCATTGTAGCTATACTGATCTGCGGAAAAGCGTACGGAAAGTTATCGTCCGGCAAGGCTTCCACTCCGAAGAAGGGGATTCTGCTGGCCATTATGGCAGGCATTGCTATCATGTTCTTTTACGGATTGGTAGTGAAATCTCTTGACCCGCAGTATGTGGCGGGAGGAACCGGAACGCTGACTCCTTATACAGGTGTGTTCTTCTTTGCGGTAGGTATTCTGGCCAGCACACCTATATTCAATACCTTTGCCATGAAGCATCCGGTAGAAGGCAAGGCGGTGACCATGAAAGATTACTTTGCCGGCGATGCCAAGACCCATCTCACAGGTATGCTGGGAGGCTTTATCTGGATGGACGGCATGGTGATTAGTTTTATGGGAGCAGGTGCTGCCAATCCGGCTATCTCTTATGCCCTTAGCAACGCAGCGCCTGTGGTGGCTATGATCTGGGGAGTTTTTGTCTGGAAGGAATTTAAGGAAGCTCCGAAGGGGACCAATAAACTGATTGCGGCTATGTTCTCCTTGTTTATTATCGGATTAATAAGCATTACTTTGTCAAATTAAAAATTAGATGAAGAGAAATTATAAAATAGGGCTTGTAATGAAGTCGTTACAAGCCGATTTTTTCAAAGTGATGAAAGAAGGGGCCATTCAGTATGCGGCCCCTCTTCCGTTTTTGGATTTGGTTTGTGTGGGAACGGCTACACAGACAGAGGTAGAGGAACAGGTTGACTTGATGTATTCCTTGATTCATCAGCAAGTCGATGCTATCGTATTGGTTCCTATAGATTCAAAAGCCTTAGTTCAGCCTGTAGTAGAGGCTGTCAGGAAAGGAGTTCCGGTAATCAATATTGATATCCGGTTGGATACTCAGCTATTGGAGCAGGCAGGAGTAGAAGTGGCTTTTGTGGGACCGGATAATTTTGCAGCTGCGTATGAAGTGGGTAAATTATTGGATAAGAAGTTGCGGAATGAAGATAAAGTTGCTATTATTGAAGGATTGACGGCAGCCGATAATGCGCAGCAGCGTAAAAGAGGTTTTATCAAGGCGATAGAAGAAAAAGGGTTAAGATTGGTGGCATCCGAACCGGCCGACTGGGAAACGGAGAAAGCCGCCGAAGTTTTTCAGGCTATGTGGATGCGGTATCCTGATTTGAAAGCTGTATATTGCAGCAATGATGCGATGGCGTTGGGGGTTCTTCAGCAGATGCAAGAAAAAAATTGCTATCTGCCTGTAGTGGGCTTTGATAATGATGCGGTGATGAAAGAATTTCTTTCTACGGGAAAACTGGTTGCAACAGCTGATATTTTCAGCTCACAGATGGCTGTCCGGGGCATTGAGTTCGCTTTGGATGTATTGGAGGGAAAAATAGAGAATAGAGGGGTTCATTCTACAGCTTACGAAATTATTAAACAATGAGTTCGTAGGGAAACGGCCCATACTGAGATATGCACTTAAGGCACCAGCTGTTTAACTTCTTAATATTGCCGGCAATGAGCAATATTAAGAAGTATTCTTTTTACGAATGAAATATTTAGTGTAATTTTGTGGCTCAAAATAAATTAAATAGAATCATTATGGCAGCAAAACCAGGTATACCTAAAGGAACGAGAGATTTTTCGCCGGTGGAAATGGCGAAACGTAACTATATATTCAATACGATCCGTGATGTGTTTCATCTTTTCGGCTATCAGCAGATTGAAACTCCTTCTATGGAGAATTTGTCTACCTTGATGGGAAAATACGGTGACGAAGGGGATAAGTTATTGTTTAAGATACAGAACTCAGGTGATTATTTCAACGGCATTACCGATGAGGAATTGCTGAGCCGCAATGCGGTAAAGTTAGCGAGCAAATTCTGTGAAAAGGGATTGCGCTATGACCTCACTGTACCGTTCGCCCGTTACGTGGTCATGCACCGTGACGAAATCAGTTTCCCTTTCAAGCGTTATCAAATTCAGCCGGTTTGGCGTGCGGACCGTCCTCAGAAGGGCCGTTATCGTGAATTCTATCAGTGTGATGCCGATGTGGTAGGCAGTAATTCTTTATTGAATGAAGTGGAGCTGGTACAGATGATAGACCGGGTATTTGGCAAATTCGGAGTACGCGTTTCAATTAAAATCAATAACCGTAAGATATTGACCGGTATTGCCGAGATCATAGGTGAGGCCGATAAAATTGTGGATATCACCGTAGCTATTGATAAGCTGGACAAGATAGGCTTGGAAAATGTAAATGCGGAATTGGCTTCTAAAGGGATTCCTCAAGAGGCTATTGATAAATTGCAGCCGATTATTTTATTGAGTGGAAGCAATGAAGAGAAATTGGAAACTTTGAAGACTGTCCTTGCTACCAGTGAAGCGGGATTGAAGGGAGTGGAAGAAAGTGAATTCATATTAAAAACCGTGTCTGCACTGGGTGTGAAGAGTGAAGTGGAATTGGATTTGACTTTGGCTCGCGGCTTGAATTATTATACAGGAGCAATTTTTGAAGTGAAGGCCTTGGATGTGCAGATTGGCAGCATCAGTGGTGGTGGCCGTTATGATAATCTGACCGGTGTCTTTGGTATGGATGGTATGTCTGGTGTAGGTATCTCTTTCGGAGCCGACCGTATTTTTGATGTGTTGAATCAGTTGGATTTGTATCCGAAAGAAGCGGTGAACGGAACCGAGCTGTTGTTTGTAAACTTCGGCGATAAAGAGGCTGCTTATTGTCTGCCTATCTTGGCAAAAGTCCGTGAAGCAGGGGTGCGCGCTGAAATTTATCCGGATGCTTCTAAAATGAAGAAGCAGATGGGATATGCCAATGACAAGCAGATTCCTTTTGTCGCTATTGTTGGTGAAAATGAAATGAACGAAGGGAAACTGACTTTGAAGAATATGACTACGGGCGAGCAGTCACTGGTTACACCGGATGAGTTGTTGGCAGTAGTGAAAGCTTGATCTCATCAAGCGGATGTTGTCGGAATAGTCCGGTATATTCATCCGTGATTATCTATGCGGATTAACAGATTATTTTTTTTCTTCCGTCACTATATCTCCTTTAGAATCAGTGAGATGTGGTGACGGAAGTTCTTTTTCCCCTCCGAAATGGTTTGTTCTCCTTTCCCTGTGTGGAGTCGACAAGGCGGAATGCCCGTTCTTGTCGTTGTTGATTGTATTTCTTGTTTTAAGGATGAAAACTGATGAAGCTGACCTGAAATATGATTTTCTTTTGCGAGGGTCTGATATTATTATATATATTTGTGAAATGCTAGCCTTATAAATTTAATCAGATGATAGATGAAAAGCAGTTGATATCCCATTTGTATCAAAATAGGGAGAATGGTCAATGGATGATACAAACCAATGATGAACATCAAAAGGGGGTTGCTGATATGGCGGCATCCTTCGCCGGGCAGTTCGGACTTCCTTCTTGGGGGCGTGCGCTCGGCCTACTTCATGATAAAGGAAAGGAACGGGCGGCATTCCAGCAATACATACGCAAGATGAATGGTTTGCCTACGAGTGACAAGAAGCGCTATGATGATCATACCCATGCTTTTGTGGGTGGAATATTGGCAAAAGAACTTATGGGAAAAGATGTTTCCCATCTTCTTGTAAACCAAATTATTTCTCATCACACGGGGTTACATAATTTTGGGGATGTGGAAAACATATTGAAAGAGAGGCTATTGTCCGAAGAAATAAACGAGGGTGACATTAGCATAAACAAACCTTTATTATTCCAAGAATTTATTGATTCACCTTTTTCTAAATCAAAGGTTGAATGGAAACACTTTCATCACCTTTCCCGTATGCTTTTTTCCTGTCTTGTAGATGCCGACCGACTCGATACAGAACGGTTTATGGATGTAGAGTCATGGCGGAAGCGGGGAAATTTGGCTACGCTTGTCGATTTGCTTCCACAACTGGAGGTATATATGCAAAAACTGCAATCGAATGCAGCCGATACGAAAGTGAACCGCATCCGCCGGCAAGTGAAAGAACAATGCAGTAGAACTTCTTCAAGCGAAAAAGGATTTTATAGCCTTACGGTTCCGACGGGAGGCGGTAAAACACTTTCTTCTTTGTTATGGGCCATGAAGCATGCTGTAAGCCATTCAATGAATCGTATCATCATCGCCATCCCATATACCAGTATCATTGTGCAAACGGCAGGGCTTTTGAAGGAAATCTTTGGTGAAGAAAATGTATTGGAGCATCATAGTAATTTCGACCCCGATGATATTAAGGACGAGGAAAATAGGGAAAAAGCAAAATTGGCTACAGAGAATTGGAACTATCCCATTATTGTCACTACCAATGTACAGCTTTTTGAATCTATGTTTAGCAATAAAACATCTGATTGCCGCAAACTGCACAACATGGCAAATTCAATTCTTGTTTTGGATGAGGTTCAGATGTTGCCAACCGGCTTCTTGCAGCCGATAGTCGATGCGCTGAAAGCGTATCAGGAAATGTTCGGGATTTCGGTATTGTTTACCACGGCAAGTCAGCCGGTATTGAGCGGTCTGATAGAAGGAACAAATCCTAAAGCTGATTTTAAGGGAATAGAACATATCAAGGAAATTATTCCGGAAGAATTTGCTTTGCATGACCAACTTCGCCGTGTGAAGTTGGCAATCGATGATACAGGAAGAACATACGATGAGATAGCTGCAAAGGTGTCTGAATATAATAAGGTGTTGTGCATAGTGAACACTCGTAAAGATGCCAAAGAGCTGTATGACCGTTTGCCCAATGACGGAGTGAAATTGCATTTGTCTAGAATGATGTGCCCTGCCCACTTACACGAAACTATTGGTAAAATAAAAACTTTATTGAAGGATGGGTTGCAGCCGATTGTCAGGGTCATTGCAACCCAACTTGTGGAGGCTGGTGTGGATATAGACTTTCCGGTTGTGTTCCGTCAAGAAGCAGGACTCGATTCTGTATTGCAAGCAGCGGGACGGTGCAATCGGGAAGGACGAAGTGCAATGGGACATACATTTGTGTTCAGTCTGGCTGCAGAGAAGCGAAATCCCTTCGGTTCAATGGCTGACTCCAACAATGCTCGGTTGAATTTGCCGGAAGATAGTGATTGGTTTGCTCCTTCTACCATGAAAGCGTATTTTTGTCAATTGTATAGCAGAAAACAAACATTTGATGAAAAGGATATAAAGCACTGGCTTTACAAACCTACTGAGTTATGTTTTGAAACTGCATCAAAAGAATTTCGCCTGATTGATGATACAAGTATAAATGTTATCGTAAATTGGGAAAACAGCATGGAACTTATAGAGCAGTTGAAAGAATCGGGGTGTACCTACTCGTTGGTGAAGCAATTGGCGAAATTTACTGTAGGCATCCGTTCCTATGATTTTAAGCAACTGAAAGGCTATGGGCTTGTCGAAGAAATATTGGAAGGAATATATGTATTGGCAGACAGGTCTCAGTATAATAAAGCCACAGGTCTCAGTCTTGATAACCATTGGCTGGAGGAAGTATTAATGATATAAAGAAACGGATATGACAAAGAAAGAAACATTGAAATTGTTTGAAGAACGTAAAGTCCGCACCGTGTGGGATGATGAAAAGGAAAAATGGTATTTTTCGATAGTTGATGTGGTGTCAGTTTTAACAGACAGTGTTGATGCAACTGCTTATTGGCGTAAGTTAAAGCAAAGACTTAAAGAAGAGGGAAATGAAACCGTGACAAATTGTCACGGTTTGAAAATGAAAGCCGCAGACGGTAAGATGCGACTTACAGATGTGGCTGATACAGAACAACTACTACGTATCATTCAGTCTATCCCATCTCCCAAGGCAGAACCGTTCAAGCAATGGATGGCACATGTAGCATCCGAACGTCTTGATCAGATGCAAGACCCTGAGTTGAGTATTGAGCAAGCTATGATGGACTACAAGCGACTTGGTTACTCTGACAACTGGATAAACCAACGCTTGAAGAGCATTGAAATCCGTAAAGATCTTACAGATCAATGGAAACTACATAATGTAGAGGAAGGTGTTCAATATGCTACTCTTACAGACATTATCTATCAGCAATGGGCTGGAAAGTCGGCAAAGGAGTACAAACAGTTCAAGGGCTTGAAGAAAGAAAATCTCCGGGACAATATGACCAATGAAGAATTGGTTCTTAATATGCTGGCCGAACTCTCTACGACAAGTATTACTAAAGCTAAAAATCCTCAGACATTGGGTGAAAATATGCAGTGTGCGGCTGATGGTGGTGATGTGGCTCGTGTGGCACGCGAACAGTTGGAGCAAAAAACCGGTCGTGAAGTGGTAACTCCCTTGTCGGCAAAAAGGTTTTTTGAAGGTCAGAAGCCAGAAGATTTATTGGAAAACAAGGAAAACGATGAATGATATGGAATATACAGATAAAGAATATTGTCTGGAGGTGTGGGGCGATTGGGCTTGTTTCACTCGTCCGGAGTTGAAAGTAGAGCGTGTGAGTTATGATGTCATTACGCCATCGGCGGCACGCGCCATCTTTGAAGCGATACTGTTTAAACGTTATGCCATGCGTTGGCAGATAACCAAGATTGAGGTACTCAGGCCTATAAAATGGGCTACCATTAGACGGAATGAAGTTGGAGCGGTGGTAAATTCCAGCATGAAACCAATTTATATAGATGATGGAAAGACACGCCAACAGAAGAACACTTTGCTTCTGCTGGATGTGCGTTACCGAATTTATGCTAAGTTAGTATTTATTCCGGTAAAAGACCGTCCCAAAGAGGCTTTTGCCAAGCATCAGCCAAGTGCTGACGAGAATCCTATGAAGTATTATCAGATGTTCGAACGTAGGGCATCATAAGGGCAATGTTTTACGCAGCCCTATCTCGGATGTCGTGAGTTTTCTGCAAACTGGAAGTATATTGAAAGTACTGATAATCTTGATAATCCCTTAGCCGAAGACAGGGATTTCGGCATTATGCTTTATGATATGGACTTTGAGGAAAATCCACAAAAACCGAATGCTATGTTTTATAGAGCCCAAATGAAAAAGGGAGTGATTGTTGTACCGGATAAAGATAGTGAGGAGGTGTTGAGATGATACTGAAAGCATTATATGATTACTATCATCGAAGTGGAGATGATGTGGCCCCTTTTGGTTTAGAATACAAAGAGATTGGATTTATTATTGTTATTGATAGATGTGGAAAATTTCTGCGCTTTGAAGACAGGCGCATAGATAAGAAGTCGGCACAGCAGTTTCTTGTTAAGAAAAGTGTTAGCCGGTCAAGTGCCCCTGTTGCAAACTATTTGTATGACAATTGTAAATATGTATTTGGTTATTCCGATAAGGGGGATATGGAAAAGATACGTAAGTACTTTGAAGTATTTAAGGCGAAAGTAAAAGATATATATGATGCTTTTCCGGATAATGAGGACATAAAAGCTGTTTATGCATTTTATCAGCAAGACCATTCTTTTATAGTTGGGGCTATGCAGAAAGATTCTTTATGGGATGATATAGCCAAAAATCTTAATAAGAAATATTCTACCTTTTCTTTCCTTATAGAAGGGGATACGAAAATAGTGGCTTCGAAAACGGAATTGATAAATTTGTTTGAAGAGAATCATGGCGTGGTAGGAAATCTTTGTTTGATAACAGGGAGATATTCAAAAGTTGTAGAGATTACAACTGCTACAAAGATACTTGGAAGCCAAGAAACAGCCAAACTGGTTGCATTTCAAGTTAATTCCGGGTATGATTCGTATGGGAAATCTAAAGGATACAATGCTCCAATATCAGAAGAAGCTGAATTTGCATATACAACCGCATTGAATCATTTGCTGCGTTCGGATTCTCACAATAGGTTTATGGTGGGCTCACGTACTTATCTTTTCTGGGCTTCCTCCAATAGCGAGGCTTCAAAAGAGTCCGAAAATAGTTTATTTTCTTTATTGGGGCGGATTGAAGAAGAAAATGACGACCCAAACAGGCGTATAAAGTTAGTATATGATACTTTCCAGTCTATCTATAACGGAAAATTATCGGCAAACGATGATGACAAATTCTTCATTTTGGGTTTGGCTCCTAATTCGGCAAGAATTGCGGTAGTATATTGGAATGAGATGCCTTTGCGTGAGTTTGCAGGTTTGATAAGTAAGCATTTTACAGATATGGAGATGGTGGACACTCGCAAAGATAAGAAGCCGTACTTGGGACTGCATTCCATTCTTGGAAATGTTACTCTTGGAGGAAAGTCAAGTGATGCGACTCCCAACCTTCCTGATGCTGTGGTGAGAAGCATATTTCAAAGGTTGCCGTATCCGGCTTCTCTCTTTCAAGCATGTATTCGTCGCATACGTGCAGAACAATCCGTTAATATAGTGCGTGCTGCTATCATCAAGGCATATCTCAACAGACTAAACGAAAATAACAATCATAAAAAATTAGATGTTATGTTAGACAAAGAAAATCAAAATCAAGGGTATCTTTGTGGAAGGCTATTTGCCGTACTTGACAAGATACAGGAGGATGCCAATGGTATTCATTCCATTCGAGAACGCTATATGAATGCTGCATCAGCAACTCCTTCCATGGTTTTTGCCACGGTGCTCAACCTTTCTACTCATCATATAGAGAAGTTGAATCCGGGTGGACAAGTGTTCTATGAGAAGCTGAAACAGGAAATTATATCCAAACTTGATGCAAAAGGATTTCCTCCACATCTTAACCTGCAAGATCAAGGACGGTTCTTTGTGGGATATTATCATCAACGTCAAGACCTTTTTATGAACAAGGAAAATAAAGAAATGGAATAATAATTTTAAAAATATAAAGTTATGTCAGAACTAAAGAATAGAATTGATTTCGTTTACATATTTGATGTAAAAGATGGTAACCCAAATGGTGATCCGGATGCGGGTAATCTACCACGTGTGGATGCCGAAACAGGTATGGGACTTGTTACGGATGTCTGTTTGAAACGCAAGGTTCGTAACTATGTACAAATAGCAAAAGGGCTTGTGAATGGCTTTGATATATTTATCAAAGAGAAGGCAGTCCTGAATACTTTGATTGATAATGCACATGATGATTCAGAAGTAAAAAATGCAAAGGACAAAATAGAAGCAGCACGTCGTTTTATGTGTAATAATTACTTCGATATCAGAACATTCGGCGCAGTTATGTCAACAGGTAAAAATGCGGGTCAAGTTCGTGGCCCTATCCAGTTCACCTTTGCTCGTTCTATAGATCCAATTGCTGTAGCGGAACATTCTATTACTCGTATGGCAGTAGCAACAGAGAAAGAAGCAGAAAAACAAGATGGTGGCAATCGTACAATGGGACGTAAAGCCACCATTCCTTATGGCCTCTACGTCTGTCACGGCTTCATCTCCGCCAACTTGGCACAACAGACAGGATTTTCTGAAGAAGACCTTGAACTATTTTGGAATGTATTAAAGAATATGTTCGATGTGGATCGTTCGGCGGCACGTGGATTGATGAGTGCTCAAAAACTGATAGTCTTCAAGCATGACTCCATATTGGGTAATGCTCCCGCCAACAAGTTGTTTGAATTGGTAAAAGTGGAGAAAGTCTGCGATGGAGCACCACGCTCATTCATCGATTATTCAGTTACTATAGATAAGGAGAATGCTCCATCAAATGTAACTATTGAGGAACTGATATAATTCCATCGTATGTACAATGAAGACGATATGCTCATGTTGTCGGGGATTCAGCACTTTAGGTTCTGTCCCCGGCAATGGGCTTTGATACACATTGAGCAGCAATGGGGCGATAATCGTCTCACCATCGAAGGACAGATTCTGCACAAGCATGTAGATGATCCGTTTTATAGACAGAAGTGTGGTGACCAGATAACATTGCGTGCGGTGAATATCGCTTCGCGTGAACTTGGACTCTATGGAATCTCTGATGCCATAGAGTTGTTTCCTTCCTCATCTCTTGAAAATACTATCTTGCATCCCAACTATCCGGGGCGATGGCAACCGGTTGCTGTGGAGTATAAGCATGGCAAACCGAAAAGAAACGAGGTGGATGAAGTGCAGTTGGCAGCACAAATCATGTGCATAGAAGAAATGTATGCTATCCATATACCATACGGCGCTTTCTTTTATGGGGAGCTTCGCCATCGGGTTAATGTGGATATAACGGAGGAACTGCGAGATATAGTCAGACAATGTGCCCGGGATATGCACGATATATTTAGTAAAGCGGTTATCCCGAAGGCTGGATATGGGAAACATTGTGACAAGTGCTCGCTGAAAGATATTTGCATGCCGGAAATGGTAAATAATTGTACTTCGGTAGATAATTACCTTACTAAAAATCTGTATCTATGAGAAAACTATTGAATACTTTGTATGTGACGACACCGGAAGCGTATCTTAGTAAGGATGGGCTGAATGTCGTTATATCTGTTCAGCAGGAGGAGGTGTTTCGTATTCCTGTCATAAATATAGAAGGCATCGTTACGTTCGGATATATGGGCGCAAGTCCCGGTGTGATGAAATTGTGTAGTGACAATGGTATATCACTCACATTTCTTTCTCCACAAGGCAGATTCATCAGCAGGGTTCAAGGTGTTACGAAAGGAAATGTTCTGTTACGCAAAAAGCAGTACCAATTGTCGGACGATGCATCTTGGTCGTTGCATGTGGTTCGGTTGATGATTGGTGGTAAGATTCAAAACTATCGCAATATATTGAGGAGATATATTCGTGATTATGGTGAGAATGAAGACATTAATAGGGCGGTGCAAGTATTGGAACGTGCCAAACGTGATGTTTTGAAGGCTCAAGATAAGACGGAATTAATTGGTTATGAGGGGATGGCTTCGAATGCCTATTTTGAGGTATTGCCAATCTTGATACTTAATCAGAAGACTGATTTCCCATTTCATGGTCGCAATCGTCGTCCTCCCAAGGATGCGGTGAATGCCATGTTGTCTTTTGCATATACCTTGATTGCCAATGATGTTGCGGCCGCTCTCGAAACTGTTGGCCTTGATCCATACGTCGGGTTTCTCCATACACTCCGTCCAGGGCGCACGTCGTTGGCTTTAGATATGATGGAAGAGTTACGTGCTTACCTTGGCGACCGTTTTATTTTGTCGTTGATTAATAAAAGACAGATTTCAGTAAAAGACTTCTTGTTCCAAGGCGATAATGGGGTTGTTATGACAGATAAAGGGAAAAAGACTTTTATTACTGCATGGCAGGCAAGGAAAAGGGAAGTGATAATTCATCCTTATCTTAATGAAAAAGTTGAAATAGGGCTTCTGCCTTATGTGCAGGCTATGTTAATGGCAAGATATATCAGGCAGGATATTGACGATTATCCGGTATTTCTTATAAAATGATTTTTAATTATGTACATTCTTGTGACTTACGATGTGGATACTACAAGCAAAGAGGGGGCTCACCGTTTACGATGTGTGGCCAAGGCATGTTTGGATTATGGACAGAGGGTGCAGAACTCAGTCTTTGAGTGTGTAGTGACGGAAGCGCAATATTCTCTTTTAAAAGGGAGAGTTAGGGATATTATTGATATGTCTCTTGATAGTGTTCGTTTTTATATTCTTAGTAAAAATGAGAATAAGAGGGTAGAAGTAATAGGTGTTGAAACGGCTTATAAAGTTGAGGAGGCTCTTATAATATAATGCGAATGTGGTGTGTTACAAAAAAAGTAGTATCTTCGCATGTGTTAATAATCAGTAGATTAAATTATTTGTAGAGTATTTCTTCGTTATGAAGTTGAATAATAATGATGATTCGCATAACAGTGGATTAAACTTGCTGATTTATAATATGTTATTAGATATAGAGTCACACCCTACGTGGGTGTGTGGATTGAAACCTTCTTCTCCCTCTTGATCTTGAATTTACGGAGTCACACCCTACGTGGGTGTGTGGATTGAAACCTTTCCAAGGTGGCTACTACAAATCCTCCCTTATGTCACACCCTACGTGGGTGTGTGGATTGAAACCAGACAATCCGATAACAAGCATTTTATTTGGCAGTCACACCCTACGTGGGTGTGTGGATTGAAACACAAGGATTTCTTGCTGGATATTACCGGTGAAATGGAGTCACACCCTACGTGGGTGTGTGGATTGAAACTGCCTGTAACATGATACGGAAGACACGCTGTAGTGTCACACCCTACGTGGGTGTGTGGATTGAAACATCAATGGCCCAGTATTCGGCAATATCGAAGATGGTCACACCCTGCGTGGGAATATATGGATTGGAGCATTGTTCACTCGTCGGTCAAGTTTATGGAAGAACTGTAAGCATTCGGCCTCTTATGTATTTCTCTCCAGGCTTTTGATTTTGTTATGACTGGAAAAAACACGTACAAGCCCGAATGCTTATCTTTTGTCTGTCTTCTTTTGTTGTTTCACCTAGGTGACAATGCATTGGCACCTAAGTGGAGAGGCGTAGTCACCCAAGTGATACGATTGCTTCACCTTGGTGAAACTATAATGCAACAAAGTGTTTGCACGATAAGTATTTGTAAATGAAGTAAATGGATGAACCATCATACAGGACACACCAAGAAGGAAAATCTATGAGCCTTCAGAAACAATGGTAAAAAGACACATACATACCGGTTAAGGGGAATTATGGAACCTTTTACACCACAAACCTTTGAAGATAAATGGTTTGTGGTGATGGAAACAAAAAAGAACAGATGTCTTTTTAATACGCTATCTTATCCAATATCCCGTTCAAGTGTGCAATAGCCACTCCATAATTAGTCATGGGAATCTGTTGCTTACGGGCATTATCAATCCGGTTTAGTACATATTTGCGATTGAACATGCAGGCTCCGCAATGAATGATTAAGTGATAGGGTGTCAAATCCTCCGGAAAGTCTGTACCTGCAACGATATCTATTTGCAACTCTTCACCTATCTTTTTACGCAACATACGTGGAAGCTTTACTCTGCCTATGTCCTCGGTGGCAGGGGCATGAGTGCAGGCTTCCGCTATCAGTACCCGTGACTGTGGGGTGAGGCAGTCTATGGCTGAGGCTCCTTCTATATAATAATGTATATCTCCCTTATATCCTGCCATCAGGACAGAGAAAGAGGTGAGAAGGCTATCTGCCGGCTTTTGTTCATAAACGGTATGAAAAACCTGGGAGTCGGTTATAATCAGTTTCGGAGGGCGGGACAGAGCCTGCAAGGTGGAAGCTATTTGGTCTGTTGTACAACTCATCACCAGACATTTCTTGTCCAATAATTCGCGCATCGTCTGTACCTGTGGAAGGATGAGACGGCCTTTGGGAGCCTGTATATCTTGCGGCATGACTAAGAGCACTAAATCTCCTTCTTTAACCAGATTTCCGGTAATGGTTTGTTGCCCGAAATCTGCCGGTAACTTTTCCAGAATCGCCTGATGTATCTTCTTTATACCTGTTCTTTCCTTTGCGCTGATAACGAGAGGCTTTTGACCGCAATCTTTTTCTATACGGAGTAGGGTGGATGCTATGTCTTTTCGTATGTCAGCCTTGTTCAGTAGCAAGATGACAGGGATGTTTTTTTCCTCCAATTGCTTCATCCACTTCTTTTCCTCTTCATGGGCTTCGTCTTCACAAAGAAGTAAGGCTATGTCTGTTCGTTCGATGGCTTTCAGCGTGCGGATGATGCGCATTTCTCCTAATTCTCCTTCATCGTCAAATCCCGGCGTGTCGATAAAGAGACAAGGGCCGATTCCTTGAATCTCCATGGCTTTGCTCACGGTGTCTGTCGTGGTACCGGGGATATCCGATACAAGGGCAGTATCCTGTCCGGTCAAGGCATTGATTAAAGAGGACTTGCCACTGTTGCGCCGCCCGAAGAGGGCGACGTGCAGGCGGTTGGCAGATGGGGTGTTGTTTAAACTCATATGTGGTTACTTTATCAGTCTGGAAACATCGCCCGGCGCGTGGGCCGGATTAGAATCTGAAATCTCGTTTCCCTTCTTCTATCTTTTTCAGGTTACAGGTTGCTATTTCTTTTATTTTCGGGTTGGGAATGTGTTCCAATTCTTTTTTTATCAATTGGATTCCCTTGGCTCGTGTATCCGCTGTCGCATAATCTTCCAGATACTCTTTCAGTGTCATCAATGCATTGGGTGCACAACAATTAGCAATTTGTCCCGATTTGACTAATGACATAAAGCGGTCACCTGTACGTCCTTCTCGGTAACAAGCTGTACAGAAACTGGGAATGTGCCCTAAATCGAGCAACCAGTTCACTACTTCATCCAAGGTACGGGTATCGCTGATATCGAATTGTGCCGAGTTTTCTTCCGGTGTTTCCGGAATGGCATAACCGCCTACGCTGGTCCGGGAACCGCCACTGATTTGTGAAATTCCCAGATTCAAGACCTTACGTCGGGTTGCAGCCGATTCCCTTGTAGAGATAATCATGCCTGTATAAGGAACAGCAATACGGATTACTGCCACAATCTTACAGAATATCTCGTCCGAGATGGCGTCCGGAAAGTCTTGCGTGGCGATATCATCTGCCGGACAAATACGAGGAACGCTGATGGTATGCGGACCTACTCCGAAAGTGGCTTCCAGATGTTCGGCATGCATCAATAATCCTACAAAGTCATAGCGGTAGGTATTCAGCCCGAATAAAACACCTAGTCCTACATCGTCAATTCCCGCTTCCATGGCACGGTCCATCGCTTCGGTATGATAAGCATATTTGCTTTTCGGACCGGTGGGATGCAGGGATTCGTAATTTTCTTTATGATAAGTTTCCTGGAACAGGATATAAGTGCCGATACCTGCGTCTTTCAGCTTGCGGTAGTTTTCCACGGTAGTGGCGGCAATGTTGACATTGACCCGGCGGATAGCCCCATTTTTATGTTTGATGCTATAAATGGTTTGGATAGATTCCAGTATGTACTCAATAGGATTCCGCAACGGATCTTCTCCTGCTTCCAGTGCCAGGCGTTTGTGTCCCATGTCTTGCAAGGCAATTACCTCCTTACGTATCTCTTCTTGTGTCAGCTTTTTGCGTGCTATGGTCTTGTTCTTCAAATGATAAGGGCAGTAGACGCATCCGTTCACACAATAATTGGAAAGATATAGAGGGGCGAACATTACAATACGGTTGCCGTAAAACTTATGTTTGATTTCCTGTGCCAGCCGGAAAATGCGTTCTGTTAGATCCGGTTGGTCGCATTCCAGCAGTAATGCTGCCTCACGATGGGACAGTCCTTTGAATTGAGCAGCTTTGTCAATCAGTTGCTCTATCAGGGCACGATTGCTTTTGTTGTTGTGAGCATACTCCAAGGTATCCAGTATCTCTTGATGGTCTATGAATTCTTCTGCTATTTTAGAATCTGCTTTATACATGTTTGTTAGGGGTTAGTGATAGTCACCTCTATCTGTCGATATCCGGTAACCGATTGTTTCCAGTTGTTGTGCCAAAGCTCGTAAACCTTCGGCTGCTTCGGCACCGAAGGCGGCTTTGTTATCATACAAGGTGTATTTTTCTCTTTGCTCCCTGGGGGAGAGATTGGGCATCACTACATTAGCTCCTGCCAATATTCCTTTTTCCCGTCCGTCCGGTGACAAGGTGGCAAGGGCGGTGGTCGATGGAATCAGGGCGGACGGGTGCATCAACCGGAAAAGGGATAATAGCTTGAGAGTCATTTCCACACTTCCGGCCGGTTCCATTCCGAATGGTGTTTCATGGTGGGGGATAAAAGGACCTATACCAATCATCTGGGGATGGAACTGTTCTATGAACAACAGGTCTTCTACCAGATGGGGCAGAGTTTGTCCCGGACTACCTACCATGATTCCTGTTCCGGTTTGATATCCTATTTCTTTCAGCCATTGTAAACATTGGAGGCGATACTTTAGTGACATTTCTTCAGGATGGAGTTTCCGGTAATGCTGTTCGTTATGTGTTTCGTGCCGAAGCAGGTATCGGTTCGCTCCTGCCCGGAAAAAACGCTCGTATGCTTCCCGTGATTTCTCTCCTAACGAAAGGGTGATGGCACAATCGGAGAACTCATTGCGGATGGCGGCTACGGTTGCTTCTATCCACTTGTCTGTCAAGGCAGGGTCTTCGCCGCCTTGCATTACGAAGGTACGGAACCCGAGTGCGTATCCTTCACGGCAACATTCCAAAATAGTTTCGCGCTTTAATGCGTAGCGGGCCACAGCAGGATTTCCTTTTCTTATTCCGCAATAATAGCAATTGTTACGACATCGGTTGCCCACCTCGATAAGCCCACGGATAAAGATGGCATTCCCGAAATGCGCTAAAGTAACCTCTTGGGCCTGTTGTTGGAGATACATTAAAGTATCAGCGTCCTGACAGGTGAGGAGAATAGCATATTCTTCGCCGGTCAAGCTATGTTTATGGCGCAATTTATCAATCAGTTGCTTCATTCGTACTTTTTTATTAATGGAAAACTTGAAAAGCTCACCAGCTACTGTAGGGGCGGTCTCCATGCGTTTGCCTAGTGGCACACAATGAACTTTATACATTCAAAGGTGTGTCAAAATGATAGATTGTTTTCATTTTGACACACTTCCCTATGGTGAAGGATTGCGAATAACGTCTTTCCGCTAAGGCAGTTTTCTACTTTTAATACGTCTTCTCCTGTTTAGCCAGTTCTTGTACCAACTGACGTTTCCCGTTACTGCCGCTATGAGTACTGGGTCCTGTGATACATCCCCCCTCGCAGGCCATCACTTCGATGAACTGTCCGGGAGCTTTTCCCGATTTTGCGTATGCACGTAATGTTCCGATATTCTTCTTGTTTAAATCGGATACCTGTATGGCATTGATTTTGTCCGCTTCCATTTTCAGGAATGCCTTTACGGCTCCCATCACGCCGCCGGCTTGTGCAAACCCATGCGCTTCGCGAACAGATGAGAATTCCATGGCGTATGGCTGTACAATCTCCAAGTTGACTTCGAAAGCATCGAAAATAGAAGAAATTTCCTCAAACGTCATCACAAAATCCACAGCTTCATCACGTTGAGCTTCTTTACGTTTGGCTACACATGGGCCTACGAATACGATCTTTGCATCAGGATACTTCTCTTTGGCTATACGTGCTGCATAATACATAGGTGAACCTGTGCCGGAAACGTATTTTTTCATATCGGGAATATACTTGTTCACCAGCTCGATGTACGATGGACAGCATGAAGTGGTCATGAATTTCTGTCCTTCCTCCAACTTCTCTATCAGTTCGTGTGCTTCGTGTTCTACGGTAGACATGGCGCCTTGTGCCACTTCAATTATATCGGTGAAACCGATTTGTCTGAATGCACCATATACCTGTTCGATAGTTGTGCTGAATTGCCCTAAAATAGATGGCGCGACAATGGCTACCACTTGTTCTCCTTTACGGATGCGTTGCA
>ERZ1673742.1664-NODE-1664-length-19307-cov-5.367806_pt1 | contig 19307 bp, 19 predicted proteins | sample MGYA00580208_ERZ1673742 | MGnify/ENA primary metagenome ERZ1673742 (study PRJEB41218, sample SAMN15661774) | gut metagenome | host: Homo sapiens | place: Canada: London | collected 2015-08-20/2019-03-30 | study: EMG produced TPA metagenomics assembly of...
CAACGAAAACGGCGGCAAGTACAACGGCATGGACCGCTATGAGTGCCGCAAGGCCCTCGTCAAGGACCTCGAGGAGCAGGGGTATCTGGTCAAGACCGAGCCCTATTCCCACAACGTTGGCACCTGCTACCGCTGCCATAACGATGTCGAGCCGCTCATTTCCGCGCAGTGGTTCGTCAAGATGAAGCCCCTGGCCGAGGAAGCCATCCGCGTCGTCAAGGACGGCACGATCAAGTTCGTCCCCGAGCGCTTCTCGAAGACCTACCTCAACTGGATGGAAAACGTCCACGACTGGTGCATCTCCCGCCAGCTCTGGTGGGGCCATCAGATCCCCGCGTGGTACTGCGACGAATGCGGCCATATCAACGTCTCCCGCGAAGACCCGACGAAGTGCGAGAAGTGCGGCTGCACGCATCTGACCCGCGACGAAGACGTGCTCGATACCTGGTTCTCGTCCGGCCTGTGGCCGTTCTCCACGCTGGGCTGGCCGGATTTTGATTCCGAAGACCTCAAATACTGGTACCCGACGACCGACATGGTCACGGGCTATGATATCATTTTCTTCTGGGTGGCGCGTATGGTCGTCTCCGGCATGGAGCAGATGAAAAAGGAGCCGTTCAAGACCGTCTTCATCCACGGCCTCGTCCGCGACGACAAGGGCCGCAAGATGTCCAAGTCCCTCGGCAACGGCATTGACCCGCTGGAAATGGCCGAGAAGTACGGCGCGGACGCGCTGCGCTTCAACCTCATCACCGGCAACTCTCCCGGCAACGACATGCGCTTCTACGTCGAAAAGTGCGAAGCCATGCGCAACTTTGCCAACAAGATCTGGAACGCGAGCCGCTACGTGCTCATGAACCTGACCGTGGAAGAGACCGGCCTGCCCGATGCCGCCGATCTTGAGATCGAGGATAAGTGGGTCCTGACAAAGCTCAATACGCTCATCAGAGAAGTCACCGAGAATATGGACGCCTACGAGCTTGGTGTGGCCTCCGCCAAGGTCTATGACTTCATCTGGGACACCTACTGCGACTGGTATATCGAGCTCACCAAGGCCAGACTCTATGGAGAAAATGAAAAGAGCAAGCTCGCCGCGCAGAAGGTCCTGGTCTATGTGCTCGACCAGTTCCTGCGGCTGCTGCATCCGTTCATGCCGTTCATCACGGAAGAGATCTGGCAGGCCATCCCGCACGAGGGCAAATTCCTCATGCTGGCCGACTGGCCGGAGTACGACGAGAGCCTGAACTTCGGCGCCGAGGCCGCGCACATGGAGTCCGTCATGAACGCCATCCGCTCCATCCGCAACCGCCGCGCCGAGATGAACGTTCCGCCGTCGAAGAAGAGCACGCTCTACGTCGTGTCCGACAAGGGCGAGATCTTCCGGCAGGGCGAGGGCTTCATCTGCCGTCTGGCGTATGCCGACAAGGTCATCATCTGCGAGAACGACCCGGAGGGCCACGAGAACATGGTCTGCGTCGTCACGAATGACGCCAAGCTCTATATCCCGCTGGAGGAGCTGATCGACTTTGAGAAGGAGCTGGCCCGCCTCGAAAAGGAAAAGGCCAACTGCCTCAAGCAGATCGCCATGTTCGAGGGCAAGCTCTCGAACGAGGCCTTCGTCTCCCGCGCGCCGGAAAAGGTCGTGGCCGAGCAGCGCGAGAAGCTCGAAAAGAACAGAGCCCTGCTCGCACAGCTGGAAGAAAGTGAAAAGCGGCTCCGCCGGTAACGGTTTCGACCGGAATTTCACCGATTGATTTCTATAATGGACACACAGGAATGCTCCTGTGTGTCCATTTTTTATCTGGAGGCGAACAAATGAATCTCACAAGCTTTTTGCAGGACAAGCAGCTGACCATCGCGCTGCGCGGCGAGATCGACCACCACAGCGCGAAGGATATCATGCGTGTTGTCGGCAACAAAATCGAGCTCTATCTGCCGCGCGTCTGCGTGCTGGATTTCCGGGAGGTCACGTTTATGGACTCGAGCGGCATCGCCATCGTGATCGCCTGCGTCCGCCATATGCGGCAGCTGCGCGGCGAGGTGATCCTCAGAAGCGTGCCGCCGCAGCCGATGAAGGTGCTCCGGGCCTCCGGGATCGAGCGCATCGCAACCTTGGAAGATGAAAGGAGTCTGGTCCATGAAAGCTGAAAATGAAATGACGCTGACCTTCCCCAGCCGGTCCGCCAACGAGGCCTTTGCCCGCGCGGCCGTCGCCTGCTTTGCCGCGCAGCTCGACCCGAATCTCGAGGAGCTGAACGATATCAAGACCGCCGTCTCCGAGGCGGTCACCAACTGCATCGTCCACGCCTACCGCGATACGATCGGCCTCGTGACCATCCGCTGCCGCATCCTGCCGGACAGCGTCCTCGACGTTGTCGTGCGCGACAAGGGCTGCGGGATGGAGGACATCGAAAAGGCCCGCACGCCCATGTTCACGACCGGCGGCCCCGAGCGCAGCGGCATGGGCTTTACGATCATGGAGAGCTTCATGACCTCGCTGCAGGTCACGTCGAAGCCGGGGCGGGGGACGACGGTACATATGAAGCGGAAGATCGTGCAGCGGGGGAAGAACGCTTGAGCGAGACGATCACGCTCATCACGCAGGCTCAGCAGGGCGACCGGACGGCCACGGAGCGGCTCGTGACGGAGAATACCGGCCTGATCTGGTCGATCGCGCGGCGGTATTTCGGCCGCGGCGTGGAGCCGGACGATCTGTTCCAGCTGGGCTGCGTCGGCTTTCTCAAGGCCGTCGAGGGCTTTAACACAGCCTACGGCACGCAGTTTTCCACCTACGCCGTGCCGAAGATCGCAGGGGAGATCCGCCGCTTCCTGCGCGACGACGGCGCCGTCAAGGTCAGCCGCAGCATCAAGGAGCGCGCGGCTGCCATCAAAAAAACGCGCGAGCGCCTGACCGGCGACTTCGGCCGCGAGCCGACGGTATCCGAGCTGTCGGAGGCCATGGGGCTATCGCCTGAGGAGATCGCCAGCGCCGAGACGGCCACCAGCGCCGCCGAATCGATCCAGCGGCAGACTGGCGAGGAGGGCTTTTCCCTTGAAGACGTCCTCTGCACGGACGGCATGGAGGAAAAGCTGCTGGAAAAGCTCGCCCTGCGGGAGGCGCTGCGGCATCTGGGCGAGAAGGAGCGGCTCGTCATCCAGCTGCGCTATTACCACAGCCTGACGCAGCAGCGCGTGGCGGAGCTCATCGGCGTCTCGCAGGTCCAGGTCAGCCGGATCGAAAAGAAAGCGCTCGAACGGCTTCGAACATTTTTTTGATATCGACAAATCCGGTCAGATGCGGTAGAATATCCATAGTTTATTGAAGCGTCAGCTGACGCAAAGGTGAAGCTATGGAACAGACATTTGAATCCCGATTTCTGGCCGCCCGCCGCGCGGTCATCGCCGCGCGCTTTCAGAATCTCAACGCCATGCAGCTCGAGGGCGTCCTGACCACACAGGGCCCGCTGCTGCTGCTGGCCGGCGCGGGCAGCGGCAAAACGACGGTCCTCATCAACCGCATTGCGAACCTCATCGCCTTCGGTGAAGGCTCCGACTCGCAGGAGGTCCCGGACTACGTGACCGAAGAGGACCTTACATATCTCGAAACGTACCTCAAAACGCAGGATCCCGCCATGCAGCTGCAGGCCGAGCGCCTGTGCGCGCTCCGGCCCGCCGCGCCGTGGTCCATCCTCGCCATCACGTTCACCAACAAGGCCGCCAACGAGCTCAAAAGCCGGCTGCAGGCGCTGCTCGGCGATTACGCCATGGACGTCTGGGCCATGACGTTCCATGCGGCCTGCTGCCGCATCCTGCGGCGGGAGATCGACCGGCTGGACGGCTATACCGGCCGCTTCACGATCTACGACTCGAGCGATTCCGAGCGCGTGATGAAGGATATCCTCCGCGATTTTGACCTGGACGAAAAGGCACTGCCGCCGCGGCTGGCCCTGTCCGTCATCAGCAAGGCCAAGGACCGGCGGCAGGACCCGGCGGCGTTTTCCAAACACGCCGGGAAGTCCGGCGATTTCCGCATGGACCGCATCGCGCAGCTCTACGAGGAATACGACAAGCGTCTGCACGAGGCGAACGCGCTCGACTTTGACGACATCATCCTCAAGACCGTCGAGCTGCTCGAGACCTTCGAGGACGTGCGGACCTATTACCAGCAGAAGTTCCACTACGTCATGATCGACGAGTATCAGGACACGAACCAGCTGCAGTACCAGCTGACGTCGCTGCTCGCGGGCGGATACGAAAATATCTGCGTCGTCGGCGACGACGATCAGTCGATCTACAAATTCCGCGGTGCGACGATCGAGAACATCCTCTCGTTTGAAAAGCAGTTCAAGGGCACGCGCGTGATCCGGCTCGAGCAGAACTACCGCTCGACGCAGGCGATTTTGAACGCGGCGAACGCCGTCATCACGCACAACCGCGGCCGCAAGGGCAAAAAGCTCTGGACCGAAAACGCTGCCGGCGACCAGATCACCGTCTATGAGGCCTCCAGCGAAACGGACGAGGCTAATTTTGTGACCAACCGCATCATCTCCATGTCAAAGGGGAAGAATTTCAAGGACTTCGCCGTGCTCTACCGCACGAACGCGCAGTCCAACGCGGTCGAAAACTCGTTCAAGCGCAGCGGCATCCCGTACCGCATCATCGGCGGCACGCGCTTCTTTGACCGCGCGGAGGTCAAGGACATGCTGGCCTACCTTTGCGTCATCAATAACCGCGCCGACGAGCTGCGGCTGCAGCGCATCATCAATAACCCGCCGCGCGGCATCGGCGGCAAGACGCTCGAAATGGCCGAGCGGCAGGCGGCCGCGGCCGGCGTCCCGCTGTACACGGTCGTCTCCGACCCCTACAGCTACCCGAGCCTGGAAAAGGCGGCTGCGAAGCTCATGGCCTTCACGGTCATCATCGAGGAATGCGCGGAGCTGCTGCAGAAGCTGCCGCTGCCGGATTTCTATGAGGAGGTCATGACGCGCACCGGCTATCTGCAGATGCTCGAGGAGAAGGGTGACGTGGAATCCCGCACCCGCGCGGAGAACGTCCGCGAACTCAAATCCAGCATCCTCAGCTACATGGAAAACACCGAGACGCCCACGCTGGCGGGCTTCCTGGAGGAGATCGCCCTCTATACGGACATTGAGCAGTACGACCCGGATGCCGATGCCGTCGTCATGATGACGATGCACGCGGCCAAGGGTCTGGAGTTCCCGAACGTGTTCCTTGTCGGCCTGGAGGAGGGACTGTTTCCCTCGAACCGCTGCATGAGCGAGCCGGAGGAGCTGGAAGAGGAGCGGCGGCTGTGCTACGTCGCCATCACCCGGGCCAAGCAGCATCTGGTCATCACCTACGCGCGCCAGCGTATGCTCTACGGCCGCACGACAACAAATCTGCCGTCCCGCTTCGTCGACGAGCTCCCGGCCGAGTCGGTCAAGCGCATCGGCGCGCCGAAGCCGAGCTACCAGCAGACCGAGCCGAGGCAGTACGGCTCCTTCGGCCGCGTCAGCATCTACGGCGACAGCTATAACGACTTTTCCCAGATCCCCACGCGGCCGAAGCCGCAGAAGGACTATTCCGTCCACACCGCACCGAAGCCTGCGCCAAAGGTCAGCTTTGCCGCAGGCGAGATGGTCCAGCACAAGGCCTTTGGCCGCGGCATGATCCTGACGGTCCTGCCGATGGGCAACGACGCACTGCTGGAAATCGCCTTTGACGGCGTCGGCACCAAGCGCCTCATGGCCAACACGGCGGCGCAGCACATGAAAAAGCTGTAATATCCCCGGCGCTCCGGCATAGCCTATGCTGGGGGTGTATGGAGATGAGCCGGAGGAAGCGAAGACGCAGAAGGATCCTTCTGATCGCGCTGCTGCTTGTCATTACGGGGCTGATCCTGCTCACGCAGCTGCATCTGTCACCGTATATCCGCGAGCTTGCACGCAATCAGGCGGTCAACGCCGCATCGAACGCCATCACAGGATCCGTCAGCGAAATGCTCCGCACGGGCAACACGGATTTTTCCCGCGTGATCGTGCTGGAAAAGGATGTACAGGGCAACATTACCGCGCTCCGCACGGACATGGGCCAGGTCGAGCGGATGAAGATCGAGGTGCTCGGCGCGCTCGACGGGCTCATCGACCAGATCAATACGCAGCAGATGGGTATTCCGCTCGGAAATCTCCTGCTGCCGGATCTTCTGGCCGGGACAGGGCCGGTCCTGCCCGTCAAGGCCGTCAGCCTCACCGTGTCGAATGCTGACTTTTTCTCGGATTTTTCAGAGGCCGGCATCAACCAGACCCTGCAGACGCTCAAGGTCAAATTCACCATCAGCCTGACCATTCTCACGACGGTCGGCTACGAGTCGGTCGACGTGGACAGCGACGTGATGGTGGCGCAGACCGTGATCGTCGGCCGGGTACCAGAAACTTATGTAAACTTAGGACATCTTACCACAGCAGAAGGTTGGGATCAATATGGAACCGAAACAGCAGATCGAACAGCTGACCCGGGAACTTGAGCACGCCGGATATCTCTACTACGTGCTCGATAACCCGGAGATGAGCGACTATGACTATGACCACAAGCTCCGCCAACTCGAGGAGCTGGAAGCACAGTACCCGCAGTATGCCTCGCCGCTCAGCCCGACGCGCCGCGTCGGCGGGCAGGCGCTGAGCGAGTTCGTCAAGGTGCGCCACGCCGTCCCGCTGGAGAGCCTGCAGGACGTGTTTTCCTTTGACGAGCTGCGGGACTTCGATGCGCATGTGCGCGAGGAGGAGCCGGACGCGGAATACTCCGTCGAGCCGAAGGTCGACGGGCTGTCCGTGGCGCTGGAATACGTGGACGGCCGCTTTGTCCGCGGCGCGACCCGCGGCGACGGCCTCATCGGTGAGGACGTGACGGAGAATCTGAAGACCGTCCGCTCCATTCCCATGACGCTGACCGGCGCGCCCGCGCGTCTCATCGTGCGCGGCGAGGTCTTCATGTCCCGCGCCAGCTTTGAAGCGCTCAACGCCGAGCAGGAGAAGCTCGGCAAGCCGCTGTTTGCCAACCCGCGCAACGCCGCGGCGGGCTCTTTGCGCCAGCTGGACCCGGGTGTGGCGGCAAAGCGGAAGCTCGACATTCTCGTCTTCAACCTGCAGCTGGCAGAGGGCGTCACGTTCCGGACACACAGCGAAACGCTCGACTATCTGCGGGCGCTCAAGTTCAAGGTCATACCTTACACGCTCTGCCGCGATATGGACAAAGCGGAGCAGCTGATCACCCAGCTCGGCGAGACCCGCTACGAGCTGCCGTATGATATCGACGGAGCCGTCATGAAGCTCAACAGTCTGGCCGGGCGCGAGCGGCTCGGCAGCACGGCAAAGTTCCCGCGCTGGGCCGCGGCCTTCAAATATCCGCCGGAGATCAAGGAGACCGTGCTGCAGGATATCGTCGTGCAGGTGGGGCGCACGGGCGTGCTGACCCCGCGGGCGATCGTGGCCCCGGTCCATCTCGCCGGGACGACCGTCACCGCCGCGACGCTCCACAACCAGGACTTTATCACCGACAAGGATATCCGCATCGGCGACACCGTCAGGATCCGCAAGGCAGGGGAGATCATCCCGGAGATCCTGGAGGTCGTTCCCGCAAAGCGTCCGGCAGACGCCGTGCCGTACCGCCTGCCGGACCGCTGCCCCGTCTGCGGCGCGCCGGTCGTGCGCGATGAGGACGGCGCTGCCCTGCGCTGCACGGGCGCGGAGTGCCCGGCACAGCTGTCCAGAAATCTGGCGCACTTCGTCTCGCGCGAGGCCATGAACATCGACGGCCTCGGCAGCGCGATCATCGACCTGCTGATCGAGGAAAAGATGGTCTCCAACCCCGCGGACCTCTACGCGCTGGACTATGCCGCCTTCGCAAAGCTCCCCGGGCAGGGGAAAAAGTCCGCCGCGAACCTCAAAGCCGCCATCGAGGCCAGCAAGCAGAACGATCTGGCCCGACTGCTGTGCGCGCTTGGCATCCGGCAGGTCGGCAGCAAGGCGGCCAAGGTGCTCGCGTCGACGTTCGGGAGTCTCGATGCTCTGCAGCACGCATCGCTGGAGGATCTGACGGCCGTCCCCGATATCGGCGAAACGACGGCGCAGAACATCCTCGATTACTTTGCCAGCCCGCAGTCACAGGACCTGATCGATCGGCTGCGCGTGGCAGGTGTAAACTTTATGTCAACCAACCAGGTGACGGATACGCGCTTTGCGGGCAAGACCTTTGTCCTGACCGGCGCGCTGAGCCTGTTTACGCGCGAGGAGGCGACGGAGAAGATCGAGTCGTTCGGCGGTAAGGCCGCCTCGTCCGTCTCGAAAAAGACGACGTACGTCGTCGCCGGGGAAAACGCGGGCAGCAAGCTCCGCAAGGCGCAGGAGCTAGGCGTCCCTGTGCTTTCCGAGCAGGAATTTCTGGAGCTGCTGCAATGAGGATCACGCTGGTCAGCAGCTGCGGGCTCGTGCTGGAAGCGGAGGGGCGGACGCTTCTGGTCGACGCGCTCAACAAGCAGTTCCGCTGCTATTACGGCCTGCCGCCCGAGACCTTCTCGCAGATGCTGGCAGGGGAGCCGCCCTATGACGCGCTCTGCGGTATCCTGTGCACGCACGCGCACCCCGATCATTACAATGCGCTCCGCACCCGGCAGCTGCAGGCAGCCAGCGGCGCGCCCGTCTTCGTTCCGCAGCCGCAGACGCCGCCCCAGCTGGCGCTGCAGTTCGGCCCGTTCAGCGTTGAATACCACCAGTTTGCGCATACGCCCGTGCCGGGGTGGGATGCGATCACGCACGGTGTGTATTTCATCTCGGCCGCGGGTGTCAGCGTCTATGTGACTGCGGACGCGCGCATCGACGCGGTACAGCACCGCGCGATCCTTCGCGGCCGCCGCGCCGACGCGGCGTTCTGGAACGGCCAGATCCTGTCCTATCCCGAAACGCGCGCGCTGCTGCCCGAGGCAGCGAAAAAGAATTATGTCTACCACATCCCGGTCGACGAAAAGGATGCCTGCGGCGTCCGCCGCAAATGCGAACGCAACATGGCCCGCTTCGGCGCAGAACTTCCCAATGTTTCGCTGCTGGAAGCTTACCCATCACAGATCCTGCTATAAAAACGACCAGCCCGGAGCCGGGTTGGTCGTTTGCTTTATGTTAACTTATTCTTCGCTTTCCGCAGGCGCGTGCTTTTCCTTCTCCACCCAGGTCATGCCGAGCAGGATGAGCAGGATCCCGGCGGCACGCAGCAGGCTGAACGTGCCGTAGAACACGTAATCCAGCGTCAGCGACATCCCGAGATTGCCGACCAGCATCAGAACGGAGGAGACCAGCGTGTTGGAATGCAGCGTCCCGATGATCTGCAGCAGCTGCGCGAGCAGTCCGCAGATGCTCCCGAGATAGACCCACCAGGGGACGGCTGTGATGTAGCCCCACGTGAGCTCCTTCCCGTTTTTGAGCACGAAGACGAGCAGCAGTGAAAGAACCGTTGCTTCCACATAGTTGATCAGCGCGCCGTTGGCCGTGCCGAACAGCTTTCCGGCCCGGACGTTCGTCATGCGGTTGATGGAGTTGAAAAACCCGTTCAGCAGGGCAGTCAGATAATAGATCATGCAGCCGCCTCCTCAGTTCAGCACCACAAGGATCACGCCCAGCAGCACGAGCGCATAGCCCGGCAGCTGCCGCCTGCGGATCCGCGTGACCGGCATGCCGAACAGACCGAACCGGTCGATCAGCGCCGAGGAGACGAGCTGCCCCGCCGTGGAGAGCGCCATAAACGCGCTCGCGCCAACATGCAGCGTACACCAGCTGGAGGTCGCGACGATCCCGATGCCCATCGCGCCGACCAGATACACATACCACGGCGCGCCGGAAAACCGCAGCGGCTGCCGCTTGACCAGCAGATAGCCGAGCAGCAGCACGAGCGCGATGCCGTGGACAAAGAAGCAGATGCCGAACAGACTGAAGTAGTTGCCCATCTGCGCGTTGAGCGAGACCATGACGCCCTGCAGAATGCCGGCCAGAAGCAAAAATCCAAGATACAGCAAAGCCTGTCCTCCGTTTCTCAGCGCGCAGCCGCGCCGGACTCGTCTGTCAAAAAGCGGTCGAGCTGCGCTTCGACCTCCGGGCGGCGCTTGAAGCGCGGATGCCCGGTCAGCTGGCCGCGGGCCATGACCATCCCGACGTGCCGCAGCGCGCGCAGATCCTCCAGCGGGTTTGCAGCGGTCACGATCAGGTCTGCGCACTTGCCCGGCGCAACGGTGCCGGTCTCGCTGCCGATGCCGGCGAGTTCCGCGCTCCGGCTCGTTGCGGTGTAGAGAGCGAAGGCGTTGGAGACGCCGGTATATTTGTGGAAATAAAACAGCTCGCGCCAGAAATCATACTGGGTGATCCACGGGCAGCCGACGTCGTTGCCGAGCACGACGGGAATGTCGTTGGCAAGCGCGGCCTTCGCGCAGTCGATGATGCCCTCAAAGACGATCGTACCGTTGTACTGCTCGACCTCGGTCGCGTGGGTGATGGAACGGTCAAACAGCGCGTAGGGCAGGGCAGGCGAGATCGTTGTGCAGAGAAACGCGCCGGTATCTTTGAACAGGCGCAGGATCTCCGCGTCCGGCTTTGCGCCGTGCTCGATCGAATCCACGCCGTTTTCCAGCGCCGCGCGCACGCCCTGCGGCGACTCGACGTGGGCCGCAACGCGGTATCCCGCGGCGTGTGCCCGGTCGCAGACGGCCTTGATCATCTCCGGCGGCATCTTCATTTCACCCGGGACGCCCTTTTCCTTCGCGTCCATCACGCCACCCGTGATCATCAGCTTGATGAGGTCGACGCCCTGCGCCTCTGCGGCATCCAGCTGCGCGAGCGCCTCAGGAATAGAGTGCGCGGCCACGGCGACCGACCCGGCCATATGTCCGCCCGGGACGGAGATCCCCTCGTTGGCGGCCAGGATCCGCGGCCCTACGCGGCGGCCTGCCGCGATCTCATCGCGCAGCCGCGTGTCAAAATCGGCAAGACCGCCGACCGTGCGGATGGTCGTGACGCCGCTCATCAGCTCCGTCCGGGCAAAGCCGCAGACCATCTGATAGGCGATCTTCCGCGTCAGCGCCGTGGAGAGGATCGTGCGGACCAGCTTTTCGTTGTCCCGCTGCTTTTTCTGCGGCTTGCCGCTGCCTGCAAGATGGACATGCATGTTGATCAGGCCTGGCATCAGATACCGGCCCTGCAGGTCGACGACGGTGTAGCCGTCAAGCGGCGTCCCATCCGGGACGATGGCGCTGATGCGCTCTCCGTCCGTCAGGACGCAGAGTCCTTCCTGCACCTGCATGTCCTTCGTGCCGTCCAGGAGCTTTCCGTGCGTGAATGCGTATTTCATAGAATATCCCTCACTTTTCTGCTGTACAGTATAGCTTGTTGCGCGGGCCCTGTAAAGCCGCAGCGTGCGGAAAGTGTGCAAAAAACAGCGGCCCGGAAGAAAACCGGCGCCGCCGAACCGGAAAAACAGATTGACAGGCGGCCGCGGCAGGACTATGATAGAACCAGATCGGGCGGCTTCAGCGGCCGCGCGGATCATTGCATAAAAAGGAGAACTTTTTGAAGCTGATCACCTGTACATCGGAGCGTGTGGGCTGACCGGGAGGTCCGGCAAATCTCACACGCCGCGCCTCCCGAAGCTTTACGATTCGATCTTCAGGAGGATCTACCATGAATCGGGAAAATAAACGCAAAACGTTCGAAAAAGGCTATTATAAGACACATGCCTGCAATGACAGCTTTACCTGCAAGGTCTGCGGGCGGCTCTGCACCCCGCAGAACGCAGGGAGTGACCACCGCAATCACTGCCCCAACTGCCTCTCCAGCCTCCACGTCGACCTCGAGCCCGGCGACCGGGCATCTGACTGCGGCGGGATCATGGACCCGGTCACGGTCTGGGTGCGCAAGGGCGGGGAATGGGCCATCATCCACCGCTGCCGCCGCTGCGGAGCGCTCAGCTCCAACCGCGTCGCGGCGGACGATAACCCCATGAAGCTCATGAGCATCGCCATGAAGCCGCTGTGCGAGCCGCCGTTCCCGCTGGAACGCCTGGAAGAGATGACGGCCCTCATGGCTGGCGACGGACGTCTGCGCTGAGCCATTTTTGAACAGGACCAAGGCACAACAGCGCCCGCAGCGGAGATCCGCTGCGGGCGCTGCTTTTTCATAAGGACCGGCGGTTTTCTCAGCCAAAACGCCGACGTAGGTGAAATTCTGCGAAGCCTCCGGCGTGGGGATCCCGGTCTGCACGATGGTCATGTGTTCCGCGATCTTTTCCGTGACGTCCCAGTCGCCGCCCAGGAACACCACGCAGAGCTTGTCCGCGTCATAGAGCAGGAGGAAATGATGGGTGATGTCCGCTCCGCGGTCTGTGTCATACGTTTCAATCCAGCAGGCATACAGATCGTTCAGCATCCCTTCCTTGATGATCGTCGGGTCGTCTCCGGGCACCAGAAGATCGCAGCCCGCGACCTCGTTGGCAGACAGGCAGCTGAACGTGAAGCGCACCTGCGCTGTGCTGTCGGTGGAGTAAACGCAGTCCTTTGCCAGCTCCATCTGGGCATCGGAGATGCCGTCCAGCTGCGCCGGACTGCGCATGGCAATGACGTCATACAGATACGCGGTATTGTCCGGGATCAGCGCCGTTGGCAGCCAGCCGAATTGCACACCGCAGTAGGTGCCGGACGTGCGGCCCTCTGTATCGACGCGGATGATCGCGTCTCTGGAAAAATCATAGGAAAACGGCTCCAGTGTGCCATCCGGCCGAATGGATGCGCCCTCGGCATGATACGTGGTCTCCGCATTGGAGACGGACGCGTAATGCAGCACCGTCGCCGCACCGCACAGCACCGCGATGGCTGCGGCCGCGGCGATCATAATGCGGATAACGTGCTTGAGGCCGTGCTTTTTTGCATCCTGCTGCACAAGCTGCATCGTGCCGTTCAAAATCCCTGCCTGCCGATCTTCCGGCAGCGCTTCGACCGGCACATCCGGCAGCGCCGCTGCCTGCAGGATCCTGTCAATCCGATTCATATACAAACCCTCCCCGGCATAACTCGTTTCTGATGGCTTCCCGGCTGCGCACCAGCCGCATCCGGACCGCTGCAGGTGTCAGCCCAAGTGCGGCGGCGATCTCGACTGCTGGTTGACATAAATCATAAAACCGGCAGATGATCTCGCGGTCTGTCTCGGATAGCTGCGCGACGGCGGCACGGAGCTGCTGTGCCTGTTCGCGCTTCGTGGCTTCCTCAAGAAGAAAATCGTCCGTTCCGGCCAGATCCTCGTCCAGCGGTACCTCGCTGCGGCTTTTCCGCAGCCGGTCGACGGTCTTGTTCCGCGCGACGCTCCCGAGCCACGCGCGAAGATGCCCGGCCTTCACTGTCCGGCACGACTGCCAGAGCGTGAAAAAGACGCTCGAGGCCAGCTCGTCCTCGTCCTCCGGCGAGAGAAGCCCGCGGCTGCGGTTGTGAATGACGGTGACGACATACGCGCTGTACTGCGTGATCGCCGCCGCGAGCGCCTGCTCGTCGCCGTGGCGCAGGCGGGAAAGCAGGTTCTGTTCGTCCATGCAGTGTCCTCCAATCTGTTTTGGTCAGCTGACACCCATATAGTCGGCAGACAGGGGAGAAGTGTAACAAAAGACCCGGCGCATCCATGCGTCGGGCCTGCCATTCAGTTTTTGACGCCGTAAGTCTGCACTTCTGCGATGAGCCGGTCAAGAAGTTCAGGATCGACTGAATGATAAACCTGAAATCCACGGTTGTTCGGTCCGGCGACGACCACCTGTGAGCCGGAGAAGGTCAGACTACAGCATTCATCCTCAAACCGTCCCCATGCGAACATCAGATTGACAGAACGGCTGTCATAGTCTTTATCGCCGCTAACGGAAGTCAAGCCGCCCGGAAGAAGATTCCTGAGATCCTGCCGGTAGGAGGCAGAACTTAAAACGGATAAAACAGCTTCATATTCTGTGCTTCCGGCGGAACAGTATTGTAGGTTCCAGATGTCAAACGAAGGACTGCCGTTTTCAAACCTGGCAGCAGTGACAATGGCGGCCATGTTCAGATCCGGATATTCCGCCGGGATACCGGTCACTTCCGCAAAGGAATGCGGCCAGAGCAGCCACACGGCGAAGCATAGGACGATGATCGCGAGGAGCAGAAGGATGCATTTCTTCGTTCCGGTCCGCATGGCAGGATCCTCCGTTCTTCAGGGTGTTTCCATCATAGCAGGATCCTGAAATTTTGTCCAGCGGCTCAGAAAAACAGCAGCTTTTCTTCCCAGAAGGAAACAGGAAGCGCCTGCCCGGCGGCATATGTACCGGCTGCATCGCATTCCGCGCGCAGGACCGGCGACCCCGCTGCCGCGCCCTCCGGCTGCAGCAGAAAGACCGCGTGCCCGGCATCCGGGATGATGCGCAGGATGCGGAAGGGCGTGCCGCTTCCGCCAAGATCGTGGCTGACCCAGAGGATCAGCCCGTCGAACGCGCCCAGCAGCTCGCCGAGCTCGAGCTCCCACTTGAGGTAGCTGTCGAGCGCGGAGAACGGCTCATCCGGCAAGATCGCCTGCGGCTCCGACGCCAGAATGCGCGCCAGCGCCACGCGCCGCTGCTGCGGCGTGAGGTTGATATGCTTTTCGCTGTCGAACAGCACGCGGCCGTCCAGCGTGATCGTGCCGCGGTCCGGCTTTTCGATGCCTGCGATGCACTTGAGCGTCATGCTGTTGATATATAAATCGTAACGTCGTTACTCTTTACCGAACGGACAGACGGGATAATGGCACTCCGCGCAGCCGAGGCACAGACCGCCGCAGCCGAGCGCGGCGATCTCCTGCTTCGTGACCTGCAGTCCTGCAGCGACCCGCGGCAGGATGAGATCGAAGATCGTCGCCTTCGCGTACATGACGCAGCCAGACAGACCCATCACGGGCTGGCCGTCTTCCTAGTATCCCAGCAGGAACATGGCCCCGGGCAGGACCGCTGCGCCGTAGGTCACGATCCGCGCTCCGCTCCGGGCGATCGCGCCGGGGGTATTGTCGTCGGGATCGACGCTCATGCCGCCGGTGCAGAGGATCGTGTCGACCGGTTTTTCCGCATCTCCGCGATCGCCGCGGCGACCTGCTCCAGCCCGTCGCCGACGGTCAGGTGCTCTGTCATCGTGATGCCGTAGGCCTGCAGCTTCTTTGCGAGGATCGGCGTGCTCGGCATGTTCCGCAGCGTCCGGTCGGAGGAATTTCGCCAGGCGGTCGAGCAGGTAGTGCAGACGGGGAAGATGATCTCGTCGGCGCTCGGCTATCAGAAAAAATGAAAAAACACGCGCTGCAGCCGCAGCACGTGTTTTTTGCTTGTCAGTGCCCGCCGCCCGCGAGCATTTTGAGCGCGTGATCGAGCGTCGCGACGACGGCGCCGAGATTTTCGCGCGCCGCCTTTTCAGAGCCCGGGACGTTCAGCACAAGCGTGTGCCCTCTGATCCCGGCGACCGCGCGGGAAAGCATCGCCCGCGGCGTCGACTTCAGTCCCTCAACCCACATGGCGACGGGGATGGCGCGGATCTCCCGGTCGAGCACGGCGAGCGTCGCCTCCGGCGTCACGTCGCGCGCAGAGAGACCGGTGCCCCCGGTCGTGACGACCAGATCGGCCTGCAATATGTCGCAGTCATGGACGATGGCCGCAGAGATCTGCCCCTCCTCGTCCGGAACGGTCTGCATTGCCTGTACGGCAAAGCCGGCGTTTTCAAGCATGGCGCGGATGGCCGGGCCGCTGGTGTCGGTCCGGGTTCCGGCAGCGCAGGAATCGCTGACGGTAAGAATGACTGCCTGATAGGACATGAAGAGATCCCTCCTGTATCGTTTTTTCTATCCTACAATATTTTTTTCGGAAAGGGAAGCGGCAGATTCGGGGCGAATACAAAGCGCTCCCACAAAAAACAACGCAAACAGGCATGAGAAAATGGGATTTATCGTTGACACCTGCGGATTCTTGCGCTACAATAAGGTGAAATCAATACAAACCAACACAATCCCATTTTTGTTGGACGATTTTCCCCAAGGCAAAAATTCAGAAAGGAATGGAATCTATGAAAACCAAAGCAGTTCGAATCCATGGCAAAATGGATCTGCGTCTGGAGGAAATTGAACTCCCGCCGGTCGGTCCGGACGATGTTCAGGTCAAGATCATTTCTGACTCCATCTGCATGAGCACGTACAAGGCCGCGGTCGAGGGCGAAGAGCACAAGCGCGTGCCCAACGACGTTGCGGAGCATCCGACCATCGTCGGCCATGAATTCTGCGGTGTCATCACCGAGGTCGGCGAGAACTGGAAAAATAAATATAAACCCGGCCAGGGCTTTGCCATTCAGCCTGCGCACTTCTACAAGGGCTCCCAGATGGCTCCCGGCTATTCCTACCAGTACTGCGGCGGCGACAGCCAGTACTCCAACATCCCCATCGAGACGCTGCTGACCGACAACCTGCTGCCGTACAATTCCGATACCTACTTCTATGGCTCCCTGGCAGAGCCGATGAGCTGCATCATCGGTACCTTCCACGCCATGTACCACACCAAGCCCGGCTGCTATGAGCATCAGATGGGCATCGTTGAGGGCGGCAAGATGGCCATGCTCGCTTCCGTCGGCCCCATGGGCCTCGGCGCGATCGACTACGCCCTGCACTGCGACCGCCGTCCAAGCCTGCTCGTCATCACCGATATCGACGACGCCAGACTCGCAAGAGCCGAGAGCATCTACACCGTCGAGCACGCCAAGGAAATGGGCGTCGAGCTGCACTACGTCAACACGGCCAAGCCCGGCTGCGACACCAACTACCTGCGTGAGCTCTCCGGCGGCACCGGCTATGACGACGTCATCTGCTTCGCTCCGGTCAAGCCCGTTGTCGAGCAGGCCAGCGATATCCTTGGCTTCGACGGCTGCCTCAACTTCTTTGCAGGCCCGACCAACAGTCAGTTCAAGGCGGAGTTCAACTGGTACAATGTCCATTACCTCTACACCCATGTGGTCGGCACCTCCGGCGGCAACACCAGCGATATGAAGGAAGCCATCGAGATGATGACCTCCGGCAAGATCAACCCCGCTGCCATGATCACCCACATCGGCGGTCTGAACGCGGTCGTCGATACCGTCTTGAACCTGCCGAAGATCCCCGGCGGCAAGAAGCTCATCTACACGCAGATCGAGCTGCCCCTGACGGCCATCGCCGATTTCGGCAAGCTGGGCGAGACGGATCCGCTCTTCGCAAAGCTCGACGAGATCACCAAGCGCCACAACGGCCTGTGGAGCGCAGAAGCTGAAAAATATCTGCTTGCAAACAAATAATTGAAATTAAAATAGGAGTGAAACACTTATGGCAGAAGGCGTATTGATGCCCAAAGAAGGCATTACAGTCGAATCTTGCATCATTGGCGAGTGGAAGAAGAATGTCGGCGATCACGTCAACGTCGGCGACGTCCTCTTCACCTACGAGACCGACAAGGCGGAGTTCGAATGCGAATCCACCGCAGCCGGCACCCTGATCGAGAAGTTCTATGAAGACGGCGATGAGGTCCCGTGCCTGGTCAATGTCTGCGCGATCGGCAACCCCGGAGAAGACACCTCCGCGCTCAAGAATGCCCCGGCAGCCACTGCTGCTCCCGCAGCCGCCGCAGCAGAGGCGCCCAAGGCCGCAGCTCCCGCCGCAGCCACCGCTCCGGCCGGTCCGTGCGCACAGGCCGTCATCATGCCGAAGGAAGGCATCACGGTCGAGTCCTGCATCATCGGCGAGTGGAAGAAGAATGTCGGCGATGCAGTCAACGTCGGCGATATCCTCTTCACCTATGAGACCGACAAGGCGGAGTTCGAATGCGAATCCACCGCAGCCGGTACCCTGCTTGCCAAGTTCTATGAAGACGGCGACGAGGTCCCGTGCCTGGCCAACGTCTGCGCCATCGGCAAAGAGGGCGACGCATATGAGTTCCTGAAGCCCGGCGCAGAGGTCCCGGCTCCTGCCACCGCTCCCGCCGCAGAAGAGGCCGCTCCCGCAGCCGCCGCAGCTCCCGCTGCCGCAGCCGAGCTCAAGGCCATCTCCCCGCGCGCCATGGCCAAGGCTGTTGCCAACAACGTCAACCCGGCGCTTGCCACCGGTACCGGCCCCAACGGCCGCATCATCGAGCGCGATATCGACAAGCTGATCGCCTCCGGCGCAGCTGCTGCGTATGCCGCTCCGACCGCCGCTGCTCCCGCTGCTGCCGAGTTCGAAGATGTCAAGTGGAGCCCGGTCCGCAAGGCGACCGCCAAGTCCATGACCAAGAGCCTGTCCACCATGGCACAGCTCACCCAGCAGTATTCCTTCGACGCGACGCAGCTGCAGGCCTACCGCGCCATGCTCAAGCCGCTTGATCCCCCGATGGGCAAGGTCAGTCTCAACGACATGGTCATGTTCGCCGTCGCGAAGACCATCAAGTCCTGCCCGGATCTGAATGCCAACGTCCTCGAAGAGAACGTCGTCCGTCACTTCAATACCGTCAACCTCGGCTTCGCCTGCGACACGCCGCGCGGCCTGATCGTCCCGACGATCTTCAATGCTGACCAGATGACCCTGCTTGAGCTCTCCATGGAAGCCAAGCGTCTGGCTGCCGAAGCCCGCGAGGGCAAGCTGAGCCCCGACTATATGTCCGGCGCTACCTTCACGATCTCCAACATCGGTTCGTTCGGCTGCGAGGCCTTCACGCCCGTCATCAACCCGCCCCAGACCGGCATTCTCGGCGTCTGCAACATCCAGACGAAGATCAAGTCCGCCAAGGACGGCGTCATCGAGACCTACCCGGCCATGGGCCTGTCTCTGACCTTCGACCACAGAGTCATCGACGGCGCACCCGCCGCGCGCTATATGAGCGAGCTGTGCAAGAGTCTTGAGAACTTCATGACCCTGCTCGCCAAGTAAGAGAAAGGAAGGACGAAATCATGCCGAAATCTTTGTATATCGATCCCGTAAAAGTCCGCGAACCCGGCTATATTCATTTTGAAGACATTCCTGTCTGCCAGTATAACAAGACCATCAAGCAGGAGCTCGAAGAGGGCAACTACACCAAGGAAGACCTGATCCGCATCTACCGCGACATGGCCATCTGCCGTGAGTTCGAGCATATGCTCACCCTCATCAAGACCCAGGCCAACTACAACGGCGTCGAGACGACCTACCCCGGCCCCGCGCACCTGTCCCTTGGTCAGGAAGCTTCCTGCGTCGGCGAAGCGTACCTTCTGACGAAGGACGACATCA
>ERZ1673742.1665-NODE-1665-length-19273-cov-7.161411_pt1 | contig 19273 bp, 20 predicted proteins | sample MGYA00580208_ERZ1673742 | MGnify/ENA primary metagenome ERZ1673742 (study PRJEB41218, sample SAMN15661774) | gut metagenome | host: Homo sapiens | place: Canada: London | collected 2015-08-20/2019-03-30 | study: EMG produced TPA metagenomics assembly of...
AGCGCCCCCTCTCCGTCTCTTTTCAGAGGGGAGGCGGGCGCTTCTTTTTTGGAGGGAAAGCGTATGATCTGCGATACCCTGGATCAACTGCATCTGTACAAGGGATTCCACAAAAACCTCGACACGGCCATTGAGTTTCTGGCCGCACACCCGCTGGATACCCTACCGCTGGGCCGTACCGAAGTGGACGGCGACGAGGTGTTCATCAATGTGATGGATGCCGATCTCAAACCCCACACCGGTTCCCACGCCGAATATCACCGGCTCTACGCCGATCTGCAGATCGACCTGACCGGCGGCGAGGGCTGGGGCTACGAGACCGCCCCCGGCACCGAGGTGGAGCCCTACCAGCCGGATATCGGCAAAAAAGACAGCGAGGATGCCGTTTTCGGCGCTCTGGGCGAGGGGCGGTTCGTCCTCTTTTTCCCCGGTGAGCTGCACCGCCCCGGCGTGGAAATGCCCGGCTGCGATCGTGTCCGCAAAGCTGTTGTCAAGATCAAGATGGAGGATAAGTATCATGGATAAGGAAAAACTGTTTGCTCAGATCAAGGGCGGGCTGATCGTCTCCTGCCAGGCATTGGAGCACGAGCCCCTGTACACCAAGGAGGGCGGCGTGATGCCCCTGATGGCCAAGGCTGCCGCCATGAGCGGCGCGGTGGGCATCCGTGCCAACACCGTGCGAGACATCACCCAGATCAAGGAGGTCGTGGACCTGCCCGTGATCGGCATCATCAAAAAGGACTACCCCGGCACCCCCATGTACATCACTGTGACCATGAAGGAAGTGGACGAGCTGGTGGCCTGCGGCGTGGATATTCTGGCAGTGCAGGGCACGGGAGCTCTCCGCCCGGACGGTTCCACCTCCGCTGAATTCATCCGCACTATCAAGGCAAAGTACCCGGATCAGCTGGTGATGGCCGACTGCGACAACTTTGAGAACGCCATGGCCTGCGCCGAGGCCGGTGCCGACTTTGTGGGCACCACCATGCGCGGCTACACCCCTGAGACCCAGGGCATTGACGACATCGATTTTGATTTCGTCCACAAGCTGGCCACCGAGTGCCCCGCCAAAGTCATTGCCGAGGGCCATATCCACTACCCCGAGCAGGCCGTCAAGGCACTGGAAGCCGGTGCTTTTGCACTGGTGGTGGGCGGTGCCATCACCCGCCCTGCCGAGATCACGGCCCGCTTCACCGGTGCCATCAACGCCATGAACAAGTAAAACGGAGACACCGAGATGAAACAGTATCTTGCGATCGATATCGGCGGCACTGCCGTCAAGCTGGGCATCGTGGATGAAACCGGCGCGGTAGGCCCCAAGGCCGAGGAGAGCGTCAACTTTGACGGCTACCAGACCCCGGTGCTGACCACCGTGCTCAAAGCCGCCAAAGCCTTTGTGGAGACCCAGAACATCGACGTGAACACACTGGAAGGCGTGGGCGTTTCGGCCACCGGCCAGATCGACAGCCGCAAAGGCATCGTGGCCGGTACCTGCGGCAACTTTCCCAACTACATCAACAGCCCCATCCAGGCCGAACTGGAACGTCTCTTCGGCCTGCCCGTCACCGTTGCCAACGATGCCAACTGCATGACGCTGGGCGAGGTCTGGGTCGGCGGTGCAAAGGGTTATACCGATGTCATCGGCGTGACCCTGGGCACCGGCGTGGGCGGCGGCATCCTGACAGGCGGCCGCCTTTTGGAGGGTGCCCGCGGACTGGGCGGTGAGCTGGGCCACTACCGCACCCATGCACTGGACGGTATCCCCTGCACCTGCGGTGCCACCGGCTGCTGGGAGCGCTACGCCGCCACCACGGCTCTGGTACGGGCCGCACAGGAAAAGGACCCGGCCTGGAAAGACGGCCGCGCCATTTTTGCTGCCGCAGAGGCTGGCAACAAGACCGTTCTGGCCCTGCTAGATGCCTGGACGGATGAGATCGCACAGGGCCTTGCAGGCATGGTGCACATCTTCAACCCGCAGCTCATTCTCATCGGCGGCGGCGTGAGCGCCCAGCAGAAGCTGCTCATCGAGCCCATTGCCGCCAAAGTCAGGGCCTCCGTCATGCCCGCCTTTGCCGAGGGGCTGGAGATCCGCGCCGCCCAGCTGCACAATGATGCCGGTATGGTAGGCGCAGTCTATTACTTCCGCCAGCAGCACGGCGAAGCCTGATCATCTGAACGATCAAAGGAGTGTATTGAGATGAAAACACATATTCTCTGCCTGGGCGATTCCAACACCCACGGTTATTGTGCCGACCCCAAGGACAATGCCGACGGCGGCATCCGCTTCAACGAGGACGAGCGCTGGACCTGCCGCCTGCAGACTGCTCTGGGCGACAAGTATCTGGTAACCGAAGAGGGCCTTTCCGGCCGCACCACCGTTTTTGCAGATCCCATCCACGAGTCCATGGATGCTCTGAGCGTGGCCTATCCCCTGCTCAAAAGCCATGAAGTCATCGACCTGCTCATCATCATGCTGGGCACCAACGATGTGAAAGAACGCTTCAACGCAAACGCCGCCTGCATTGGTGCGGGCATGGAGCGCCTGATCCAGAAGTGCAAGACCGTGGACTGCTGGGGCGGCAAGGAACCCAACATTCTTGTAGTTGCTCCTCCGCGCATCAAGGAGGGCTTCCACGATGAGGTCATGGGCGATGGCTGTGTGGAGAAGTCCAAGGGCGTTGCCGGCTGGTACAAGATCATCACAGAGCGCAACAACGTCCATTTCCTGGATGCTGAAGGCTGCGAGTTCAACCAGATCGACTTCATGCACCTGACCCGTAAGGGCCATGCACAGCTGGCCGAAAAGCTGGCCGAGCTGGTGCCGACGCTGCTCTGAGTCAAAAAGAACAACCCTCTCCGTCATTGCCTCGCAATGCCGCCTCACCCTTTCGGGGGAAGCAGGCAAAGCAAAAGGCTTTGACGGAGAGGGTTGTTTTCTTTTGTCAGATGTAATCCGAAATATACGGAATCTTATGGAAGAGCACGTCATCCAGCCGTTCCACAGCCTCTTCCCTGCCCTCGATGCGCTCCAGCTCATACAGACGCTCTGCGGTCTTGTAGCCCAGCAGCAGGGTGGTAAAGGTGCCGATGCCCATTTTCAGGTGATACTCGGCAGGTTCACGGGTCATGGTGCAGTGCCCATCCGCAAAGCGAACGTTGAACGTCCGGTCGTTCCATGGCAGAAGCGAGTCCTCGATCTCCAGCTCGATGCACAGGGTGCCGCCGTCCGGGTCACAGGGGTAATCGGCGAGGAAATCCTCCACGTCGATGATGCGTCCCATGGCATAGGGGCGGATGCTCTCCTTGATGTCGCCATCGTCCATCTCAAAGGCGATGGGTTCGCTGAAATAGGTGCTGCCGTGCACCTCATCGATCATGGAATCATGGGCATGGATATACTCCCACAGGCCTTTCTGGGCCTCGCGGTTGAGGTAGACCATCTCCTTGATGTGCATGATGTCGTTTTTGATGAGGTAGACCATGTAGCCGCAGGGCTTATCCTTGACGTTGTAGTAGACCGCAACATTGGTATCGTCCTCGTCCCAGCGCCAGTATTCCTCCCAGGCCAGACTGTTGCGGAACAGACAGCCGTGGGTGATGGACGCAAAGTGGGAGTGCAGCTCATGGAACTCGGTGTTATCCCAGCTGACACGCCGGACATAGCCGGGGGCCTTGACCTTGGTGGGGATCTGCCGGTCCTTGATGCTGAACGAAATCTTGTTGGAAACGATCTCCCAGCCCAGATGATGGTACAGCGGAATGCTGTACGGGTAGAGCAGGGCGAAGGATTTGCCTTCCTCGTGCATCTGGGTCAGGCCCTTGATCATCAGGTGCTTCATAATGCCCTGCCCGGTGTATTCCGGATAGGTGCAGACACTGGTGACAAAGCCCACATGGTAGACCGTATCGTAGATGTTCATTTTCAGCGGATAGACGGCAAACTGGGACACCAGCGTGTCTCCATCAAAACAGCCCAGCACATCGGCACGTTCCAGCACCGGGAACTTGGACTGCTTGATTTCATCGTCCTTCCAGCCTGTGGCAGTCAGCTCTTCTTCCGTGACCTGAAAGGTGTAGCGGAGCAGTGCATTGTACTGATCCAGATCCTTCGCTTCCAGATAACGGGTCAGATAATGGTCTGCGGCGTTCATACGAACACCCCCGTCCTTACGGGGTCAGACGGTTGGGGCCGCGGAACAGGAACTCCGCGTCCTTGATGCTCTCGCCCACCAGCAGCATGGTCAGGCGGTCGATGCCCAGACCGAAGCCGCCGTGCGGGGGGCAGCCATACTGGAAGAACTCCAGATAGAACTTGACATCCTCAGCCAGACCCTTTTCCTCAGCCTGCTTCTTCAGCACCTCATAGCGGTGCTCGCGCTGGGCACCGGTGGTGATCTCCACACCGCGCCAGATCAGGTCGTAGCCCTGCGGCACGCCGTTCTCGTCGCGCATATGGTAGAAAGCGCGCTTCTCGGCAGAGTAATCGGTGATGAACAGGAACTCGTGGCCGTAGTGCTTCTTGACCCAGTCGTAGCTCAGGCGCTCGGCCTCGGTGGTCAGATCACCCTTCTCGCTCTCGTCCACGGTGTAGCCGAACTCTTCCTCCAGAGCCTTATACAGGTCTGCCAGCTTGACCACCGGGAACGGCGTGGTGGGCACGATGACTTCCAGTCCGAACAACTCCTTGATCTGGTCGCCGTAGCTGTCCTTAACGGCCTGCAGACCGGCGGTCAGCAGTTCCTCTTCCATCTTCATCACGTCTTTGAAGGAGGTGATGTAGCTGAACTCCAGATCGAAGCCGGAGAACTCAGTAGCGTGCTTGTTGGTGTAGCTCTTCTCAGCGCGGAACACGGGACCGGTCTCGAAGATACGCTCAAAGCCGGCAGCCATGGCCATCTGCTTATAGAACTGGGGGCTCTGTGCCAGATAAGCGTTGCGGTCGAAGTAGTCCACCTTGAACACCTCAGAGCCGCTCTCGCTGGCAGCAGCGATCAGCTTGGGGGTGTGGATCTCGATGAAGTTCTGGTTCAGCAGGAACTTGCGCATGGCGTTGACCATGCAGCTCTGGGCCTTGAACATCAGCTGGTTCTCGTCGGTGCGCAGATCGACCCAGCGGTAATCAATGCGCTGGTCGATGCTGGAACGCTCCACTGCCTTTTTCTTCTTGGTGGCGGCAATGGCCTTACGGGCAATGGGCAGTGCATCCGCAATGCTCTCCACCTCAATGGCCTCGGGGATCATCTCGATGCCGCCCATCTTGACGTAGTCGTTCTCGACCACCTTACCGGTGACAGTGATGACAGAATCAGGGGTCAGCTGATCGATGGTGCCCACCAGATCAGGATGATCCTCTTTTTCAACCGTGATCTGCAGCTTGCCGGTGATATCCTTCAGTACGATAAAGGCCATATACTTGCTGTTGCGCAGGTTTTCAATAAAGCCCTGTACATTGACCGTATTGCCAATTTCCTTTTGTACCTCGTTGATGTAGGTGCGATTCATGGAAATCCTCCTTTGATGTCTTATACCGTTTTATTATACGCTTTTCAGGGGATAAATCAAGTATTCTGCCCGGGCCAGTCTTACTTCTTGTGGTTTTCCTCTTCGTGCAATGTGCCGGTGCCGCCCTCGACCACACCGTCGTGGTCGAGCACCGCCCTGATGGTGCCAAAGAAGCACTTTACGTCCATGCCAAAGCTCAGGTGCTCCACATAGTAGCCGTCCAGCCGGGCCTTGTCCACGATCTCCAGCTCATCCCGCCCATGGATCTGGGCCCAGCCGGTCAGGCCGGGGCGGACATCGTTGGCACCGTACTTGTCCCGCTCGGCCAGCAGATCATACTGGTTCCACAGCGCCGGGCGCGGGCCGATGACTGCCATATCGCCCACAAAGATGTTCCAGAGCTGGGGCAGCTCGTCCAGACTGGTCTTGCGCAGGAAGTGCCCCACCCGGGTGATATACTGATCCGGGTCCTTGAGCATGTGGGTGGGCATATCGTGGGGGGTGTCGATGCGCATGGTGCGGAACTTGAGGATATTGAAATGCTGTTTGTGGATGCCCACCCGCTTCTGCCTGAAAAAGATCGGTCCCGGGGAATCGATCTTGATGGCAAGGCAAAGGATGAGCAGCAGCGGCGAGAGAACGATCATGCCGCAGAGGGACAGAATGACCGCCAGCAGCCGCTTGATGCCGTTTCGATACATGGAAGATCCTCCCTTTTCAGAGTACCTTTTATTATAGCAAGCCCTTCGACAGTTTGCAATCCATTCCGTGCAGTTTCACGCCCGAGGGGCTCCGGCAGGCGCAACAAAAGTATTGGCTGTTGCGCAGACCACAAAACGCCTGTTTTGTTGCATTTTTTATCCTGTTTTCTCTCTTGTTCCGGAACGATTTCTGCCGTATCATTACAGTAACAACTCTATCTGAAACAGGAGGACTTTTCTGTGATCCAGCGTTTTTCTTTCGGGCATCCCTTCCCCACCCAGAGCGTTGTACTGTCTCTTCCCGCGGAAAGCGGCCCCGTTCCCTTTCTGACTCCCGATGGCAGCGGCTGGCAACTCACCCTCAGTGAGCAGGCTGCGGTCTACGGTCTGGGCGAAATGCCCCGCGGCATCAACAAGCGTGGCTGGCACTACATCACCAACAACACCGACGAATCCCGCCACAGCGAGGACAAGCTTTCCTTCTATGGTGCGCACAATTTTCTACTGATGCGGGATGGCAGCACCTGCTTTGGCCTGTTCGTGGATTTCCCGGGCAAGGTGTATTACGACATCGGCTATACCCGCCACGATCTTTTCTCTTTCCACACCGAGACCCCCGACTATGATCTGTATCTCCTCTCCGGCGAGAACGAGAATGCGATCTGCAAGGAGTTCCGCACCCTCATCGGCCGCAGCTACATCCCGCCCCGGTGGGCATTCGGTTTGGCACAGAGCCGCTGGGGCTACAAGACCGAGGAGGACGTGCGGGAGGTTGCACGCCAGTACAAGGAGCACGACCTGCCGCTGGATATGATCTGCATGGACATCGACTACATGCAGGACTATGCCGATTTTACCGTAAACAGGGAACGGTTTCCTGACCTTGCAAAGCTCTCCGCCGACCTGAAAGCGCAGGGCATCCGTCTGGTGCCCATCATCGATGCCGGCGTACGCATCGACCCCAACGACCCCACCTGCACCGAAGGGCTGGAAAAAGGATACTTCTGCAAAAAGGCCGATGGAACCCCCTTTGTGGCGGCAGTCTGGCCCGGCAAGGCCTACTTTGCCGACTTCCTGCGCCCTGAAGTGCGGGAGTGGTTCGGCCACAAATACAAGGCCCTGACCGACTGCGGCATCGAGGGCTTCTGGAATGATATGAATGAGCCCTCCCTCTTCTACTCACCCGAGCGGCTGCGCGCTTTTCTGAACGACATGGCCGCCCTGCGGGAGAAGGACAACATTGAGCAGGAGGAGTTTTTCCCGCGCGTGGTGGGCGGTGCCATGGGACTGATGAACAGCCCGGCAGACTACGCCAGCTTCTACCACGAGGTGGACGGCCAGAAGGTGCGCCACGATCAGGTCCACAACCTCTACGGCGGCAGCATGACCCGCGCCGCTGGCGAAGCCTTTGCCGACCTGCGCCCGGGCCAGCGCACCCTGCTTTACAGCCGCTCCAGCTTCATTGGCAGCCACCGCTACGGCGGCATCTGGCTGGGCGACAACAATTCCAGCTGGGCCCAGCTGCTGGCCAACATCCAGATGATGCCTAGTGTCCAGATGTGCGGTTTCCTGTACAGCGGTGCCGACCTCTGCGGCTTCTCCTCCGATACCACGCCGGATCTTGCCCTGCGCTGGCTTGAGTTCGGTCTGCTCACCCCGCTGATGCGCAACCACTCCGCAGTTGGCACCCGGATGCAGGAATACTACCGCTTCCCCGAGGTGCTGCCCGCTGTGCGCAATATGATCCGTCTGCGCTACGCCCTGCTGCCCTACCTGTACAGCGAATTTATGAAAGCCGCGCTGGAAAACACCAGCTACTTCCGGCCGTTGGCCTTCGACTACCCGGATGACCCCGATGCCCGGGAGGTGGAAGATCAGCTTCTGCTGGGCGAGGGCCTGATGGCCGCTCCCGTCTATGTCCAGAATGCCCACGGGCGGCATGTCTACCTGCCCGAATCCATGAAGCTCCTGCGCCTGCGGGCTGTGGACGACTACGATGAAGAGATCCTGCCCGCCGGACACCACTATATCCGCTGTGCGCTGGACGAAGTGCTGTTGTTCCTCCGTCCGGGTCACATCGTTCCCGTGGCACAGCCCGCCAACAACACCTCTGAGCTGGATGATGCCAGCCTGACCCTGTGGAGCTTCCTGCCCGACGGCGAATCTGCTGAGTACCGGATGTACCGGGATGACGGCGTGACAACAGAATATGAGAAGAAAGAGCACTGGAAAACGCTGCAGATCCATCATTCCTGATCGAAGTGCCCCGAAAAGGCAGGATCTCCCCTGCGCAGCATCTTGTATTTTACAGAAAACTGTATTATAATATAGATGTTTTTTACAAATTGCGTTGTGCCGCAAAACGGCACGGCGCATTTTTTACGCTTCAATTTTGGTGCAAGAGTATGAGAGAAGTTTCAAAGGAGGCGGAGCTTTCATGGCACAAATGTCCCAGGCCGGTGATCTGACCAGAGGCCCGATGCTGAAAAAGATCATCCTGTTTTCCCTGCCGCTGGCGGCATCCAGCTTTTTGCAGCTGCTGTTCAATGCTGCCGATGTGGTCGTGGTGGGCCGGTTCGTCGGCAGCGCCGCGCTGGCAGCAGTTGGTTCCAACGGTGCGCTCATCAACCTGCTGGTCAACCTGTTTGTCGGCCTTGCGCTGGGTGCAAACGTTGTGGCTGCCCGCTGCTATGGCGCAAAGGATGACCAGGGCGTGCACGAAGCGGTGCAGACCGCTGTTACCCTGAGCCTTGTGGGCGGCGTACTGATGGCTTTTGTGGGCTTTTTTGCAGCCCACGGCCTGCTGGAACTGATGTCCAGCCCCGAGGATGTCATTGACCTTGCCACCCTTTACCTGAAGATCTACTTCATCGGAATGCCGATGACCATGCTGTACAACTTCAACGCCTCCCTGCTGCGTGCCGTGGGCGACACCCGCCGCCCGCTGGTCTGTCTGGCGGTGGCAGGTGTCATCAATGTGGTGCTGAACCTGCTGTTCGTCATCGTGTTCCAGATGAGCGTGGCGGGTGTTGCGCTGGCCACCATCCTCAGCCAGACGGTATCCGCCATTATGGTCACGGTGCTGCTGGTCAAGGAAGAGGGTGCCATGCACCTTGACCTGCGGCATCTGGGCTTCCACAAGAAAGCCCTGCTGCAGATCATCCAGATCGGCCTGCCCGCCGGTCTGCAGAGCACCGTGTTCAGCCTGTCCAACGTGGTGATCCAGTCGGCTATCAATTCCTTTGGCTCCACGGTCGTGGCCGGAAACTCTGCCGCATCCAACCTCGAGGGCTTCATCTACACCGGCATGAATGCCTTTGCGCAGGCGGCCGTGACCTTTACCAGCCAGAACGTGGGTGCCCGCCGGTACGATAACCTCGACCGCGTCATGCGCAACTGTCTGCTCTGCGTCACTGTGGCGGGCCTGTTCCTGGGCTGCGGCGCTTACTTTGGCGGCGAGGTCCTGCTGCACTTCTACTCCACGGATGAAGCCGTGGTGGCCGCCGGCCTGTCCCGGATGCAGATCATCTGCACTGCCTACTTCCTGTGCGGCATAATGGACACTCTGGCCAGCTGCCTGCGCGGCCGCGGCTACTCGGTGATCCCCATGATCGTCAGTCTGGTGGGCAGCTGCCTGCTCCGTCTGGTCTGGATCGCAACTATCTTCCGGATGTTCCGCTCCACCGGCACGCTGTACATCAGCTATCCCATCAGCTGGGCCCTGACCGCAGGGGTGCATCTCATCTGCCTGCTGGTCGTGCGCAAAAAGATGAACGATCAGCTGAAGGAAGAGAGCCGCCTGGTCGCATAACAAAAAACGCTCTCCTGTGCTCAGCAGGAGAGCGTTTTTGTTTACAGCATCTTCTTTAACAGATATCGGTCATACCCGCCGTACATCTCACGGCGGTCGGCAATGACAAAACCGCAGGCAAGGGCATTGTTCAGGCTGTATTGATTCTCCGGGCTGACGGTGGCCCCGATGCCCACGATGCCGGGCCGGACAAGGGGCAGCGCAGCTTCCAGCAGCTTCCGCTGCAGGCCGTTGCCCCGCCAGTCCGGGTGGACCACCGCGCTGTCCGCATTGGCCCAGTGCTCCCACTCCTCCCGGGGCACCCCCAGAAAGGCCGCATAGTTGTGTGCGCTCCGGCCGCAGTAGCGCAGGATAAAGTACGCCCCCAGCCGTTCGCCGTCGTATGCCCCGATGCACAGGTCCTCCCTCAGGTAGGCCGTGATGTTTTCCAGCGTGTCAGGCACAAACTGCTCCGGGTGAGGCATGGCGGCCCGCACTTCGTTCTGCAAAGTAAAGAATGCGGCGGCATCCGCAGGGCCGCACCGGCGCAGGCGAATGGGAAGCTGTGCAGACCGGCCACACACTTTTTGCAGTATCAGTTCCATTTTGTGAACCCTCCAAAAATAAAATCATACTTTCTGCTGGATTCCAGTATAATTACCATTCAAAATAAAGTCAAATCATGCTATAATGAAAGTAAGAAAATCTGTCCGGCGCAGCTTTTGGGATGCAGGGCAGGTTTTCCCAAGTCCAGGCGGGCACTGCCCCGCCCGCGAACCGGAGGAACAGCCCATGAAAGAATCCAGCTCTTCGTCATCCATCCGCCTTGGCGGTGCGGTCATCAGTGACCGTGTCGTCGCGGCGCTCCTGGAAGAACTGCGCACCGGCCGCTACGCCGATGCCGACCGCCTGCCCGCCGAGGTCGATCTGGCTGCGGAACTCGGTGTCAGCCGTACCGTGATCCGGGACGCGCTGAGCGAGATGGAGCGCGCCGGTTACATCGAGCGCGTGCGCGGCATTGGCACAGTGGTCAACCGCACCGTGCTCGGCCTGCGCAGCCGCCTTGACCAGAAGCTGGAATATTACCCGCTGATCCGCAGCTTTGGCAGCTACCCCCACGCCGATGGCATCCAGATCTATCCCATCCGCGCCGGGGCCGAACTTGCCCGGGATCTTGCCATTGCACCGGGGGATGAGGTCATCTGCATCAAAAAACGCATCCTGGCCGACACCACCCCGGTCATCTACTCCATCGATTATCTGCCCCGCGCCCTCTTTGGCAGCCGGGACTACACCCGCATCGACCTGAGCGGCGGCGTGTTCGATATCTTGGAGCAGGAATGCAACCAGCAGATCTCCTCGAATGTGGCCCACCTCAAGGCCAGCTGCGGCGACGAGGCCATCCGGGCTGCCATGCGTCTTGCCCCCGGCGAGGCCATGCTGCTGCTGGATGAGATCTGCTTCAACCGTCTGTGCCACCCGGTCATGCGCTCACTGAGTTATTACACGAATTTCTTCGATTTTTCCATTCTACGAAAATTACTTTGACGGAGGTAAAATTCATGCGCCATCTCATCGATCCCTTGGATTTCAGCCAGGAGGAGATCACCTCTCTGCTGGATCTGGCCGACCGCATCCGCTCCGATCCTGCCGCTTACCAGGACGTTGCGGCCCACAAAAAGCTTGCCACCTTGTTCTATGAGCCGTCTACCCGCACCCGCCTTTCCTTTGAGGCGGCCATGCTGAACCTGGGCGGCCATGTGCTGGGCTTCCCGAGCGAGAGCGTCTGCAGCGCTTCCAAGGGAGAAAGCGTTGCAGATACCATCCGTGTGGTCTCCTGCTATGCCGATATCGTGGCAATGCGCCATCCCAAAGAGGGTGCGCCGTTCCGCGCTTCCCGCTACTCCCGCATCCCGGTCATCAATGCCGGTGACGGCGGCCACCAGCACCCCACCCAGACCATGACCGATCTGATGACCATCCGCACCCGGATGGGTCGGCTGGATAATCTGACCATCGGCCTGTGCGGCGATCTGAAGTTCGGCCGCACCGTCCATTCTCTCATCAAGACCATGGCACGCTGCAAAAACATCCGCTTTGTGCTCATCAGCCCCGAGGAGCTGCGGGTGCCCGACTACATCATCAAGGACGTGCTGGAGGCCAACGGCATCGAGTACCGTGAGACCAGGAGCCTGGAGGAATCCATGCCTGAGCTGGATATCCTGTACATGACCCGTGTGCAGAAGGAGCGTTTCTTCAACGAGGAGGATTACATCCGCCTGAAGAACAGCTACATCCTGACCAGCGAAAAGATGGCCCTTGCCAAGCCTGAAATGGCAGTGCTGCATCCCCTGCCCCGCGTGAACGAGATCGCACTGGATGTGGACAACGACCCCCGTGCTGCCTACTTTGAGCAGGTGCAGAACGGCGTATACATCCGCATGGCACTGATCATGACGCTGCTGGGTCTTGCCGACCCCAAGGCACCGAAGGAGGGCAACTGATATGCTGAATATTGACGAGATCCAGAACGGCATTGTGATCGACCACATCAAGGCAGGCACCGCTGTGGGCCTGATGGAGCTGCTGGGCATCACCGGCAACAAAACTGCCAACGTGGCACTGATCCAGAATGCGCGCTCTCACAAGGCCGACTGCGGCCGCAAGGACATCATCAAGGTAGAGGGCGATGCCTCCTGGCTGAACCTGGATGTGCTGGCCTACCTTGACCCTGACATCAGCGTGACCGTGATCGAAAACGGCAAGGCTGTGCGCAAGGAAAAGCCGAAGCCCCCCAAGCGTCTGGTGAACATTGTGCGGTGCCGCAATCCCCGCTGCATCTCCTCCATTGAAGAGGAATGCGACCAGATCTTTGAGATGAGCTCCAACGGCAAATACCGCTGCATCTACTGTGAGCAGGAGCTGCAGGTGAAGCCGGAATAATCGGTACAAAAGCAAAAGGCAGTGCGTCCCACGCGGCGCACTGCCTTTTTTTGTTTGTTACACGAAATCCTCCCGCATCGGGGTGAAGATATCCAGCAGGATGCCCGCTTCCGTGCAGGTGCAGCCATGCTCCACACCGTCCTCCTTCCGGCCCGATCTCAAACAAAAAAGCCCGACAAAGCTCCCTCCGGCAGCACCGCCCGGCATCCCATTCCCACATACGATACCGTGCAGATGCAGTGCATTCAGAAGGTCTCTATCTGCAGCAATCCCCCAAGATCGCCATTCAGAGCTTCGTCAGACTTTTTATTCGTAAAGACGTTCCGGCCCACGCACACACGCCTGCGTTCCCGGATATTCCTTCCTCTGTCGGCCGCAAACCATACAGTGGGGAGGCGCTCCTGCCTTTAACTTGATTTCATTGTAGCAGATTCCGATGAAACTTTCACCCCAAATGTCATATTCTGCAGGGTTTCATGTCATAACTTGCGGAGCGGGATGGTGCAGGTAAAGCGGAACCAGCACCCCCGGCAGCTGATGGTATATTCGCCGCCGTATTTTTTCAGCACATCCTGCACGTTCCACAGCCCGAAGCCGTGGCCCGCCCCTTTCTGAGAGATGCGGGGCAGCTGACCGTCCGCGAGATTCAGGTCCTTTTTCACCCGGTTGCGGACAGAGAGCACCACCTCGTCCTCGCTCTTCCTCATCCGCACATAGACCTCCGGCGGATCAGCCTGCGCGGCGGCCTCAATGGCATTGTTGAGCAGATTGGAGAGCACGATCACAAGATCCGTCTGGCCCATGGGCATATCCCGCAGATCAGGCAGATCAAAATAGACCATGACTCCTTTTCGGCTGGCTTCCTCGTACTTTTTGCTGAGCAGGGCATCCAATAAAGGGTTGTGGGTGTTCATAATGGTGGTATTCGCCGCAATGGTCTTTGTGAGCGTGGAAAGGTAGGCCTTTGCGCCCTCGTAATCGCCCTGCTGAAGCAGCAGAGCCAGTGCATCGGTGTGGTTGGTGAACTCACATGGGTCAGCCGCCGCTGAGTCTTGTAGGATTCCAGAAGAGCTTCTGCGCTCTTCTTCTGGCGCACAGCCTCCACCATCAGTGTCTGCTGCAGCAGCATCTGGTCGTTGACCATCTGCACGATCCCCAGATGGATCAGCACTGCTATGGTCAGACCAAAGGTCAACATCATGTTCATCATGCTGGGCACTTCACTGCCGCCGGATACCATCAGCACGATGTTCAGCACCACAACGATGCCAGGAAAGAAGGACATGACCAACATCTGCAGCGGGGTCAACGCCTGCTCCCGCCGCCAGCGCCGGATAATGTAGGCTGCAAGCAGGCCAGCCCCCACAACAGCAGCTACCAGCAGGAACAGACAGCTGCGGTAGCGCCAGACCTCCCGGACGGGAATGTGCTTACACCAGGCAAAGGTGTAGCTGACTGTATTTTCCGTCAGCAGGCACATAATGCCGTTGACAAGGCAGGCCGAGAGCTTCTGGTTCCAGCTTCCGCCGAAAAAGAGCACCGTGACCAACAGGTAGATGACGTTCAATATCACAGATCCGATATTGAAAAAACCAATGTCATGCCGGATCGAAGCCGCCAGAAATACTGCTGCCAGCAGGGCTGCCCACAGGCAGGGGAAGCGGAATCTCCTGCCGCGGCCCAGAAATGCATGGTCCACCATGATAAAGGCCGCCCACTGGCCAATGCAGACCAGATGCCCCATCAGAAGCCAGAGCATTTCCTTAGTCATCCCCAAACTGCCCCTTCCATTCCAGATAGGTGCTGCGGATCTCAGCATAGCCGTTCCGGCTCACGCCCAGCTTGACCCCATTGCGCAGGGTGACCATATAGCTGCTGATCTGCCGGATGTACTTCATATTGACCACCGCGCTCCGCCCCACCCGCAGAAAGCCGTTCTCAAACAGGGCCTGCGGCAGCTCGTTCAGCTTGCCATAGTAGGAGCACAGGGGCTGATGAGCCACATCTCCGTAAACGTTGATCTTGCGCAGGTCGCTTTCGAGGTAGTAGATGCTGTCGTAGGGCAGCTCAGTCTCGGTGCGGTTCTGCCGGATGGTCAAGGTCTTGGGAGCCCGGTGATCCTGCTCGTGCAGAATGGCATCCAGACAGCGGGGCAGCTGGCAGTCCAGGTCGCGCTTGAGGATATAGCGGAACGCATTCACGGTGTAGCCCTCCGGGGCAAATTCCAGATAGGCCGACACATACACCAGGCAGATCTCCGGGCTGCACTGGCGCAGCTGCTTTCCCAGTGAGATGCCGTTCATGGTGTCCAGATCCACATCCAGCAGCGCCACCTGATACAGATCAAGATCCCGCCGGGCCAGTGTCTCTTCCCCGCTGTGGCAGACGGTGCATTCCACCTGCAGACCCCGCAGCGCAAAGAAATCCCGGACGAGCGTCTCCACGCGGGCAGCAAATACCGCATCATCATCACAGATCAAAATGTGCATTGTGTCCTCCAACAAAACACCCTCTCCGTCAGTGCTTCGCACTGCCACCTCTCTCAGAGGGCGAGGCAATTGCTGCTCTGACTTCAGGCTGTGCAAGTTGCTTCCCCATCAGATGCGTTGGCTCCCCCCTTGGGGAGCTGGCGAGCGACTGCAAGACTGAGCGGGTTTATTCCCTTATGCAAAGAACTTGTCGTAGATGCCAAAGGCGAAGATAAACAGCACGATCACGGGCAGACCGTAGGTCAGATAACCACGCATCCAATCGTGGATCTTCAGCCCCTTGCCGGTGTTGACTTCCTTCTTATAGTTGTCCCAGCCCCAGCCATAGCGGGAAACGCAGAACAGCAGGTAGACCAGGCTGCCCAGCGGCAGGAACAGGTTACTGACAAGGAAATCCTCGAAGTCCAGCACTGCACCGCCAAACACGGCAAAGCCATCCCAGGCCCAGAGGTTATACCCCAGCACGCAGGGCATGGACAGCATGATGATGAGGAACAGGTTGACCAGACTGGACTTTTTACGGGTGCAGCCGGTCAGCTCCATGCCGCAGCAGATGATGTTTTCAAACACCGCCAGCACGGTGGACAGGGCCGCAAATGCCATGAACAGGAAGAACAGGCTGCCCCACAACCTGCCCAGCGCCATGTTAGCAAAAATATTGGGCAGGGTGATGAAGATCAGGCTGGGGCCTGCGGTCTGATCCACGCCAAAGGTAAAGCAGGCCGGGAAGATGATGAGACCGGCCGTGATGGCCACAAAGGTATCCAGCACCACCACACGGACGCTCTCGCCCAGCAGGGAGTGCTCCTTGCCGATGTAGCTGCCAAAAATAGACATAGCACCGATGCCCAGGCTCAGGGTGAAAAAGGCCTGATTCATCGCACCCACCAGGGTGTTGACGATGCCAACCTCCTTCATACGGCCAAAGTCAGGCACCAGGAAGAAAGAAAGACCCTCCTTTGCGCCATCCATGAAAAGGCTGTTCACGGCCAGAATGACCATGATGAGGAGCAGGGCAATCATCATACCCTTGGTCACACGCTCTAGACCATTCTGCAGGCCCTTGGCGCAGACCAGAATGCTCAGAACGACCACGAACACCATCCAGAAGGTCATAATGCCGGGGCTTGCCAGCATCTCGGTGAACTTGCCCGCCACCTCGTCTGCGTTCAAGCCGGAGAGCTTTCCGGCGGCAGTCATATAGAAATAGTGCAGCATCCAGCCTGCAACGGTGGTGTAGAACATCATCAGCAGGTAACAGCCGATCAGCGTAAAATAACCGTGGATATGCCACTTCTGGCCCGGCTTTTCCAGCACCTGATAGGCGCGCACCGGGCTTTTGCGGCTGGCACGGCCCACAGCAAATTCCATGGTCATAATGGGCAGACCCAGAATGACCAGGAACAGCAGGTAAAACAGTACAAAGGCTCCTCCGCCGCCCTGACCTGCCATATAAGGAAATTTCCACACGTTGCCAATGCCGATGGCACAGCCTGCCGACAGCAGGATGAAGCCCAGCCGCGATTTCAGCGTTTCACGTTCCATAATAAATTTGTCCCCTCCAATAATTTCAGCCGCCCGCCTTCTGCACGAAAAACAGGCGAAATCAGTTTATTATATCACAAATTGGAAGAGAATGGAGTGCTTTTTCGTATTTTCCCTTGCAAATTTCTTTCATCTTATATAAAATAGACAAGATGAAATGTGTACAACACGGAAAGGAACAACCGGATGGTCTCAGACGAAACAGCCTACCGGAAGTATCTGGCCGGAGACGAAGCTGCCGCTCAGCTGTTGGTGGAGCGGTATGGCGACGCGCTGACCCTTTACATCAACGGCGTGCTGGGCGATATCCACGAGGCAGAGGATCTGATGATCGAAGCCTTTGCCCATATTTTTGCAAGAGAGCGGCCCATTCAGGATGGCTGCTTCAAGGCTTACCTCTATAAAACCGGGCGCAATCTCGCATTGCGCTGCAAGACCCGGCGGCGGTTTTTTCTGCCGCTGGAGGAACTGCCTTTTGAACTGCCGGACGAGGCACTGGCCGAAACCGGGCTGTTCCAGAACGAACAGCACCAGCAGCTGTACGCCGCACTGGGCAAGCTCAAAAAGGAATACCGAGAGACACTTTTTCTGGTCTATTTTGAAGAACTGAGCTACCGGCAGGCCGCACAGGTGCTGGGACGCACCGAACAGCAGGTAACGAACCTTGTGTACCGGGGCAAGCAGCAGCTGAAACAACTTTTGGAACAGGAGGGATATCAGTATGAAAACTGATGCCGAACGGATGGCGCTGATCCGCCAGCGCACGGCCCAGCTGCAGCGTCAGGCGCGCGCACGGCAGATGCTGCTGATCGATGCAGGCTGTATGGCGGCCTGTCTGGCGCTGGTGGTCTGCCTGGGCCTTGCCATGCCCGGCTGGGCAGGCACATCGGTCGCGCTGCATGTTTCCCCCACCGGCACCGCCGGGATGCTGAGTGAGCGCGGAGCCGACGGTTATATCCTGGTGGGCGTACTCTCGTTCCTGCTGGGCTCCTGCGTGACCATCCTACTCTACCGCCTGCGCCGCAGCAGTGAAAAGAAGCACATGAGGGACGACGATGAGCTTTGAGATCATTGACAACACCTTTCAGGTGATCGTGCTGGCTGCGATGGCGCTCCTCGCCTTTCTCCTCGCCTTCCGGCGCAGCAGCCGCTCCTGCCTGATCCTGGCGTTCGGCTACGCCAGTTTTATGATGGGTACTTTGTACTACCTGCTCCATCTGATCATTCTGGGCCATGGGCCGCAGGTGTTTTATGTGGCCGAATGCTCCTGGATGGCCTCGTATTTCTTTTTTCTCTCGCTGGGGATCCTCTACTGGGAGGGCCTGCGCCCACCGTTCTCCCCTTTTGCGCTGGCGGCCGGGGTGGTCATTGCCGGAGTTGTCATGCGGGTGCAGGTGTTTGGCCCTTCGCCGCTGATGTCCGGCGCGCTGGCGCTCACCTTTGGCGCGCTGGCCTATCTCTGTTTTTCGGCCCTGCAAAAGGAAAAACGGCTCCGGCCTTATGAGATCGCACTTTTGTTTGAAATGTCCTTGCAGATCCTTCTGTTCGTTGCCTCCGAGTTCATCCGTGATTACACCCGGTTCAACCTTTACTATGCTGTGGACATCCTGTTGACCCTCACGCTGGTCAGCTTCCTGCCCCATATCCTGCGGGAGGAGCCCCATGACCTACATTGAAAACATCTTTTTGTGCCTGGCGCTTCCCATGCTGCTCTCCCTGCTGTTCATATCGGGCAGCCCCCGGCGCTTTACCCTGTTCGTGGTGCTGGGCATGGCCACCTGCCTGCTTTCGGCTTATGTCAGCAGCTTTTTCATGGGGCGGCACCAGTGCAGTGCCGTGACCACCGCCATTGAGATCGCGCCTGTCTGCGAGGAGATCCTGAAGCTGCTGCCTCTGCTGCTTTACTTTTTGATCTTTGAGCCGGATTCCCACAAGCTGACTCCTGCGGCCATTGGCATTGCAGTGGGCTTTGCTACCTTTGAAAACGTCTGCTACCTGACCGAAAACGGTGCAGGAAGTTTTGTTTTCCTGCTCATCCGCGGCATGTCCGCCGGGGCCCTGCATCTGGTCTGCGGCATCCTGACCGGTCTGGCACTGGCCTATGTGTTCCGCCGTCCGTGGCTCACCTGCACCGGCACGGTGGGGATTCTGGGGGTCTGCATGGTGCTGCACGGCATCTACAATCTGCTGATCACCGCCGACGGCTTCTGGCAGATGGTCGGGTACTTCTTTCCCTCTGCCATCATCGTCACCCTGTTTGCGGCAAGGCTGCTCCACAGGGGCAGGCACACTGTTTTTCGCTG
>ERZ1673742.1711-NODE-1711-length-18942-cov-7.720813_pt1 | contig 18942 bp, 15 predicted proteins | sample MGYA00580208_ERZ1673742 | MGnify/ENA primary metagenome ERZ1673742 (study PRJEB41218, sample SAMN15661774) | gut metagenome | host: Homo sapiens | place: Canada: London | collected 2015-08-20/2019-03-30 | study: EMG produced TPA metagenomics assembly of...
CCGTATACAGCTGCGGAACCGGCGTCCTTGCGGCACATGGATGGTCCCGCTTAATGCTGCTCGGTTCCCCGCCTGACATGGTTCGCAGGTACCCATTGCGCAAGACCGATTCCGCAGCTGTATGCGGAGGAGTTGTTGAACAAATGGTATTCTACTATATTTCAGAAAAAATATCAACAGAAAAATGAAAAAGGGGCTTCACAAATTCAAAAAAGTGTGTTATGATAATCCGCGCTGGGAGACCAGCATTGCTATTTGGGCCTGTAGCTCAGTTGGGAGAGCGTACGGTTCGCATCCGTAAGGTCGTGGGTTCGAATCCCTTCAGGTCCACCAAAAAAGAAGAGACAACCGTTGGTTGTCTCTTCTTTTTTGGTTTCGCCGCCGCAGGCGGCTCAACCCAAGGGTAATTCAAATGCTCGGGCGAAGTGAATTCGCCCTCCGCCAAGATTTTGCGGCGCAAAATGCTTGCACGGCGCAAAAGCGCCGGTTTCTCTATCCGTGGGACATTTCACAGCGCCGCCCCCTGCCCTCACATGAAGTTTGCGAACACCGACGCGCCAGCGACCGTAAGAAGTCCCGCCACAACGATCGACAGGCCGCTCATTGCGCCCTCGACCTCGCCAAGCTCGATGGCTTTGGCCGTACCCAGCGCGTGCGCGGCCGAGCCGATGCCGACGCCCTTCGCAATGGGGTCGGTGATATGAAAGAGCCTGCATACCGCCACGGCGGTCACATTGCCGAAAATGCCCGTGATGATGATCATGGCAACCGTCAAGGTCACATAGCCGCCGAGCTCTTCCGAAACGCCCATGCCGATGGCCGTGGTGATGGACTTGGGGAGCAGCGTCACATATTCCTCGTGCGAAAGGTGAAAGAGTCTGCTCATCACAAGCACGCTGCACAGCGTGGTGACAACACCCGCAAAAATACCGGCAAAGATGGCCTTGTAGTTCTGCCGGAGGAGGGCGAGCTTTTCATAGAGCGGCACGGCAAGGCAGACGGTCGCGGGCGTCAAAAGATAGCTGAGGTACTTTGCGCCCTCGTAATATACGTCATAGTCGATGCGTGCGGTCACAAGCAGCGCGATGGTCGCGGCGACGGAGATAAGAAGCGGGTTGCAGAGCGCAAGCCTGCACTTTTTTTGCAGCAGCACGCCGAGGCCGTAGGAAACAAGGCTCACCGAAACGCCGAAAAAGACGGACTGTTCGAAAAATGTCATTTCCTGCCCTCCCCTTTTTCGTTTCTTTTCAGCACGCCCTGCGTCACAAGGCCGGACACTGCCATCACGGCAACCGTCGTCACCACGGCGATGACGAGATAGGCAAGGAGATTCTCTTTGATGACGCTCCACGAGGCCATCAGCCCCACGGCGGCGGGAATGAACATCAGGGGCATGATCTCGATGAGAAAGCAGGCCGTGTCGCGCACGGCGTCAAGCTTGATGATCCCCGTCAGCAGGCAGACAAGCATCAGCACAAGGCCGTAAATGCTCGCCGGCACAGGCAGCGGCAGAAGATAATTGAGCAGCTCTCCTGCAAAGGAAACCAGCAGGATCATGGCAAATTGTTTGACGTATTTCATCGTATTTCCCTTCTTTGCATGATACCGTCTCATTGTACGGCGGCAAAAAAGGGCTGTCAATCGACAAGGAGGCGGAATCCTCCGCCTTGCCGCCGCTTTTTTCGTTGCAGGGTGTATAACATCTGAACGACAGGGTTGCAGATCCTGCCCCGCTCCCTGCTGCATGCCAGAAAAAAACACGGAGGGGCGGGAAATATCCCGCCCCTCCGCCTGCTGCGGTCCGGGACGATGCAAAATCACGAAAACCCTTTATTTTTCCGATACCAGTGCCCCATGCACTCCGTGACAAGCTTTCTTGCAGCAAAGAGTGCAGAAAGGCCGGGATCCAGATTGGGTGCCACTTCAACAATATCCACGCCCACCACGGGAAGACGGGCAAAGAGATAGGCAAGCATATTGAGCAGTTCCCGCGGATCAAGGCCGCCAAACTGCGGCGTTCCCGTGCCGGCCGCGTAGCCGGGGTCAAGGCAGTCAATGTCGATCGTGATGTAAACATTGCGTCGGGCGCTCATCTTCTCCACGATTTTCTTCGCGCTTTCTTCCCAGCCGAGCGCGCGCACCTGCTTGGCAGAGAGCACATTCACACGGTTGCTGCGGTAGAAGTCCACTTCATCCGTTTCGATCGAGCGAATACCGGCAAAATACAGCGAATCCACACTCGCAACGTGCTCCAGCTCGAGCGCCCTGCGCTCCGTGGAGCCATGAGAGAGCTTGTTGCCGTCCTGGTCGTCGCACAGGTCAAAGTGCGCGTCAAAGTGGATGATGCCAAGATCCTCGCCCAGTCCCGCGTTCACGCCGCGGTGAACGGGGATGGTCGTGGAATGGTCGCCGCCGATCATGATGAAGAATTTTTTCTTCTCCACACACTCTTTTGCGATCTCTTCCGCGCAGCGGAAGAACGCATCATGATCGCTACAATCTACATCGCCAAGATCCAGCACTTTCAGATCGCCGAAATATTCAAAATCCTCGGTCGTGGGAGAGATGGTAAACGTAATGTTGCGCAGGGCATTGGGCGCGAAGCGTGCCCCCGCGCGGAACTGCGCCGCCCCGTCATAAGGAATGCCGAAAAGGACAACATCCGCATCCTCTATCGCAAGACCCGGCTTGTTGAGTCCTGCCCAGATCTCCGTGCTGCGGATCAGTTCCCCGGTTGGCCGGTTTTCCGGTTCATGCATTGCAGTCACGCTCCTTTCTGATACAGCGCGCGGAGCAATTACGCGAGCGGCGTGTTTTCAAAGAGAATGTCGAGCAGCTTGTCGCCGTGCGGGACATCAGGGCCGTTCATGCCGTTCTCCTCCGTGTAGTTCAGGCCGCGCTTCGTATCAACACGGCTGTCGTACAGGATGAACGGAACCGGAGAACCCTCGTGGTCCTTCGTGCGGACAAACGTTCTGTGGTCGCTGAGAATGATGAGGCGATAGTCCATCTTTGCATCGTCCATCTTCCCCAACAGCGGCGTGATGAGGCGGCTGTCGAGCCACTCGATGGCCTGGATCTTGTTTTTCAGATCGCCGGCGTGAGAGCATTCGTCCGGTGCTTCCAGATGCACGAGCACAAAGTCGTGAGAATTGATCATCTCCCAGGCAGCCTCGGTCTTCCCCTCAATGTTGGTGTCGATCTCGCCGTTGGCGCCTTCAACGTTGACCATTTCAAGGCCGCACATTGCACCAAGGCCCTTGACCACAGGCACAGCCGCAACGACCGCGCCGGTCTTTCCGTAGCGCTCCTCAATGCTCGGCAGCTGTGCCGCCGTACCCTCGGCCCAGATCCAGATGCCGTTGGCAGGGAGCTTACCCTCTTTTCTGCGGCGCTCGTTGACGGGCGCATGCTCAAGCGCTTTGTTGGCAAGGCGCGTCAGCGTGATATACGGCTCGGCCTTCACATCGTCGCCGCGGGGGAACACCTGCGCGCAAGGCCCCTGCGTACCCTCCCAGTTGGGCTCGAAGTACAGGCCCTTGAAATCGCCGTGGTGCTGGATAAGGATCTGGCGGAACGTCGGCGTTTCGCGGATCTCCATATCGTACTTTTTGAGGGCGGCAGCAAAGTCGGGATCTGCCTTGAGCGCGTGCACAACCTCGAACGCATCCTCGCCTTCAATGGAGCCGGCGTTGAAGGAGACAAAGCTCTTCTCGTCCACAGGGCCGTCGCCGTCTTCCATCGCCAGCAGGTTGCAGCGGAAGACCGCATCGGTGGGCTCGACCTCAAAACCGAGGGCGGCAGCCTCCATGGGTCCGCGGCCGTGGAAATACTTGTTCGGGTCGCAGCCAAGGATCGACAGGTGCGCGATATCGCTGCCGACGGAGAAGCCCGGCGGGCAGTTCTGCGCGTGGCCGACGATGCCCTGCTGCGCCAGACGGTTGATGGTGGGAATGTTGGCAACCTCCAGCGGAGATTTGCCGCCAAGCTGAGGCATGCGTTCGTCGGCCATGCCGTCGCCGACAATGATCATATACTTCATTGTGTGGTTCGGAATTCCTGTTTGCAGGAAAATTCCATCCTCCCTTTCCTATGAATTTGTGTTGTGAAGCGTGTATGAGGATGTCTTTGACAGAACAGGGGAGTCGAAGAACCGACTCCCCGATCCTGTTTTGATATTTTTGATACGATCGTGCGGGATTTGCTGTTTACTCAGCCTGCGCTGCGGCAGCCTGCTCAGCCTTTTCCGCTTCCATCGCAGCGAGCTGACGCTTGGTCGGGCCCTTCTGGAAATTGAAGCCGGTGAACGCGCAGATCAGCGCGAAGATCCAGACCATCCAGCTGAAGAAGGAATACTTGAGGAAGGTGAGCGTGCTGTCTTGGAACAGGACTGCCATGTACAGAATACCGGAGGACGTCCACGGGAAGAAGCCGGAGCAGCCCGTGCCGAAGTGCTCGAGCGTGGCGGACAGGTTCACGCGGTTGACGCCCATCTCGTCATACTTCTCCTTGAACATCGAGCCGCTGAGCAGCAGCGCAACGGTGGAACTGCCGCCGACCATGATGAGGATGACGGTCATGATGCCCGTGGTGAGGATCAGAGAACCGGTGTCCTTGATGAACTTGCCGGCGGTATCGAGCAGCGCGCGCAGCACACCGATCAGCTCGGCAATACCGGCAAAGTAGAAGCAGAAGATCGTGGCGACAAACGTCTTGTTCATATCGGAAATGCCGCCGCGTTCAAGGAGTGTCAGCGTAGAGGCACTCAAGCTGTCTGCCGCAACTTCAGGGTGAACTGCAAGGCAGTAGCTGGACTTAAAGCCGCCGTACAGGGCGTTGATGCCGTCGGGGATCGAGAAGCCCTGAACCACCACGCCGAGGATGATACCGATGATGCCTGCGCCGAACATGACAAGTGTTGCGGGCTTGCCGGTGATCGAGCCCCAGACAATGAACACAATGGGGAGCAGCAGCACGACGTTGAACTTGAAGAGACCGGCAATATCGGTCAGCAGTGCCACGCTCTCTGCGCTGGTGGCAGCGCCGGTGGTGTGGCTCGTGAGACCGACGATCACATAAATGATGATCGAAACGATGGCTGCGGGCACGGTGACGCGCGCCTGCGTTTTAATGTGGTCGAAGAGGTCGACATTGGCGGTCATGGGAGCGAGAACCGTCGTGTCAGACAGCGGAGAGAGCTTGTCGCCGAACATGGAGCCGGCGTACACAGCGCCGGCGACCAGGCCGATGTTGACATTGTCCATGGCCATAGCCATGATCATGATGGCCATACCAGCGGTGGAAGCGGAACCGTTGGATGTACCGGTTGCCGTGGAGAAGATCGCGCACAGCAGGAAGCCGCACAGAGCGATCCAACGGGGCTCCACGATCTGAAGACCGTAGTAAATGATCATCGGCAGCACGCCGGAGAACATCAGGCCTGCAAGCATAAAGCCAATGCCCAACAGCATAACGATGACGGAGAAGGAATTCTGAACACGTCTTGCAACGGCTTCTTCCATCTCTTTCCAAGTGTAGCCGCAGCGCCAGCCGACAAATGCGGCAAACGCACCGACAAACACCATCAGGGGCACGTAGTTCAGTCCGAAGACTGCACCTGCTCCAAAGGTTGCGAACAGCAGAAGGACCAGAATGATCGACTCTGCCAGAGTTGCTTCACGCTTCATGCGCGGCTTCTTGGTTTGGTCTTTCGCCATAATATTTTCCTCCTAAAATTTTTGGCTCGCCGCCGACCTCCCTTTCAGCCGTCGGCGGGTAAAATCAAGCACTCCTGTCCGGACCAAAGAACAGCACAGGCGCTTAATTCCATGGTTTGCGGGACTTCTACGGGCAGCCCCTTCGCTTCTTTGTGTTACTGTGCTGATGTAAGTCGAATTATATCGAAACCTCCTCTTTTTTATAATATACGGTCTACGCAAAAAATGCAAGTATACTTTTATAATCCTGCATTTTCGCTTTTTCCGGCACATCGACCTGTGCAACTCCGCCGCAGAAATCCGAAGCGCTAAGCATTCCGGCGGGAGCAGCAGCACGGCTGCTTCTTCCTCCTTTTTCAGTCGTTAATCGCTCGCCTTTTTCAGCTCGAGATTCTTTTCATATGCAGCGATCACTGCATCGAACACAGCGGCGCGCAAACCGCATTTTTCCAGCGTTCTCACACCTTGGATGGTCGATCCGCCGGGCGAGCACACACGGTCTTTGAGACTGCCGGGGTGCTCGTTCGTTTCAAGCACCATCTTCGCCGTGCCGAGCATCATCTGCGCAGCATACTGCACCGCTGATGCGCGCGGCAGTCCACATGCGACACCGCCGTCGGCCATTGCCTCAAGAAACATAGCGGCAAAGGCCGGTCCGCATCCTGCCACCGCAGAGCCTGCGTCCTGCAATTTCTCTTCCAGCGGGAAGAGTCTGCCTGCGGGCTGCATATAGCGAAGAAATGCCTCAAGCTGCGCTTTTTCGCAGTTTTCGCTGCACGCGTAGAAGATCACCCCCTCGCCCACGGCAGCGGGCATATTGGGCATGATGCGGATCACCGGATACTCTCCGCCCGCAAGCTCCTGAATGCGTGCAATGGTCAGTCCCGCCGCCATGCTGACAAGCACAGGGGGCTCCTTGCGCTCTCTGAGTGCGGGGGCAATGCCTTCAAGCATTCCCGCCATCATCTGCGGCTTCACGCCGAGAAAAATGTGGTCTGCTTCCTTTGCGATCATCTCGTTGCCGCTCACCGCCGCACCAATGCGCCCGGCGAGCGCCTCTGCCTTTGCCTTGGTGCGGTTGGCAAGCAGCACCTGCGCTTCGCCGCTTTTTGCGGCAGCGCTCGCCAGTGCGCCGCCCATATTGCCCGTGCCGATAAAGCCGATCTTCATGATGATACATTCCTTTCAGTATACTTTTTCACAGGCCGTCCGGCCTGATAGAAAGAGTATACTCCGATCCTTCTTCCTGTCAAACGGCAAAAGGGAGGAAAAACGAACCGTTTTCCCTCCCCTGCGGTAAACGGTAGGTGGCTTCCGTTTGCATTGCGGTATTGTGTTTCTGCACCCGTCTTATGCGGTCTCGCCGCCATCGAGCGGAATGTGCTGGCCGGTAATATACTTTGCCTCGTCAGAAGCGAGGAAGGCATAGAGCGCGGCAACCTCGGCAGGGTCTGCGTGACGCTGCATCGGAATGCCCTTGTTGCACTCGTCGAACATCTCCTGCGTGTACTCGGCCTCCTGCATCGGGGTCAGGACATAGCCTGGGCAGATGCAGTTGCAGCGGATCCACGGCGCGTGCTCAAGCGCAACGGAGCGGACGAGGTTGATGACAGCCGCCTTGGAGGCGTTGTAGTCGGTGTAGAACGGATGGCCTTCCATGCCGTTCGTGGAGGCGGTGCAGAGGATGACGCCGGGATTTTCCTTGCTCTTATCCTGCTTCATGCGCTTGAGGGCTTCCATAATGCAAAGGCACATACCGTCGAGGTTGACGCCCATGACGCGCTTCCACTGGGCAAAGTCGGTCTCGATGAACTTCTTGCGGATAGAAATGCCCGCGTTGGAGATCAGGATGTCGATGCCGCCAAGAATCTTGTCCATCTCAGCGAACGCGGCCTTGACGCTCTCTTCGCTGCTGACGTCGACCTTGACCGCGCCGGCGAGGCCGGGGATCTCCTGCTTGAGCGCGTCGAACGCCTTCTCGTTGTAGTCGAAGACGACAACCTTCGCACCCTCGAGCACGAAGCGCTTGGCGGTGGCCTTGCCGATACCGGAGGCGCCGCCGGTCACGACCACGCGCTTGCCCTTGAGCTCGGGATACAGCGCGCGGGACTCAAAATGATAATCCTGCTTTAACATAATTACTCATCCTTTTTTTAACTGACGATCTGATGTCCTCAGGGATTCAATGGGGGATTTATTCCGTGGCGATGCGGCACATCTGCTCTTCGTGATAGCTCACGATCACGCGGGTATAGCCGCAGAGCAGTCTGTCCGCCTCTTCATCGCCGGTGTCCACCAGAAGGGCGCGGCCCCTGAGGTGGAATAACTTTTCCTTTGTTGCAAGCACGTGCAGATTCTCTTTTCCGATCTTCTTCACGACCTGCGCACTGAGCTGCTGGTTGCCGCGGCCGAGCAGGTATCCCTGCCCGCCGGTGGGCGTGAGGATCAGATGCGTCGGCTTTTCGTCAAGACGCTTCAGGATCTCCTGCTCGCTCAGGTCCATCTGCACGATCTTTTTATTGCAGATGAGATCGACTCCGATCAGCGTGTCGGGCAGTCCCATCTCATCCATCAGGGTGCGCGTGGTGGAACCGGGACCGACCAGATAATAGGTATCCGGCAGCATGCGCTCGACCATGTCGCAGGCGATGCTCTCCTGCTGGGCGTGTTCGCTCACAGGGGAAGGCGCCTTGCCGTGCTGCATGTAGTCGCGCTCGTCGGGGATCATCAGGTAGCCGTAAAGGCTCGTACTCACACGCCCATCGCGGTAAGCCGCCTCGTCGATATCCACCACCTCCGCCTCCTGTGTGCGGCGGCACTTGCCCTCAAGATACTTCAGCGCCAGCTTTCCTGCCGCCTCGGGGCGAATGGCAAACACGGGTGAATGGATCTTCACGCCTGCCGGAATGCCGATGGCAACGGTCTTTTCTCCCAGCGCCTCATAGATGTTGCGCGCGGTGCCGTCACCGCCTGCAAAGAGCAGCAGGTCTGCTCCCGCCATCGCGCGGGCAGCGCGGATGGTATCGTCAGCCGTCGTTTCTCCCTCGCAGCGGCAAACGACCTGCACGTGGGGAAAGCCGAGCTTTTCCAAAATCGTCTCTCCCATCTCTCCGCTCACACAGAGCACGCAGATCTCGTCCTTTGCCGGCAGAAGCTCTTTAAGGGCGGCGGCCGCACGCTCACCTGCGCGGCGGACGGCGCCGAGGCGGGCAGCTTCCGCTGCCACGCCGTCGGTACCCTTTAATCCTACACTTCCGCCCATGCCGGCAATGGGGTTAACGATCAGGCCTAAGGTCTTCACTGGAACTTTCTGAGGTAACAGCGCCAGGTGACCGCCCACTGTGCAGGATCGTCCATATTGGACTCATCGAGCTGGTGGCACACGCTCTGATACGGCGCGTTCTTGACCTTTTCGGGATCGTTGTAGGCCTCGTCAAAGACATACTTGAGCGTTTCGATGTACTCGTCGATGTCCTCCTTGGACGGTGTCTCGGTCGGCTCAAGGGTCATCGGCTCCGGCACATAGTAGGGATGGTGGCTCTGCCAGTAGTGCATGCCGAAGTCCATCATGCGGCGCTGCACGTCCGCCGTGCCGACGCCGGTCTCCTTGGCGAGCGTCTCGAGCGTGTAGCGGCACTGCTCGATGCGCTGCTTGCCGGGGATGTAGGGTGCGTCCACGCAGTGCAGCTCCATGAGCTTTTTGAACATATAGTTGTTGTTGAGCACTGCGGTCTTAGCGACCTGATAGAGGCCGTCGGGCCCCATGGCGCGGATCCAGGCGTAGGCCTTGAGCACGACCGGCGCAACGCCGTTGAACTCGCGGATCTTGCCGATGGCGGAGGGGTCGTTCGTGGTCTCGTAGTCGTAGAAATACTTCTCGCCGTCAAAGCCGATCAGCGGCGCGGGCAGGAATTTTTCAAGCTCCTTCGTGCAGCCGACAGCGCCGCAGGCAGGACCGCCGCAGCCATGCGGGGTGGAAAAGGTCTTGTGCAGGTTGAAAAAGCACATATCAAAGCCAGCGTCGCGCGCACGGGTCACACCGAGAAGGCCGTTGGCGTTCGCCTGGTCGTAAGCGCACAGGCCGCCGTGCTCATGGACGAGCTTGGTGAACTGGAGAACGTTCTTGTTGTAAACGCCGGTATCCTCGGGGTTGGCAACGACAAAAGCCGCAGTGTGCTCGTTCACGGCCGCCTTGAACGCCTCATAGTCGGGATAGCCGTTCTCATCCGGATGCAGATAGATGATCTTGAAGCCCTTGACGTGCGGAGCCGCCGCATCAGAAGGATGGGAATAGATCGTGGTGATGATCTCGTTGCGCTGCTTCTCCTCGCCGCGAGACTTGTAATAGGCGTACACGAGGGAAGCCATGCCCAGAATACCCTGAGAGCCGCCGCTGGGCTGGAAGGAGAAGCGATCCATGCCGGAGATCTCGCGCATATAAAGATCGGTGTTGTACATGATCTCCATGATACCCTGACAGGTACTTTCGTCCTGCAAAGGGTGCATCTCGCGCATCTGGGGAAGGTTGGCGAGCTGGTCGTTGACCTTGGGGCTGTATTTCACGGTGCAGGTACCCTGACCGATCTCAACGTTAACGTCGGCGCCGAGGGTCTCCTGCGCAAGGCGTGCATAGTGGCGCAGCACGCGGGGCTGGGAGATCTCGGGCAGGGCGGGAGCCTCCTTGCGCTTGAGGAACTCCGGCAGGGCATTCACGCCGTCCACTGCCTCGGCAACCTTGGGGTCGGCCTTGTTGACAAGGATACCGCGCTCACCGTGGCGGCTCAGTTCGAAAATAACGGGCTCGTCCCACTTCGCCTGATGGAAACCGGTGCGGACCTTGGCGCTTCTATCAATTTTCTTCATGTTCTTTTCTCTCCTTTCAACCCAGGATCTCGCTCAGCGCGGAGACGAGAGTGTCGATATCCTCCTTGGTGTGGACTTCCGTCACGCAGTACATAGCGCACTGGCCGAGCGCGGGGAAATCACCGGAGAGATCCTTACCGCCGAAGATGTGCTTTGCGAGCAGCGCCTTGTTGATCTCCTTGACCGTCTTGCCGGTCTTGTTGAAATCAAGCACGAACTCCTTGAAGAACGGAGCTTCAAAGCGCAGGGAAACATTCGGCAGCGCGGCAAGCCTCTTGGCAGCATACTGGGCGTTCTGCATGATGGTCTCGCCGACTTCCTTCATGCCCTCAGGGCCCATCGTGGCGAGGTAAACACCCGCGGTGATACCCCAGAGGGCGGTCTGCGTACCAACGTATTCCTTGGCCTGATCGCGCAGGTGGCCGAAGGACGTGCGGTCATACGCAACGTCGGCAAAGGCGTACTCACCCTCGGTGTTGGTGCGGCAGATGCCGAACAGGCGCGAGGGGAATTCGAGCACATAGGTCGGGTCGTCCATCGTGGCCATAAAGCCAGACTGACCGCCGCCGTAGTTCATGTGGATGCCGAGCGGCTGCAAATCGCCGCAGACGATGTCTGCGCCGTAGCTGCGGGGCACGGCCACAACGCCGAGGGAGATGGGATCCACACCGACGACGCATTGCGCGAGCGCATCGTGCGCAGCGTTCGCGATCTCGCGGGAGTTCACTTCGAAAGCGCCGAAGTAGTTGGGATTCTCGAAGTAGACAACGCCGATGGAGTCGTTCAGCTTGGCCTTGAGATCGGCAAGATCCATGCAGCCGGTCTTTTCGTCGCACCGGACCTCTTCGATCGTGAGGTCGGGCGTGCAGTAATTCTTGATGATGGCAAGCTTCTCGCGATCCATGGAGGCGGGCACGAGCACGCCGGTGCGTCCCGCAACGCGGCCGCCCATGCGAATCGCGGTGGCAGCGGCCTGCGCATAGTCCATCGTAGGCACGTTGACCACTTCCATATCGACAAGCTCGGCCATCAGGCTCTCATATTCAAAGAGGGTCTGAAAGCGGCCGAAGTCGTTGTAGCTCTCGCCGCCGTAAGCAGTGAGGAACTCGCCCTTGCCGTTGATCTCGTCGCAGATGGCGGGCACATAGTGCTGATAGCAGCCCGCACCAAGGAAGTTGAGGTTATCGTCGCAGGAGCTGTTCTTCTTGAGCAGCTTTTCCACGTGGCGGCGCAGCTCGTACTCCGAGCCGAATGCCGCAGGCAGGTTCATCTCGTTTTTCAGGATGATCTCGTCAGGAACCTCTTCATGCAGCTCCTCAAGAGAGGTAAGGCCGATCTCGCGCAGCATCTCCTGCTCCACCTCGGGAACGGAGTTGGGAATATACGGATGGCTCTTGAAGCCTTTTACACTCATTACAGTCGTCCTTTCTTTTTATCGTGATAACTCAGGCAATGCCGCCGCCGTCTACAACGAGCGCCGCGCCGGTGACCCAGGCAGCGAGATCGGAGCAGAGGAACAGAACACCCTTGGCGATATCTTCTGGCTGGCCGATGCGGGCGAGCGGACGGCCGCTGCCGCAGGACTTGAGGAATGCATCAATATCGGCGTCGCTCTTGATCTCGCCGGTCTGACGGCCCTCGCTGATCATCATGGCAGTCACCGTGTCGCCGGGATTGATGGAGTTGACGCGGATATTGTCCTTGCCGTGGTCGATGGCCATGGCGCGCGTCACGTTGACGATGCCGCCCTTGACCGCGCAGTAGGCCGCTGCCTGATCGCCGCCCTTGAGACCCCAGCCGGAACCGGTGTTGACAATGGAACCACCGCCGACCTTGCGCATCTCAGGGATCACATGCTTGCTCATCAGGAACAGGCCCTTGAGGCCCACGTCGAGAACGAAGTCCCACTCTTTTTCACTCAGCTCGTCAATGGTCTTGCGGACGGTCACGCCGGCATTGTTGTGCAGGATATCAATGCGGCCAAACTTGGCAACGATCGCGTTGACCGTGTCGATCACGCTCTGCTCGTTGGTAACATCACACTGGAAGAAAGCGGCATCGCGGCCGGCATCGCGCAGCTCCTGCGCGGCTTCCTCGGCCTTGGGACTCACATCAACAATAGCAACGCTTGCGCCGTAAGCGGAAAGCATCTGAGCAACGCCCAGACCAATACCCGAGCCTGCGCCGGTGATAACGGCAACCTTACCCGTCAGATTTAACGGATCGCTTTTCTGAATCATAATATAGACTCCTTTCAAATATCAGTGTCGCCATAGTACGGCGCCTTGCTTACAACGGTATACAAGCAAAGCGCATACCACATTTGCAAACATTCCGCAAAGAAAATAGATATTTGTCGTAAAGAACAAAAGTTTTCCATGGTATTTATTCATCTGTTACACAAAAATGTTCCATTTCTTTCTTCAAAGCATTCCGTTTTATGGGGCAGGCAAGCAAAAAACGGCCGCTTTTTTGCCACCTGTGACACAGTGACAGACGAATGTGTCACAGCTTCGTCATTTTATCTTGCTTTTCCCGTCCGGTCTTGTTATACAGACCCTTAGATTCGGTAAAGGCGGGATATTTTATGGATCTCAGTTTCTATCATGCAGAGATTTTGCAGGTTTCGTAATTTATTCATCACCCGCTTTCTTTTAAAAGTAATGAAGAGCTGCCGCAGAGGACTTCTACGGCAGCTCATTTCACCAATATATCTGAAGTTATCCTTCAAAAGTGACACTTCCGTATCTATATCACTCTCTTTTTAGGATTTGTCGTCACTTCCGAATCTCTGCCCCTTCCCGTTCACGTTTCATCGCCTGCAGTGCGTCATAGTCCAAAATGACAGGGTCCCACTTTTCGGGATTTTTCTTCTGCATAAACTTAGCGTAGGCAAACAGCAGCAACCCGATAGCAAAGTAAATCAGCAGCGCGATCGTCGTCTGCAGATCCATCGCAACAATTGCCTGATAAATCACGTAAAGGACAAACAACAGTGATTCAATTCCGCAGAATTTCCAATGCTTTACTTTGAACGGGCGCTCCCATTCAGGGTGCAGACGGCGCATCTTCATAAACGAAAGCACCACAAATAGATAGACAAATGCAGCGGCTCCCACTGTAATGGTAAAAACGTAGTTAATCCATGCCTCAGGTGCCATCAGGCAAAAATAGATTGAGCAAATGTAAACCACAATATTGGCTGCCCACGGCTGGCCATAGCGATTCACCTTATCCAGTACTCCTGTGATCTGGCGCTGACGTGCAGCACCGTAAAGAGAACGGGAAGCTGCCAGCCAGAATCCTGAAAGCGTTGTAACACATGTCAGCGCACCCATTACGATGATAACAATCGCCAGCCAATGCATACCAATCAGGTCTGCCACACGGGGATCCACAATATCCATTGCCTTGATCTCATCACTTGTCAGGATTCCCCCCACGCCGAGGATCGCCATGCCATACACGCCAATCGTACAAATGATTGCGCCAATATAAGCCCAGACAATTTTCTTATGCGGAACATTGGATTCCTCTACGAGCTGTGGAACAAGGTCAAAACCAATGAACTTAAACATCAGCAAGCCAAGACCAACGGCAAAACCACTCACGCCGGCCGGAAACCAGGGTGTCAGATTGCTGAAGCTCCACTGGTCACTGCAAATAAAGATAATATCGGCAATGATCGCAATGACCAATGTTCCCCAGAACATCACGTTCTGTGCAATGGCAAGATACTTGATGTTGAAGTTGACCAGCACAAACCAAATCGTAATCAACGCAAGAGAAACGATCTTGAGCTGTGCAAACGTCAGCGGCACCAGGTATCCTATCATCGTTGCAATTCCGATCGTAACATTCGGCATTGCGGAAAGGTACAGCAAAAACATGAACCAGAACACAAACCAGCCGCAATTCCATCCATAAGCGTTGGACGTCCAAATATTTTCCCCACCTGCGTACGGAAGTGTCGACGTCATTTCTGCATAGATCAGACAAAGCGGAAAAATGATGACTGCACAGGCAATCAAACAAATCAATGATCCCGGTCCCGACATCTCAAACCAGTAAGTAATCTCGACCATCCACGCGGCAATCATGCCGCCCGCAGCCATCGCGATCAATTGAGATAGAGACCGTTCCTTTTTAAAGGTGTTGTTCGATATAGTTTCCCCCCATTTCTATTTTGTCGGTCAGCGTAAGATAACTATGCAACATCCTGTCTACAGGAAAAAGTTACATGTTCCGTTAAGCTTCCGGCAGCGTATCAATATAATTTACAAGCTCGTCCGTCTCGCAAACCGTGCAATAAATGACATTCATAATGCGCAGCTCCTGCTCGTGCAGTTCTTTTGTGCCAGCAGCGCAGCAATCCTCGGGACAGTAAATACGGAATCCCTGATCCGCAAGTACACGGATCGTGCCTGCCACGCATTGGTCTGTTACAACGCCTGTCACGATCACCGTATCAATCCCCATATTCTGAAGAAGCTGCGTATAATTAGTGCCAAGGCTGACAGAATCTGTCGTTTTGTTCACAACGATATCTCCGGGCAATGGGGCAAGTTCATCTACCATAGCGGCATTTGGCGTTTCGATCGGGACCAGAATATTATTCCAACCGATGGTACTCTGCACTCTGGCACGATCCTTACCATCCGCCTTTAAACTGCAAATTCGTCCATAGGTCACCTCAATACCATGCCAGCGGCAGGCCTCCATAAGGCGCTTGTTGTTCGGGATTGTCACGTTCTCCACATGATCAAAGTACGGTTTCCATTTATCCCAAGTCCCATTCTTCTTGTGCCCCTCTGCATCCTCACCATCTTTCAGGAGAAAATGCTTCTGCATATCAACGATCAGCAACGCCGTTTTCTGCGGATCGATATAAAAGTCGGGAACTTCATTAAGGTCTTCATAATAGAATGACAAATACTTCTTATTCGGTCTCATACGTTTCTCCTTTTTCTTTCGATTTATGAGTTATACCGCGCATCGCTTTATCACAGCACCATGTGCTCGATTTAGTTTACTAGAGTATATAGCACATTGCTTTGTGCTTGTTAAACGTTTTATAATATTTTCCCCATATTCACCTATTTTTCAAGATTTTTATTCATCATTTTTTTGCAACTATACCATTCTAAAAAGCCAATTCATCGCATTCATATTCTGCATTTTCAAAAAGTGCTTCAAGTTGTGTCATTTATAGCGCAAGCATTGTCATTTTTGTCGCAAACAATCTGTTTTTTCTTGCTTTTCCGCTTTCACCCTGTTATACTATGTATATATCACAAAGGCAGGGCGATTTATGGATCTGACATTGTACCGTACGGAGATTTTGCAAGTTTTGCAAATTATTCATCACCTTTTCAGCATCGAAGCCGCCGTTTTCGACGATTCTGCCGTACTGGTCACCGGCAGCCAGGGATATCTGGAGCGCAAGGGAACTGCGGTGCACAAGCCTTCCATCATGGAGGTCATTGAAAACGATGAGGTCATCGTCCTGCGCCCCGGCAAGATGCGCTCCTGCGTCGGCTGCCGCTTCAGCGGCAACTGCCCGGCCACGCTCGAGCTTTTGAAGCGCATCGTCATCGACAACGTAGCCGTTGGCGTTCTGTCCTTTTCCGCCTTTTCCGAGAGTGCACACGATCGCATTGCCGAGCAGATGGACTATTTCGAGCGCATTATGGTCGATTTTTCCGTCCTGCTGGCAACGCTCATCAAAAATGCCCATGCGGGCGACGCCACCGTTTTTGAAAAGCAGTTTTCCGCGCTGACATCCCTCGTACCCGAGGGACTTCTCGTGGTCAACCGGCACGGCGATATCACTGCGAGCAACGCCCCGGCACTGGCGATGCTCAGCGGCAGCTGCCTCACCTCGATCTATGACTTTCTGCCTGCCGAGCTTGGCGCAGAGGTACTCAGCGGCCAGCCGGTGGAAAACCAGAACGTCCGCCTGCGACCGGACTGCGATCTTACCGTTACCTCCGTCCCCATTCTCAGCACCGACGGCCTGGGCAACGGTGCAGCGCTGCGCCTGAGGGCAAAATCAGGTCCTATCCTGCCCCCTACCCGCCAGGTGGACGCCAGCCGCATGCGCGGCAGCGGCGCGCAGATGACAAGCGTCCGCCGCCGCATGAACAAGATCCTCAACAGTCCCTCCTCCGTCTATATTTCCGGCGAAACCGGCACGGGCAAGGGTCTGCTTGCCCGCGCTATCCACTATGAAAGCAGCCGCCGCGACAAACCGTTTGTCATCATCAGCTGCGCCAACATCCCTGAAACACTTTTTGAAAGCGAACTGTTCGGCTACGAGGGCGGTGCGTTCACAGGAGCGCTCAAGTCCGGCAAACAGGGCAAGATGGAACTGGCCGAAGGCGGCACGCTGTTTCTCGATGAAATCAGCGAAATGCCGATGAGCATGCAGGCAAAACTGCTGACCGTTTTGCAGGATCGGCAATTCGAGCGCGTGGGGGGCACGCGCTCCATCCCGCTCAACACGCGCATCATCTCCGCTTCGAATGCCGATATCCGCCAGCGCATCGCCGAGGGACGCTTCCGCGACGACCTTTTCTACCGGCTCAATGTCATCGATATGGAAATGTGTCCCCTGCGCGAACGGCTTGAAGACCTGCCCGAACTGCTTGAAGCCTTTTTACAGAAGTTCAACCATCAGCTCGGCGCAAACGTTGAGGGCTTCAGCGATGAGGTGCTTGCGCTGTTCCGCCGCTACAGCTGGCCGGGCAACGTGCGCCAGCTGGAAAACATCGTCGAATACTGCGTCAATATGGCCGAGGGCAGCATCGTCCAGTCGGATGATCTGCCGCCGTCGTTTCTGCGCGAACTGGAGCAGCAGCCTCTGCCCGCTCTCAAGGAAGCCGAGGGCAGCGTCATCCGCGACCTGCTCAATCAGTACGGCTGGGACACCGCCGGCAAGGCGCGCGCCGCGCAGGCGCTCGGCATCAGCATCCGCACGCTCTACCGCAAAATGGAGCAGGCACATCTAACGGAGAAATGAGCACGCGGGCGCAACACGGCAACCGGCAAACCGATCAAAAAAGAGGGACGCACCCTGCGGTGCGCCCCTCTTTCTATAATTTTATAAGAGCATCGTGACTCCGTTTTCCTCGATCCCGATCTCAACGACCGGCGCGCCGGGGTCATATTCGCCGTCGAGCGTCCAGGGAATGTCCTCGGCCGTTTCCGCCGTGACATGCCTGACATGGCGGAAGATCAGCCCCTCGGAGTCGTAATAATTCTTGTTGACAAGTGCAAGAATGAGCGCCTGCATCGCAGCGGGCGTCCGCGGCACGGGCACGAGCAGCATCTCGAACTTTCCGTCGTCAAACGACACCTCGTCGGGCGAGAGCTTCATCAGTCCCGCGATCGACGTTGAATTGCTGATCGCACCGAACAGGTATTCCCCGTCGAACACCTCCCCGTCCGCCGTGATCTTCATGCGGTAGGGGCAGAGCGTGTCGAGATTCTTCACGCTCTCGAGCAGATACGCAAAGTGCCCGAACATATTTTTGATGTCCTGCGGCACGGTGTAGGTCGTCTTTGTAAACGCGCCGAACGAGGCAACATAGATGAAGTTCCGCTCGCCGAACTTTCCCACGTCCAGCGATCGCGGCTGCATGCGCATGGCGGAGGTGGCCGCCTCGGCGGGGCTTGCGGAAATATTCAGGCTTGCGGCAAAGTCGTTCGTGCTGCCGCCGGGCAGATAGCTCAGCATCGGGCGATACTGCGGCGGAATGCGCATCACACCGTTCACCGTTTCGTTCAGCGTACCGTCGCCGCCGTGGCAGACAACAAGGTCGTATGCCGCGCCCAGCGACTCGGCAAGCTCCGTCGCCTCGCCGGGGTACGTGGTCTTATGCACGGAGATGAGATAGCCCGCCGCAGAATAGATGGCAGCCGCTTCAAACAGCGGCGCAACGGATTTGGTCTTTCCCGCGCGGGGATTGACGATAAAGAGCAGCTTTTTGTCGTCCATGGGTTCCTCCTCGTTTGCTCTTCACAGCATCAGACCGGCAAAGCACCCTGCGCCCTGTCGGTCAAAATCACCCTCTGCCAAAAAAAGTCAAGTTCTGTTCATCTTCATTAACAGAGAGTAAAGATTATCATAACACACGAAATGAGCGGTTGCAATTCCCGGCAAAAAATAGTAAGCTGTTTTTGGTATCTTTTTAGCACTCACTTAACGCCTTTTGCCCAAAAAAAGGGGGAGCCCATGAAGCAGAACAAAACCTATCTTCACCTCGGCGTAACGCTGATCGTCTCGGCCTGCGCGGTGCTGATGTTTTACGACACGTTTTTCCAGTCCCGCGTGCTGCTGGACTTTTTCGACAAGCTGATG
>ERZ1673742.1716-NODE-1716-length-18898-cov-4.910683_pt1 | contig 18898 bp, 23 predicted proteins | sample MGYA00580208_ERZ1673742 | MGnify/ENA primary metagenome ERZ1673742 (study PRJEB41218, sample SAMN15661774) | gut metagenome | host: Homo sapiens | place: Canada: London | collected 2015-08-20/2019-03-30 | study: EMG produced TPA metagenomics assembly of...
GCGCGCCAGATTGTGGCTCTGGAGGCCGTGGGTTCGAATCCCATTACCCACCCTGATCATTAAATTTTAATGATGATGGGCTATCGCCAAGTGGTAAGGCACAGCACTTTGACTGCTGCATTCGCTGGTTCGAGTCCAGCTAGCCCAGTTCTTGATAATTATATAAGGGTGTGTAGCTCAGGTGGTAGAGCACTTGACTTTTAATCAAGTTGTCCGGGGTTCGAATCCCCGCACGCTCATTGTTGTAAGAGATATGATTTTAGAGAGATCTAGGATCATGTCTCTTTTTTGATGTATGGAAATATGCTATCATTAAATTAACAAAGCAAAGAAGAAATATTATGTATGCATTCGTACCTATAAGAAAGTTGGATTCAAAAATGTCTATTCAAAATGGCTGAATGTAAAATCGGCAAAAACAAAGTAAGAACCAGTACTAAAAACACAAAAATGGCTGTATCTGCGGGAATTAAGTAGACACAGCTATTTTTGTATAAAAATACTTGACAGGAATACCAATACTTGATATACTATTCAAGCAGTCGACAAGAAAACAAATGCTTGTTGTTTTGCAATATGCGGATGTGGCGGAATTGGCAGACGCGCTAGATTTAGGTTCTAGTGATCAATTCGAACATTCGAAAAAGTACGTATTCATGCGGTTTAGAGAGTTTTTATCTCTGAATCGCTTTTTTATTTTTTGTTAGATTTTTCGCAAAATCTTGACCTAGTCAAGTGCTATGAAAGGCAGGGAATCTATGCAAAAAATAAAGATGTCAAACCCAACAAATCTAACTCTTAATCAAGCATTTGAAATGTATTTAAAAAAATGTAAAGTCAGAAACTTATCAGACAAAACTATCTTATCTTACAAGCAAATCAATAAAAGATTTTTTGATTTTTGTGATCCAAGAAAACGACTATCTACAATTACAGAGGACACAATTGACGACTATATCTTATGGCTTCGTGATGAAGTACGAATCAAAGATGTTACAATCAACACTTATCTTAGAACTCTCAGAGCGTTTTTATATTACTGCATGGACTGTGGTTACATGGAATCTTTTAAAATTCAATTGTGCAAAATCGAAAAACCAATCAAGCAAACTTACTCAGATGAAGAACTAGAACGACTCTTACAGAAACCAAATCTACGTAAATGCACATTTGCCGAATATAAAACGTGGGTATTCGAAAACTACTTACTTGCAACAGCAAACCGTATCCGTACGGCATTAAATGTAAGAATATGTGACGTTGACTTTTCAAGTGGTTTTATCGTGCTACGCAAGACCAAGAACCGCAAGCAACAAGTAATCCCTCTATCTGAATCATTATCTGCTATCTTGCAGGAATACTTGGAAATTCGTGGCGGAGAACCAGAAGATTACCTCTTCTGCAATGATTATGGCAAACAGTCAGCCGTGAGAACATATCAACAGTTAGTACACAACTACAATATAAAACACAACGTGAACAAAACATCATGCCATTTATTTAGGCATACATTTGCCAAGCATTGGATCATCAACGGTGGCGATATATTCCGACTGCAAAAGATTATGGGACACTCTACCTTAGACATGACAAAAGAATATGTTACATTATTTGGAAATGATTTACAGATTGACTTTGAAAGATTCAATCCACTAGATACTATAAAACACCATGAACATGAAGGCACTCACATCTCTATGAAGAAAGGACGGTGAATCGATTGGACACATTAAAAAGAAGTTTTGCAAGAACACTACAAAGAGAAGGAAAAACTATGACAGCCGTGACACAGGCGCAGGATTTCAACGTGGTCTTTCGCAAGAATAACGACGGCTTAGAAGATAGAGATAGTTCCATTATATACTATGAAATAGACGCTCCTGTGGAGATAGGAACGCTTTTACAGTATAAAGGTAAGTATTACATTGTCTTAAATAAGGAAACGGCAGAAAACGACGTATACTATAAATCAGCCATACAGCAGACAGACGGTATCTTAAATCTTAATACTGGAACCGTCACTGGACTTAGGATAATTTGCCTAAAAACGACCTCAATTTCGTCTGCGAGTGACGGCACGATGATTTTGTTGTCTGGCGATCTAGAATTGATTTTAGAGGACAATAGTGACTCTAAACGCTTAACAATAGGTGGAACATTTAACGAGTATGGCGGTACGTATAAAATAAAAAACATTATGTCCAAGAATGGCATCTGCCATTTATACTGCGAGCGTACAGCAGATGAACAGCCAACGATTAACTATCGCCTCGTATTAGGTGCTTACAACAAGGCATACCAGATTCCTTCCAGTCCCGAATCGGGAATAGGTGTTACCAAACTAGAAACAACTGCATATATGAATGACCAAATAGTATTTAATCCTACTATTGAATGGCTATCATCAAATAATGATGTAGCGACAATCGCACAGGACGGCACAGTTACCTTTATCAAGGCAGGTATAGTGAAATTTACTGCCAGATGGACAGAACACGACGTAGAAGTCACAACGGACGAAATCACGGTAACTGAGAGCGAACCAGAGGTTAATCCATGGACGTTATCAATTACGAGTAGATACAGTAAAATGTATACAAATAAAGACATAGTATTTACGTTCGTCACTAAGAATGATGGTGTCAAAGAACATCTGGATGGCTTGCAGTATGAGATTACTAGCGACTATTCATTCACATTTGTAACAGAGAAATTTGACACAACTGCCAATACTTTAACCCTAAAGACAACAGATAATGGTGCGATTGGAAAGAAATTTACGCTTAGAGTGTATCACACTGCCAAGAAACTAGAAGCAACTAAGGACGTTACTGTGGAGTCCTTGATTTAAGTGTCCTCAGAACGAGGACGGTTGCAATGACCCTTTTTAGGGTTGTTGTAAATTCAACCTATGCAGATTTGCAATGGTTCAGATTTTTGGTAAAAAAGTGGCGAAAATTATCTTCCTTTAAATTTTAAATACCGCTTAAACATAGTGTTTATGCGGTATTTAAAGAATCAATTTCGTGGACGTATAGGAAGAACAATTTTAGTAAAAAAACGCCAAAAAAGTTCCCACTTTTATTTTTCGACACCGTTCAAACCCAGTGTTTATGCGGTGTCTGGGGTTTGGCAATCTTCCTGTAATAGGGAGACATATAGATGGCAGGATAATCTTAGTAAAAATCAGCCCAAAATCTTCCCCTTTAAAAAAAATACGTGCTTTAAATGCAGTATTTATAAGAGTTTTAGCGGTTGTGCTTCGTGGACATATAGGGGAGACAAGAATGTTTTAGACAAAATCGGTCAAAAATCGTCGACTTTATTTCAAAATATAATCACAAAGTCCTTATTTTAAGTCATTTTTAGATGATTCATTAAGTGGAACTATAGGAAGGACAAGAATGTTTTAGTAAAAATCAATCCAAAATTATCCCCCTTGCCTTAAAAATACAGTTACCAAATCCAGATTTTAAGCCATATTTTGACGATCAGTTAAGTGGAACTATAGGAGAGATGGTAGTAGAATAGTAAAAAAGAGTCAAAAAACTTCTCCCTTGCTGCAAAAATAAAATAACAAAGTCCTTATTTTACAAGGGTTTTTAAAGATTTGTTAAGTACAACAATAGGGAGAACATGAATTTTGGTAAAAAAACGTCCAAAAACTTCTCAGTTACCTCTCAGAAACCATCAAAAAACTCAGTAAAATAGCCATTTACGGGCGACGTGCTAAGTGGCGGTATAGGGAGAACAATGTAACGCTATCAAGCGTTGTCCAGAAACCTAGTATTTTAGCGTTTTTTGGGACTGGGAATTATTTACATGTACTGAGTTTTTCGGAACATCAAAAGTCACTATATGGAAGAGGGGGTATCCCCTAAGAAGGCAAAATGCAGAAATTGAACTTTTGATATTTGTCAAAAAACAACCGTTTTTTTCGGTTAAATATTTTTTTAAAAATGACGAACAACCGAAAAAAACGGTTGGTGAAATGTGTGTATATGGAGAAGCATATATTAATAAACGTGGACAAATCAAATCGAAAAAAATGTACTGAATATCCAGAACGAAATTTTTGTTAATTTTCAAATGTACTGGAAATCCAGAATACGAAATGTGTCTATATGGAGAAGGTATTTTGAGGATCAAAGAATGTTAGCATTTGATATTGGTCAGAAATGTTCCGTATATACGGAACATGAAATGTGTGTATATGGGGGACGATATATTAGTAATTTAAGCAAATTGAACTTTTGCTTTTGCCAACGTGGACAAATCAAAATTTGGCTAAAAACCTAGTGTTTTAGCGACTTTGAAAAAATGGAAATTATTTACAAGTCCCGTATTTACGGCACAAAATGAAAATTGAAATGTGTGTATAAGGGGGCGCATATACCCTCGACATAAAATTGTTCGTTATTTAATTCAAATGTATATACAGATATAGCAGGGGGTGTCATAACAGATACTCCCTTTACTATGTCCCAAGGGGTACTAGATCGGTAACCTTTAAACCCCTAAGGTGGCAAAATGCCATATTAGAAATCATAGGGTAACGATTCGTTACCTCATAAATTTTAAGGTCGTAATCTGCGACGTTAGACACAATTATATTATATAAGGAAGAAAATGATCTATCAAATGCGATAGGTCTTTTTTTGATACAACAAATTAACAACATCATTACAGGGGCAACAGATGGAACTGCTATTGCAGGGCTATATGTGGGCAACTGGAAAGGACGTGAAACATGGAACTAGAAACATTAAATTTATCTGAAGAGCAACTTGCAGGCGTACAACAGATTCTTCAATCTGAGGGCGATAAGATTAGAACAAAATATTCAAACGAACTCAGAACAGTGAAAGAGGAACTAAATCAATACAAACCTGCGCAGAAATCAGATGCAGAAATTCAGTATGAGAATCGTATCAAAGAGTTAGAAGCAAGAGAACAAAAACTGCTCGCAAAGGAACGTCAAGCAGAGTTATCAACCAAACTTACTGAACTTGGACTTCCTACAGAGTTAGGTCAGTATCTCAATCTTGGAGAAGATGTTGATGCAGGATTAGAAGCCGTGAGTGTCGCAATCAATGGTTATTTACTCAACAATGGGAACAAACCCAGTAATCATAGCAAACAGCAAGCCGTCACAAGAGCCGACTTCAAGAAAATGTCCTACGGAGAAAAGGCGCAGTTGTTTCAAGACAATCCTGAACTTTATAAGGCATTAGCAAGATAATTCCCCACTTGTGTGGAAACCACGGAACTTTTGCGCTCGTTAACCCGAGGGAACTTTTGCGCTCGGCTCATACGGTTTTCGGAAAGGACAAAGGAGTGGATTACAATGCACTACAAACTGCGATAAGTCAATTAGGATTTCCAATCATCATGGTAATTGCCATGGCTTTTTTCATATGGAAATTGTGGGAAAAATCGCAACAACAGAACGAAAACAGAGAAGAAAAATTATATTCGGTCATCTCAAAGGCACAGGAACAGAACGAAAAATTATCTGCCACAAATGCAGAATTCGTGCAGGTGCTTACATCTTATAAAGATGACTTAGATGACATCAGAGAAGATGTGTCAGACATCAAAACACAAATTAACAAATAATATAGGAGGAAAACATAATGGCAAATATTAATAACAATTCTACAAATGCAGTAAACAAAAACATGATTATTCCAGACGTTTATGCAGAGTTAGTAAGAGAAAAAATCGAAGGAAAAGTAGTAATCTCTCAGTCAGCAAAGGTTGTTAAATCTTTAGTAGGAAAACCTGGGGAAACTGTTAGTATGCCAAAATGGGCTTACATTGGAGACGCTAAAGACATTACAGTTGGTACAGCGATGGATAAAACTGCATTAAAGCAGACAAGCACACAAGCAACAATTAAGATGGTAGCCGCTCCTGCGGTATCCGTTAATGATTACGACGACGCAGTTGAATTCGGCAATGCATTAGACGAAGCCGCTAAACAGCAGGCAATCTCTCTTGCAAGAAAACTGGATACTGATTGCATTAATGTTGCTTTAACAACACCTTTAAAAAGTCAGTTAGCAACAAAGCATCAGATTACTTTCGACGAGATGAACGCAATCTTAGGACTCTATGGAGATGATGCCAATGCGGAAGATTTTGCAGGAATCTATATCCATAGCGCTTTTGTACCATCTTTCCTTAAAATGGATGGATTCGTTGACAAAACAAAGACATTCACAACAGATGGCACAGGTATCATGCAAAATAACTTATTAGGTTATTTCAGAGGAATCCCTGTTTTAGTAACTGATCGCCTTTACGATACAGCAAAACATGAAGGATATATCCTTACTATTAAAAAGGAGTCCATTGGTTTAATTCCAAAAGAGAATCCATTCGTAGAACCTGCTAGAGACGCATCTACAAGAACAACAACAGTGTACTGCTCTGAGTATTACGCAGTTGCGTTAATTGATGACAGCGGTGTAGTTGTGGCAGGATCAACAATCACACCAACAGTAAGTGAATAAATGAAAGGAGCAACGAGATGCTTGGCGGAGATCGTTTGAAGTTTTTAAGAATTTATCATAGTTTAACACAAAAGCACATGGCTGAGTGTCTCGGGTGCTCGACCAGATGGATCAAGGGCATCGAAAGATGCGAAGTGATTCCGACCGAGAAAATGTATCATGATTGGCTCGATTGCTGTTATGGCTTACTAAAGCCACGAGAGGAAAAGAAAACAAGCAAAAAAGCCAAAGTTAAAAATAACTCGGTTAAACAATAACTGCTGTGCCCTGTCTTAGGGCATAGGGTAAAAGTATTTTAGTTTCAATAATGATTTTAATTTTAGTTGATGAAACTTGAAAATTAGCAACCAGAATTTAAACAAATGGAGAAAGGAAGGTGAGTAAGATGTATAAATTCTTATTCACTTTCATGTTTGTTTGCCAATTAGATGGGCAAGGTGTTGATTCATCTTGCTCACTAATCGGTGACAGATATGAAGAAGAATCAAACAAAGAATTTACCAACATGGTACAAAGATACAACAAATAAATATCATGCAATTTTGACAGATGACATTGACTCATTATTATCCTGCGCAATCTTAAAGCAAGTAATGGGGTGGAATGTTGAAGAAATCTTTTTATTAAAGAAGAAAGTAAAAGGACATGAGGGACAAGACCTCAAAGGAAAAACAAAGAACGCCACACAGTCAGAAGGAATTGGCGTTGATCTGGCACTTCACAAAGGCAAATGTTTCGATAATCATATCACACGCTTTTCAAATATTGATTACAAAAACAAAGAATCTATCAATCCAAATCTTATGGAGAATATCACACGACAAAATTATACAGAGAAATATGCAGGATCGACAGTATTACTACTTTGGTCATTATATGATTTACAAAAAGAAGGTTTGACAGATGAAGCAATGATGATGTTGCTCGCAATCGACAGCGCATTTTTGGGATATTACAGTTCAAGATACAGACAATACATCAAGCATTATCTGGTAGATGTATTGGATTTACCAGAATTTTATCATTGCATCGAACGGCACGAAAAGGAAGAATTTTACGCAATCCAAGACAAATACCGTCTCAGAGAGAAGATTACATTGAAAAAAGGTCATGTGATCACGAAGATTGACATAGACGCAATCAATGATACGTTATTATGGGATACTGAAACAAATCTTCAAATTGAACTGCCACAGGATAAGTTTTATCCAGACAAATATTTTATTGACGTTGTCAAAGATATATACGGTAAAAGGGCGAAGAGATATGATGAGATAATCCCACAAGAGCCATACTGCTATGCGCTTACTAAGACAAATTTATTAAACTATTCAATCGAGGTGCAGGAATAATGGAGTATACAAGCGACGGAAGGATTGTAATACATAATGGTGATCTGACAAATGAATTATTACGCAGAGGTCATCATATTGTGCAAGTACGACCAGACAGAAAGAACAAAATTAAAACAATATTCCTCTTTGATGGTACGGAAGCATTAAAAGAGGACTTGCTTAATATAGCAAAAAGGGAAAGAGTAGAATTGAACAAGGAATTGTTTGACTGAAGTTTTAACCGCTAATAATGTTAGCGGGTCAAATTTAGGTCAGTAGTCCTCAGTTTAGCGGACTAAAGTTTTAGGTACGAACAATTTTCGTAGCAAAAATTTAAGTACCAACAATCTTGGTACTCAGAATTTGTCTATTACGAATGGTAATAGTCAGAATTTAGGTCAGTTACCCTCAAACTGAGGGCTACTAATTAATATCAGTGGTCGACAAATTGTCGATTACTCAATAAACAAATACAAAACAAGGAGAACAAACATATGAACAAGAATAAAACAGATAACAAGATTATATTCAATCAAGCACTTGCAGGATACCTTATGATGCAAGGGTTCATCTTAAAGAAAATGGAACGTAATGAAAAATGTCCAGATAAGAATGTATTTATTTTTAGACAATCCGAGAATCTGGAAAAAACAATCAAACAGTATTTTTCTAAATAATTAAACATAAGGAGAACAAACAATTATGGCAACAAATACAAGAAAAGTAAGTAAAAACACAAGAGTAAGCGATTTGATCACAGTTGAAGATGTAAAGAAATGGGAACCAGATGTACCTGTCATTATTGAGGCAGGTACTGGCGTGGGCAAGTCCTACTTTATTAAGAACACACTATATGATATTGCAAAGGAAGAGGATCAAAAGATTCTCTTCCTAATCCATAGACGTAAGTGTGTTGATCAGTTCGTAATGGAAATTGAAGCCGACGGCAAAGATGATGTAATTGACATAGTTACATACCAGAAGTTTTCCATGCACAAACGATGCAGTGACTTTGACGATGAATTTAATCCATACGACTACGGTTACATAGTGTCAGATGAATACCACTACTTTACAGAGGATGCATCTTTCAACGACACAACAGACGTGGCTTATGACATGATAATGGAATGTACTACTGCGGTAAAGATATTTATGTCTGCGACAGGTGAGAATATTGAATCCTACATGAGAGATTATCTTGCAGATAACGCCCAAAAATTATGCATCAGAGAAGGAATTAAGCCACTCAAATACAAGATACCTACCAATTGGTCATTCATTAACCAACTCTACTTCTTCTATCGTGAGGACGCATTTAAACATAAGGCAGAAGAGGTAATTGGCAACGGTACAAAGGCAATCTTCTTTATTGAATCAGCCAAGAAGGCATACGAATTATACAAGCAATTTGAGGACAATGCAATCTTTTGTTGTAGCGAAAGCAATAAAGATTATGCCAAGTATATGAACAAAGAGAAATTGAGTCAGATGCTCGAAAATGAGAGATTTGAGGAGAATCTACTTATTACTACTGCTTGCCTCGATGCAGGCGTTAACATCAAAGACAAAGATGTAAAAGAGGTCATGATTGACATTCGTGATTTTGGCTCATTGATCCAGTGCATGGGTAGACGACGTATCGGCAGAAGAAAAGACAATGGCGCATACTCAGAGAAGATTGATGTCTACGTTCGTGCGAGAACCAATGAACAATTAGGCGGTATGATCACACAAATCAAGAAAAATATCACGCCTGCACAGTTCCTTGACTTCAATGGAGAAGATGAATTTTACAGAGAATATCCAAGATTCAACGCAAATGTAGACAAGAGCGGAATCATTTATACTGATAAAAAGGATAATTGCCTAAAGGTCAATGAACTGATGCTTAAGAAAAAAGAAAGCGATATTGAACTCTACAATAAGATGATAAATCTCAATGATTATGGATACTGCGCATATCTTGCTGATAAGTTCGAGAGAACGCACAAATATGACAGATTAGGCAACATAATCAAATGGAAGTATGAGATTTACGAACCAGAGTACATTAATATCATGTTTACTTTGGAAAGGTATGCAAATGATAAAACAGAATTTTGCGATAAGTCCCAGAAAGATGAACTTGTGCAGGAATTGGCTATACGCAAAGATAGACGAATTGTTAAAACTGCAAAGACGATAAATGAACGATTATTGCAGATGGGGATACCTTATAAGATAAATGAGAAAAGAACAAAACGAAAAATTGATGGTCGTAGTAAGGACGTTAGATTGTGGACGATAGTTAGAGTGAGAATATAAAATCGTCGTTTTTTGTTAATATTACTGGACTTTTTGCCATTTTGCGTACGAAATTGTTACGATGCTTCTATATAGGGTCGTAACGAAAACGTACGCAAAATGACACAAAACCCTTATAAATGCTAGGGAAAACGACGATTCTTAAAAAGAAAAAGTAATCTTCCACATGAGGAATTTGCGCTCGTCGCAAATTACAGGAAGCGAAAATAAGCGAAGCGTTTTTTGCGTGTTTAGTATGATAATAGGCATCCATACTGACATATATTTTGTGTGGGTCGAATGACCTACAACAAAATGTGTGTCGGATGGTGCCAGATAAGTTGTGAATGTAAAGGTTTCCTCATCATGTTGGGGACAAGCCCCAAACCCCATGTAGCGCGATATCCTTTGATCGCTAACGCTCACAAAGCACATCACTTCCGCCCACTACAACCTACGGTTGCGTGGTCGATCAATACAGAACAATCAAAATCAAACAGGAAAGGAGAAACAAATGGCAAAGAATAAAGATAAAACATTGCTACAGAAGATGCAGGAAATCTGCCCATATCATATTGCTAAGTATGTGCAGTGGTACTTATCTGACCAGAAAAAAAGATGCAAATGGGACGAACTGTGCCAGTGTGATATGCAATTTAAAAGTAAGGACGGAACAAATAAGACAGAGGAATTCTGTGAGAATAACTGGCTGATTAGAGATGATGCTCAGAAGGCAATTAAAATATATATGAAAAATATGAGAACCTTAAATACAATGCAGATATATCAGAAAATGATGAACAAGGCACTGAATGGAGATGTTAACGCTGCTAAGTATGTCGAGAACTTCCACAACAGTGACTTCTTTGAAGATTCAGAGGACGAGTTGGATGTGTTATTATCTGGAATCAACATTCCCGCTCTTAAAGGTGGTGCGTGATGATTAGTAAGGCAAATGCACAAAAACTTGCTTGGCTATGGCAAGATGAGAACAAGGTGGCTTGGATTGAATCATTTATCAAAATTGCGGACAAAGAAGGTAAACTTGTGCCATTTATCTTGACCGATGAACAAAAGGAATTGGTTCAGAATATGCAATCAAATAACATTATCCTTAAGAGCAGGCAGTTAGGTATTTCATCTATCACGATTGCATTATCAATTAGAGAGTGCGTGGTACATGAGAATACGACTTGTTTTCTGGTAAGCCACAATCAATCCAGTTGCAATACTATTTTTGATAAATTAAAGCAACAGTATCATTCGTTGCCAGATATCATCAAACCTAAGTTGATTGTAAATAACAGACAGGCGTTATGCTTTGATAATGGAAGTAAGATTACTTGCTTGACAGCAGGGAACAAAGAAATTGGGCGTGGAGATACGTTGAACGGTATCGTACATTTATCCGAATTTGCGTTTTGGAAAAATGCAGATAAACAGTTACACGCATTATCACAGGCGGTTAGTGAATCTGGACGTATTATCATAGAATCGACGGCAAATGGTTTTAATAAATTTTCAGAATTATATATTCAAGCAAAGAACGGAGACAATTCATATAAACCGTTCTTTTTTAATTGGATTAATGGTAAATCATTGTTTGCTAATCAGTATGAACAAGCCGTGGCTGAGTATGAGGCAAGAACGTCTCAGAAGATTAAGGACATGGAACTTGATGAGGACGAACAGGAACTATTGAAAATGGGTGCTTCTTTGGCGCAGATTGCTTGGCGTAGAAAGAAGGTGTCTACAGACGGGCTTGATACATTCCAAGTTGAATATCCATCAACGGACACTGAATGTTTCCTAACTACAGGGCAACAGTTATTTGACAGTAAGAGGATCACGGCATCATTGACTACGATCGTAGAGAACAAGATCAAGCCATTAGCAAAGAAACAGGTCACAGGGTTACCTACTATATTAATGCCGTATCTTGGTAAGACGTTTCATATCTGGCAGTTGCCACGAATGGGCGAGAAATATTATATAGGTGTGGACTGCTCAGAAGGATTGGGACAAGATTACTCTACTGCTATCGTGTTAAATCGAGAAGGTCAACAGGTGGCTGAGTTTAGGAATAACAAGATCAAACCATATCAGTATGCCGATGTCTTAAATGCTTTAGGTAGATACTATAATAAGGCGTTGCTGACGGTTGAAAAGGCAAGCGGTGGACACAGTGTTATTGAACGTCTGAGATACGAGCAACATTATATGAACATGACTAAGTACAAGACATATGATGAGTTCCAGAGAACTATCTGGAGGGTTGGATTCGACACCAACAATAAAACGAAATCTATCATTGTCAACGACTGCCGTGAATGGTTCGACAAAGGGTTGATCCAGATTAAGAGTAAAGATATGCTCGAAGAGATGAAGGTGTTCGTTGCAAACGATAACGGAAGTATGGGCGCTATCAGTGGCAGTCATGACGATTTAGTTATGGGATTGTGCTTATGTATTCAAGGAATGAAGAATGGATTATGGTATCCATTTTAGACGATATTATATAGAAGAAACAGAACAGAAAGGAGAGACAACGTGGCGATTGAAGAGTATAAAAATAAGTATGAGAATCCTGCCAAATGGTTTGTAGAGGAAGTCAATCAACCTTATCATGTGAACAGGATTACGAAATGTATTGCGAACCGTGACTATCTCGCAGGTAGACACAAGGTACTTGGAAGAGAGAATTCTGCTTATAAAGGAAAAGAACTCATCACACGAAAGACGATTCTAAACTATGCTAAAACGGTGCTGAGATTCCACGCAACGTACTTACTTGGCAAGAAGGTATCATTTAGTGGTAACGAGAATACGATCAAGAATTTTAACGAAATATACAAATTAGGACAGTACGAAACCGTAGATTACCAGATTTTGGACAGAGTCAATAAGTTTGGTGATGCTTACGAGGTTGTTTATGTGGAAGATGGCATCATTAAAAGTAAGGTGCTTGACAGTGGCGACTGTTATCCTGTCTATGATGATCGTGGGAATTACATTGCATTTATCGAAACATGGACAGATATATTTACGAATATCACATTTTATAATGTATATTATCCTACTTATGTTGAGAATTGGAACAATGATGGCGGTTACTTACATATGGAAGATTCCAAGATTAATGTGTGTGGTCTGCCAATTCATTACCATAATTTCAACGATATGGACTATAACTTTGGAGTAAGTATGTTAACTGATATCAAGCCGATTATGGATGACTTAGAGGATATCCTAAGTAAGATGGGCGACGCAATCTATATCAATAGTTTGAATCCGATGCCTGTGGCTGTGGGTCAGAGGATTGAATCAACGATTCCTGCTGATGCAACAGGATATGTGATGAATCTGGATAATGGAGATTACAAGGTTGTGAGTACCACAATGGATTACAATACAATTAAGTTATATCTAGATAATATCAAGCAAATGTTGAATGATATCGCTTGCATACCAAGTGTGTTAGGTAGTTCAACGAACATTGCAAACATAAGTGAAGTGTCAATGAAGATTTTATTTCATATGGCAAACATCAATGCAGATGAAACAAAGAAATGGCTGAACAAAGGTTTTCAAGAAAGGTTCAGAAGATTCCAAATGATCTTGAAAATGCAGGGTACTGAGGTATCAAATGATGTTGAGGTCGTATATAACGTAAATATGCCAGTTGCTACAACAGAAATGGTATCTAATTTAAAAGCCATGAGAGAACTCGGTGCGATCAGTAGAAAGAGCGTGATGGAAAAGAGTGATCTAATTACAGACAGTGTGGCAGAACTGAAGCGGTTAGATGAAGAGAATGGTGCTAGTGGAGAGATAGAGAAAGATAAGGAACGGGCTTAATTTTAAGCCGGGCTAAAGTACCGTCTGGGTACTCGATTTGGGTACGCAGATGTTGGGTGAAGGTAATTTGGAAATAGTTAGGAGTGATACATCCAAAAAATTTGCCGTTCTATGGGCAAAAAATCCTTAGTATTGCTAGGTTTTTTGATGGTTATACAGACAGACGTATAGATTGTGCCAGTATCACTGGAAATATCTTCCAAAATCCATTTGATAAAATATCAGTATTTCAAATAGATTTAAAATGAGTGATAAAAGCAAAATTTTATGTCGATATTTGTACCAATTATTTCCAAAAACAACGCTAGATTAGGACTCTAACGAAGAATAAGTAGGTAAATATGCACAAAAATACAAGAAAAACTTGTGCAATATAACGATATTGCAGGCGATTACCCCTCTTTCCAAATATGGTCTAGAGGAAACACCAAAAATCCCCACGGCAAAAAAATAAGGACTACTCTCTCGTAGTCCCTTCGTTTTCACGGTTTACATACTCTTTCAGTACCATATTAATATACTGGCTAAAAGATCTATCATCTTCCTCTGCCATCGTTTTAATCATCTCAACCAGATCACTGTCTAGTGTGATACTTACTTTCTTCTTTAATGGTTTCATCTTCCACCTCGCTTATCTGTATCTTAGCATAAGGTAGTGCATTATATTGCTAAGTAGGATTAAGTATGATAAAGTAGGATAAAAAAGAAAGAGGTACGGAAATATGGAACAGATGAAAAGAGAAATCTATAATGAAATGATGCATAGTTACCTTGCAGAGGAATTAATTAAGGAAGTGCATGAACGCACAAAACTACTAGACGAAGATTATGCAGAATCTATCAAGATGCAGGAAAATCATTTGCAGGAATTAAAATCTTGCTTAAATGAGGAACAAACAAAGAAATTAGAAGAATATATAGGCGAGGTGTCGACAAATCATCGACTCCTATGCAGAGAGATTTATTTGCAGGGGATGAGAGATTGTGGCGATATCTTTATAAACAAATAAGGAGAATCGAATATGGAAATTTTAAATACATTATTAACTATGCCAGGGCATGAGATTGTAACTTTATTAGGATACATGACAATGGTATCTGTTGTTGTAGATAAAGCAGGCGCAGTGATTGAGGTCATGATTAAGAGACATAAAGAAGCAAAGATCAGAAGAATGAAAGAAAAGGCAGAGATATACAAGAATTTACTAAAGTGATTGATCGTCGGCAGATGGTTTGAAGCGTAGGATATCTTCAACATCACAATGCAGAATCATACATAGATCGTTAATTGTACGAGTGGAAATATCTTTGTTGTTTTTGAGTCGGCTCATAGTGCCACTTGAAATTTTATGTTTCTTGGTCAGAGTATACCAGTTTTCATTTGATTTTTCTAAAGTATCCCAGAACGGTGTGTAGTCAATCACGATACTTCCTCCTAAATTATTTGATATTAATAGCATATGAGATGTTTTCGGAATTGAATACGTTTAATAAAAGAAATATGTTTTATAAGTTGTATATATTCATTAAAAAGAATATAATAGATATGTAACTATTAATAAAATAATTATAGGAGGAGAGCATGAAGAAAGGCATAAAAAATAAAAAAATAATTGCCTTGATAGTTGTGATTTGTATTGGAATTATTGCGTTTTTTGCAACAGGAAATATACGAGCGTATAGTTCGGCAAAGAGTGCAATGAAAAATGGTGACTACAAAGAGGCAATATCTAAATTTAAGAAACTGAAAGGGTATAAAAACTCGAAGAGATTATTGGATGATTCAAAATATGGCTATGCAAAGCAATTAATGCGAAATCATAAATATGAAGAAGCACATGATGTGCTTGCTAATGCGTCATCCAGAGATAAAATCTCAGATTTAGATTTAGAATGTTACTATGAAGATGGAAAATACAATTATAAAAATGGAAATTTTGACGATGCTTTAGATTGTTTTCAGGATTTGGATTATAAAGACAGTGAATCATATGTAGAACAATTGCAAGGTGATCATTGTTTGAAAGAATTTGTTAAAAGATACAATGCAACTATGGAGTTTGTAAAAAGTACAAATTCAATCACAACAGGTAACAAGATTACGGAAGATAGTTTTGATGAGGATGAAACTGGAGTTGCTACATTAGATTCATCTGCAACAATTTCGATAAATAATCCATCAAATAAGAATTACAGAACTAAAATTACAAGTGTTAAGTATTTGTTGGAGAGTATGGACAAAGATACTTGGTTTTCTGAAATATGTGCTGTATTAGGTGGTATGATTCCAGAAATGTCAAATGAAGAAATTGTCAAATGTTTTGATTATATCAGTAAGCAGGAATCAGTTACTTATGCAAAGAAGTATAATATAACTTCGAAGATAAGTAGAGGAAAAATGGAAATAACAATACAGTACACAGGTGATGATGTATAAGGGGAAAAGTATGGACGCACAAAATATTAAAGATAAGGATATAATAAAAAATGAAGTAAAAGATTTGTGGAACAAACATAAATTATTATTGATTATTATTATTCCGTGTTTACTTATTATTATACTTGCTTTATCTGACAATAGTAGTGATACATTTGAAGTTAGATTTAATGATGAACAATTTAATATCACAGATTCACTAGACGATGTTAAGAGTAAATATAAAAATGATTATGATAAAGAATATACAAGTTTTAATATTTACAATGATAGTAAAAAAGAATCAATTCAAGTTCACTACAATGAGTCAGAAATAGAAGCGGTTGCCAATAGCAAATCAAAATCAGCGGTTATAAATGGAATATCTATAGGTGATAGCACAGAAACTATGGCTGAAAAATTAGATATAGATGAGGCATGGTTTGAGGATGATAGAATTACGCTTGTTTGTTATAAAGATAAGGATATAATAAATAAAATAAGGATGAATTTGAATGATATAGATCCTGATAAAATGATTTCTGAGGTGACTGATACAGATTATATGGTTGCTATTCCAGTATCCGATTCAAAGGCAAGTGGAGTTGCTATATGGTCAAAAGATTTTTTCATTGATATGATGGAAGAAGAGCGAAAAGCAGATGAATCATTAGAAGATGCAGAATCAAATGACTATGATAGTGACGATTCATACGATGATTCAGACACTTATGATAGTGACGACTCATATGATGATAGCAGTTATGATGATACATCATCGGATGACGATGGTGAACCTGCAACGGCAACAGGTAGTGGTCACTGGGGTGGCGGAATTGCAGAATAATTGAAATACTAACCAACACATAAGGGAACTTAGTTTAATCAACTAGGTTTCCTTTTTTGGTGCAATGAAAGGAGGAATCATGCAGATTTTAGATCGACTAAAAATGGAATTGTCCAATCAGGAATACTTTTCGGATGAACAGTATACACAATTTTTATTGGAAAATGGATTATCTGCCGTGGCAGAATACAATAAGGAAACAGACCAGAGACAAATGTTGTTATCTGCACTGGATATCTTAGAAGCAGTCAGCAACGACATTGATATCATGCGCCAGACAATCACAGAGTTTACAACAACATCACAAGCATATAAATACCTTGAGAAAAGAATACAGAATCTTAGAGATAAGATTGCGTCTATCCCAGAGCCAGAAGAGGAATATTCATGCTTTTCACTTATGTATACAAGTAAGAATCCTACGGTATACTCGCCTACTGATTATGGATCACGCAGAATCTCTAAATCTGACATTGACGTTATGATGGGCGGTGAGTAGCATGAGAGTTAGTGAAAGCCCAAGCGATAAATACCTAGACCAGACAAGTTTGCAGTATCTGGTTGAAAAGATCAAAGAGGAAATTAAAAAGAACGGTGGATCATCTGGCGAGAATGTAGATTTATCCGATTATTATACGAAATCTCAGATTGATGATATCGTAAAAAAACTGCCAAGTGGCTCAACAGGCGTAGGAATCTCAAGCGTATCAATTAACAGTGCAGGGCATCTGATTGTATCTTTGACAGATGGTACAAGCACAGATGTTGGAAATGTTGTTGGTAAGAATGGTACTAATGGGAAAGACGGAGTTGACGGCAAGAATGGAATTGATGGTGTAAATGGTAAGGATGGAACGAACGGCAAGGACGGTATTAATGGGGTTGATGGACAAGATGGTGTCGATGGATTTTCGCCACAGATTATTGAAAATGCCGAAAATACAGACACGCAATATAAACTGGATATCACCACGGCAGCAGGTACATTTACAACGCCTAATCTGAAAGGTAAAGACGGACAGGATGGAAAAGATGGAACTGGTGGCAGTGGCGGTGGTGCTTCAAGCGAGGTATATTCAACAGATGAGATTGAGGTAGGTACTTGGATTGATGGCAAACCGATTTACCAAAGGGTTGTGCCTGTTACGTTATCATCAACTGCCAAAAGTGGATCGGTTGCCTCTGATGTGACTAAGATAGAATCGACAGTCAGTGCATTGGTTGACATGAGGGCGGTCAGAACACAATCACAGTTTATGGTGATGAGTACCACACATATAATGAATACAAGTATATCTTATATTACATCTTTTGCAGATTTTAAAGATGCCATACTGTCAATGTCTTTGGCAAAGGATGGAACACTTTTTATAAGTCACGGTTATAAGTATAATGGATGGAAGTTAAATATTATTTTAAAATATGTCAAATAAAATGCTTGACAATTTGTTTTTTGCTTGGTATACTAGTCAAGCAGTCAACGAGAAATCTAGCGCTATGAGATGTAAATAATCTAGCGTGAGATATGAAAAACTCGCATGAATGCGTTATTATATGCGGATGTGGCGGAATTGGCAGACGCGCTAGATTTAGGTTCTAGTGTCTACGACGTGCAGGTTCAACTCCTGTCATCCGCAGT
>ERZ1673742.1740-NODE-1740-length-18612-cov-33.608989_pt1 | contig 18612 bp, 19 predicted proteins | sample MGYA00580208_ERZ1673742 | MGnify/ENA primary metagenome ERZ1673742 (study PRJEB41218, sample SAMN15661774) | gut metagenome | host: Homo sapiens | place: Canada: London | collected 2015-08-20/2019-03-30 | study: EMG produced TPA metagenomics assembly of...
TGGTCATGCGCTCGCTGCTGGGCGACAGCATGAATACCACCAGCATCCAGAAGGTGGAGAGCAACCGGTTCAGCCGTGCGGATTTGGAAAACAAGCTCCTGATGGTAGATGACGATATGGATATGAGCGCTCTGCCCAAGACCAACTATATCAAATCCATCGTGACCTCCGAGTGCAAGATGGATATGGAGCGCAAGGGTGTTCAGAGCTATCAAAGTCAACTCTATGTCCGCTTTCTCTGCTTCGGCAACGGTGCGCTGACCGCCCTGCACGACAAGTCCGACGGTTTCTTTCGCCGCCAGATCGTGCTGACCACCAAAGACCGGCCCGCAGGCAGAGCAGACGATCCGTTTCTGGTGGATAAGCTGCTGCGGGAAAAGGAGGGCATCTTCCTCTGGTGTCTGGAGGGGCTGCGCCGGCTGATCGGGAACAACTATCAGTTCAGCATTTCCGGCAAGGCAAGAGAGAATATGGAGACGGTCAAGCGCAGCAGCAACAATGTGATCGAGTTTCTGCAATCTGAGGGCTATATCCGCTTTCGGGCAGACAGCGAAGCCAGCTCCAAGGCGATCTATGAAGCCTATACCCGTTGGTGCGACGACAACGCGCAGAAGCCCATGTCTGCCAACCGGGTCAGCTCTGAGCTTGCACAAAATGAGCTGCTTTACAACGTAGAGGCCACCAACAATGTCCACGTCGGCGGTAAGCGGGTGCGGGGCTTTGTGGGCATTGAGGTGGTCAATCCGCCGCCGTATTGAAAATGAGAAACGGACTTCAAAACAGCCGTACACGCCGTACACTCTGTACGGCTGTTTTTGATTCCATTCTCGAAAACCGTTTTTGCTTGTGCGCACCGTGAAGCATTTCACGGTAGAGTGTAAAACCTGCCGTCGAATCGGCGGCTGGCACGCAAAACTGGCGTACAGAAGCGTACACAAAGAGACTTTGCCGTACCGAGCCGTACACTGGCGGCTCAATTTAGCGACTTCAAAATCAATGCTTGTGAAATCCGTGATGATTTTTGCCGCAGGTCGAACGCACTGCACCATCCGGTGATTTACCGAAGCGTGAAGTTGCTGCACCGGATTGCGGCATATTCTGCCGCTTCGTATGTTCTCACACAGAACGATGAAGCCGATAGGGTGTTGTTATGAACAGGGCATCACGGACGGAAATCTGAGTGGATTTGCGGAACGGCAGATTTTTCACCGCAAAGCGTACACAGTTCACTTATTCAAAAACCAATATCACGAAAATATGGAGGTAAAAAGTTGATGAAATCCAATCTGAGAAATGAGATCAAGTCGTACATCGTCCGTCAGGGCATGACCATGCAGGAGGTGGTCGATCTGCTGCGGGACGAACACGGCTGGTCTGACAGCGTTTCCAACCTGTCCAATAAGCTCCAGCGGGAATCCCTGCGCTATGTCGAGGCCGTCCAGCTTGCCGACGCGCTGGGCTATGAGATCGTCTGGCAGAAACGAAGATAAGGAGGATTTTTTCACATGACGGATACGGAAAAGAAGCTGTTGCAGGCGCAGCACCGATTGGAGGAAGCGCAGGCGCGGGATCGCGTCAAGGAGCGAAAAGCCCGCACTCGCAGGCTCATTCAGAAGGGTGCGATTCTGGAAAAGGTGTTGCCAGAGGTGCGCACGATGGAATCGTCTGTGCTGGAGGATTACCTGATGCAGAAGCTGCCGCAGCACGATTGAATTCCGCTGGGAGGTCTCCGGGAAACCGGGGGCCTTCCTCTTTTTTCTCCCGAAGGGCGCACTTACTCACCACCTGTAAAACAGGCGGTGGTATGCCTGCGGCATCGTGCGCTCTCCGAGGGGGATTTCGCTTTCTGCGGAAAGCGACAGACAATGCCACAGCATTTGCGGATGCTGCTGTCATCGTCTGCGCGATTGGGCAAATACCGTCGCTTCAACCGACGCTATTTTCCAACCGCCTGCGCAAACCTGCCACCGGCAGCTTTGCCGCAGAGATGGACAGGCGTTCAGCCCGTCCATTTTCTCTTTTGCGAAAGAGAAACAGAAAAAAGAAAACGAGGTGAACGAACGATGGCAATTTATCATCTGGAAGCAAAGGTGGTCAGCCGGGGCGCAGGGCGCTCCGCCGTGGCCGCTTCCGCCTATCTGAGCTGTTCCCGTCTCTACAACGATTACGACGGGATACAGCATGACTACACAAAAAAGCAAGGACTCGTCTGGCAGAAGGTTTTCTTGCCGGAATATGCACAGCAGGAATGGCAGGATCGTGAAAAACTCTGGAACGCCGTAGAGGAAGTGGAGACTGCTAAGGACAGCCGGTTGGCGCGGGAGTTCGTGGTTGCGCTTCCAATAGAATTGAGCCGTGAGGAGCAGGTCGAGTTGCTGCAAGAATTTATCCAGGAGCAGTTCGTATCAGACGGGATGTGTGCTGATGCTGCCATCCATGACACCGATGGTCACAATCCTCATGCCCACATTCTGCTGACGGTGCGCCCGCTGGATGAACGAGGCAAGTGGCAGTACAAGACCGAGAAAGAATACCTCTGTATGAAAAACGGCGAGGAACGCGGCTTCACCGCCGCCGAGTTTAAGGTGGCACAAACCGATGGTTGGGAGAAACAGTATCAGTACAAAGTCGGTAAGAAAAAGGTGTATATGGCTCCCTCTGCCGCCGAAGCACAAGGGCTTGTCCGGGCTGACAAGTATCCCAAAAGCACCCGCTACGGCAGACAAAATCCTATCTCCGAGCGCTGGAACAGCGAAGAACAGCTTTTGACATGGCGGGCGGCGTGGGCAGATATGTCCAACCGCCATCTGGAACGCGCCGGGCGGGAGGAACGCATTGACCACCGCAGCAACGCCGCACGGGGTATTGACGAGATTCCCACCATCCACGAGGGCGTAACAGCGCAGGCGTTGGAGCGCAAGGGAATTATCTCTGACCGCTGTGAAATCAATCGACAAATCAAGGCAGACAATGCGCTGCTGCGGGAGCTGAAAGCCGAAATCAAGAAGCTGGCCGCACTGGTCGCTCGTACTGTCCCCGCCATTGCGGAAGGGCTGGAAAAGCTGCGCAGCCGTGTGCTGATCTTCTGTTATCAGCTCTCTCATATTCGCAGCGGCAAATCGCATATTCAAAAATCCCTTGCCGTATGGAAGCCGGAGATGGAACGTTACGCCGGTCTGGTACAGCAGATCAAGGAAAAGAGCAAGGAGCGCAAATCGCTGGTTGCTGAGAAAAAGGAATTGCCAATATACCATGTGAAACGCCACAAGGCGCTGGCTGTCCACATTGCAGAGTTGACGGAAGATTTAGAGGAATTGCGTTCCGAAAAGGCACTCCTTTTGCAAAAATTTGAGTATGCAGAAGATGCAGGCGCAGAGGCATTTCGCAAGGATATTGCCACCATGGAGGCTGGCCTGAAAAAGCTGGAGACGCGGGAGCAAAAATATTCCGTTGAACTGGATAACGTTTTGACTGAATATGCCGAGCTGAAAGCGCAAGCCGTGGAGCTTGACCCAGTGGAGCTATATGAAACGAGGCAGGCTATCCGCCCCGTGCAGGAAAAGGAGTCAGAAAAGCAGTTAGAGGATGCCATGCATGAGAAGCCATTTCTTATTATGCTGCTCGGTGCCAAACAGGAAACATCCAGACTGCTCGGAGAGGATGCAGAAGAACGGCAGGTGCGACAACTCATTGCTCACAAAAGGCAGGAGCAGCATCGAAATTCAATCAGCAAACGAAAAAGAAGTGACCCTGAGCGGTAATCATGTAAAAGGCGGCGGCTCTTACGAGTCGCCGTCTCTATACATGGGGCATGTCGTTGAGCGTTGTGCAGATCGTTCCACAGGAAGATTATTGCAGATATCATATGTCGTTCATATTGTGTTAATTCCTGCTTTTTTCTTGTAATCAATCCATCCGTGCAATATGAATCAAAATGGGTATCAGAGCGCAGCATTTGAATGCTTCGCTCTGATGCCCTTTTACGATATAGTTTCTTTTACCGCGGCAACAGCGATTACCGGTTACCGGAATTCCAGCGTCTCTTTCTGCAACACTGCACTCCTTTTGATTAGCGTTTTTTCTCCACACCCCTTGCAAACCAGAAAGAAGCGCGGTATAATATGACCGAAAGAACCGAAACGGTCATATTTAAGGGAGGGTGCGACCTTGGCTTTTACCGATTACGAGACTGAGCAGCTCCGCAAGGCGCTGCTGAAGGAAACGAGGCATTGCGCTGTCACACTGGGGATGAAGAAAACCTCAGTGGATCAACTGACAAAGGCTGTCGGTATCGCAAAAGGCTCGTTTTATAAATTCTACGAATCCAAGGAGATGGCCTTCTTCGCGGTTCTGGAAAGTATCCACTCCGAGCTTTACGGAGTGGCTGACCATGCACTGAGCGAAGCAAACGGCTTGCCGCCGTCGGAGCGTGCGGCAAAGGCGGTTCTTGCCGTCTGCCGGCGGCTGTCCGATACCGGCGACATGGTTTTCATTGAAAACGATGCGAAGCTGCTTTTGCAGAGACTGCCGGAGAATGTCAAAAATGTGCATTATCACGACGACGAGGCGCACATTCGTCAGCTTTTGGAGAAATATGACCTTGTGCCGAGTCGCGGCATCTCTTTGGCTGCCGCCACGGTGCGGGGACTGATTCTTACCGTTTCTCACAAGGAGCAGATTGGAGAACTGTACCCGCAGGTGCTGGAAACGCTGGTGTACGGCGCTTGCAGGGAGTTGTTTGAATAAGCGGAAGGCCGCAGAGATGCGGCTTTTCTGAAATACAGTGGTTAGCGTCATCTAACTGCGTGACTGTGCGTATCGGTTAGGTGAATCTAACTTCGAAAGGAATGATAGCGATGCAGGAACACAAGAATTTCTGGGACAAAAATGCCGGACGTTACGACCGCTTTATGCGAAAGGATCGGGCGGCGTATGACGAGATGTATGCGCTGATCCGGCCGGTTGTAAAAGCCAAGACGGTGCTGGAGCTGGCAACCGGCACGGGGCTGATCGCAAAAAACATCGTAAACGCGGCGGCGCACATCGAGGCGACGGACGCCTCCCCGGAGATGATTGCCGAGGCGAAGCGGGACAACCGATCGGCGAAGCTGCACTTTTCTGTGCAGGATATGTTCCGCCTGCCCTATGCGGATAAGTCCTTTGATGTGGTGATCGTGTCCAACGCACTGCACATCGTGCCGCAGCCGGAAAAAGCCCTGCAAGAGATAAAACGGGTACTGAAAGATGATGGCGTGTTGATCGCGCCCACCTTTACCCACGCGGGGAACTCATTTTCCGGCAAAGTCAGGGCATTTTTCATGAAGCTGGCAGGCTTCCCTCTCCACAGCAAGTGGACGAGCGAGGAATACCTGCGCTTTCTAAGTCAGAATGGCTGGACGGTACGGAAAAGCGTTGTTCTGAAAGCGTCATTTCCATTAACTTATACCGAATGTGTGAAATCGGAGGTGTGATATGTCATTCTTTGAAAACACCCGCAAGCCTGTGGGGCTTGGCGGGAAAATCATGGTCGCCATGATGAACCTGGGGCACAGTCCTGTGGCACGGTGGGGACTTCGCTTTTTGGAGCTTACTCCGGACGCCAAGGTGCTGGACTGCGGCTGCGGCGGAGGGGCGAACATCAAGAGACTTCTGAAAAAATGCCCGGAGGGTATTGTCAAGGGCATCGACTATTCGCCCGTCAGCGTGGAGAAATCCAAAAAGGTCAACGAGGCCGCCATAGCGGAGGGCCGCTGCACCGTTCTGCAAGGCAGCGTGGCGAATATGATCTTTGCAGGCGACTGGTTCGATGCGGTAACGGCCTTTGAAACCGTCTATTTCTGGCCCGATCTGCCCCGGTGCTTCCGGGAGGTCTATCGGGTGCTGAAGCCCGGCGGGACATTTCTCATCTGCAACGAAAGCAATGGCGACACGGATAAGGACGAAAAGTGGACGGAGATCATCGGCGGCATGACCATCTATAAGGACGTTGAGCTGAAGACGTATCTGGAGCAGGCGGGCTTTCACGATGTGCAGATACACAAAAAGAAAAGCTGGCTCTGCATTACGGCGCGGAAATGAGGGGGCTAAATCATGAGTATCTTTGCATCTATCTTACGCAGCGTATACAAGCTCTCCGGCGCGAAAAAGGCGTTCGCCTTGCCGGAGGATGCACTGCAAAAGGAAATTGAAAAGCAGAACCGGCATCGTGGCGTTTTTACGCCCACCGACCGCAAGGCATATTATGAAACGATCGCGGTAAACGGCTTTCCCTGCCTGATCGTGCGAGAGCATCAGAAGCCGTCCGAGCGCGCGATTCTCTATTTCTTTGGCGGCGGCATGGTGATCGGCCCCGATAAGGGCGACCTGCCTGTGATGCGCAAGCTCTGCCGCGAGACCGGCTGTGATGTGTGGTTTCCGTTTTACCCGCTCTGCATGGAACACTGCATTACTGAAACCTACGCGATGGTGTACGAATGTTATCGAAAAATGATTACACTGTACGGCGGCGGAAATGTCAGTACCTGCGGCTTTTCCTCCGGCGGTGCGCTGGCTTTGGGGATCGCGGCGCACAACAACGCGCAGCCCGAGCCGCTGCCGCAGCCGAGACATATCGTCGCCGTATCTCCCGGCGAAGTGCCGTGGAACGATGGCGAAAAATCGCGGATGAAGGCATTGAACGAAAGAGATGTTTCCATCGACTATGCCTTTATGGTGACGGTGGAAAAATTCATGCGGCACGGCTGCGAGAATGTGCCGGACTATATGCTCTCCGGCTCCCGGGGAGATTTTACCGGCGTAGGCGATATTCACTTCTTCTATTCTGCCGACGAGGTGCTCTACGGTGCTTTGCCGGACTTTGAGGAAGCCTGCAAACGGGCAAATGTCCCCTATACGGTGTCCGCCCGCCCGAAGATGGTGCATTGCTACTGTATGCTGCCGATCTTCAGGGAGGCAAAGGAGGACTTCGGGAAAATCGTGGAGATTTTGAAGAAATGAGCCCGGAAACGGTCGTGTGTTGATTGAAACACAGAGGAAGAACCATGGGACGAAAAGAAGCCATTCGCGGTGCGTACCGAATGACGGGCGGAAACAGTTTTTATGACGGCATGATCACCTGCTCCACTCTGAGCGGGAAAGCGGTGTGCCGCTTGGTGTGGGCAATGAACAAGGCGGAAAACGACGCCTATCTGGAAAAGGCACTGTCCGGTATTCCGGAGCATTTCTCCGGCAAGCTGCTGGAAGTGCCGGTGGGAACAGGGATTCTGACCATGCCGGTTTATCAGACTATGCCGGAGGCGGACATTACCTGTCTCGATTATTCGCCCGATATGATGAGGCAGGCACGGAAAAAGGCTGACCGCCTGCACCTGAAAAATGTAACCTTCCGGCAGGGAGATGTGGGAGCACTCTCCTATGCAGACGACACCTTCGACATCGTTTTGTCGCTGAACGGCTTTCATGCTTTTCCGGACAAGGAGGCAGCTTACCGGGAGGCTTTTCGGGTGTTGAGACCCGGCGGGACATTCTGCGGCTGCTTTTATGTGATGGGCGAGCACAAGCGGACGGATTGGTTCGTCCGGCACATTTATGAAAAGGCAGGTTTTTTCACACCGCCCTATGAGACGGTTTCCAGTCTGAAAGCACGGCTGGATGGAATGTATACGGATGTGGACATGGGAAACCTGAAAAGCATGGCGTGGTTTATCTGCCGAAAGGCAAAAGAGGAGGCGATGATATGTCAAAGAAAGCAACCGAGTTTCAGAAAAAAGAAATGAGCAAGATGTACCGAGGCAAGGAGATCTTCAAGCCGCTGAATACCGGCTGGATCGACGGGAGTGTCGCCTGTGTGCGCGAATGGGTGGCGAACATCTTCTTCTACCGCAAGGGCGATACGGCCATTATGATCGATGCGGGCTATAACTACGACCGCCTTGCCGAAAAAATGAGCTGGCTCAGCATCGATCCGGCATCCGTCCGGCACATCCTCATCACGCATCAGGACACTGACCATGTGGGTGCAGTGGAGGCCGACAGTCCGGGACTATTCCGGGACGCAAAGCTCTACATCGGCGAGGTTGAGAACCGCTATCTGACCGGCGAAGTGCGCCGCAAGGTGATCTATCGCCTGTACAAGCTGCCGCAGGTCACGATCCACAACGAAAAGGTACTGTTGCATGACGGCGAGGTTTTCGATATTGGCGGCATCAAAATCGAATGCTTCCTTGTCCCCGGTCATACCTGGGGGCACATGGTATATCTCATTGACGATAAGTATCTGTTCACCGGCGACACGCTGTGGTTCGGTGCGGACGGCGGATACAGCTTTATTTCCTCTCTGGCAGAGGATAATAAGCTGGCTGTGCAGTCACTGGCGGAGCTGGAACGGAAACTGCGCGCCCGTGGTCTGCATCCGTATTTCATCACCGGTCACACGGGATGGACGGACAATTTGGAATTTGCTTTTGCCCATAGGGACAAGCTCTGTTCGCCATTCAAGAAACGGGTACACGACCCGTCGGCACCCTATGATGCCTACGACGAATCGGACGACACCGAAGAAAATGCAAAGAGCGGTTTTCTGAAAGGCGTGGGAAGATGAAGGACAGCGAATTACAAATTGACCGCAGCTGCCATGTGCTGTATTCCAAGCCCTGCAAAAAGGAAATACTGGCGAAAATCGCCCTGCACTATCCGGAAGCGGAGCGGGAGACAATATGGGAACAAGTACAGCGGCAGTACGCGGCCTTTCTCTCCGACTGGCGCACCGACTTGGGCGGCAAAAAGAACTTCCACAACGGCGTAGGCGGCACCTACGACTGCATCGCCATCATGAGCTATTATGTGGTCTGCAAAGCAGTTACTTCGTTCCGTGAAATCGAAGAGATGGAGGAAAATCTGATTCTTCCGACTTTCCGCAAGCTGAAATTTGTGGACTGCAACAAGCCGCTCTGGAGGAAGCTGATGTACAGGGCGTTTGTACGGGCGAAACGCGGCTGCGACAAGTGGCACGATTACGAGATGACGGTTGCGCCTTATGAAACCGACAAGCCTATTTATTATGAATTTACATCGTGCCCGGCAGCGGAGTTTGCCATCCGGCACGGCCTTACGGATATCATGCCCGCCCTGTGCAATGTGGACTACGCATCTATGGAGCTGCTCCACGCAAGACTGGTGCGGACGACTACCTGCGTGGACGGCTGCCGATGCGACTATGCCATCTGCGGCGATAAAGACCCATACTTAAAGGAACATCCCGAATACCGGGACGAGGCGGGATTCAGGAGAAACAAATAATTCTTCAGGCGGTGAGACAAATGGAAACCTTTCTTGGAATCATGATCCCTTTCTTGGGAACAGCACTGGGCTCGGCCTGCGTGTTCTTTATGAAAAAATCACTCGGTGTTTCGGTGCAGCGCGCCCTTACGGGCTTTGCCGCCGGGGTGATGGTGGCGGCGTCCATCTGGAGCCTGCTGATCCCCGCCATCGAACAGTCGGAGGGAATGGGCAAGCTGTCCTTCCTCCCCGCCTTTATCGGTTTCTGGGTCGGCGTGCTGTTTTTACTTTTGCTCGACCATCTGATTCCCCACCTTCATGTGGGAAGCAATCAGGCGGAGGGACCGAAAAGCAGGCTGGGCCGCACCACCATGATGGTGCTGGCAGTGACCCTGCATAACATCCCGGAGGGAATGGCGGTCGGCGTCATGTATGCGGGCTTCCTTGCGGGGAACGCACAGATCACGGCGGCAAGCGCGCTTGTCCTGTCCCTTGGCATCGCCATTCAGAACTTCCCCGAGGGCGCGATCATCTCTATGCCGCTCCGGGCGGAGGGGGAACGCAAGGGCCGAGCATTTCTCGGCGGCGTGCTTTCCGGCGTTGTCGAGCCTATCGGCGCGGTGCTGACGCTTCTTGCGGCGCAGCTGGTGATCCCGGCGCTGCCGTATTTTCTGAGCTTTGCGGCGGGCGCGATGCTCTATGTGGTGGTAGAGGAGCTGATTCCCGAAATGTCACAGGGAAAGCACTCCAATATCGGAACGGTTTTCTTTGCCGTGGGCTTTAGCGTCATGATGACGCTGGATGTGGCGCTGGGATAAGGAAGTAAATGATGATTTTACAGGTGATTTTGGAAGGCATAGGACTTGGCGTTCTGCTCATTTTGGTTTGCGCCATCGGTATCCGCAAGGGCGCGGTGGGCATGGTGCATCTTTACAGCCCTGAAGTTCAAGGTAGGTGCGTAAAGCTGGTACTTACAACACACGCGAAAATCAAGCGAAATGCTTTGATTTTCAAAGCTGTCTGCGTCCCCGGCTACATCGCCTATGTGCTGGTCTGCGTCTATGCGGTGAACGGTGCGCGGGGTTTTCTTGCGGGCTTCTGGCAGCTGCTGGTCATACTGTCCGTTATGAATCTCATAGACCGATTTTGGGTTGACGGCTATTGGGTAGGACATACGAACGCATGGGAAATTCCGGGAACGGAAGACCTGAAACCCTACATTACAGCCAAGGATAAGGGCAAAAAGTGGCTGTTCGGCACAGTTGGTATGGCGGTCATTTCGGCAGCACTGGCGGCGATCATGATGCTTTTTATGGAAAGCTGAGGCGATAGAAATGCTGTTTCAAACATATGGCGACAGGAGGAATCCTGCCGTGCTGTTCTTTCATGCAATGGGTGTGACAGGAGCGAGCAGCGAACCGATTGCGAGGTATTTGCAGGATCGATATTTCTGCATCTTGCCCACCTCCACCGTTTACTGCGAGGGGCAGAAATATGTCAGCAAGCTGGACGAAATACGGCAGGTGGAGGACTTTCTGCATCGACAGGGCGTGGAGCGGCTGGCGATGGTGATCGCTTCTTCCATCGGTGCAGACCTTGCCATGGCGTTTCTGACGCAGACGAAGCTGCCCGTGGAGCACGCTTTCTTTGACGGCGGGCAGTTCGCCCAAATCGGAAAGGGCACGCGCCGTATCATGACGCCGTTTCTGTATTTTGCCATCAAGAGCCTATATTGGTCGAAGGGCGGTACGCTGAAAAAGATACTGTGGTGTGACGACGACTCCATAAAGCCGTATTTTATAGTCGCAGGGGAAAATCTGACCTATACAAATTTGCGGCGGCAGATTTCGGACAGTCTGGAGGACAAGCCCTTTCCGCCGCTTCCCGAGAAGCTGCAAGAGCATACTTATTTCGAGTTCGGCAGCAAAGAGGAGCATTTCAAATACCGTCAAGCAGTGATGGAGGCCTACCCCTGCGGCCATTATCCCGTGTTTGAGGGATACGATCACATGCAATATCAGATTCGTGATCCAAAGGGGTTCGCCGAAATGCTGGCACACATCGCCGAGCGTGACTGTATGCCGGAACTGCCATTTATCAGAAAGTGAGTGATACCCATGAAATACAAAATCGAGAAAAACACCGTACAGGAGACGCTGATCATTCCGCTGTATGCGCGGAAGGTCTGCTCAGAACTATACCCGAGCCTCTACCGGGACGAAACAGCGGTTCGCCTGATTGACGAGATCGACTACGATTTTTCTGAGGCGGAGAAAAAATCCCGCAGCCTGATGCAGCGTTTCGGTTCACTGGAGGTGGCCATGCGGCAGAATGACCTTGCTTTTGAGGTGCGGGATTATCTGAAATCTCACCCCAATGCGGCGGTGGTCAATCTGGGCTGCGGGCTGGACAGCACCGGCAGAGTCTGCGACAACGGCAGCTGCAAAATTTATAATCTGGATTATCCCGACGTGATTGCTGTACGGAATGAACTGCTGCCTGCCGGGGAGCGGGAGGAAAATATCCCCTGCGACCTGAACGACACGGCATGGTTTTCTCAAATTGATGCCTCCGGCGGCGCGGTGTTCTTTGCCTCCGGCGTGTTCTATTATTTTCTGACCGAGCAGGTCAAGGCACTGGTGCAGCGAATGGCAGACGCTTTCCCCGGCGGTGTGATGGTGTTTGACGCTGCAAATCGGACGGCGGTGAAGATGATTGCAAAAACATGGCTCAAAAGCGCGAAAATCAAGGACGTGGGCGCGTACTTCGCAGTCTCCGACGCAAAGTGTGAGATCGGCGCGTGGGACAGCCGTTTGCAGGTCACCAGCCACGGCTATATGCTGGGCTACAATGACCTTCGTGACCCGTCCGTCAGTGGCTTTTTCCGTTTCCTCGCCAAGGTCGGCGACAATCAGATGAAAATGCAGATCGTGAAGATCGGATTCGGAGGCAAATAATGAAAATTCTGGTATACGGCGCAGGCGTTTTGGGCTGCAATCTGGCAAGAAATCTGTTCCGCGCCGGAAAGGACGTCACCCTGCTTGCACGGGGAAATTGGGCGGAGGAGATCAGAAAAAACGGCCTGCGGATCAAGGATAAGTTTTCGCTTCGCACATCGGTCAGCTGCATTCCGGTGGTGACCACGCTCGCACCGGATGCACAGTACGATGTGATCTTTGTGGTCTTGCGCTATACGCAGCTGGGTTCTGCTCTGGATACCTTGCAAACGAACCGGACGAAGAACATCGTTTTTGTGGGAAACAATGTGAGGGCGAGAGCGCTGGCGGCGGCGTTGCCGGAGAAAAATGTCCTGTTTGCCTTTGCGCTCTCTGCCGGGCATCGGGAGGCTGATCGGGTGGTCTCCATCGACCTGAAAAAGATCACCATCGGGCAGCTGTCGGACGCAGTCTCCAATGCAGGATTGATTGAGGAAATTTTCGGCGGCACGAAATACAGGGTCGTTTATGAGCCGAACATGGAGGACTACCTGCTCTGCCACGCGGCCTTTGTGATGCCGGCGGCCTTTGCCTGTTATAAAACGGACGGCGATCTGAAAAAACTCAGGGGAAATACAACATACCTGAATCGGCTCATTGATGCCAACATAGAGGGCTACCGTGCCATACGAAACGCGGGACATGAGATTTTGCCAAAGGCGGATGCAGGCTTTGAGAGCGAAAAGTACCGCAAAACCTGTCTGCTCTTTTTCAAGCTGATGTGCGCAACCTCGCTGGGCAAGCTCTGCGCCTCTGACCATGCCATGAACGCCATTGACGAAATGAACGCCCTGAGTCGGGATATCAAGAAGTTTTTTGACGAGAACGGCGCGGCTTATCCCGTGTGGCAGGCGCTGGAAGCAGAAGCCGGGAGATACTTGCGGTAAAGTGCGATTATAAAGATTGGAGTAATGACTGTGATCCGGATTTACGGTTATGATGGAATATACAGTGCGATTGATTTGCCGGGGCAAACCTGCGGGCTTGAAGCTGCTGACGGAAACGGAGAGATCCACTGCTATCGGCTGCTGGATGGTGTGACTGCCATGCGGATGCGGCTGGAAATGAATGCCTACACTGAGGTTCGTACCCGGACAGATGCATTGGAAATCAATTTCTGCGTGGGCGGACGCTTTGAAACCCGCTTTTCCTTGCGTGACCATGTACTTTTGAAGCCGGGTGATATGGCTGTCAGCTGTTATGACGGATTCCATGGAAGCCAATCTGAATCATGGTTCCCACTGGGATATTATGAGGGAATATGCCTTGAAGTCGATCCGGCCGCCGCGCAGCGATGGCTGGAACAGAACGCGCCTGCGTTTTCTGTGGATTTTCCTTCGCTAAAGGCAAACCTTCTGGGGAATAAATGGTATCTGTACAGCTCGGCTGGGCCTCGATGTGAGCATGTGTTCCGTGAACTGTACGAAAGTATTTCCTACATGGACCCATGCCTTTCCCAACTCAAAGTGCTGGAGCTGCTGATGCTGCTGCGCAGCATCCCCCGAAGGGACGGTGCAGAGGCGTATTGCTCTGCAAGGCAGGTAGAACTGATTCGGCATCTCCGCGACCATTTAATCATGGATCGGGACAACTATGTATCTCTTGCACGGTTGGCGGAGGAACATGATATTTCTGTGTCCCATCTGCAAAAGCTGTTCAAGCAGATTTATGGTGTCCCTGTGTACCATTACATCAAGGAGTACAGGCTGGAGCAGGCTGCTGTGGAACTGGTGCAAACCGCAAAGTCGGTAACACAGATCGCACAGAATATCGGGTATGATAACGCAAGCAAGTTTTCCGAGTGCTTCAAAAAACGCTATGGCTTGACTCCGTCGCAATATCGCGCCAATGTAAGGAATACGGAAAAACGGAATAATCGAACGAAAATGGAGTAGCCCGGCTTCATAAGAATGTACTATAATTTCTGCTGGTTAGAGACAACTAACCATAAAGGAAACACACTGTGAAATGAATTACAATCATACAATCAGATGAATTGAGCTGGATTTGAAGGAGGTATTACGACATTGAAAAAGCAATCCAATTTATCCCGGCTGCTGGAGTATGCCGGGAGCTACAAAATCCTGACCTACCTTTCGTGGGTGCTATCCGCCGCCGGTGCACTGTTGGCTTTGGTACCGTTCTGGTACATCTGGCGTATCCTGGGGGAGGTCATTGAGGTCGCACCGCAGTATGGAAATGCCGTCCATGTAACGCACTACGGCTGGATGGCAGTTGTGTTTGCTGTTGCCGCTGTGCTGGTGTATATTACGGGACTGATGTGCTCGCACCTTGCGGCGTTTCGCATTGCCACGAATCTGCGCCTTGCCATGACAAAGCATATTGTCACCCTGCCACTGGGGGCGATTGAGCAGTTTGGCAGCGGCAAGCTGCGCCGCACCATCTCGGAAACTGCCGGAGCGACGGAAACCTACCTCGCCCACCAGCTTCCGGACAAGGCTAAGGCGATGGCGACGATCGCGGGGCTTCTGGCGCTGCTGCTGATCTTTGATTGGCGGCTGGGGCTTTTGAGCCTTGTACCGGTAGCGCTTGCCTTTGCGGTGATGACGAGCATGACCGGTAAGAAATTGCAGGACAAAATGACCCAGTATCAGAACGCGCTGGCGGATATGTCCAACGAAGCGGTGGAATATGTGCGTGGTATTCCCGTGGTCAAGACCTTCGGACAGACGGTATTTTCTTTCAAGAAATTCAAGGGAACGATCGACAATTACGAGCGCTGGGTCATTGCCTATACGAAACAACTGCGCTGGCCTATGACCTTCTATACACTGGCAGTCAACAGCGTGTTTGTGTTCCTAATCGCAGGAGGCTTCCTGTTCTCTCACGGCGGAGCGGATGGCAGCGTGCTGCTGAATCTGCTCTTTTACATCATTATCACGCCGGTCATCTCCGTGACAATGACCAAGCTGATGTTTATGAGCGAGAACGGCATGATCGTACAGGATGCCATCACCCGCATTGACAGCGTACTGCAAAGCCCGGCACTCTCTCAGCCGGAAGTGCCGCAGCATCCCAAGGACAGTTCTGTAACACTGGATCATGTCACCTTCAGCTACGACGGCACAAAAAATGCCTTGGAGGATGTTTCTCTCTCCATCGGTTCTGGTCAGACGGTGGCATTTGTCGGGCCTTCCGGCGGCGGCAAATCCACGCTGGCAGCGCTGATCGCCCGTTTCTTTGACCCGCAGAGCGGCAGCATTTCCATCGGCGGCCTCAATGTAAAGAACATCGACAAAAACGAGCTGATGGACACCGTTTCCTTTGTGTTCCAGAACAGCCATCTCATCAAGGGCAGCATTCTTGACAATATCCGCATGGGCAAGACGGACGCCACGGATGAGGAAGTTCTGGCGGCGCTCCGTGCGGCACAGTGTATGGACATCATCGAGAAATTCCCGGACGGCGTGCATACTATCATCGGCTCACAGGGCATTTACCTCTCCGGCGGTGAGACACAGCGGCTGGCCATCGCCCGTGCCATGCTGAAAAATGCGCCGGTGCTGATTCTGGACGAGGCCACCGCCTTTGCCGATCCGGACAATGAGACAAAGGTACAGGTAGCTTTCAATGCGCTGGCAAGGGGACGCACCGTCATCATGATCGCCCACCGCCTTTCTACCGTCGTGAACGCCGACCATATTTATGTGCTCAAGGATGGCCATCTTGCGGAGGACGGCAGCTTTGCGGATCTGTCCGAACGCATGGGCAGCCTGTTCGGAACCATGTGGCGGGACTATCAGCAGTCCGTCCAGTGGAAAGTTGCAAAGGAGGCTTGAGCGATGATCAAATATTTACAAAGACGCTACGCACTCTCCCATAAGGGTGCGGTGGACAACATCAAGGGCATTTTAAGCTGTGCGCTGCAAAACATCTCCTTCATGCTGCCGGTGGGGCTCCTGTACTTGCTGGTGGGCGAGATCATGAACGGTACACTGACAACAAAGCGTATTCCGTTTTATGTGACTGGCTGCATTGCGGCAGCGCTGCTCATTGTGGTCTGCACCCGGCTGGAGTATGACAACACCTATCTCGTCACCTATGTGGAATCCGGTGTGCGCCGTGTGAACCTTGCGGAAAAGCTGCGGAAGATCCCGCTTTCCTTCTTCGGTAAGAAAGACCTTGCCGATCTGACCTCCTCCATCATGAACGACTGCGCCGTGCTGGAGCAAAGCCAGTCCCATTTCGTTGCCCCCCTGTACGGTGCGATCCTCTCCACTACGGTCATCGCCGTGTCGCTGCTGTTTTTCAACTGGCGTATGGCGCTGGCTGCCATCTGGCCGCTGCCTGTGGCGTTTGCTATCGTCGCGCTGGCCTCCGGCGTGCAGAAACGGCTCTCCCGCAAAGCGATGGCGGCGAAGATCACCTGTGAGGACGGTATTCAGGAGTGCATGGAAACCATGCCAGACCTGCGCGCCAACAACGCAGAAACCGACTATCTTGCCAGGCTGGAAAAGAAAATTCGCGCGGTGGAAGGCCGACTCATCAAAAGCGAACTGGGAACGGCTGTCTTCGTAGTTTCCGCAGGACTTGTGCTGCGGCTGGGCATTGCCACCACTGCCCTTGCTGGCGCAGCTCTGCTGGTAAAGGGTGATCTGGATGTTCTGACCTTCTTTATGTTCCTGCTGGTGGTGTCCCGCCTGTATGACCCGCTGGAGGGGACGCTGCAAAACCTTGCCGCCATCATCGGCACCAACACAAACATCGAGCGTATGAATGAAATTCTGGATTGCCCTGTGCAGACCGGCAGCGAAGAACTGACCAATCAGGACTGCGACATTGTGTTTGACCATGTGGGCTTTTCCTACCAGAGCGGCGAAACGGTGCTGAAAGATGTGTCCTTTACGGCAAAGCAGGGACAGGTCACGGCACTGGTCGGGCCCTCTGGCGGCGGTAAGACTACCATTTCCCGTCTGGCGGCGCGGTTCTGGGACATTGATCGGGGCAGGATCACCGTGGGCGGCATGGATGTGTCGAAGATTGATCCGGAAAAGCTGATGAGCCTCTATTCCATCGTGTTTCAGGATGTAACGCTGTTTGATAACAGCATTCTGGAAAATATCCGCATTGGCCGCAAGGACGCCACGGACGAAGAAGTGATTGCAGCGGCAAAGCTCGCCAATGTGGACAAATTCGCCGAAAAGCTCCCTGACGGTTGGAATACCAACATCGGTGAAAACGGCTGCGATCTGTCCGGCGGCGAGCGGCAGCGCATTTCCATTGCCCGTGCATTCCTGAAGGATGCGCCGATCATTCTGCTGGATGAAGCCACTGCCAGTCTGGATGTGGAGAACGAAACGGCCATTCAGGAGGCGTTGTCTCGGCTCATCAGGAACAAGACCGTCCTCATTATCGCCCACCGGATGCGTACCGTCGCCGGTGCGGACAAGATCGTGGTGCTCAAGGATGGTGCAGTAGCCGAGCAGGGGTCGCCTGCGCAACTGCTGCAAGAAGGCGGTATCTTCGCCCACATGGTGCAGCTCCAGACCGAGAGCCAGAGCTGGACACTCGCAAAAGCATAAATCCATTTGCAAAACAGGGCAAGAGCGCACATTTTATCCATGTGCACTCTTGCCCCATTCGCCGTATATCCTGCTATTGCCTGTGGGTTCAGTAGCCCCATTTCTCCGAGCATGCACCTACGCCGAAAGTATAAATCCAGACATTTTCAAAGAGAAGCTTCGCTTCCGCCACGCTCATGTCATACTCGTCCCGAATCAATCCAATACATGCTTCCGCAGTGGGGCCAAGTTCACCAAATACATCATCAAAGCTGACAGCGTTTCGATTCTCCTGCATAAAGAGAAGCTGGTACAGCTTCGGCTCCCGTGCTCCGAACAAAACCATCTGCATCCCCACCTGCTTGAACAAGGGCATATCCGGCAGCTTTTGATTTGCAAAGCTCTCAAATCGGTGCATGGCCGCAGTTCGTACTTCATCTTGTACCTCTTTCATACTGTTGAACACCGTGAAAATAGGACGAGAGGAACTGCCAAGGGCATCGCCGAGTTCTTTTGCAGTCAGGGCTTCAACACCCTTTTGTGATACGACCTGCAATGCTGTCTGCACGATTTCTTCCTTCGTAAATTTCGGTTTCGGCGGCATAAACATCCTCCTTTTATTCAGCAACCACCATTTTACAACAATCGTTTTACAATGTGTATTTTATATTATAGAAGTGAATCGCCATTTTCTCAATAGCTATTAGAGAATGTTCGGTAAACTCCGTTCTAATGGGTGAAAACCACCTTGACAAATCTCATCTCAGAAGCGTATCCTTGAAACCTATGCAAAGCAGAACGGCTTTTCCAATCTGCGC
>ERZ1673742.1772-NODE-1772-length-18330-cov-20.875294_pt1 | contig 18330 bp, 12 predicted proteins | sample MGYA00580208_ERZ1673742 | MGnify/ENA primary metagenome ERZ1673742 (study PRJEB41218, sample SAMN15661774) | gut metagenome | host: Homo sapiens | place: Canada: London | collected 2015-08-20/2019-03-30 | study: EMG produced TPA metagenomics assembly of...
GTAGGATAGGGGGATAGTGGAATTATGGCATGATTATACTTTCTATTCGTTTATTCTTCTTAGCAGCGAGAGGAATGAACCCGGAAGGGCTGCCGCAATTATCGGGGGCTTGCTTGTATTCTAACCCTCCTCTATTACTTTCACTGAGGGTATTTTTAACCCCTCCGTCCTTCGGACACCTCCCCTATATTTTGCTGTGCAAAACGCAGGGGAGGAGGGTGAGAGTAACCTTCCGCTCATTGCGGTGCAATACTCCGCATACGGGGCACGGCAAGGGGAGAAGGTGATACTTGATTTTGTTACTGCCACTGCCGATATTTTTCTAACCCCTCCGTCCTTACGGACCCCTCCCCTATATTTTGCTGTGCAAAACACAGAGGAGGAGGGTGAGAGTAACCCTCCGCTCATTGCAGATTCAATAAATTCGTTCTACTGTTTCTGTTTTAACCCCTTCGCCCTGCGGGCACTCCCCCTATATTCCTTGTAGGAACACAGGGGGAGAGGAGGGCTAATTCTATTACTTTCACTGAGGGTATTTTTAACCCCTCCGTCCTTACGGACACCTCCCCTATATTTTGCGATGCAAAACACCCCGTAAGGCTACGGGGCACGGCAGGGGAGAGGATTGAAAAGCAGCCTTTTTCTCCATGCTGTTTTGTGACACTTCGTAATGCTACGAGGTACGGCAAGGGAGGTGTTTGGGAGTAGCTTATTTTTCTTCTTTCTTTGATACTCGCGGAATGAGAATCGATGTATATAATTGTAGGACAGCAGCGACAGTAAGCAACATAATCCAATCGGGATCTTCTTTGAACATGAAATATGAGGAGGCTACCAAGAAGAGAGAAGAAAATGTTTCGATGTGGTAGAGTCTTTTTAACCGGAAATTTTTCCCTTTGTAACGGAATGTGAGTCTGCAAACGGCCATGCCTGCGGCTCCGAAAGCATAAATGTATGGAACCCACGGCATTTTGAGCATGAACAAGGGCATTGCCGCCCCTATAATGACGGCAATGGAGGATACCATGAATAATATATTGCGTGTTTGCTGGTTCATATTTATTGTATGTGTTATAGAATTATTTTTTATTTTCGATGAGATAGATGTCTTCGTTGGGTTTACTCATAAGATATTGTTCGCGCGCGACTTGTTCAATGATATTTTTGTCGGTTTTCAATTCTTCTATTCTACGGTTGTAGTATTCGGTCGTATCGTTTTGTGCCGCTATTTGTTTACGCAGGTCGTTGATTTCGGCATCGTATTTTATGCGTTGTATACAGCTGTTTTCATCGATGAAGATGATGAAAATAATGAATATGGCAAGAAATAATTTCCCGACGGAGATCCGGTTACGAATGAATGAGAATACTTTGTTTTTGTCCAGTTTCATCGGAACAAGATTGAAGTCACAGATTTTCGGGTAAAAGTACGAAAAATTTTTCTTCGGACAAATGGAGCGTCGTGTTTAGTGTTTGATTCGTCCCGTAAATTTCGGAAGTCTGTCTTAAAGTGTTTGTACAATTTATTATGCTGTGTTTCATGTCTATGATGTGGAATGCCCGGTGAATTACATCACCGGGGTTTGAAACAGAAAATCGAAAGGTTTGCTGTCTCGTAAATCTTTTATAGCATCGCCTGCATAAATTTCTCCGTTCGATAGCGGGAGTTTTTTCACTTTTGCCGACGGACTGAAATCTATTTTTTTCAAGTCGAGCCAAAATAGATTGGGGGTGAGTGTCGATTCGAAGTAATATACTTTGTTCTTTTGATCGGAGATTGACCTCCAACGGGTAGAGGAGATGTGCGGTTTGTCGGGTGTATTTATACCTAAGGGAACCGATACATTGCGCATGACACTCAATACACTGGGTACTGCGATTTTGGCATCGGACGTTTGGGGGATTGCTTTTATGTAGAAAGAAGCCCGTACAAAACGGTCGCTCGCCCGGTTTGTTCCCGGTAACATTACCAGTCCTCCGATTTCTTCCCAATAGCGGTTAATGGCTAATTGTTCTTCATACCGAGGCGAGTTTGTCATCACTCTATATTCTTTTCCTTCGTGGATATTCAGTTTCCCGTCGAGATATTCCAAGATTGCCGTATTCCCAGTTTCGTCGGTAATTGCTAAGTGCAGGGTAGATTCGGGTCCATTGTTCGGCATGCGTGGAGCGTCTATACGGAAGGTTTCTTTTTTCAGTTCTTCGACAGCTTCGTGCACAGTTGCAAAATTGTCGAGTACATATTGGGTCCATATACTGATTCCCATTACCGGACGGGTATCGCCCGGCAGTGAATAGACGGACTCGGGCAAAAATAGCAGGCTTGCCACCAATCCTTTTTCGTTTATTCCGTCACAGGTTCCTATGTCGTATCCTGTCGCAATTACACTTCCGTATTTAGAGGTCCAATTCACGGTTTCGCCCTTGTTGTATCCGGCTCGTTTCATTCCACGAGGAAAGACGTAGATGTTCGACATAATGTCTTCTTTCCAGTCCATCGTACGGCCTGTTATTACCATTTGTTCGGGGCCGATATACACGGCGCGTGTACAGGCTTCCATAGGCTCTATGTTCCCGGTTGAAACGGCTGCCAACGCTAAAAATGCTCCTGTCATACTTTTTTTCATTATGTTCATATTTACTTTCATTATAAAGGTTCTTTTTTAAGAACAATCGATGGGCGATTATTATCGGTTTAAAAGGAACATTAAACGGGTTCTTAGGTTTATTTAAGAAGCTGTTTTAAATTTATAGAGAAATAATATTATCATTTCAAGCAGGTATGTTCCGGCCATATTGCGCCCCTGTCTCGCATCTTGAATCCCTTGATTTTTGTCAATAGCCAGCTATTGACTGCATATCTCGGACTCCAATCTGCTTCAACATAGGTCTCGATCTGTCTCGGAATAAATTTAAAACAGCTTCTAAGAATAGCGAGTGGAGTTGGCGGGTGCGTTATGGCTAAAAAGCGAGGGTCTCGAATAGCATTTCGAGACCCTCGCTTTTTAAGATTTTATTTTCTTTGCTCGTTGGCTTATCAGAAGCTATCGGAGAATAGTTTCGATTCGGAAACTTTGACTACTTTTCCGTATTTTTCGAGAGCCTTAGTATCGAAATCTTTCGGATTTCCTACGATGGCGATAACAACCGGTTTTCCCTTGATGTTTTCGTTGTAGAAATCGATGATGTCCTCGAATTTGAGCGTTTCGATCTTTTTCATTTTGTCGATGGCCGGATCTTGTGTATAGCCCATTCGTTTCCATGCCTCATATACGGCGCTTGCAGAACGGAATCCCGGTTTCGCACTGAGGATAGATTCTTTGATATTGGTTTTTACTACGTCGAAACGTTCGGGTGTGGACGGCATATCTTTCAACAAATTCATGTAAATCTCGATAGCGTCGAGCGTTTTGTCTCCCTGAGTACCGACAAATCCTTGAAATAGCGTGTTTCGACCGGCAACGGAGGGAGTCCCCACTATACCGTAGGAGGTATATGCCATAGCTCGTTTTTCGCGAATTTCATCTACGACGAGGCTCCCGAATCCGGCTCCAAAGTAGCTTGAAAAGGCTTCGATGAATATATCGTCTTTTACATCGAATGGTTTTCCTTCTATAAAGAAGTATATTTTACTTTGAGTCGCTTTGCTGTTGGGCAGGAAGAAAATCGTATTTTCGGTATATTGTTGTCGAGGACGTAACTCGGGAGAGGTAGAGGGCATTTCTTGCGCTTTCAACGGCAAGTTTTGGCTCAATACTTGATATACGTCGTCGAATGGCGCCGTACCTACGTAATAGATTTCACATTCGTAATTCGTGGCGGCTTGGAATTGAGTCGTCAGATCTGTAATCGAAAGGTCTATTAAATCACGAGTGGGGATGCGTTGCAGGTAGTCTGAACTATCCTTGTATAGTACATACGACGTGAGGGCACTTTCCAATGTCCCGATACTGCTTTTTTCCATCTGGCGAGAACCGAACGCGCTACCGATGAGGCTTTGCAACTGCTTGTCGTCGAGTTTGGGGAAAAGGATTTGTTTGGAAAGAAGCTGGCAGGCTTTTACCAAATCTTTTTCGTATCCGCTCATCATGACATACATGTAGTTGTCGTCCACAGCGTATGTGCAATTTGCATTTAATTCGCCCATAGCCCGTTTGAATGCCAACGGTTCGATATCGGGCAGCATACCTGCGTTGTTCATCAGGGCGACGGCATATTCGAGTTTAGGCATCTTTTTCGTTCCGATGCCGTATTTCAAAGTCATCGTGAATACGTCGTTCTCGGGGTTGAGATTGTAGAACAGTTTGCTGCGTGTGTTGATTTGCTTTTGTTGGATAGAGTTGAAGTCGCAGTATTTTACTTCGGGCATGTTGACCGGTATACTTTCTACCCATTTAGCATATTCCGATTTGGCTCCTTTTTTCGTCTCGATGGGTTTGTAATCGGGCTTTTTCAGTTTTTGTCCTTTGCTGTCGAGGTTTTTCGCTTCTTGAATATTCAAAGCGAGGTAATTGTCGTTAAAGTATTTTTTTGCTACGGCTTTCACCTCGTCGATGGTGACGGCTTTGACTTTTTCTTTGAAGTTGACGATGTCCGATGGATCGGCTCCCGTATTGAAAAGAGAGGCTAAGATATAGGCTTTCATTTCGTTCGATTCCATTTGCAGGTCGTATTCGCGTATCAGGTTTTGTTTGATAGCTTCGAGGGTCGCTTCGTCGAACTCCCCGTTTTGCAGTTGGCGCAAAGAGGATAATACGATTTTTTCTACCGATTTGTGACTGTCCCAACGATTTTGGTTCGCATCGAAAGAGGGAATGGCATTGATCATGAGAATCCCTGCATCTCGCATGGCATTTTGAGATGCGCCTACGCTCATGATGTCGCCGTCGAGTTGCAGTTTGTCGAGGATACCGGTTTTTTGTGAGTTGGAGAGAAGTTCGCAGCAGATGTCCAATGCGATTTCATCTTTGTCGTTCGAAGGAACTCCATTGTAAATGAGGGCCAGCATAGGATAATAGAAAATTTTCGCGCTCTTTTCCGTGCGACCTTTGAATTGGCGGACGGGTTTCTTTTCCCGATGTATCTCGGCTCGGCGGGGAACTCTTTCGAATTTATCGCGAATCATCGGTATTGCCTCTTTGGCGTCAATGTTACCTACCAGAATGATAGACATATTCTGAGGGCCATACCATGTATTATAGAAATCGATCAGTTTACTCAACTGGGGATTTTTCAAGTGTTCGGGGAGACCGATAATGGGACGGGCGTACGGGTGATCTCCGAATGCTTGTTCATAGATGAACTCTCTCATTCTCGATCCGCGGTCGTCGTTATACATGTTGTACTCTTCGTATACGGCTTCCAATTCGGTCTGGAAGCCCCGGAATACGGGGTCTATAAGACGTTCGGAATAGATTTCGAGCCATTTTTCGAGTTGCGAAGGCGGGAAAGAATTGTGGTATTCCGTTTGGTCGTAGCCTGTGCTGGCGTTTAGTCCTTGTCCTCCCATGTGGTCTACCAAAAGGGAAAATTCATTTCCTGCGGCATATTGGGCTGCTTCGCGGGTCAGGTCGTTAATTCCCTTGTCTATGGCTTCGCGGGCAGCGGGGTCGCTTAATGCTGCTCGTTCGTCATACTTGGCGATAATTTTTTCATAGATGGGTTTCTCTTTTTCCCAATCCAGTGCATCGATGGTTTGGGTCCCTTTGAACATGACATGCTCCAAGTAATGAGCCAGTCCGGTGTATTGTTCGGGATCGTCGACCGAGCCTACTTTGAAAGCGATCATACCGAATACATCGGGTTTACTTTTGTCTTCCCAAATGTAAACCGTTGCTCCATTACGTAGAGTCATTACGCTAAGTTGTTGGGCTTTGCCCGGAGTAAAAAACAGACATAGCGCGATAAAGCACAATAGATGTTTGATTTTCATATTGTTAAGTATTTGTGTGATTGTGTTTGCAAAATATTCCTATTCTTAGGAGCAAAAATAACATAAAATTACTAACTTGTAGTCGTTTTTGACAAATTTAATTTTGAATGTTTATAAATTTATTCTTATGAAAAGATTGTTATTTGCCGGATTGCTGGGGGTGATTACCTCTCTTGGGCTTCGGGCGGGAGAGCCTACGACTATGTGGCCGTATTTATTCGATGATTTTATGGAGGCTTCTATTTATTCCAAATCGGGGAATAAGGGGGAGGCGAAAGTAAACATTCATTTATTGCGTAACGATTTGCACTATTTGAATGGTTCGCAGATATACTGTCCCGATAATCAAAACGATATCGGTCGGGTTGTTTTTGCCGACAGTACCGAATTCGTACGTTGCGAGAATTTTTTTATCGAGGTATTGGGCGAGACACCGCAAGCGATTCTCGGTCGTAGGACGACGGGCGATTTCGACCGTTTGCTACAAGGGACGGGGGCTTATGGTACATCGTCATCTACTTCGGCGGTCGATAATTTGTCGAGTTTGCAACTCGGCGGTATCGCCAATCTCAATTACGATATGATTCGCGTGGAGCGTGAAAACGGGCAGACATTACCGGTGTCTACTCGGTTGTGTTTCATTGTCGGTGGTGAAATTGTCAATGCGAATAAAAAATCTGTTTCGAAGCTCTTGCCCGAATCGAATAGAAAAGAGTTCAATGTATTTCTTAAAGCGAATAAGATCAAGTGGAGTAAGGTCGATCATTTGCAAAAGGTTCTTGGATATATTTCTCCTCTTTTAGGGAAATAGTTGTAAGATTCCATAAGAGTTTTTGATTGTAGGGTTTAACCCCCTCGCCCTGCGGGCACTCCCCCTATATTCCCTAACGGAAACACCCCGTAATGCTACGGGGCACGGCAGGGGAGGTGGGGTAATACCTGATTTGTTACTGTTACTGTTACTGCCGATGTTTTCTAACCCCTCCGTCCTTCGGACACCTCCCCTATATTTTGCTGTGCAAAACACAGGGGAGGAGTTTTAAAATATCTTTCCGATAGTGAAACGTGAATCCTTGCTGTTTTAAGAGCCGACTTTCTTATTTTTCAGAATATAGGGAGGAGGGGATTCTTTTTCTTTTGTGGTCTAGTATTTTTATGTGGCGAGCAGGAGCTATTTAACCTTCTCCCCTGTGTTTCCGTAGGGAAATATAGGGGAGAGACCGAAGGAACGGCAGTTTCTGAGGAGAGGGGTTGAAAAAGATCGTTTATTTGTTCATTCTTCTCAACAGCGAGAAGAACGAACCAAGAAGCGCCGCCGCAGTTATCGGGCCTTTTGGCTTGTCGCTACGGTCGCCGTCGGGGGGCTGCGGAACTCGCTCCGCTCAAACAGTCCTTGCCCTTTTTCTTCCGTCTCCCTTGCGTCTTCGCCGCCCGATAAAGGCGGAATCGGGGATTGTTACTGTCGCTGTTTTTTTTAACCCCTCCGTCCTTCGGACACCTCCCCTATATTTTGCTGCGCAAAACACAGAGGAGGAGGGTGAGATGTATTTTCCTTTCGCTTCTGCTCCGATTTTATACGTGACACGGCAGGGGAGGAGGATAATAGTTTTTTGTATTTCAGTTTTTGGGGTAGTCCAGATGAACAGGGGGAGAGATTAGATGAAAATTCGGGCAGCCTAAAAAGGTAAGAAGGAGGTAAAAACAATTTTACGAAGGAAGAGCCGTATCATTACTCTATAAGAGTTTTGATACGGCTCTTTGAGGTTTGGCGGTTACGATCTGTGACTTTTCAGAACGGTCATTTAGAAGCTGTTTTAAATTTATAGAGAAATAATATTCTCATTGCAAGCAGGTATGTTCCGGCCATATTGAACCCCTGTCTCGCATCTAGAATCCCTTGATTTTTGTCAATAGCCCGCTATTGACTGCATATCTCGGACTCCAATCTGCTTCAACATAGGTTTCAATCGTCTCGGAATAAATTTAAAACAGCTTCTTAGTTTTGACGCAATCGCTTCGTCGTTTTTATGGGTAGTAGAATTTTATTCGAACTTGCGTTGCCAGAACCACATCTCGTTAAAAGTGAGGCTTACCGATATTCTGAAATGGTCTTCGGTAATGAGTTTAACGGGGGTGCATTGGCGATTGATGTACTCGAACGATACGTTGACTACCGATTTGTCTGTGGCAAGGGGAAAACCGAAACCGCAAGTGGCTCCGATTTCGTCCATATCGTTCCCGTTTATTTTCAGATAAGAGCGATTGTAGAAGATACCTGCCCGGTAGTTGACGTGTTCGAAATAGTTTCCTCCCATGTTTTTCGGACGGAATTCGGCTCCTAACGCTATTTTTAATCGGTTATTGAATTGTCCTTTGGAAGATTGTAATTGTCCGGCGGTGAGATTCGTAAATTTGGCATCGGCCCAATTCTGGTAGGTTACGTCGGCCGCTATGGTAAGGCGTTTGTCGTAGTTGTAACTGATACCGCCGCCGTATGTCGAGGCCAATGAATAATTGTTTTTCATTTTCAGGGTATCGGCATCGATTGTCGTGTTGGAGCTTACATCGTAGGTACTGGTGTATGCCCGGCCCAATAGGGTTTTCCCGGGGGAATAAACTGCACCGAGCGTGATGGTATGCTTTTTGTTCCATTCTATGGCGTATTGGGCTCCGAACGATAAATGGTAGTCGTGTACTTTGAGCATGGTTTCGAAAATGCCGCTGCTGCCGCTCTCCGGTACTACGGTGTTGGTGTTGGTGAGGTTCCCGAAGAGGTAGCTGATGTTGGCTCCTATCGAGAATCCTTTGAAGGGTCTACCGCTTACTCCCACATAGGCTTGTGAGATGTTGCCATCGCCCGACCGGCTATCCGAGCCGTTGTCTATGCTGTTTATGAAAGAGTAGCCTACATTGGAATAGGGCAGGAGCCCCACGCTACCGGCCATGTATCGTCCCAATGGAAACTGCATGACGATGTAGTCGAGCGACCCGCTTTGGCTGTTTTCTTTTAGCGAGCCTTCTTTGGTGATTGTATTTTGATAGGTGAGTCCTATATCGAAAAGAAAAGTGAGCGAATCCATGCTTGCATAGGAAGCCGGGTTCATCACATTGATTTGCCGATTGTTGTGCAAGGCATATCCTACGCCACCCATAGCTCGTTGAGCGCCTATGGCGTTGTCACCCAAAATACCATATCCGAATCTGGAATAGGGCGAGCTTGTCCCGTTTTGGGCAAAGGCGACGAGCCCTATCGACAAGCAGATAAAGAGAATTTTATATTTTAGCATTTTCTTGTAAGATTCTGTTTAAGCCGGTTAGTACCAAGTTTTCGTCCACAAAGATGCGACTTTTTATTTTTGCAGCCAATTTTAAGGCATCTCCCCCTGTTAAAAAAACGAAAAGGTCGGGATAAACCTTGTTTAACCGGGCTATATATCCTTCTATTTCATAAGCGACGCCGAGCACAGCTCCTGCCCGCATGGCGGTTTCGGTGCTGAATCCTATTTCGGGTGTCTCTCCTGCATCGTCGATGAGGGGGAGTTTTCCCGTGTGTTCGTGCATGGCCCGTAATCTCAATCGGATGCCCGGTGCTATGTTTCCGCCGGCAAACGTACCGTCGGCGGTGAGTAGATCGTAGGTGACGCATGTGCCTGCATCGACGATGAGCACTGCTTTGTCGGGGCATTGCATGACGGCTCCCACTACTGCGGCGATTCTGTCCAGACCTAATGTTTCGGGGGTGGCATATCCTATTTTAATGGGGAGTTCCGATGAATGGTCGAATTTTAAAAAGTAGGGTAGTCGCTGTTGCAGTATCGCTATGGCTTGGGGATCGTACTCGGTCACTGTCGAGAATATGGCGGCATCGACTTCGTGAGCATCCAAGAAGTCGATAACGGTCGTTGAGTCCCATTTCGGGTAGAAATAGACATTTTGCAATCGTCCTGCCCGAAAGAGTGCCATTTTGGTTATCGAGTTTCCTTGATCGATGATAAGATTCACAGCTTAAAATTTTAGACAAAAGTACAAAAGAGAATGTGTATGCATGCATGAACGGTTCTTTTTTTTCTCAGATTTATACTAATGGGGCGATTTTGTCTATTTTCTTTTATTTTTCAACTCCCTTTTTATACGCTTGTGTTTTCGGAATGGGGCTGTTTTTTTTCTGCTCGTGAGGCTGGGTAGGGGGATACAAAGGACTTTCTTTCCCAGCCAAAGAAAGTCCTTGTTACACTAATTTACGTTATTTGTTCATTCTTCTCAGCAGCGAGAAGAACGAACCAAGAAGCGCCGCCGCAGTTATCGGGCTTTTGGCTTTTCGCTACGGTCGCCGTCGGGGTCTGCGGAACTCGCTCCGCTCAAACAGTCCTCGCCCTTTTCCCTCCGTCTCCCTTGCGACTTCACCGCCCGATAAAGGCGGAATCGGGGATTGTTGCTTTTGCTTGTATTCTAACCCCCTCGCCCTATGGGCACTCCCCCTATATTTTTGCTGCGCAAAACACCCCGCAATGCTGCGGGACACGGCAAGGGGAGAGTGTGAGATTTGATTTTGTTACTGTCGCTGTTTTTTTAACCCCTCCGTCCTTCGGCCACCTCCCCTATATTTTGCTGAACAAAACACCCCGTAATGCTACGGGGCACGGCAGAGGAGGAGATGTATTTTCCTTTCGCTTCTGCTCCGATTTTATACGTGATACCTTGTAATGTTACGGGACACGGCAGGGGAGGTGGGGGAGAAGTATCGAATGTTAATTGAATAAACGAATTGAGTTAAAATTTTGATAAGATTAGCGCTATTTGGCGATAATACGATTATAGTAGGTTCTGTTTTATATTTTATTAACATAGAATACTTCTCGTTTCTCGTATTATTTTATAATTAAATTAAGAATTATCTATTATATTGTTTCTTAATAAGTTAGTCTTGTTGTGAAAAATGTATATTTATGAATCTCCGAAAAAAGAGAATGGGCTTTATCAAAAAGAAAGCCCGAAAGGTATGTTTTTCTTTCAATTTGATTTTTATATTGAGGTTTTTTTGTTATCTTTGCATGCTGAATACTTCTATGAGAAGTTGATTTGAGCATAGAGATTCGCTATTTTTATTAAGTTTTATATATATAATAAGGTTAAAAAAGGAAAGAAAAGTTTTAGTGTTAGTAGTGTGTAATGAAAAAAAACTTGACAAAGATTGTCGAGTGTGTGTAATGTGAAAAAAGAAGAAGGAATAATCGTTTATTTAAATTTAATTTCAGTCGTATGAGAAAATTAACATTGTTATTGTGCGCTCTGTTGGCTGGCATTTCGTTAGCGGTGGCTCAAACGAGTATCTCCGGTACGGTGTTGTCGGCAGAGAATGACGAGCCGGTTATCGGTGCGTCTATCTTGGTGAAGGGCGCGAATGCTTCTACTATTACCGACACGGACGGTAAGTTTACAATCAAGATCCCTGCCGGGGCATCGAGAACTTTGGTTATTTCCTACATCGGTATGGAAAAACAGGAGGTTTTTGCGCGTAATGGTATGGTCGTTAAATTGAATTCTGCCGATCATACTCTCGACGATGTCGTGGTGGTAGGTTACCAGACGATACGGAAGGAGGCCAAAACCGGTTCTATCGCAACGGTCGATGGCGACGAGTTGGCTTCTATCCCCGAGACTTCGGTCGATAAGATGCTTTCCGGTAAAATGGCCGGTGTGTCGGTTTCGTCGAGCAACGGGCAACCGGGATCTGTGGCTACGATTCGGGTCCGCGGAACCAGTTCTATCGGAGCCGGTAACGACCCTTTGTATGTAGTTGACGGTATTCCCGTAGAAAGCGGTGATGTAGGCGGACTTTCCAACAGTATGAACGCTATTGCCTTGATCAACGCCAGCGATATTGCTTCGGTGACGGTGTTGAAGGATGCCGCAGCCGCTTCTATCTATGGTTCGCGTGCTGCCAATGGTGTGATTTTGATTACCACCAAGTCGGGAGAAGCCGGGAAATCCAAGATTACCGCTCGTGCCCGCTACGGTGTGTCCACGCTTGCCAATGACAATGACTTCGGTATGGCCAATCTCGAAGAATATGTACAATATCAACGCGATGCCCGTATCAATGCCGGGTATAATCCCGATGATCCCTCGTCGGAGTATTATTTTCCGCAGGCTATGGCCGGCAGACGCGCGACCAACTGGATGAAAGAGTTGACGCGTAACGGCAGCTTGCAAGAGTATGAGCTGATCGCTTCGGGCGGTGCGGGCAAGACTACTTACTATACTTCATTGTCTTATAATAAAACGAACGGTATCGTGCCGACCGTAGGTTTCGAGAAGATGCAGATTCGCGCGAACCTCGATACCGAGTTGAACAAATGGTTGAAAATGGGAACTCGTCTGCATGGCGGTTATATGAAGGTTTCCGATGTGCAAAATAGTTTGTTGGGCGATAGCGGTTTGGCTCCTACGAACCCCTTCTATTCGGGTATGGCTTTGGCGCCGACCATGAATGCTTACAACGAGGACGGAAGCTACAACTTCGATTTGCCTTTCGTGTTCAACGTGAACCCGATCGCCGCTATTCGCGAACAAGACAAATACGACAAGCAGTATAAATTTAACGGAACCGTTTATTTGGAATGGAAACCGATCAAACAACTGACGTTCCGTACCAACAACTCTATCGAGTATGCCACGACTACCAGCCGCGCTTACAGTCCGGCTTTCGTGAACACGGCTTCTTATGGTGCTTCTTTGAACACGGCCGAGAGCCAATATCGCATATTGACTACTTCGAATACGATCGCTTATGACGACCTGTTCAACGACGACCATTCGTTGAATGTGTTGATCGGTCAGGAAGCCAATACGTATGAATCTTCTTTCTTGCAAGGTATATCTTATCATGTGAATCAACAACGTCCTTACCACTCTGTGGGTGTTTCGGTAGAAGACCAACGAGTGGGTGACGGTCTTACCGAAATGGCGATGGTTTCTTTCTTCGGTGTAGCCGAATACAATTACAAAGGCCGTTATTATGTAAAAGGTTCTATTCGTACGGACGGTAGCTCCAAGTTCGGTCCCGACAGACGTTGGGGTACTTTCTGGGCTGCCAGCGCTTCGTGGAATATTCACAACGAAGATTTCATGCAGGATATCAAATCGGTACTTAATCAATTGAAATTGCGTTACAGCTATGGTGTGAACGGTAACGACAATATTGCAGCCTATGCACACTACGGTTTGTACTCCGACATCGTGTACAACGGTATTACCGGTCAGTTGCCTTCTCAGTTGCAGAACCGCAAATTGACTTGGGAGACCAACAAAACTCACAATATCGGTATCGACTTCCGTCTGTTCGACCGTTTGAACGGTTCTATCGACTGGTACACCCGTCGTACCGAAGATATGTTGATCGCGTCTCCTCTGCCCTATACGACCGGTTTTGCTTCGCAGGCCCAGAACGTGGGTAAGATTCGCAACAGCGGTGTGGAGGTTCAGTTGGATGCCGAGATTTTCAATACCAACGACTTCAAATGGACGGCCGGCGTGAACTTTGCGGCCAACCGTTCGAAAGTGCTCGAACTTGCTCCGGGTCAGGATTTTATAGGAACGACTTTGCGTTATGTCAAGGGCGAACAGCTTTATACCTATTGGTTGTATGACTATGCGGGGGTGAATCCTCAGAACGGTAACGCGTTGTGGCGTAACGAAGAGGGACTGTTGACCGAGAATTACGGAGAGGCTCGCCGTATCAATGCCGGTTCTCCCGAACCTCTGTGGACGGGCGGTTTCAATACCGAGCTTTCTTGGAGAGGCATATCGCTGGGCATTCAGCTCGAAGCCCGCTATGGTAACAAGGTGTTGAACCAAGACCGTTCGTTGTTCGAAGCAGACGGCTCTTACGGCGATTCGAACATTTGGAAAGGCGCCATGAATTATTGGAAGAAACCGGGCGACACCAATGTATTGCCGAAACCGGTTTACAACAATTCGAGCAACAGCTCTGCTATTTCTACCCGTTATCTCGAAGATGGCAGCTACTTGCGTATCAAGGATATTACGCTGGCATACAGCTTGCCTTCGAAATGGACCAAAAAGGCATTGATGAGCGGTGTTCGCATCTATGCCAGCGCATTGAACCTCTATACGTTCCACAACATGAACTACTGGGATCCCGAACATGGAACCTCGGGTGCTACCATCATCAGTTACCCGATGACCCGTTCGATGATCGTGGGTGTGGATATTACTTTCTAATCAATTAAAAAAGAATTGTTACAATGAAAAAAATAATTTTATCGATAGCAGTTTTAGCGTTGGCTCTTTCTTCCTGCGAGGACTTCCTGACGAAGGAGCCGCCTATGGATCAGTCAGACGAATTGGCTCTGTCGACCTTCGAAGGGATCGACGGAGCGACGGCGGGTAACTATCGGGCAGTCATCTCGTGGTATGGGGCATCGTTCCCGTTGACATTCGATGTGATGTGCGGCAACGGTATGGTAGGCCCGGTCAATACAGGACGTATGCGTATGGAACCGGCATGGAACTATACTTCGACCAGCACGATGGGTCTTTGGTCGAGCGCATATAGCGCGATACTGGGCTGTAATAAAGCACTCACGGCGATTAACGAAGGAAAATTCTCGCGCAACGGGGTAAGCGACGAGCAAATCAACAACATCAAAGCCGAGAATCTTTTCTTGCGTGCTTTGGCTTACTTCGATTTGGTACGAGTTTACGCCCAACCCTACGGTTATATCAAGGCAAACGGTATTACCGGAGTAGAAGCGATGGGTGTGCCCATCGTCTTGAAGGACGACCTTTCGGCCCGTCCCTCTCGTAACACGGTAGCGGAAGTGTATGAAAACCTCATTATACCCGACTTGGTGGAAGCCGAACGCCTGATGAGCGACAGCTATGTGCGCGCAGGGGTGAAAGATGTCGTGGCTACGGTAACGAAACCGGTTATTCAAGCCTTGATGGCACGGGTATATCTGCACCATGAAGATTGGCAGTTGGCCGCCGATTATGCGACGAAAGTGATCAAGAACGGGCGTTTCCGTCTGCTTTCGGGCGACCGCTTCGTATCGATGTGGGACGGCTCGGTAGACGTAGCCCCCCAATCGGGCAGCGAAATCATATTTGAAGTTTACGTATCTCAGAGCGACGGTAGCCGCAGTGACCTCGGAGACTACTTGACAGCACCCGAAGTTGCAGGCGGAGCCGGTTACGGCGACGTTCGAGTATCGAACGACCTTATCGATTTGTATGACGCAACCGATGTGCGCTTGACCGGATTGACGAAAACCAACAGTAAGTATTCGGGTTATCGCTGGTCGACCAAGTATCCCGGTAAAAACGGACAGTTGGCCTACAATAACGTGCCGGTATTGCGTATCTCGGAAATGTATCTGATACGTTCGGAGGCTATTTACCGTGGAGCTACGGTATCGGGCGTAACCGCTATCGACGATTTGAATCGCGTAGCCACGAACCGTAATGCCGAGGCTTACGCTTCGGTAACGCTCGACAACCTGTTCGAGGAAAGCCGCAAAGAGTTCTTGTTCGAGGGCCATATATTCTTCGATATGAAACGTTTGCAGAAGTCGTTGGTTCGGACCGATTACGACTTGGATCCGCGCACGAAAAATATCGATTTCCCGAGCTATCGTTGGGCATTGCCAATTCCCGAGAACGATATTTTGTATAACGACAATATGGATCAGAATCCCGGTTATCAAAGCAAATAAATTTTAATAGAAGACAATTATGAAAATAAGTAAATTTATATATGCGGCTGTTGTAGGAGGGGTGTTAGCTTCGTGCCAATCGGTGGATACTCCTATGTTCAGCGATAAAGATGCATTCGTGGCTTTTGACAGTAAGTCCACTTCCATAGCCGAGAATGCCGGTAGCGAGGTTAAAATACCCGTTTCGTTGGTCGCTTCCAAAGGGCTCGACGTGTCGGTGGGTTTTGAAATCGATACGACTGCCTATGCCGGTAAAAACGCTGCGAAAGAGGGCGTGAATTACCGTTTGAAAAATACGTCGAATACTTTGTCGTTTACCGATGGCGGCGAGATGGTCGCTTACCTGTCGATCGAACCTATCGATAATGGTACATATGATGGCGATGTGTGTTTCGATATCAAACTTTCTGCCCCCGAAGGCTGTAATTTAGGCGCGAACTACACGACTACCGTCACCATCAGCGATGACGACCACCCGCTGGCTGCTGCCGGAATCTTGGGTAAATATAATGCATCGGGTCTGGATCCGTTCGGTACGTCTCAAATGCAAAATTGGACTTGCGAAGTCGTGAAAGACGCAGACTATGTAGATCGAGTTTGGTTTACGCAGATCGTTCCGTCGGCGAGTGGCGCGACTTATAAATCGGTAATGGGTACGGTAAGTGCCGATTTCAAGTCGATAACGATTAACGCCGGTCAGGATTTGGGTACTTATGGTAGCACTTATACTTTGTCCCTCGATTTCAATGGCGCAAGTTCGGCGACGGCTTACGTGTCGAATAACACGATTGCCATAAATACATTCGTGTTGGCTTCGGCTGCGTCCGGTGGTGAGACTGTTGGTTATCTCACGGGCGTAAGGACTCTTACATTGACAAAAGTTGAAGAATAATTAAAATCATAGAGCAATGAAAAAATATATTATAGGATTATTCTCTGCAATCTGCCTCATGGGGGCAGGTTGCACCGAATTCGAAGACTTTACGCCGGTGGATATGGGCGAAGGTCCTGCCGTAACGGTGACGGCTGAAAAAACAGCCGTGGATGCTTTCAAGGTAACCATTACTCCGGCAGAGGGAACCGTATATTATTCTTATATTGTGACCGACGAGGCGATGACTGTCGATCCCGACCAGTTGTTGCAAGCGAAATACGAAGGTTCTACATTGGTGAAAGCTGCCGAAAAACCCAGCGTGAGCGGTACGCTTTCTAACCAGAATTTAGGGGCTACGTACTATGTATATGCCGTGGCATCCAATGAAAAAGGCGTTTGCGGGGCTGTGGCTTCGGCATCTGTCGAATTGCCCGACGAAGAGGCTCCTTATTTGGTGAACGTTCCCGACGGTAATTTATATAAAGCTACGAACGGCGGACGCAGTGTCGTTTTGACTTTCAACGAGACCGTTGTTCGAGGAAGCGGTGCTATCACCTACGATGTGACGAAGGGTAACCTTACCTCTTATGCCAACGGTACGATCGAGAGTGTCGCTATCAATAATGAGTCTGTTACGATTACTTTGCCTGAAAGTGTAGTGTTCGACGAGAACGAAGCCGTATCGTATGTATTCCTCGATTTTGCCGAGGGCGCTTTCGCTGATGCCGGCGGAAATGTGTCTGCTGCATTGGTTGGTGGTGTCGATGAAGAAACTCAAACCGTTGCGGCTCCTTATTGGGAGTATACCGCTGCACAAGAAAGTGATTTTACAGGTACATTCGGATTCTTGTTCTATCAATATGATCTTCAAACACAACAACCCGGAAGTACACCTATGGGATTCGATACTGAGTTTTCATTAAAACATGCAAATAATCCTGATACTCTTGTAATAGACCATTTCTATTTTAAGGATGGGTATCCCAATCAACTGGAAGCCGAAGTGACCGATAATGGTTTTAGAATTGCTGATTTACAAATTATGGGAGTTATGCAGGTAGAAACTAATGTCGGAATGGTTAACGCTATTTTCACTTTCGCAGGACTTCCAGAGAGTGAAACCGATAATTTTGAATATGTAAACTTCGCTGAAAAAGCACAAGGCGACGAGGTTGTGTATGCGCAAGATCGTTGGTGTGGACTTTATTGCTTTAATGCCGATGCCGACCCCAGTGACAGCAATTTTAGCTTAGGGTGGTATGATTTGTGGAATGCATCTCTCTTCTTTAAAGGATCTGTTCAAGCCGCAGCCGCAAATACTAATATCCCGTCGTCGATAAAGTTGTTGAAAAACGAGATGAAATTGTCGGAAATGAAACCGTTGTCTGCAACAGAAAAACTTCATATGCAGTCCCTTATCAGACAAAATCTTAAAATGAAAAGTATTCGTTGATCCTTTTAAGGATAGAGTTATTGAGCAGCCGGTCTTTTAGAGATCGGCTGCTTTGTTATTGTCAGTACCGAGTCTGTCGTTGTGGAGTATATAGTGATAAATGATTTTTATCTGTCTTGTATTTAGGTCGATAGAAGATTGTAAAGATGTAACATAAATTTATCCTTATTTGCTAATTCCTCTTTTACACGTCGATTCCTTTTTTTCTTATTCTTTTCTAACCCCTCCGTCCTTCGGCCACCTCCCCTATATTTTGCTGCGCAAAACATAGAGGAGGAAGGTGAGATGTATTCCCCTTTCGCTTCTGCTTCGATTTTATATACGACACCTCGTA
>ERZ1673742.1774-NODE-1774-length-18322-cov-24.339027_pt1 | contig 18322 bp, 16 predicted proteins | sample MGYA00580208_ERZ1673742 | MGnify/ENA primary metagenome ERZ1673742 (study PRJEB41218, sample SAMN15661774) | gut metagenome | host: Homo sapiens | place: Canada: London | collected 2015-08-20/2019-03-30 | study: EMG produced TPA metagenomics assembly of...
GACTTCCCAACCGCTTGATTAAGAAGTCTTTTAGAGCATACAACACCGGCAGCCATCCGGTATTTGGCATATTGCCGCACCGCAAAGTGTTCCGGCTTTTCCGCTTTCAGCTTTTCAAACATCAGGTCAACAGGATTTCGGTATTCCTCGTCCTCCTCGCGAACTTCCATGCTGTTCAGCATGTCAATCAGCGTCGTAAAATTCTGCGCCGCGGGCGGAAGTTCGTAGTGGATGTAGCCAATCAGCGCCATATAGAGCAGCGTTTCCGCCTTAATCCAGAAGTCGTCGCCGCCTTTGCCCTCTCCCTTTGTGTTTGCTATGAGCGCCGTCACCAGCTTCAAAATGTCTTTTTCGCTTCGGATATACGCAAACGGGTTGTAGTGCATGGACTTTTGGAAACTGATAACATTGAAAACCCGCACGTCATATCCGGCAGCAGCAAGCATCTTTCCGCACTCCGTAATCAGCGTCCCCTTGGGGTCAGTAATCACAAGAGAGCACCCCTTCGTTTTGGTACACTGCATGATGTTCGGCTTGATGAAAAAGCGTGTTTTGCCGCTGCCGGAACCGCCGATGACCAGTACGTTCTTGTTCCGCGCGTTTTTGGGATTCGCCGGGCGGCTGCTCATGGTCAGGCGCTCCGTCTGGGTCAGGATGATGTTGTTCCACGGGTCAGCGTCCATGAACGGCGCAATGTCGCTTGGCTTTCCCCAGCGGGCAGCGCCGTATTCTTCGCCGTGTCGATACTTCTTGGCATTCCTGCGTTTTGCATGTACCAGCAGGCACAGTGCGCATCCGCACAGAAACCCAATCAGCAGGTCAAGGGGCACAAAGCCGGACATTCCGTTTCGGAACGCCATTGCCGCGCCATCCCGCAGGTGCAGGAATTTCGCAGAAAAATCCGTCCCGGCTGACAGCCGCCATGCTTCACTCAGCTTCGCCGCGGCAAGTCCAATAACCCCGTAGGGCAGATGCAGTAGCAGGCGTTTTTTCCATGCGTCGGCGTTCATCTTTCCCGCCCTTTCTGCCTGCTGCGCTCCTTCTGTTTGCTGGGGGATGCCGTATCCAGCTGCGGCTGAACATTCCGCTGCGCCTTCCGCTTCGCCAGAAAATCCATTGCATACGCGCGCATTGCCTGATCAATGGCTGCACGGTCGCGAGCTTTGAAGAACACCAGATAGCGCGTTTTTCCGCTGTCGGAAGTACCCTTATGGATGGCATAATCCACCCCATATTGGCGGGCGTATCGTTCAAACGCCTTCACCTCCTGCCGGTCAGCCAGTGCAGTCTGCTCAACGCCCTGATTCTGCCCGATGAGCTGCTTCACGCTCTGCCTGCCCTGCGGTTTCGCTTGATAATGCTCCTTGGCTTTATTCCAGCCGAGTTTCAGCGCTTTCGCGAACGCCGTCGCCAATGTTCTTTCAGTGAATTTGCTGGTATTGATGATGAGGGAGAGCGTTTTGTTTTCGATTTCTTCCTGCATTGGAAGCCTCCGTCATGAAAAAGTGCAGCGCGCCGCCCAAGGCGGGACTTCCAAGCGGCGCAGAAACAGCTTTTGATGATACACCATTCGCTTACGCCTTTCGCCGTCTGCGCATCAGCAGCATGGTGCCGCTTATCAGCATCAGGGCAATGCCGATAAGCATCACCCCCGATGCCGCCAGCTGCACGCCGGTCTGAATCGTCGTGTAGTTGACCCACTGCGGCATTTCTTCGGGAATCTTGTAGTGCTCGTCAATGACCAGCTTCCGGACATCGCCGCTCAGGGTGTATCCTTTCAGCGTTTCTGTTTCCTGCAAATAATAAGTGCCGGGCTGCAAGTGCTCGGCGCGGACAATGCCGTTCTCATCGGATTCCAGCGTTTGCAGGAGATTGCCGTCCGCATCCCGCAGGGCAAATTTCACGCCTTGCAGCGGTTTGCCATCAGCATCGACTTTGATGAACGCATAAGAATCAGGAATGTTTACCAGCAGCACCGGCGCTGTTCCCGACCAGCTGTCATCCACTTGGAAGTGATAGTCCGCCATTCGGCTGTAACCGCTGGGTGCAGCCGCTTCATGGACAGTCCACACGCCATAATCAAATGCTGTAAAGGCAAACGCACCGTTTTCGTCGCTGACAGCCGTTTCTGCCACAGCGCCCGTTTCCGCGTTGATGAGCTTAAAGAGAATGCTTGCCATCGGCGTTCCGGCTGTATCCACCTTGATAAACTGGATTTTCTTCTGCTGATTCACCATCGTCGCTATCGGTTCTTCCGCATTCGTCCAGTTCGGCGTTACCGTCACCGAAATTGCGCTGCGGTTCAGCAGATACCCATCCGGCGCGGACGTTTCACAAATGGTGTACTGCCCCTGCGGAACGAAGCGGAAGCGCACCAGCCCGTCTGCATCCGAAACAGCCGATGCCGTTTCGCATCCATCCGCATCCAGCAGCACGAACTGCGCCCCTGACAGTGCCTTTCCATCCGCCTCGGTCTTTTGAAGCAGAATTTCGGCGGGATGGTTGATTGAAGAAACCGTAGCGGAAACAATCGGCGTTTCCTGATCCGACGCCTGAATTTCTACGGTGTACGTCGTCAAATCCAGCACATACCCGGACGGAGCGCTGACTTCCTTGACCGTGTATTTGCCCAGCGGCAGCAGCGGACTTTTCTCCACGCCTTCGCCGCTGGTGGTCATCGTGGCGACCAGCTCGCCGCATGAATACCACTGTGTGCCGTCTTGCCCGACAATGTCCTCCGCCGCCCGAATTTCAAATACCGCGCCTTTCAAATACCCTTGTTCACCCGTCGTCTGCATCTGCCCGGTCTTTTCCAGCAGAATCTGCCCCTTGATAGGCGTATTGCGGATGCTGACGTTCTGAATGGGTACGTCCTCCGCCAGCGATGCCATCGGCAGACAGAAGAGCAGCAATGCCGCCAGCAGCATGGGCAGGATGTTTCGTTTTGTGTTCATGGATGCCTCCCGTTTTTCTTGTCAGTCAGCATTGCCGGGAATCGAAACGGTAACGACACAGCCGCTGTCCAGATACCCGTCCGGCACGGTGGTTTCGCGGATTTCGTAGATGCCCCACGTCAGCACAGGCGTGACTGCCACCCCTTCCGCATCCGTGGTGATGACCGCCACAACCTCGCCGCACCCTTCCTTGCCATGCGAAGGCAAGCCGCTCACGCGGATGACCGTAAAGACTGCGCCAGCCAGACCGCCGCCCGTTTCCGCGTCCGTCTTAACAATGCGAACCTGCCCCTGCATGGGGATATTCGTCACGCTGCGCTCCACGGTTTCGGCCATGACGACGGTCACTTTTTCGCTCCACAGGCTGTTTCCATAGCCGACGGGCGCTTCATGCTCCTTGACCATGTAGTCGCCGACCAGCAGACTTTCGGACATTGCCACGCCGTCGTCGTTCGTCAGCATGGTGGACACCAAGTCGCCCGTGCTGCCGTCCTCATTCAAGGCGTAGATGTCGAAGCGAACGCCCGCAATGGGATGACCGTCCAGTGCATCCGTTTTGATGACCCGAATCCAGCCGGGCGCATCCTCATTGACCACCGTCGTCAGAATCTGCACAGGGTTCTGATAAGTGCCGTCAATCGTCACCTGCCATTCGCCGGTGGATGGATGATAGCCGTAAGGCGCTTGAATTTCCCGGATGGTATAAGTGCCGTACCCCAGTTTCGAGAAGGTCAGATAACCACTGTCATCGGAAGTCTGCTGCTGCACGAGCGTGTTGTTGGCATCGTAAATGCCGAACACAGCGCCGGGCAGCGGCTCGCCGTTCTCCTTGACCTTTTTCAGCTGAATCTTGTTGATTTCATCCCGGATTTCGGTTTCCCCGATGATTTTTCCTTCGCTTGTTACCGTGAAGGTTTTTACCGCCACATTCAGCGCATACCCCTCCGGCGCATAGGTTTCCTTGAACGTATACGATCCGGGAACAAGCGGAATATCCGGCAGCTGACCATTTTCATCCGTATACGCGCGGTAAATGGTGCTGCCCTGCGCATCGTACACTTCAATCAGCGCACCGGGCAGCGGTTCCTTGCCGGTAATGTCCCGCTTGGTAATCGTCACCGGCGTATAAATCAGGCGGTTCAGGATAGGCGCATCCAGCGTGATTGCGATTGCTTCTTCCGCTGCATCCATGTTTTCGGGTGTCAGCAGCACCGGGTACTGCTCGGTATTCAGCAGCCAGCCATCCGGCGCGGACAGTTCTTTGACATAATACGCACCATGCGGATACATGCCGGAGAAGGTCAAATTGCCCTTGGCATCCGTGATGCCAGTCGCCATCAGCGTATGGGCAGGCAGCTTCTGGCTGTCGCCGTAGGCAATCACCCCTGCATTGAACAAGCCGAACACGCAGCCTTCGCCGGGAACTGTCTCGATGGACGAGCGAATCATGCCGTCCGCCGTTTCATCCACTCGAATTGCTTCCTGCTGTTTGTGCAGCGTCACCCGAATCGGCAGATAGGTGTTGACCGCGGACACTTTCACTTCCACCACTGCCGTCTGCTTGCCTGCCGCCGTCAGCGTGAAGGGATACGGGGTATCATCCAGCAGATAGCCGTCCGGGGCGGAAACTTCCTGCAAGCAGTAGCTGCCCAGCGGCAGCAGTTTTGAGTTCACCGCGCCGTCTGCACTGGTGGTCAGTGTTTCCACCAGCTCTCCCTGCTTGTAGAAAACTGTCCCTTCCTTGCCGACAACATCCGCTGCGGCGCGGAGTTCAAACACAGCGCCCTTCAAATATCCCTGCTGATAGACAGGCTTCATGACGGTATTGCCCCATTCGTCCTGCTCGTCCGTAAAGCGCACCAGCTGCAAGCCGGTCTTTTCCAGCGCCACGCTGCCGCGCACGGGCGTGTTGGTTACATTCACCGTGATGGTTTCCGCCGCTGCTGCCGGAACAGACAGGCTCATCACCAGCAGCACCAGCGCAAGCACCCAGTGCATCCATTGCTTCATCTGCTTCATTTTTCTTCCTCCTGTTATTTGATTTGAACGATGGTCACAAAGTCCGTATCCACATAGCCGTCCAGCGCATTGGTTTCCGCAATTCGATATTCTCCCCACGGAAGCGCTTCGGTCTGTGCGATGCCATCCGCATTCGTCGTAATCGTTGCAACGACTTTACCAACATCGGAAGCATCATCCGATGCAGGCGCGGTCAATCTCGTCACCGTGAACGTGACACCGGGCAGCGGTTTTCCGGTCATGCTGTCCGTCTTGATGATCCGGATGATGCCCATCATGCGCTCGTTGATGAACATGCACGCCGTGTCTGCCCCCGCCGTCACCATGATTTCCTGCGCCGAGACAACCGACAGCCGATACCCCTGCGGTGCGGTTTTCTCGCGAACCTGATAGCGTCCCGGTGCAATCCCGGAAAAAACGGCACGCCCCTGCGCATCCGTCACTGCTTCTGCCAGCACCGCGCCGGATTCATCCAGCAGCTCAAACACCGCGCCTTGCAGCAAAATGCCGTCCATGGACTGCTTGGTCACAAACACCGTGCCATACAGCAGTTCAAACGTGACAACGGCGGATTGCAGCGGGTATGGCGTTCCCTCTATCGGGACAAGCACTTTCTGGATGGAGGCGCTGGGGATTCCGACCAGAAAGCCTGCTTCTTCCGCGCTGGACGCGATTGATTCCATGTAAACGGAGAAGCTGCTTTTGTCCGACAAAATCCGGATGGTATCGCCGCTCTTGACATAGTAGTACGCTTCATCCGAACCGCCGCTGTTCCCCGTGATACTGCCCGCTGCCTTGGAAATCCGAATCAAATCCGCATCCGTCGTCAGCGTAACCGTACCGATATAGCCGCCGTCTGACGCTTGGATGCGCTGACCGCTGACGGTGATTTTCCCGGTGATTTTTGCGTGTGCAATCGCATTTTTCGCCAGCCAGCGGGCATAGGTCAAGTACACTTCCGGTGCGCCGCCGGAGAAGGCGTAGAAATTATCCATGTCCCAATAACTGCGGACGTACTGCGCGCCTTCCAGCTGCTTAATCACCTCGCGAATAGCAAACTGACCCGCGACACGGCTCCACACTTCGTTGTTTGCATCACTGCGATCCAGCACCATAAACGGGTAGGTGTGCCGAAGCACCCAGCCGATGGCGTGCATGGTCTGCGCCTTGAATCGCACCCCGTTCACGCCGCCGCCTTCTGCGGTGTTCACGAACGCCTCCATATCCAGCAGCGCATACGGGCCGGTTTCTGTTTTGTTCGCGCCCGACCCTTCGCCGGGGCCGGAAAGCGTATGCTCAAGGCAGTACACGGGGAAGTTTTCCAGATAGTGCGGTGTCGCATAAATCGTGCCGTGCGATGCCGATTTCGCCAGCTGTGGATACGCCGCGTCCCTGCCGGAACTTCCTTGCAGCCCCGACTGTCCCGCCTGAAAGCTGCCGATTTTGCCATGAATATTCTTCAGGCTGAATCCATCCGTTTCTGCGGTATACGTTTGCATTTCCCGGAGCAGGCGCAGCATTTCTTTGGGATACGCGAAGTCCGTTACCGTGCAAGCATCCGCATCCGTTTCGCCGGTTTCCGCTGCCATCACCCACACCGTTTCGTCAGCCGTCCACTTCATCTTGCCGCTGGGGAAAGAATCGCCGTACAGGAAGTGCACCTGATACCATGCCATCCCCGAAGCATCTTCCGCAGTATCTACTACCTTCACCGCAGCTGCTTTGACGAAATTGCCCTGATACTCGCTGGAAAAATACGCTTCGGACGCATCATCATCCACCGCAGAAAAGACGCGCGTGTCCGTACTGACGCTGATAAAATCGCCGAGACTTACAGGTGGCACCGTTTCGTCGATTTCTTCCGCGCTGCTGATTTCTGGATGTACCGAAGCATCCGGCGATTCTGCGGCATCCGGCTGCTCCGAAGCGCCGCTTTCATCCGCTTCGGGCAGATTCGGCTCTTGATTCAACACGTCCTGCGAAGGTGCATCCGCGGGCGTTTCTTCTTCATCGGATGCTTCTTCCGGGCGGCTGCCATTGACCACGAACAATCGCTTTTGACCGAAGGCAGTCATTCCGTCGCAGGATGGCACGTCGGCGATGCCCGACACATCCGCATCCGTCAAATAGCGGGTATCCAGCGACGCTGCCGGTACAAAGCCGCAGATGGTCTGCTGCTCCGCATCCAGAAACCAGACCTGCACGGCTTGATGACCGCTGAAAAACGCCGTCGCCAGCAGAATGGACGCATCATCGGCCGCAGCATAAACAATGCGCTCCTGCGATTCCGCGCTGGCGTACACGTTGACTGCCCGCACCGTCCGGACGTAGACATACCCATGTTCTTCAATCGCCGCCTGCAAAGGATGACGGTTGTCCGACGAACTTTCTTCCTCCGAATTGGGGAGCATTTCGTCATGGGGCGGCTCATCCGGCACATCGGATGCGGATTCGTCAGGCGCTTCCTCCACGGGTGGAAGCGCCGGTTCTTCTGCCGGAAGCACAATGACTTCCGTTCCTGTGATGTCCGAGGGCGTGGCTGCTTCTTCTGCTGCCGCACAGAGCGGAATGCAGGTCAGCGCCAGCGCCGCAGACAGCATCAATGATGCAAATCGTTTCAATTTGGATTTCAATTTCATTTGCTCCTCCTATTCTTGAACTGCCAGCACAATCAGACGGCCGCTTGCACCGCCCGCACTGCGGTCGCAGGTAATCAGGGTCAGAATGTGGTCATCCGCACCGACTGCCGCGCCTGAATCGTACAGTGCCTTGGCTCGTGCGCGGTCTACATACGCTTGAAACGCCTGTCCGCTGGCAAAATCAGCCGCCGCTGCATCCCAGTCACCAACCTGCATGTTGACGACGGCGAAAATCCGATAGGTGCGTTCGCCGTAAATCGTGTCCAGCTGAATGATGCTGTGCGCGGCGCAGTAGCCCGAATCCTTGTATTGCACAAGGCTGCTGAACATCGCGTCGCTATGGCTCAGGTGATGCCCGTAGATGGCAATGTTCCTGCTCGGTGTCTGATAATCCGCCGACGGCAGCGAGAACAGGCATCCCAGCTTGCTGTTTTCGCCGCTGAACAGGTGCGTCAGGTAGTAGTCTGTCCTGTTCGACCGCACAACCGGATAATCCACCGGCGTACCCGGAATGGTAAGCCATGCGGCAAAATCCGGATTCTGCGCAACGCAGGCTTCTACATCGACACTGCGGGGATTTGCTGTCCGCTCTGCCTGTGCTGGCGGGGCAGTGTCGGAAGCAGCCGGGTGTGCGGAGGGCGGCGCGGCAGCGGGCACAGCGGTTTTCTCTGCCTGCGGCACTTCCAGCAGCAGAGGCAGCACGGTCTGCACGGCGGCTGCCGCGGGGGATGGCGCATCCTCCACCAGTCCCGAAGCCTGTTGAGGGGGCTTAACCTCTGCGGACATGCGCGTGTATACACGGTCATCTTCTTCGACCTCCTTTATCTGCCCGAAAATTGGGCAAAGAAAAATCATTCTTCCGAACAGAAACATGACAATCAGCAGAATATCCACTTTTCGTTTCATGCGTCTTTATCGCTCCTGCGACATTTGCCGCTTCCGCATCCAGTAATCCAGCAGCTTGAAAATTACCTTTTCCATCTGCTCCGTCGTGTAGGAACGTGGAAAATACTTGGTCAGCTTTTCCTGCGGCAGCACGACAGACCCCTTGACAGGAATCGTCTGCTTGTTCTCCGTCATGATTTCCATGATGCCCTGTTCCGACAGCGTGCCCTGTTTGCTTTCGCGCTTCATGCGCTGGGCTTGCGAGAGGGACGGTGTCTGCTGCGTGTTTTCCAAGGCGGTATCCAGCCACTGCTGTTCTTCCGGCTTCAAGTACGAAAGTTCCACGGCAGGGGTAAAGGCGAGTTTGCCCGCGTCCACCTTATCAATGAGCGGCGGCTCAAGGTTGTTCAGGCGAATGAAGCGTTGGACTTGTCGTCCGCTTTCTCCCGTCTCCTTACCGATTACATCTGCCATTTCAAAATTCCCGACAACTTGTCGGGAATTTTCTTTGGATGGACGTCCAGCTTTCCGGCGCATAGCTTCCATTTTCATTTGATACGCCTTGGCCCGTTCGCTGGGCAGAATGTTCTCGCGCTGCAAATTGCTGTCCACCATAATGATGACAGCTTCATCATCGTCCAAATCGCGGACAATAGCGGGAATCTCGTTCAGCCCTGCCAGCTCACAGGCGCGCTTCCGCCGATGACCGGACACAATTTCATATCCGCCGTCCGCCATCGGCCGGGCAATAATCGGCACCAGCACCCCATATTCCTTCACGCTCTCCACCGTTTCCATCATCCGGTCATCGTCCAGTACGCGGAATGGATGATCTTTAAAGGGGTGAAGTTCGCTTAGCGCAAGGCGCTGAATCTGCTCCTGCTGGCGTGAGGCTTCCGTGGAGAAAATGTCATCGTAGGAGGTCAGACTTGGCTTTCTGCCGCTGCTTTTCAAGCTGAAGCACCTCCTTCGTGAGTGCGCGATACGCCTGCGCCACCTTGCCGCCGGGGTCGTACTCGAAAATACTCTTCCCGGTCGGGCTCGCTTCTGCCGCGCGGACGGAATGCGGAATCGCCGTCTCGAACACCTTGATTTTGCCGCCGTAAGTCTCCCGAATCAGCGTCGTGATTTCCTTGGCGTTGTTCGTGCGCCCATCCACCATCGTCATGAGGATGCCGTCGATTTTCAGCTTAGGATTCATCTGCCTGCGTACCTTGGCAATGGTTTGCAGCAGCTGTTCCAGCCCTTTGGCGGACAGGTAATGCGCCTGCACCGGGATGATTACACGGTCTGCCGCCGCCAGCGCATTGATGGTCAGCATCCCCAGCGACGGCATACAGTCGATGATGATGCAGTCGTAGTCCTGCCGATTGCAGGCAAGCACCTGCTTCAAGATGGTTTCGCGGCTCATTGCATTCACCAGCGACACCTCCGTTCCTGCCAGCGCGATGTTAGCGGGCAGCAGGTCAATTCCCTCCGGATGATGCAGTATGCCTTCGCCCGGCGCAATCGGGACATCGTTCATGACCTTGGTCATCAGGTCTGCGATTGTGGGCGCAAGCTGATCCGGCTGCTGATTGCCGAGGCTGATGGTCATGCTGGCCTGCGGGTCAGTGTCCACCAGCAGCACCTTTTTTCCTTCCCGTGCCATCGCTGCACCTATGTTGATGCAGCTGGTCGTTTTCGCTACCCCTCCTTTTTGATTTACAGTCGCAAGCACCGTGGGATTCATCCACTTCCTCCTTCCTGCACTCGTTCATCCGTGGCAGCAGAACTTCCCTGCCCTCCACTGCTGTTTGATGGTGGGTTCAGCCTGTAAATATTTCACACCTCCTGTTCTGGAAAATAGAAAGGCATCGACAGATTGCTCCATCAATGCCTTCGTCTCTTTCGACACTACTATTATAGCACAGGTTTCGTTGCTAAAGCGTGCTAATTTGTCTTGTTCGCTGCTAATTTGTCCTGTTTTGTGCTGCGCGATGCTATTTCATGCTATTTGCTGCTATCTTGCGCGATTGCCGCCCGTGTTGTCCCCTATTCAGTTGCTTGCACTTAGCAGCATTTCCAGTTCATCAAGCGCCTGAGTGTGCAAATGATACACGCGCGACCGGCTTAATCCGATTCTTTCAGCAATTTTCTCAAAATTCATATGAGAAAGATAATAGTTCAAGAGGATGATCCGGTGCGCCTGATTATCCATGCTGTTTACGACAGCTGTGATTTCTTCAACGGCATCCCGATACTCCTGTGTCAATTTTTCCAACTCTCTGCGTGCTTCCGTGAGACGAATAATCGCATTCTCATTCGCACCCACGTTGCGCGCATGGGCGGTAAATTCGCTTCCCCAAGATGCCGTAACTCGCTGCGTAAGGCTTTTGTAGAGTTCTATCTGCGAGAGAAGGGCATCTATTCTCTGTTCAACTGCTTCTGCCCTTTTCAAAAATGCAACTGCTTTCCTCATGCAATTTCACGCTCCAATCTTTTCAGCAGCTGGATACCATCTATGTCAGTAAGCAATACAAAACGACCGGACTGAAAAAAGATTCGCAGTTCATCAAGCCTCTGCTTGTACTGCATGATGCGGTATGTGAGATAGTCTCGTTCTTCTGCTGTCAGCTTTGTCTCGCTGCGGAACTTTTGCCGAAGTTCGTACTGCATCCGACCGCAGCTGCGGAAATCCTTGACCGCCTGAACAATCACTGCACTCGCAAACGCTTTCCACGGTTCCTTTTCTCCATAAACATAATGGGAACAATTTCTTCTCTGATTCATCCCAGTACCTCCGCCAGATATTCCTTTATTTGTGTATTGTACTTTGCGTTTTTCCTGCTGCTTTTTGCTCAACATACTCAGTAACAGCTCGAAACAGCAGCATCATCAAGGGATGATTATTCCATTTTGCAGCTTTTTCACTGGTGTCCTTTACCATTGAAAGCCACCATTCTTCGGCATCTTGTGCCTGATTCTCCGGCGGATCACAATGCGCTGCATACAGGCGGAACGCATCGCGGAAAATCTCCCATTCATCATCGTTCACTTTGCCATGCATGTTCTCACCGCCATTCCATAGGAAGTTCGCCTTGATTGACCCGCGTGAAACCTTCCATCAGCATCTGCTCAATCTTTTCAGACCATGCGTGCTGCGGCGGAAGTCCCTTCACATCCGACATAGTTCTGCTTCGGCGGTCAAAATAGAGTTTTATCATCTCATCCACAACGCCAAGGTCACGGTTTTTCATGATTTCCACCACATTTCCCACATCCGGCTGAATCTCAAGTTTGGGATATACCGAGCGATAGCGCATCATAAAATCAGCATTGACCCGATGAACCATAAACACATTGTCGGCTGCATTTGTAAGGTCGGCTGTTCCGCTGATGTCGCCTTTGCGCAGAAATGCTTCTGTTTTCCGCGGATGACAGATAAAATGAACGTGAATTTTCAACGTCTTTGCCATTGTGGAGAGCCGTTTGGCAATTCGGGATTGCATCTCATATTTGTCCACATTGCCAAGCTGAATATCCAGTGCCATCAGATTATCGACAATCGCCACCGAAGCACCGTTCTGCTGAACCCAATCGTAAATTGTGCTGATAACGATTTCCCAATCAGTGCCGAAGTCATTGTCGTAGATGGCAAACTTGCCTGTCAGCATAGCATCCAGCTTCGCCTCAATGCCGGGCTTCAGGCAGAAATGATTGGGATTCAGCGGATCAGGCATTACATAGTCTGGGCCCGCTGCTTGAAGCAGTAGCCATTCTCGTATCCGTGATGCCGTCATTTCTCCTGAAAACAGCGCGACTTTATATCCCTGCGATACAGCTGCCAGACCAATCTGACTGACGAGCGTTGACTTACCCGAAGCATTGCCCCCGCTCCAAATGGACATTTCGCCTGCATTGAATCCCCCTATCTTTTCGTCAAGCGAACTGAGCCGTGACCGAATCACCACAATTTTGCTGCGGTCTACATTCGGAATCTCTGCAAAGTCCAGCATCCGTGCCTTCGCCTTGCCAAGCAGTGGAGAATTTTCCGCCGTGCTGACTTTTGCTGTCGGCACAGCAGGCGTTACTGCATAAGGGCTGCTGCTGTAAGCTGCCGGGTCTACCTTCTGCCGGAACTCATGCCAATGGTATCCGGCGCAGCTGTTATGGAAGCAGTGGAATCCGAAACCGCCTTGATGGTACGCAAACACGGCGACATCTCCGTGCTGATGCGAATCGTCAAACGGGCAGTGTGCTAATTGGTACTTTGTACCGCTGCTGATGGCTACTTTTTTCTCCACCTCCACGCCATGTGCGGAAAGAAAATGCTCAATGTCCCAAGTGCTTTCTTTGCCGGAACGCCGAGCTTCTGTCGGTATCGCCGCTTGATGCAGTTCCGCTGCAATATTCTTGACCAGCGCAATGGGTGTTTCTCGAATCTGCTCCGGATAGCGGATGATGCAGCTCTGTCGGTGCGGACGTTCCGGCGTATGGGCTCCTTTCGCTGCAATTGTTCCATACAGCTTGGTAATTCTTGATGGGTTATACACCGCCGTATCAATTTTTGCCTCGTCTGTGCTGAACCACATGTCCAGCACAGAGAGAAAATCCGCAACCACTTGCCGGTCATCCGTGCTGATATGCACCTTAAAAAGCAGATGATAGCCATTGCCGCTGTCTGCAACAATTGGCTCGCTGAATCCCGTTGCCATCAGCCTCTTCATTGTCTTTCCAGCAACAGCGTGTGCTGCTTCCTTTTCTTCTGCCGATGCACTGACACCGCTTGGGCGGACTGGGTCTGCATCAATCAAAATCCACTGAAAACCTATGATGTCATTGTCAGACGTTGTTTCCTTCGGACGTTCTACCAGACGTTCATGCTGAGCACGCGCATAGCAGGCACTTTTGACGGGGTTCAGCGACTGGTAAAACGTTCGATTCGGATACTTTGCCAATTCAGCAGCAATGCGCGGACTGTCCGCACGAAAATAACCGCTGACAATAGGCTTAGGGTCTATACTCCTGATTTCAATGATTGCATCCGGTTCATGCAGCAAGGACAGCCACTTTACTGCGAGTTCCACTGTTCTTGATTCTCCTTTTGCGCTTTTTGTAGATTCGCCTCTCTCCACGGCTCGCGCTGAAGCCATTTGCTAATGCCGGGGATATACTGCCCGCCATCTTTCGTCCACGCGATAGAACTTTTTGCTGCTTCAAGCGCTGTCATGATTATTTCAAGCGTCGCACCATGCCGCAGCGCCTGTTGATATTTGCCGAACCCTTCTGCAAAATGTTCCGTTTCATACGAAACAACAATTCCTTCCTTGCGCCATGGACACACGAAGCAATCCCCATTGCAGCGACGGTAATCCGCCTGTCCGCAGATTTTTTCCTGACGAGCTCTATAACGTTCCTTGTTGATGAGTTTGTCCCATTCCTTCTGCAGCTCCGGATTCAGATATACTTTCTTCCCTGCAATCCAAACGTAACGTCCTTGTGACATTGCAATTTTTCCTTCATTCCTTTGTCTCGAATGGAGAAAATCGCAAAAGAAGGGTATACTGAACAGTGCCGCCTACCATCATGAATTTCTCCATTCATTTGGTTGGCAGCAGCCATTGCCTCGGCTGATGCTGATATGCGCCGTATCCTTCAGCATACTATTTTCAAATGAGAATGCGCCTGATGCGCCGCGAATTTTTTCTTCTGCCTAACGCGAATGAAACGCAGCGTAGCAGCGCTACGCTAAGTGGAATGAGCGGACGGCAGAAGGAAAAAGGCGCAAGCAGCGGGCGCAGGCAAATGCAGAAAATAGTATTCGGCAATTTCTTCGGGGATGCCGGCTCCGAAGGGATTCTGCATACGGCTCTTTGTTACAAAAAAAAGCGGTCAGAAATAGTTCTCTTTTGAGAACTAATCCTGACCGTCAGACAGCTCTATGGATTTATCTTTTTCGCACATACATTTTGACTGTTCAAAGAAAGCAATTGAGCTGCTGGTCTTGCAATCACAGTCATTATGTACATATGGAAAGTGTTAGCCTTTTGACCAGCATTTTAGCAAACAGGTGTGATGTATTTGGGGGCATTCGCGTTTTCCTAATCTGCTCTGTTGCGTCAGAATTGCCTCTTGTCACCACCCTATTGCCATTTGCTTTCACAATTCCACTCCTTTCAGCTTCAGATTATTCTGAAGTTCATTTATTGCTGCAAAAATCAGCATTAGATATATTTGCAGTTAAGTTTTCCATGTTTATTGTAACATAATGTGATTGTCCTGTCAATATCATCTATCAACTTCTCCTCCCCTTTTCACCTCCCATACAGCAGCAGCGCCAAGTGCGCCAGTGCGCGATCCTTCTTCTTGTAGGCGGAACTCCGCTCCACGCAGAATCGTTCGCTGATTTCCTCTATCGCGTCCGTTTTCCCATTTTCCGACAGATAGAACATCGTCAACACCGTTTTTTCGTCCTCCCCCAGCGCATCCCACGCCGGCTGAAACCACGCCATGAACTCTTCTGCCTGCCGATTCCGCTCTTCCAGCACATCAATTTCCGCAATTCCATGCAGGATCTGGTTTTCGCCCGCCTGCGGATTTCGCGCACCATGCGCCGACTCTTCGAAGCGCATCCCGCCAATGCGCACCATGTCCTGCCGCACATTCGCAATCTCCTCCGCCGTTGTCGCCAGAATTGCCTTCATGCTGCGATAATCTTTCAGCGCCGCCATTGCTGCGCTCCGCTTGTCCAGATAGTTCCATGCAATACTCATTCCGCAAACCTCCTGTCGTTGCTTCGTGCCCTCATCATAGCAGAAAAGTTTGCGAATTCAAAACCAGAAACTGAAATCCTGAACCCCAGCAATTCCAAGGGATTCAGGACTTTTCTCTTTGCCATCCGCTTGGGAATCGGGGCAATGCAAGCATTTGCGGACTGCCTGAATTTCAGTTTCTGAAAGGCGAAAATGAAGAAAATTTTCAGGCATAGAAAAAGCGGCACACAGCCGAGTGGGTGTCGGTTGTGTGCCGCTGAAGGTATGCAAATCAATCACATAATTGCTGGATTTTAGGTTAAAAAAGCATCAGCTTAAAATAAACCATAACTTGTGTAGTCAACTGAATGAATTGCTTTTCGCTCTACATTGTATAACTGTTCATTCTACTTACTGGCGGTTTCGCTTGTTTTTCTTCTTTTTTCTTTCGTCAAGCTTTCTGAGAAATCGGTTAGCAAGTACAATAAACGGAAGTGCCATAATAAAAATAGCTATCTTGCCAATCGACGATTTCATTAGCGCGTAATCTTGCTCAGCATGTGTACTTAGAGTCTCAAATCTTTGATCAAAAGTAAGAGCCCAGTCAATACAATCTAAAATAAAGCGACCAGCCCTGTGTTATCCGTAATTAGCGCATCCGCATTAACAAACCGACCCCACTGTGCATTATAGTACCGACTCCGCAGATAGTACAGCCCCGTCTCCTCATCGAACACATACCCGCGATAGCGGAACGGCTGCACAGCCCCCAGCGTCTCCTCCATCGAACCCGACTTGCCAATCGGCATGCCCCAAGCATTATACGCATAGCTAACAACAACATTCCCCGCACCGTCGAGAATTCAGGCCCTGTTTTGAATGATGCGACCAGCAGCTAAATGTGTTCACCACAATTCACCATCCGGACAACGTAGCTTATACTCCTCTGTCGTCTCAAAATGCGTGTCTGGAGACAAAGCAATCACTTGAGTTTCTTCCGGGAAAGCCCGATACCCAACGAATTGCACTGTTGCAGGAAGTGTTACAGTTGCAAGCGTTTCCCAATTGCGATAGATTGCATATTCTCCAATATAAGTTACCCCATCAGGAATGATAATAGATGTAATAGAACAATCGCTGAAACAGTAAGCTGGAATTTCTATAAGCTCTGACGGCAAAACAATTTCACGCAATTCTGTTCCCAAAAATGCCCCTGAATCGATTTGCTCAATGCTATCTGCAAAAGTAATCCGAGATAAGTCTGGAAGATCGCAAAATACTAGTCTCCCAATTGATTTCAGTGTTGCTGGAAGGCATACTTCCGTCTTTTCGCATAACCAATTGTCGATACTTCTACTTCCAAGTCGTTCTACGCAGGGCAGCGAATGAACACAACTCGATGGCGCTGCATATAGTAATGTAGCAGATCTTAGGTCGATTAAAAAGCCATTTTTTATCAAAAAGTTTGAATTGCCGTTTGGAAACACAATTTCTGCGCTAACATTAGCAAAACAATTTTCGTCAATATCCGACAACGAAGATGGTAAGTATATTGTTGTCACATAGCCGCAATCTTCAAAAGCTCTCTCTTCAAGGTATAGCACTCCCTCAGGGATAACAATCTCGAAAGTTGAACCATACGGTTCAAGCCAAGTGGTACTCAGCGCATCCTTGGCAATACCAACCACCGGCTGTCCCCCTAAATTAGCGGGCAAATACAAGATTGGTGGAATTTCCACTTCAGACTCTTCTCTCCATTTGGTTATAACTACTCCTTCTTCAGTAAGCGTATAATCAAAACTATCAATATTCCAGATTGAAGAATCCGCCATTGTAAAAGCCATAAGCATTATTCCGACAAGCATACAAAGAGAGAAACGTCTTAGCATAGCTAACACACACCTTTCAAGCGCAATTGACACTTAGTCCCTATAGGCAATAGGTCTGAACGACTCGCGGAACCTTGGAGAAGTGGAAAAAGCACTTCTGCATACAGCTGTTTCCAGAGTACCCAATCCCCTTGGCCATGCAATATACTCATATTGCTGTTTCAACTGTTCAAATGTAAGTGTTTTGTTTTGAATACCGTCATCTGAGTTTGCTGCATGGTTTATCACCAGCTCGCTCGCTGAAATTCGTTGAGAAAATGTAGCGCCATGTCCAGTCGAGAAACCATTATACCCTTTAGAACGTAAGAACAATGCTCCTTCTGGAATTTCATCTAATGAATAATCCTCTAAGCGAGCAATAAACAAGAAGCAATCTCTTTTATTTTGAAGCATTCTAGTAATGCCAGTCTCACATTTAATGTATTTTGTTTTCCCATTGGTTTTTTGCGTGCTGCACACCTGCAAAGGCTTGGAAATATATGTTGCACAATCATAACCCTTGGCATCTGAAGCCTCTTTCCAAACGTATGGAATGCCTGCATCAATAATTCGTTGCTGCTCAGCAAGAAAGTCTGGAACATACGCAAGAATAGTTTCTTGATTATAAATCAATTCAAAAAGATTGACATCGGAGCCTATGGTAGCATAATCCACAAAGCCACTTATATCAGCTCTTCCAACAGGCTCATTTTTGCAATACATATAAAGGTCCCCAGATATGACAGAATCCGCATTAACAAACCTGCACCGCTCCGCGCTAAAATACCTGCTTCTGAGATAGTACACCCCTGTTTCTTCATCAAACACATACCCGCGATACCTAAACGGCTGCACCTTGCCCAGCGTTTCCGCCAGTTCACCGGTACACCACAGCGGCGCCCCCCACGCATCGTAGCCGTAGCTAACAACGGCATTGCCATTCTCATCCAGAATTGCAACAATATCGCCCTGCAAGCTCTTGACATACGCATACGCCGTGCCATTGTACACCACCACCGCCGGGCGGTTCTGCGCGTCATAGAAGAAGTGCAGCTCATCCGTGCCGGAAGTCATATGCACAACATTCTTGCCGTGCAGCGTGTACTTCGTCGCTACGCCGTTGACCGTTTTCTGCACGCGTAAGCCGTCCGCATTGTACACAAATTCAGCCGTCACGCCCGCCTTCTGCATCTTTTGCAGCTGCCGGCCGTTCTGCCAAGTGT
>ERZ1673742.1795-NODE-1795-length-18193-cov-23.110597_pt1 | contig 18193 bp, 11 predicted proteins | sample MGYA00580208_ERZ1673742 | MGnify/ENA primary metagenome ERZ1673742 (study PRJEB41218, sample SAMN15661774) | gut metagenome | host: Homo sapiens | place: Canada: London | collected 2015-08-20/2019-03-30 | study: EMG produced TPA metagenomics assembly of...
TATGTCAAAGATACAAATTTGAAAGCGAATCACAACTGCTTATAACGCTTTCATTCCGTTATAAAGCTGTATTTAATATGTCAAAGATACAAATTTGAAAGCGAATCACAACCCGTTGAACACCAAGAAAAACCCTCTTGCTGCTGTATTTAATATGTCAAAGATACAAATTTGAAAGCGAATCACAACAAGAGTTCTTTTACAATAAAAACACAAAAGGCTGTATTTAATATGTCAAAGATACAAATTTGAAAGCGAATCACAACTACAGCAGTTAGAGGGAGAAAGCGATGCCGGCTGTATTTAATATGTCAAAGATACAAATTTGAAAGCGAATCACAACTTATCCATTTCATGATGTAAGGGACAAGCAGCTGTATTTAATATGTCAAAGGTACGGATTTGAAATTAAATCATAATTATTTTAGTTGGATTTTAAACTGTCAATTTCTTATGTGTTGAGAATACCACGGATAAATACTATTGAATTATAGAGTCGGTAGATGTGTTTTGTGTGGAAAAGCGTATCTTTGATAGCTCAATCAAAGGGATAATGAATGTATGAGACCGTTGGGTATTTGTCGTACGACTTTTTATGTGTCTAAAATGGTCATGTGTGCCGTACTTGTCGTATTTTCATTGAGAGGCAGAGCGCAGAGCAGTGTAATGATGGAGAAGGAGGCTTGTGCGTTTCTTCAATCTTTGCCTGCGGGTTTACAAAAGACACAGGCCGATGCCGTGCGCCGCGCCATAAACGGGGATTGTACCGCTTTGATATCTGTGCGTAATTCGCGTAATACGAACCCTGAATCGAAAAGTGGGGTAGTGACAAAGGATATCGGAGGGTGTTATCGTTTGTATCGCCCTGCCGGATTCGATACTATTCCGTTGCCTGTATTGATTTACTTACATGGGGGGGGCTGGTGTTTCGGGAGTGTCAATAGTTGCGCTCATTTTTGTGCGGAGTTATCGTATAGGGCAAAGATTGCTGTGTTGGCCGTGGAATATCCCTTAGCACCCGAACATGCTTATCCTGCCGCCCTCAATGCTTGTACCGAGGCCGTCGCATTCGCTTTCGAGCATGCCGGGGAGTATGGCTTTTTTCCTGATCGGATATCTATCGGCGGAGATAGTTCGGGCGGGAATCTTGCTCTTGCTACGGCTCTTAACCTAATTCTTGCAAAGGATTCTCACTCTTGCCGCATGGACAGTGGAACGAAGTGCTCTTCACTTTGTTCGCTCGTGTTGTTTTATCCGGTGACAAAAGCTTGGGCAGACGGTTCGTCTTCGTGGAAAAACTATGCCGAGGGATATGGTCTCGATGCCCAATTGATGGAGGCTTTCAATGCCGCATACATCGGTACAGGAGATGCTCGCCAGCCTCTTGTCTCGCCGGGCGTAGCCGATGACGAGCTACTGAAACAGCTACCGCCGACGCTTATCGTCAATGCCGAGCGGGATATTCTTTTATGTCAGGGGAAGGAATTGGCGGCCAGACTTTCCGGGCTCGGCGTTGCCGTGAGCCATACGGTTTTGCCTCATACGGTGCATCTCTTTATCTCTGTGCCGGGACAGCCTACGGCATTCGGGGAGTCTGTTCGTTTAGCCGCCGACTTTCTCACGTTAGAGTAGGGGAATCATTCCGTATCAGAGAGGTGGCTTTACAACTATATCGGGATTGAGACTCCTTAGATGATCGATGAATGCTTGCCTCTGTTTGGGAGACAAGACGAGAGTCTTTTTGTCGGCGAAGCGGATTTCTATCCTGTCCATCGATAAGGCCGGTGCGCTTAAACAACTATTGGTTTTCGAGATTTTCGTTATTCGGTCGATCGGGAAGGAGGACGACAAGAATATGCCGCATTTGATATGCAGCGTGCCGTTGTCTATGGTGTAGCTCGTGTTACAGAACGGGTCGGCAATGAAAGCGGCCGTGACGACCAATAAGGCGAGGGCTATCCAAGAGAATTCGAACAGGAGCGGCAGGTAGGACAGAAGGACAATTGCTATAATGGCGATTAGCAAGCCTTTATCGACCTTTGATTTGTAAACAGTTTTCATTGTCTCGTAGGAGATTAGAATATCCCTCCACCAAGCATAAGGCGCAGTATACCCAAAACGATAGATACGATGCAGAGGGTTTTGCCATTGTCTGATTTGAGAATGGCACAGATGATGAGGAAAATGACCGATATGGGTATGGCCACCCAGTTGAGAAATCCCAATAGGGGAATAAATGCGACAAGGGTGATGAGCAGTGCTACGATACCTAAGAATGTTCCCATTGTTTTATGCTTTTTGTCGATTAACAAATGTATTTTGTGATTTGTTCCGGGGGATCGATGTCTTGTCAATCCATTCGGGTTTTATAGTCGTAGTAGTCGTATTCCCGCCAGATTTCCGCTTTCCCGTCGCTTTTGAGGCAGGCTATGGAGGGGTGGGGGATTCCGTTGAACATGGTTGTCTTGACTGTCGTATAGTGAATCATATCCTCGAATATGATTCGGTCTCCTATTTGCAATTCGTGGTCGAAATGCCAGTCTCCTATATAGTCGCCGCTCAGACAGGAGTTTCCTCCCATACGATAGGCGTATGTGCCGAGAGCGGGTTCTACCGAGCCTCGTATCGCCGGTTTATAGGGCATTTCGAGACAGTCGGGCATGTGACAGGCAAAAGAGACGTCGAGAATGGCTGTTTTGATACTGTGGTTCTCGACTATATCGACTATGGTGGATACTAATGTACCGGTCTGCCAAGCGAATGCGCTGCCGGGTTCGAGAATGATTTCGAGGCCGGGGTGCCTTTGTTTGAAGCCCCGGAGGAGGTTAATCAAATGTGCGGTATCGTAATCTTTGCGGGTCATGAGGTGACCGCCTCCCATGTTCAGCCATTTGATATGGGGGAGCAGATGCCCGAATCGGTCTTCGACCTGTGCCAAAGTCTTTTCGAGGTCGTAGGAGGTGGACTCGCAGAGGGTGTGGAAATGAAGCCCCTCCACTCCCTGCGGAAGTTCAGGCAGCTTGTCGGCGGTTATTCCTAAGCGGGAACCCGGTGCGCAGGGATTGTAGAGGTCGGTTTCTACTTCGGAATATTCGGGGTTGATACGCAACCCGCACGATACCCGATTGCCGTCGGCTACTACTTGGGGGTAAAACCGTTCGAATTGAGTCAGGGAGTTGAAGGTAATGTGGCTGCTGTATTTGAGTATTGTCGGGAAATCCCGCTCGGTATAGGCCGGTGAGTAGGTGTGTGCCGGACTGCCCATCTCCTCGAATGCCAGCCGTGCTTCGTGTATGGAGCTGGCTGTGGAGTGCGGAATATATTCCCGTATGACGGGGAATGATTTCCAAAGGGCATAGGCTTTGAACGCCAGTATAATATTTACTCCGGCGGCTTCTTTGACAGAGCGAATGAGAGCGAGGTTGCGGCGCAATAGTTCTTCTTCGAGAACATAGCAGGGTGATGGTATTTGCGATAGCGTATCGTGCATGACGTATGAAAATTATTCTATGATTGTGAACTTGGCGAATTTGAGCAGGAGCTGTTTGCGCCCGACGTTTTCAAATTCGACGGTTATTTTGCAGTTGTCTCCCGTATCTTCTATGGCTGTAACGGTTCCGTTTCCGAAGCGGGCATGGCAGATGAGTGTTCCTATTTCTACCTGCCCGGCAGCGGTCGCGACTGTGGATTGTGTCGTAGAATGGGTTTCACCTGTGGGTTTAGAGTCTATCTTGGTCAACCGTTTGCCCGGAGACGGAGCAACGAATGGTCTCGGTGCAGGTGTGCGATCTGTATTTTCTTCGTTCCATCGGGAAGTTTTGCGCGGTCTTTCCGTATCGAATGGAAATCGGTTCCACGATATGGTTTCTCTGGGAGACTCTTGTTTGGTTTGTACCGGCATATCGACGTATCGAGAATCGAGGTCTTTGATGAACCGGCTTGGTGAAGGGAAGACTGTTTGTCTGTGACGATAGCGGGAGAGGGCGTACGTGAGGGTGCAGTTTTCTCCTGCGCGGGTGATGGCCACATAGAGCAGACGTCGTTCTTCTTCGATTTCCCGTTCACTGTTTTTACTCATGGCCGAAGGAAAGAGGTCTTCTTCCACTCCAACGATGAAAACTTGTTTGAACTCCAACCCTTTCGATGCATGGACCGTCATCAAGGTTACTTTATCTTGCTCGGTTTCATCGCCGTTGTCTTGATCTGTCGCCAGAGAAATTTTGGCCAAGAAGTCGGATAGGGAGGTTTGTTCTTTTCCGGCTTCTTTGCGCCCCACGCAAAATTCACGGACACCGTTCAAAAGTTCTTCGATGTTCTCTTGCCGGTTGATGTTTTCGGGGGTACGATCCGAGGAAATCTCACCCCAAATGCCCGACCGCTTGATAATCGTTTCCGCCAGTTCCGGTGTGTTCTTTTTATCGGCTTCGTAGCGTAATTCGTCTATGAGGTCCTTGAAGGTTTTCAACTTGTTCAATGTGCCGTTATTGACTGCCAGATTGTAGCCTATGGGGTCGGAAATCACCTTCCATATACTGGCTTCTTGCGAGTGTGCCCGTTCGATGAGTTTCGAGAGCGTGGTGTCTCCGATTCCCCGTGCGGGATAGTTGATGACTCGTTTGAGCGCTTCTTCGTCATCGGGGTTTATCGTCAATCTGAAATAGGCGATGGCGTCCTTGATTTCTTTCCTTTGGTAGAACGACATGCCTCCGTAGATGCGGTAGGGTATGTTACGCTCGCGCAGAGCTTCCTCCAATTCACGGGACTGTGCGTTCGTGCGATAGAGGACAGCGAAGTCGTTGTAATCACAGTGAGTCGTGAGACGCATTTCGGCAATACGGTTCGAGACGATAAAGCCTTCTTCGAAATCGGAATAGGCACTTATTACTTGTACTTTGTTCCCTTGTTCTTTTTCGGAGAATACTTGTTTGGGTATTTGCTCCTTGTTCTTGGCGATGAGGCTGTTGGCCGTATTGACGATATTTTGTGTGGAACGGTAGTTTCGTTCGAGTTTGAATATTTTCAATCCCGGGAACTCTTTACTCAGTCCGAGTATATTGTGGATATTCGCTCCCCGGAACGAGTAAATGCTCTGGGCATCGTCGCCCACCACGCAGATGTGGTTGTGGCCTTTTCCTAATTGGCTGACGATGTGGTGTTGGGCGGAATTGGTATCTTGATACTCGTCTACCAAGATGTAGGCGAACAGGTTGCGGTAGTGTTGCAGCACGTCGGGGTGATCCCTGAAAAGTATATTGGTATTGAGCAGCAGGTCGTCGAAATCCATTACCCCCGACACGGAACAGCGTTGTTGATAACGTTGATATATTTTATGGATTAAAGGTCGTTTCGAACGAGTATCCCATTCGACACGTTCCCGGTTTTGCGCATAGGCTTGCGGTTCGATAAGGGCGTTTTTCGCATGGGAAATAATCGCCTGCACGGTTGTGGGTTTGTATGTCTTATCGTCGAGTTGAAGTTCTCTGATAATGCTTTTTATAAGCGACAGGGAATCGGAGGAATCGTAGATGGTGAAGTCGTGACGATAGCCGAGCCGGTCGGCATTGGCTCGGAGTATGCGGGAGAAAATGGAGTGAAACGTCCCTGCCCACAAGCGTTGAGCTGTCTCTGTCCCTACCAATGCGGCGATGCGTTCTTTCATTTCGTTGGCTGCTTTGTTGGTGAAGGTGAGTGCCAGCAGCCGGTAGGGCGGATATCCCATTTGCAGCAGGTGTGCTATTTTGCAGGTAAGTACTCTTGTTTTACCCGACCCGGCTCCGGCGATAACCAATTCCGGTCCATCGGTATAGAGCACAGCTTCGCGTTGCTGGTCGTTCAGACTGTTCAGAAAATCTTGTTCCACTTTTCTTTTCCTTTGCTTCGTGCAAAGATAGTGTAAAGGGTTAATAGAAACAAGCCTCGGTTTTGTCTGTGTGTTATCTATTTTTTTGAGAATCATACTTTCGTCATTGCATAACTGAGTTTTATTTCTTCTTTTCAAGTTCTGTATCGGTGGTGGAGTTTTATTCTTGGTTCGTTCTTCTCAGCAGCGAGAAGAACGAACCGTTCGGGCTGCTGTTTTTTATTAACCCCTCCGTCACTTCGTGCCACCTCCCCTATATTTTGCATTACAAAACACCCCGTAAGGCTACGGGACACGGCAGGGGGAGAAGGTTGAATGCTAATGATTTTCTTTTCTTGTAAAAGATAGTCTCGGTTGCATGAGATTCGCTTTATTTGTTCATTCTTCTCAGCAGCGAGAAGAACGAACCAAGAAGCGCCGCCGCGGTTATCGGGCTTTTGGGTTTGTCACTATGGTCGCCGTCGGGGTCTGCGGAACTCGCTTCGCTCGGACAGTCCTCGCCCTTTTTCCTCCGTCTTCCTTGTGACTTCACCGCCCGATAAAGGCGGAATCGGGGGTTCTTCCTTGTATTCTAACCCCCTCGCCCTTTGGGCACTCCCCCTATATTCCCTTACGGAAACACAGGGGGAGAGGAGGGTTAACTCTATTACTTCCATTGCTGGTCTTTTTAATCCCTCTCCTCGTCGCTACACTCCTCAGCTCTCCCTTATATTTTCTTGCGCCACACACCGCAATGCTTCGGGGCACGGCAGGGGAGGAGGGTGATAGTAACCCTCCGCTCATTGCAGTGCGATACTCCGCATACGGGGTACGGCAAGGGAGGATTGTGATACAAAGGACTTTCTTTCCCTGTCAAAGAAAGTCCTTGTTACATTAATTCGCTTTATTTGTTCATTCTTCTCAACAGCGAGAAGAACGAACCAAGAAGCGCCGCCGCAGTTATCGGGCTTTTGGGTTCGTCGCCACGGTCGCCGTCGGGGTCTGCGGAACTCGCTTCGCTCGGACAGTCCTCGCCCTTTTTCCTCCGTCTTCCTTGCGACTTCACCGCCCGATAAAGGCGGGGATTTAATTCGTGCTTTTGACGGTCTTGAATCTATTTGATACGACATGACGTTTCGCTCCATATTTTGCATTAGCAAAACACAGAGGAGACGAGAAAATGGCTCGTTATGTTATGAGGCATGGAGGGGAGAAGGGAGACTTCCTGTTTCTGTCCATCGAAATCGAGAGGGAAAAAGAGGGGATTAGGCTCACCCTCCACCCGTCGGATTTATTCCCGTCTGTTGCAATCGAAGGAGGATCGATGGAATCCGGGGGCAGGTTCGCCAATGGGATTACCGGCGGGAGCGTCGCACCAGATGCTCCCGGATAGGGGCGATAAGGGCTGCGGGGTGTGTGCGGGGATTTCGGAACCGGCTGTCGTGTAGTCTTCTTGCGGGTCCTTATCGGCTTCGTGAGCGGAGGCCGGTTGCACGGATTCTTTTTCTTCGGACTCGTACGTTTCGGGTTTCCTCCTGATGGCTTCCCGACGGCAGGCTTCGAATCGTTCGCGCTCTTCCCGTTCCTCGTGTGTGTCGAAGATTTCTTCGTGGTCGACGAGGAACTGTGTGGACTCGATGTCGTATAGTCCGGCTTTTCGGAAGAGTTGGTTGCGTTTTTGATAGTGCCAAGCGAGAGTTCCTTCGGCCAGCATTTTCTTCTTGTCGTTTCGGGGTCGTTTTCGTTCTTGGGAATGTCTTTCGAGCTTGTCGATACAACGAATGACGGCGAGCATGGTCAGCCTGTCCCGACGGGGGTCGAGTTCGAGGAGAATCTTGTAGTATTTGATGAGCGCTACTTGTCGGTAGTTCTCGATTTCACCTCTCAGGTCTATGGTTGTTTCGAATCTTGTATCTATCATCGCTCGTTTGTTTTTTTTGCGAAGGTAGGATAGGGGGATAGTGGAATTATGGCATGATTATACTTTCTCGTTTATTCTTCTCAACAGCGAGAAGAACGAACCAAGAAGCGCCGCCGCAGTTATCGGGTTTTTGGGTTTGTCGCCGCAGTCGCCGTCGGGGTCTGCGGAACTCGCTCCGCTCGGACAGTCCTCGCCCTTTTTCCTCCGTCTCTCTTGCGACTTCGCCGCCCGATAAAGGCGGAATCGGGGGATCTTGCTTGTATTCTAACCCCTTCGCCCTGCGGGCACTCCCCCTATATTTTGCGTTGCAAAACGCAGGGGAGGAGGGTTAACTCTATTACTTCCATTGCTGGTCTTTTTAACCCCTCTCCTCGTCGCTACGCTCCTCAGTTCTCCCCTATATTTTCTTGCACCACACCCCGCAATGCTTCGGGGCACGGCAGGGGGAGAAGGTTGGATACTAATAATTTTCTTTCCCTGCCAAAGATAGTCTCGGTTGCACTAGAATCACTTTTCTTTTTGCCTTAATTTCGGTGAAATGCGACACAATGGGAGGAGAGATTGCGTTTTTCTTTTTCGGGATATGAGGGTTATTTCATCAATCGTTTAAGCCATTTGAGTTTGTCGGCATATGGTGGAAATTTGAAATTGGGATAGAGGTGCAGAGAGGAGTCGACGATGCTGCGGCAATGACTGAATGTCTCGAAACTTTCGCGGCCGTGGTAGGCTCCCATTCCGCTGTTCCCGATTCCTCCGAAGGGGAGGTTTCCGTTGGCGGTTTGTACGATGGTGTCGTTGATACAGGCTCCGCCCGATGTGGTGTGTTGTATCATGTAGCGTGCCCGTTTTTTGCTGCGGGTAAAGTAGTAGAGGGCGAGGGGCTTTTCCCGGTCGTTGACGTATTCGACACAGTCGTCGATGTCGTCGAACGGGAGTACGGGGAGTATGGGGCCGAAGATTTCGTCGGTGAGCAGGGGGGATTGCGGGGGTATGTCGGTGAGCAGCGTGGGGGCTATGTATCGGTCGGCGGGATCGCTTGTGCCTCCGCAAAGTATCGTGCCGTGCGAGAGGAGCGCCGACAGGCGGTCGAAATGCCGAGCATTGACGATACGGGGATAATCGGGGCTTTGTTGTGGATTTTCGCCGTATTGACGGGTGATTTCGTCACAGATATGTTCTGTGAGTTTGTCTTGGACTTTGCGATGTACCATGAGGTAGTCGGGGGCTACGCAGGTTTGTCCGCAGTTGAGGAACTTGCCCCATACGATGCGGCGTGCGGCGGCTTTCAAATCGGCATCGTCATCGACGATACAGGGACTTTTTCCTCCCAGTTCGAGTGTGACGGGGGTGAGGTGACGAGATGCGGCTTGCATGACGTGACGCCCGTATTCGACACCTCCTGTGTAGAAGATGTAATCGAACCGTTCTTGCAGGAGTAACTCGGTGGTTTCCCGATCGGCATCGGTAACGGCGATGTATTCTTCCTCGAAACATTCGTCGATAAGTTCTTGCAAAGCGGTTGCCGTACGGGGTGCTTCGCCCGATGGTTTGACGATTGCACAGTTACCGGCCGCTATGGCTCCGATAAGGGGAGATAAAGCTAATTGCAGCGGGTAATTCCACGGGGCAATGATGAGTGCACAACCGTAGGGTTCGTAGTGAATGCGACTTTTCGAGCCGAAGAGAAAGAGGGGTGTGGGACGATGTCGGTCACGAGCCCAGCTTTGCAAGTGATTTTTTGTCGTCCGTATTTCGTGAAGTAGGAATCCGATTTCGGTGGCATAGCTTTCGAATGCGGATTTTCCCAAGTCGGCATGCAGGGCTTCACCGAGTTGTTTTTCCCGACTAACGAGAGCTTCGGCCAAGCGGTCGAGAGCACATAGCCGGAATGGAATTTCTCGTGTGATGTGTTCGTTGAAGAATGCTTTTTGAAGTTTTACCAAACGGGTGTATTTATTATTTGTCATCATTCGATTTTTTTTGATAAAGATAGCGAATTGTTTCGTAGGAAGGAAAATTCGGAACTGAATCTTTGAGGCGGTCGATTTTCTATGGTGTGACTCGATAAGCGTTTTCCGCTTTCTCTTACAGGTGGGAGAGGTTCGATAAAGGCGGAAGGAGGCAGGAGTTTGGATTTTTGTAAACTATTTCGAATTACGACCGTTATAATTTATTATCGAAAAAGGCGTTGTCTCGAAAATTTGTTTCGATTGAACGATATAAATCAATTAAGAAGCTGTTTAACGTTATGTGTAAAGTTTTTTTTATTCGAAGTCGGCTTGTTGCGTCGGTATTGATTCTCCTTTGCGGAGGGGCTGTTTATGCCCAGCAACCGGCTACTCGTTATTTGTCTGACGACATACCGAAGGCGTGGACTCCCGATACATTGTTTTCGCAGCAGTTGCCTCCTGAGGATTTATGGTGGAGCGGATTTAACGATGCTTGTCTTGACACGTTGATTCAAGAGGCGGTGGACAGTAACCATAATTTGTTGGCGGCCGCTGATCGTATACGTATGGCCAGAGCGGCTTGGCGTATGGAACAGAGCGGTTTCTATCCGTCGGTGAATTTTTCGGCCGGTTGGACGAAGACCCGTAATAGCGGTTATCTGGGGCGAGAGGCTGCCGATAACACTTATTCCCAATATGCTTCGGGTGATTTGTCGGTGAGTTGGGAAATCGATTTGTTCGGTTCGATACGTCAGAGGGCCAAAGCGAAGAAAGAGTTGTTCCGTGCTTCCCGGGACGAATATAACGGGACGATGGTGTCTCTGTGTGCCCAAGTGGCGACTGCTTATATGACATTGCGCACGTATCAGCAACAGTATATCGTGGCCGAGAGCAATATCCAATCGCAACGGAGTATCCTGCACATTACGGAGGTGAGGTACGAGACCGGATTGGCGTCGCAACTCGACGTTTCGCAAGCCAAGACGGTTTATTTCAATACAAAGGCTTCTTTGCCGTCTCTTGAAGCGGGTATAGAGAAACAGATCAATATTATCGCTATTTTGTTGGGGAAGTATCCCGATGAGTTGCGTCCGATGCTTCGGACGACAAAGCCGTTGCCCGATTATCAGAGGTTAGTGGGTATAGGTATTCCCATGAATTTGCTCCGCCGCCGTCCTGATGTGAGGCAGGCCGAACGGACGGTAGCATCGTATGCGGCTTCGGTGGGTGCAGCCAAGTCTGATTTTATGCCGAAATTGTATTTGAACGGCAGTATCGGATTCGCTTCCAGAGATATGGACCATTTTTTCAATAAGAGGAGTATGACCTATCAGTTGGCTCCTACGGTCTCGTGGCCTTTGTTTCAAGGGACACAGCGCATACAGGCTTTGGCATCGGCGAGGGCTCAGCTCGATAGCGGCATAGAGCAGTATAACCAAACTGTGTTGACGGCTGTCCAAGAGGTGGAGAATGCCATGAACAGTTATACGCATATCGTCAAACAAATTGCAATGTTGAAAGAGCTGGTGGCCGAGGGTGAAAAGACGTTGTCGCTCTCGCTCGACTTGTATAAGCGAGGCTTGTCGGGGTTCCAAAATGTACTCGATGCGCAGCGCTCATTGCTTTCGTATCAAAATTCTTATGTGTCGGCGCAGGGAAACGCCATCAATGCGCTTATTCTTTTATATCAATCGCTGGGTGGCGGTTGGATAGATTCGAGTCAACCCTAAAATTAAAATTCATATTTTATGAGATGTTTGTTTTCTTATATGCCGATAGTGGCTGTGGCTGTATTGTTTTCGCTTTTTTCCTGCCAATCGAAAAAGGGGGAGAAGCAAAGTGGCGATGTTCGGCTGCCCGAAATATCGGTGGCTTATCCGGCGGTCGATTCGGTGGTTTTGATAAAGAGTTATCCGGGTTACCTTACTTCGTTACAAACCGTCGATCTGGTGGCTCGTGTAAACGGATATCTGCAACAGGTGGCCTATACGCCGGGTGAGATCGTAAAGAAGGGACAGTTGCTTTTCGTTATCGAACCTTCGCAATACGAGGATGCCGTGGAACAGGCCGAGGCAGCGTTGAAAACGGCTCAGGCACAGTATGATTATGCAGAGAATAATTACACCCGAATGAAAGAGGCGGCGCAAAGCGATGCCATCAGTACGATCGATTTGATACAGGCGGAGTCGAAATTGGAACAAAGTAGGGCCTCTGTTCGGAATGCCGAGGCTGCGTTGTCGACGGCTCGCATACAGTTGGGGTATTGTTATGTGAAAGCCCCGTTCGAGGGCCGGATATCACGCAATTTGTACGATGTGGGCAATTATATCAGCGGGTCTTTGCAATCGACGAAGTTGGCGACTATTTATCAGGATAAGAAAATGTATGCTTATTTCAATATCGAGGATAATCAATATTTGAAAATGTTGCTGAACCAGAGTAAAGGTAAACATTCCGTACCGAGCGATCGTGTGGAGATTCTTTTTCAGGAGCCTACCAGCCGCAGTTATTACGGCAGACTCGATTATTTGTCGCCGAATGTGGACTTGTCGACGGGAACGCTTTCGATACGGGCCGAGGTGGATAATCCTGCCGGAGAGTTGAAGAGTGGTTTGTATATTTCTATCCGGTTGCCGTATGGTAACCGCGAGCATGCGATATTGGTGAGGGATGCTTCTATTGCCACGGATCAACTTGGCAAGTATATGTATGTGGTGAACGATTCTAATGTGGTGGAATATCGCCCTGTGGAGACGGGACAGTTGGTTAACGATACTTTGAGAGTGATCGACGAGGGGATTTCACCGACCGATCGTTATGTTACAAAGGCTTTGTTGAAAGTGAGAGCGGGTATGCCGGTTCGTCCGGTTTTGGAAAAGAATTAATGGTTCCTAAAAATGAATGGGTATGATTTCGAAATTTTTTATTAACAGGCCTATTTTCGCTACGGTCATCGCCATTGTTATGGTGCTGGTGGGATTGGTTACCATCTATACGCTCCCGGTCGCCCAGTTTCCCGATATAACACCTCCTACGGTACAGGTGACCGCTGTATATCCCGGGGCGAGTGCCGAGACGGTGGCGAAAACGGTAGGTGTACCTATCGAGGAGCAGGTGAACGGTGTGGACGGAATGATTTATATGAGTTCTTCGTCTTCGTCGTCGGGGCAATATACGCTGACCGTTACTTTCGAGGTGGGAACCGATATAGATATGGCGACCGTGTTGGTACAGAACCGGGTGAACATAGCGCAGGGAAATTTACCGGAGGCTGTCATACAACAGGGAATTATCACGAAGAAGCAGTCTACCAACATCGTCATGTTCTTGGCGTTGGAATCGGATAATCCATTGTATAACAGTTTATATCTGTCGAATTATGCCAAGTTGAACATTACCGACGAGTTGTCTCGTTTGCCGGGAGTAGGCGGTGTGACGGTGTTCGGCGCCGATAATTACAGCATGCGTATCTGGCTCGACCCGGAGTTGATGCGTATACGGAGCCTTACGCCGGCCGATGTCTATTCGGCTATTCAGGCACAAAATATGGAGGTGTCGGCCGGTAGTGTGGGACAACCTCCTACGGATACGGACGAGGCTTTCCAGTTTACATTGGTTTCGAAAGGCCGCCTTTCTACGCCGGAGGAGTTCGGACGGATCATCATCAAGTCGTTGCCCGGCGGGGAATATCTGAGGTTGCGCGACATCGCTACCATAGATTTGGGAAGTGCGACTTACCATACGACATCGACTATTAACGGTAAGGAAACGGCGGCTATCGCCATTTATCAGTTGCCGGGGTCTAATTCTCTCGATGTGGCGAAAGCCGTGAAAGCGAAGATGATGGATTTGAGCCGTTATTTCCCGAACGATGTGCGATATAAGGTGGTGCTCGATACGACTCAATTCGTGAGTGCATCTATCGATGAGGTATTGGTTACGTTTGTGGAGACTTCTCTTATCGTGATGCTGGTCATTCTTATTTTCTTACAAAATTTCAGGGCGATGATTATTCCTTCTCTGACCATACCGGTTTCGCTTATCGCAACATTTGCCGTGATGAAGTTGATGGGATTTTCTATCAATACGCTTACTCTCTTCGGCCTTGTTTTGGCGATAGCTATCGTGGTGGACGATGCGATCGTAGTGGTCGAAAATTCGACCCGGCTTATCGATACGGGAAAGTATAGTCGCAAGGAGGCGGTCGAGAAGGCCATGGAGGAGATTACGAGTCCGGTTATCGGCGTGGTATTGGTGTTATTGGCCGTGTTTATCCCGACAGCTTTTATCGGTGGTATCACAGGAGAACTGTATAAACAATTCGCTTTGACGATCGCTGTCGCTACCGTATTCAGTGGATTCAATTCGCTGACGTTTACTCCGGCTTTGTGCGCATTGTTTCTCCAACCGACCCGCGAACCTTCGTTCTTCTTGTACAAGTGGTTTAATAAGGGATATGGAGCGACGTTGAACGGATATGTGAAAGTTATCGGCTCGATGTTGCGTAAACCTTTGGTGTCGTTGTCGGCTTTTATCGTGTTGGCTTTGGCTGCTTTCTACGGATTTGCCAAGTGGCCGACTTCGTTTATTCCACAGGAAGATCAAGGTTATTTTATCGTATCGGTGCAGTTGCCCAATGCCGCATCGATGGAACGGACCCGCAAGGTTTGCGATGATTTGAATCGAATTATACAGTCGTACCCCGAAGTGGAAAATGCCTTGAATATCGTGGGTTTTTCGGCGTTACAGGGTGGAAGTTCGTCCAATTCGGCAACGTTTTTCGTGGTGCTGAAACCCTGGGACGACCGGAAGGGGAAAGAACATAGCGTGTTTAATGTGGTGGAGCGGCTGAACCGGGATGCATCTGTTTTGCAAGAGGCTATCGTGTTTGCCGTCAATCCGCCAGCTATCAGCGGACTGGGTGTTTCGGGCGGTCTCGAAATGCAACTCGAAGATCGCAGCAATTTGGGGGCGGGCGAATTGGAATCCGCAGCGAATGCTTTGATCGGTAATATCGGTAGCGAGCCGGCTTTGATGCAGATAAACTCGATGTTTCAAGGGAATACCCCGCAATATACCTTGAATATAGATCGCGATAAGGTGGAGATGCAGGGGCTTACTCTTAGCAGTGTTTTCTCGGCTTTGTCGTATTATATGGGATCGGCTTATGTGAATGATTTCGTGGAGTTCGGCCGTATCTATCAGGTGAAGTTGGGCGCTCAGGCCGGAGCGAGGGCTCATATCGACGATGTGATGAAACTGAGCGTGCGAAACCGGGACGGTAACATGGTTCCGTTTTCTTCGTTTACACAGGTCGAGGAGACGATGGGACTGAATTTAGTAAGCCGGTACAATATGTATTCATCGGCTGCACTCACGGTGATACCGGCTCCGGGGATAAGTTCGTCGGAGGGTATGGCGGCTATGGAGCGATTGGTCCGGAATACACTGGGTACGAATTTCGGATATAGTTGGACGGGGGAGGCTTATCAAGAGAGCCAGAGCGGTTCTACGGTAGGGCTTATCTTCGGACTTGCGATATTGATCGTGATTCTGGTGCTGGCTGCCCAGTATGAAAGTTGGACTAACCCGATAGCCGTGATACTGAGTTTGCCCACTGCCATATTGGGGACGGTGCTGGGGTGTATTGTCATGAGTTTGTCTATCAGTATTTACAGTCAGATAGGATTGATTTTGCTCATTGCCTTGTCGGCCAAGAACGCTATCCTCATTATCGAGTTTGCCATGGATTACCGCAAGCAGGGCGAATCTATCCGGCAATCGGCGATGGAGGCGGGGAGGTTGCGCCTGCGACCTATCTTGATGACTTCGTTCGCTTTTATCTTCGGGGTTCTTCCGCTGATGTTCGCGACAGGTGCGGGAGCCGAAAGTCGTATAGCTTTGGGTACGGCAGTCGTGTTCGGTATGGCGATGAATACGGTATTGGGTACGTTGTTCGTTCCTAATTTTTATGAATTGATGGAGACTGTTCAAGAGCGCTGGTTGTCGAAGGTATTCAAAGATAGGGGTGAAAAGGGAACGACCGATTCGGCAGATTAGGATACTATATCTTTATTCCTTTTTGTTATTCTTGCAACCCCTCCGTCACTTCGTGCCACCTCCCCTATATTTTTGCGTTGCAAAAACACCCCGCCATGCTGCGGGACACGGCAAGGGAGAGGATTGTGCTACAAAGGACTTTCTTTCCCTGCCAAAGAAAGTCCTTGTTACACTAATTCGCTTTATTTGTTCATTCTTCTCAACAGCGAGAAGAACGAACCAAGAAGCGCCGCCGCAGTTATCGGGCTTTTGGGTTCGTCGCCACGGTCGCCGTCGGGGTCTGCGGAACTCGCTTCGCTCGGACAGTCCTCGCCCTTTTTCCTCCGTCTTCCTTGCGACTTCACCGCCCGATAAAGGCGGGGATTTTGCTCGTGCTTTTGCTGGTCTTTTCAACCCCCTCGCCCTATGGGCACTCCCCCTATACCGCTGCGCGGCACAGGGGGAGAGGGATATGCATCACTCTGTTCTCGTTATCGAAGGTATTAGCCCTTCTCCCTTGCCGTGCCCCGTAGCATCACGGGATATTGCACTAAAATCGAAGCAGGAGCAAAAAGCAAAGACAATTCAACAGAAAGGCATTGACCTCCTCCTCTGCGCACGAATGTGCGATAGGGGAGGTGGCACGAAGTGACGGAGGGGTTGAAAACGCCATCATATCAGCCTGTTTATACCGGATATTTAACCCCCTCGCCCTTTGGGCACTCCCCCTATATTCCTTTCAGGAACACAGGGGGAGAGGTTTAAAATAAAAACAGATGATAAATGCTTCGAGAAGAGGGGGTTAAAGAAAAGGCGGCGGATATGCCTCCGCCGCCTTGCCTGAAAAAAGGAAGAACCGGAACTGTTATTTTACCGCCACTTTCTGCGAGCGGTCGCCCGTGTGCACGATATACATACCGGGGGCAGATAGCGTCACGCTGCTGTCGTTGCCCGTATAGACCAACCGGCCGGCGGCGGTGTACACCCGGTAGTATTCCCCGCCGTTCTCCACATGCAAGGTGCGGCCAGTCGCATAGATGCCTCTCTCCCCGTTTCCCAATGTTTCCACGGCAGAGCCGGCCGGTGCGAACTCGGCGGTGAAGGTCATGTCGCCCGTGACCGTTATCGTGCGGGGATTGTCGGTATTTCCGTCGTTCCATCGCACGAAATAGTTCTGCCCGAAAGGTACGGCGACAAGGGTCGCCGTACCTCCCTGCGGATACTCGCCGGCGCCTGTCACATATCCCATCGTCTCGTCTGTGGCATTGGCCGTAACCGTGTACATGACTACGCCGGTCTCCCGAATGTCGGTGAAATTGTTCCAATACTTGGCTTCGGCATATTTCGGCTTACAGCCCGCCGGGACATAGAGTGTCATGGCATAGTCGTCGAAAGTAGATCCCCATATTTCGGGAGGTGTCACGGCTTTGGAAGTCACTGCGGTCAAACTGTTGCATCTGGCGAAAGCCGACTCGCCGATACTTTCCACCTTTTCGCCAATGGTTACACTCTCCATTTGGGTGCAATCTTCAAACGCTTTGCTTCCAATGGAAGTTACGGAATTGGGTATGGTTATCTCTGTCAAGCCTGTGCAACCTGAAAATGCACTGCTTCCAATGGAAGTTACGGAGTTGGGTATCGTTATTGCTGTCAAGCTGGTGCAAGAGGAAAATGCATTGCTCCCGATAGATTTCACGGAATTACCTATTGTCACCGTTTTCAAGCTGGTGCAAGAGGAAAATGTACCGCTTTCGATAGAAGTCACGGAGTTGGGTATCGTTATTGCTGTCAAGCTGGTGCAATGGGGAAATGCCTCGTTCCCGATAGATTTCACGGAATTACCTATTGTCACCTTTTTCAAGCCTGTGCAAGAGAAAAATGCCCGGCTTCCGATAGAAGTCACGGAATTGGGTATGGTCACCTCTGTCAAGCCTGTGCAAGAGAAAAATGTACCGCTTTCGATAGAAGTCACGGAGTTGGGTATCGTTATTGCTGTCAAGCTGGTGCAAGAGGAAAATGCCCAGCTCCCGATAGATTTCACGGAATTACCTATTGTCACCTCAGTCAAACCTTTGCAACCGGCAAATGCACTGCTTCCGATAGAAGTCACGGAATTGGGTATGACGATGGTATTCAGCGATGTAAGTTCATTACACAAGTAGCCCGGAATATGTTCCACCTCTTCCCCGAATACGAACTCGGTCAGATTCTTACAATATGAGAATGGACACCTACCATATTGACAATCCTGAGCATTACGAGCGTTCCATATCACCTTTTTCAAGCTGGTGCAACCGGGAAAAGCATAGTTCTCGATAGAAGTCACGGAATTGGGTATCGTCACTGTTATCAAGCCTGTGCAATTTTCAAATGCACGGCCTCCGATAGAAGTCACGGAATTGCCTATCGTCACCGTTGTCAAACCGGTGCAACCGGCAAATGCAC
>ERZ1673742.1840-NODE-1840-length-17783-cov-5.253384_pt1 | contig 17783 bp, 18 predicted proteins | sample MGYA00580208_ERZ1673742 | MGnify/ENA primary metagenome ERZ1673742 (study PRJEB41218, sample SAMN15661774) | gut metagenome | host: Homo sapiens | place: Canada: London | collected 2015-08-20/2019-03-30 | study: EMG produced TPA metagenomics assembly of...
AACGCTGAAGGTACTTGGTTGGAGACGACCTGGGATAATAGGTAGCCGCCACTTAGCAAAAAAGCAGTTCAAATGAACTGCTTTTTTTTAATCTTATCAAAATCGCGCTTGGAACTTGTTCGCTTTGTCGGCAATACTCAGGTACGTTTAGTACATTCCGTTTACCGACAAAGCTCCACTGCGTCCCATGCATCGATTTTGCTGAAAGATTTCATATGCAATGAATATACATAGTTATTTTAATTCAACGTAGCGTAAAAGTTCATGTACATTAGTACCTGATTCTTCTTTTGCTGAATGATTTATATGCTATGAATATACATAATCGTTTTATTAATTATGAAGTAAAGGCTTTTATAATTAGTCGCGATATATATTATTATAAAAAGAAAGGACTATAAAATGTTTTACAATACTGAAAATTTAAATGATAATGAAATATACTTAAAACTTAGAAAGACTTGCGATGCGCAGCCTGAAAAGGCTTGGCTGCCTGCTTACTACTTCGACATTTGCCTTTTAGATGGAACTAAAATAGGTGTATGCGATTTGCGAATCGGTCACAATTCAAATACATACATTGGTGGAAACATCGGTTACGTTGTTGACGAGCCGTACAGAGGACATCATTATGCGATGAAGGCGTGTAAGCTATTATTCAATTTAGCTAAAATGCACGAGATGGATTATTTAATAATTACATGTAAACCTGACAACATTCCGTCGTATCGCACTTGTGAGCTTCTTGGCGGAGATCTAATCGAAGTAAAAGAAGTGCCTCAAGATCATGACTTACGCAGACAGGGCTATATTGATGTAAATATTTATAGATTTGATTTAGATTAATTATAGGTGATATTATGATTAGAGAAATGATTATTTCAGACGCGCCTGCTCTTGCTGCAATGGCTATTAAGATATGGGACAGCGATGACAAAGATGAACTGGAGCAAGAATTCATAGATATGACTCACGACAAGGAGTCTACTTGTTTCATTAAATTTATTGATGCTAAGGCAATAGGCTTTGCCAATGCCTCTCTTCGTCATGATTATGTCGAGGGCTGTGAGACGTCTACAGTAGCTTATCTTGAAGCTATATACGTAGATAAAGAGTATAGGCTTTTAGGCTACGCAAAGGACTTAGTTAATAGATGTGAAGAATGGGGCAGAGAGCAAGGTGCTAAGGAATTTGCAAGCGATTGCATTTTGACAAATAATGATAGTTATAAATTTCACATCGCCATCGGTTTTAAGGAAGTAAATAGAATCATTTGCTTTAAGAAAAATATTATTGAATAGCAAAAAATTAGCCATCCACTAAGGGGATGGCTTTTAAAATGTTTCATTCTATTAATTTTTGTCTTTATATATTTTTTTAAGTCTCTTTAATTCTTTTTGTGTTTTTACATTTCTAAATATCTTACTTACTGATGATGCTATCATAAGTCCCACGGCTATGGCGATTGCCATGAATAAAGACTGTACTGCTTCTGTTGCGCCCATTTCAAGATTGTCATTGATGAAGTAGTTCATCGATTGATATATCTTAAGTCCTGGCACTAGCGGTATGACACCTATAATGAAGTAGCAATTGACAGGAGTTTTTTGCCATCTTGCGAAAAATTCTCCAAGTATACCACACAATAGAGCACATAGTAGCGATGAAAATATATAGCTGAAGTTATTTTCTGTCAAGACCATATACAAAGTCCAGCAAATTGCACCATTGATTGCGCATAAGAATATATTCTTCTTTTGTATATTAAATAAGACGGATATGGTTGCGCACGAAACGCTCGCAAGTAAGAATTGTTTTATTACATAGTTCATTATATCCACCCCATTAGCGAAACAAGCATAAGTACGCTACCAACGCCGAAGGCTATGGCAACTGCTACGAATATGGCTTCGAAGCTTCTTGCAGTACCTGCGATTAGATCGCCACTTAAGAAGTCTCTAATTCCTGATGTAAAGGCAACTCCCGGCACTAGTGGTAGTATCGAGCCAACAACTATCATGTTTAAGTTATGTCCCAGATTTAGCTTAACTAGTAAAACTGCTGCAAGTGTTGCAACAAGCGAGGACACGAAATTACCTAAGAAAGGTGTTTTCGATAGCTTTAGTATATACTCGTTTACAACAAAGCCACATGCCGATGTAAATATCGAGCAGGCAAAGTCACTGAAACTGCCTCCAAGCATTAGCGTGAAGACCGCACAGCCGATACAGGCCATTACAAGTATCATCATAAAGCTATATTCACTTTTCTTTTCAATCTCTTCAAGCTTTTGCATAGCGTCATCTATAGCTATATTCTTTGCACAAAATTCTCTCGAGAAAGCGTTAAGCATATTGACCCTGCCGATGTTATTGCCTCTAGTCTCGATGTTCTTCACAAGATAGAAAGACGAATTATCGTTGTTGTCGCCTATGATTATAACTGTAGGAGAGAGAAATAAGGGTATGTCGAAGTAGCCGTAGCTTGAAAGAATCCTCTTAACTGTATCATTTGCCCTCGAAATTTCCGAGCCATTCTTAATGAGTAGCTCCGCAGTTTTTAGGGCGATGTTATAAATTTTTCTACGCTCCATGTAAGCGTCTGTAATATTTTCCATAGTATCACCAAATATATTATAATATATTTTTGTGAAAAAGTCACTTATTTTCTGTAAATTCTTTTAATAATTGCCCATAAGTGATATAATTTTATATAGGATTATTATGAGAAGAAAATATTCATTTATTGCGTGTATTATGGTATTGGCAGCCATCTACACCTATTATTTCAATATCAATAGCTACATCTTATTAAGCCTGGGAATCCTTTTGGGTATAGGTCTTTTTAACAAGAAACGTCTTAGGCTTTATTTGCTTTTGTCTGTGACAATATTTTTCGTGACAGCTATTTACACGAATTATAGGAGGCAAAGCGTCTTTAAAAATTACAAAAATGAAGAGAAAGAATACATATTAAGAGTTGAAAATATCAAGGAATACGAAGGACATTCTACTTTTATTGCCTCTGTCAAAAATCTAGGCGGCAATACTTTCAATGAAAAGTTCAAAGCATATTATAATGGAAGTGAGCCTTTAAACAATTTTGATACGATTAAAGTTAGTGCTAAGCTTGAAGATATAAGGATAAATGCGAATCCAAATCTTTTCAACGAGAAGATGTATTATTTAACGAAGAACGTTAAGTACAAGATAAAGTTTAAGGACTTCGAAAAAATCTCTTGGAAAATGTCTTTTGCGGAGAAAATGAATCTTGCTTTTGAGAAAAAGCTTGATGCGCTCACAAAAAACACTATGAGGGTGAGCAATGCGAACTTCCTTAAAGCGATATTCATGTCAAACACAAATTACTTGGATGAAGATGAGCTGAGTACATATAGATCAGTTGGGCTCGGTCACTTGCTTGCGGTTTCGGGTCTACATGTTTCGCTTATTAGCTTTGCAATAATTTTTATACTCGTGGGTCTAGGTTTATCTAAGAGAAGGGCGAGCGCTGCATGCATAATCTTTCTACTTATATATGGCGCAGTGATTAATTACCCTGTATCCTTCTTAAGAGCGATGATACTATTTATCGCCCTTGACTTAGCCTTTGTCTACGATATAAGTATCGAACGCGTCGAAATCATCTCCATTGCGCTAATCACAACGCTTTTAATCAATCCATACTATGTATTTTCGGTATCGCTTCACCTTTCTTATGGAGCAGCCTACGCGATAGAAATACTTTTTAGAAGACTTAAAAAGCTTGGCGACAAGAAGAATAAAACGCAGGAGGCCATGCTCTTTGTTCTTGCTATTAACCTAGTTTTGGCGCCAATTCAGCTATATACATTTCACGAGTTTAACTTTATCTCGCTACTTACAAACCTGATTTTGCTTCCGATATACTCAGCGATAATCACAGCAAGCTTCGTAATACTTTTACTTTCGCTCATAATAAGCAAAGTCGCGATCTTGTTTATGCTAGTAGATTACATACTCAGCGGTCTTTACAAAATTTTATATTTCATCTCAAGTATAGATATCTTAAAAGTTTCGCTCTACAATCAAGACGCGCTTATCATCGCGTATTTCACCTTGCTCGTTGCCTTTTACTTTGCGAACAACTTTAGCTATATGAAGACAAGGCTTGTTAAATTCATGCTTATGGCGATGGCTGGGGTCACATTTGCATCTAGCTTCATCTATATCACTAGTCAAAAGCATTATGACACGCTCAATATGATTAGTATAGGTCAAGAGGAGGCAATGCTTTTAGATATAAATAAGAAGAAAATTCTGGTTGATACTGGTGGCGACATCATGGGCTCGTCTCTTTCATACGATAGAACGCTTAGAGAAGTCCTTAAGAATGCTGGGGCCGATAGCCTTGACATAGTATTTATCTCGCACTTTGATAGCGACCACGCTGGCAACCTTGATTATCTACTTTATGAATTTGATATTAAGAACATCTGTTTTTATAAAGACATAGCTCCGTCATATATTAAGGCGAAAATTATTGATAGGGGAATTAATTACATCGACCCAGATAAGACGAATGGCATTGATCTTGGCAAAAATAATTACATTAAGATTATTCATAGAGATGTAAGTTTAAATAGCAACAACAGCTCACTTGTATTTGAGCTAGATACAAATGGCACAAAAGTTTTATTTACAGGCGACATCGAGAGAGAAGCTGAAGATTATTATATTGACAAAGTAGATAAGATTGATATCTTAAAAGTCGCTCATCACGGCTCGAAAACAAGTTCTTCTATGAATTTCCTTGAAAAGACTAGACCGAAAGACGCAATCAGCTCGCAAGGACTGAATAACTCCTATGGCCATCCGCATGAAGAGACCCTTGAAAACTTCAAAGCCATTGGCACAAACTTTTACAGAACTGATAAGCAAGGCATGATCAGCGTCATCTTCAAAGACGGCGGCTATAAGATTGAAACTTTTTACAAGGAATATTACAGGCATCTTGATTATATGAAGAAATACGTTTTATTATTGACCTTGCTATCTATAATATTTTCCTATATAATAAGTATAGTCATTGATGACTACAAAAAGTATGGAGACATGATTAATGAACTATAGAAATTTTTTAAATGAAGTAAAAATGAATAATGTAAGCGGCGCTTATCTTTTCAAGGGCATAGAGTGCTACCTCATGGACAAGACCTTGGACGCACTGATAAATACTTATCTTGACAGCAATCAAAGGCTTATGAACCTTGCGGATCTCAAGTACTCAGAGAATTTGATTAAAGATATTAAAAGTAATATCACTATGCTTCCTCTTATGGCTGAGAAAAAAATCACAGTTGTGAGAAAGGCCAATGAGAGCATCAAAGCGCTTAACGATGACGACTTACTTGGGGAGCTTGAGAAAATGGCTGAGACGAGCATAATCATATTTATGGACGAGGACGATAGCATAAAGAAGACACTTAAATTTTACAAGTACTTCAAGAAAACCGATCACATAGTGAGCTTTGACAAGGAAAAGATAGAGGACCTAGTCAAGTGGACGGCGCGCAAATTTAACGAGCTGGGCGTAGAAGCAGGCTTTGCTGAAGCAAGATTTTTGATTGATAGACTCGGCTTTTACAGCGACGAGAGCGTTAATATGTATAGCCTTGAATCAGAAGTGGAGAAGCTTGCAAGCTACATAGGCAAGGGCAGACTCACTCGAAGTGCAATAGAAAAAGTTGTTAAGGAAAATACCATTGACAATATCTTTGCCATGATAGATGCAATCAATAAGAAAAATACAAAGGCGGCACTCAATGAGTACGAAAAGCTCCTGACAAATGGCGAAGCAGATATAAAGACATCGTATATGATATTTAGAAATCTTAGACTTCTTTTAGAACTAAAAATTTGCTATATAGAGAAAAAAAGCGAAGTAGAGAAAAAAGATCTTTTGAAGATATCGCCGTACGAGTATAAAAAGCTATCAAGCCTAGCTTATTCATATGATTATAAGTTTTTGCTGAAGTTTATGAACGAGCTTAAAGACCTAGACATAAGTTTGAAAAACACAAGCAAAGACAGCAGCATGATGATAAAAAATTTAATATATAAGATGACATAGTAATTTGTTTAAGAAAGAGGGCTTAGGCTCTCTTTTTTTTATAAGCGTTATTTATATTAAATGCATTGTATATAGAATTTTATAAATTTACTATAAAAAAGTGCAAAATCACTTGACCTTAATAAATTTAAGGTATATACTTAAATTAATTATAGTATTAAAATAGAAAGAATGATAAGGAGTGAGAATTAAATGAAAGAAAAGAACAATGCGGCTTGGGAAAGCCATGAAAAAAGACTTAACGATAAGATTTTTTTGATATTGTTAATTATAGTTTTACTAGCATTTGTATATAGAGTTTTTGTCTACGATCCTTTTTTTAATCCGGATACATTATTTGTCAAAGCTAACAAAGTCATGTCTAATACCGATGCTATTAAGATTGATGATAAGATAATTAAGTTTAATATAGCATCAAGTACAATAAAAACGGAAAGAGCTGAAGATGAGTACAGTGATACAAAAGAAATATTACTACTTAATGATGCTGGTAGAGAGATTGGCAAAGCAAAACTTTCTAAATTTAATGGTGATGATGTAATTAGAGTCTTTAAAAATGAGTTTAAAGTTGAATTATTAAATGAAAGTGCTAAGAAGTGAAATAAAAATAAAGGTGTGTAAAAACTAGGTGTTAACCATGAAATTAAATAAAAAATTTTTACTAATTTGTTTTGTGATTATATTTTCAATATTATTAAATAACATTCATTATGAAAACGCATATAGTTTAATCAAAATATTGCTTGCATGTGTGGCAATTTCGCTTATAAGTTCAATTATAGTGAATGTAATTGTTAATTTGTTTAAAAAACTTATTAATTATAAATAATTGAAAGATACAAAATTAACTTATAATATAATCTCTATATAAAACTTAATAAACCCATAGATATTAATGACTAGTGTAAAAGCTAGTCATTTTTCTTTTGCAATATTTTTAATAGCTCAAAAAATACTACTAAAGTAGTATTTTTTAGACATTTGTGTAACATGATTGTAATATTACTAGTAAAATGTATGAAAATGGTTTAAAATGGTTGTAAAGAAGCTAGAAATGGTTCGAAATGGTTATTAATGTTTAGAATAGCATTAAGAAGGTGTTATCAATGTTCATGGGTTTATTTAAACATAGTATTGATTCAAACGGGAGGGTTATCATACCCTCTAAAATGCGTGATGAACTTGGTAAAGACTTCATAATTACTAGGGGATACGACAGATGTATCTACATTTATAACCGTGAAACTTATGAGAAAAAGCTTGAGCAATTCGATGATTTACCTGATACTGTTCTAGAAAACAGAAAATTTGAACGTGAGATGTTCCTTTACATGAACGAAGCTAACATGGACAAAAACGGCCGTGTTATGCTACCTGAGATGCTTAGAGACATGATGGATATAAAGGGCGACGTTTACATAATTGGCGTTAGAAAGAGAATTGAGATTTGGGATACAGAAGTTTATAAGAACTACAAGGCAACTGTTGCACCTCTTGAAGAGCTTGCAAATAACATAAAGAGAGATTAGTTATGGAGTTTAAGCACATACCTATCATGCTTTCTGAAGTGATAGACGGACTCGACATAAAGCCAAATGGCATTTACCTAGACGGCACCATTGGCGGAGCGGGTCACTCGCAAGAAATTCTTAAGAGACTTAATGAAGACGGTCTACTAATAGGTGTCGATAGGGACAGAGAAGCTCTTAATAAAGCGAACGAAGTTCTATCAAACGTTGGAGGCAATTTCAAATTGGTTCACGATAACTATAGGAATGTCAAAGCCATTTGCCAAAGCTTAGGCGTTGATCACTTAGACGGCATACTTCTTGATATAGGCGTATCGTCTTATCAGCTTGACAACAAGGATAGAGGCTTTTCATACAGGATGGACGCGAAGCTTGATATGCGTATGGACCAAGAGAGCGGCAAATCTGCTTATGACATCGTTAATACATATACTAAGGAAGAACTAGAAGAAGTAATTTATAAATATTCGCAAGAGAGATGGGCTAGAAGGATAGCTGAATTTATCTGTGAATATAGGGCAGAAAAACCGATAGAGACTACATTTGAACTGACTGACGTAATTAAGAGGGCAATACCAAAAAAGGCGAGGGAGAACAAACATCCATCTAAAAAGACTTTTCAAGCCATAAGGATAGAGGTAAATGATGAGCTTGGCGCATTAAACGCTGCCTTGCAAGACGCTATCGACATTTTAAATATAGGTGGAAGGATAGTAGTAATAACATTTCATTCGATGGAAGACAAAATCGTAAAAGATATATTTAAATTTAACACGCTTGATTGCATTTGCCCACCAGAGAGCATTATCTGCACATGCAATCACAAGAGAAAGTTAAAGCTTGTGAACAATAAGCCACTTGTAGCAAGCGAAGAAGAATTAAAAGCTAATCCGAGAAGCGAAAGCGCTAAGCTTAGGATAGCTCAAAGAGTATAGGGGAGGTACACTATGTCATCTGCAGCGAGAAAATTATATGATAGTCCAGTTTATTCGCAAGAAAGGACAGTAAGCAAACCACTTGTAAAAAAGAACGTTAAGCATAAAGCCAAAGCAAAGGAGAGAGTCGTTAATGTTTTCTTCGTGAGAACTGTTTTGTGTGCCGTAGCTATCGGTCTTGTATTTACTATGCTTGTTTTTTGCGCTGACAGAATCACTAGAGTGCAAAACTCTATAAATCATAGTAACGCTGAGATCAATAGGCTTAAGACTACTCTTATAGACGAGACTGCAAAGCTTGAAAGCCTTAAGAATGCTGGTGCGATCGAGTTCGAAGCAAGGACTAAGCTTGGAATGATCTACCCTAATGAAGCGCAAATACTAAATATAAACACAAACAGTAAAGAAGAAAGAGAGATTGACGATAAAGTTATTGTTAGTCTTGATTCAGACATCGATCAAAGTATAGAAGAAAGTGAAAGAAAATGAAAACGCCGACAAGCGATAGACATAGAAAGAAAAAGACAGGCAAATCTAAAATTCCTAACAAGTACAATAGGATTTTGGTTGTTCTGGCTTTTTTTGGATTTATAATTGCATTATTTTTAGTACAGCTATTTAAAGTTCAAATATTGGATGCAAAAGGCTATAAGGAGTACGCTGTAGGTCAATGGACTAAGGCAGTTAGCCTTGGCAATCAAAGAGGCTTTATCTATGACAGGAACAACAAGCCATTAGCTGTTAACAAAAACATAGTGACTTTCTGGAGCGTTCCATTCAAAGAAGAGGAAAATGAAAAGGAAGAAGCTAGATATAAAAGAGAAAAAACTTACAAGGAGATAGCTGAAGAAGTCGCTTCAAAGATAGCTGAAATGACTGGGGAAGACTCAGGAGACGTTTATGACAAGATTACATATGAGAGCAGAATCAGAGTAGTTGAAGAGATGGAGCTTGATGATTACAAGAAATTCAAGGAAGAGATGGGCAAAGTTAAGTTCAGAACAGTACTTGAAGTAGAAGAGAAGGCTAAGAGGTACTACCCATTCAACGATTTAGCATCACAGCTCATAGGCTTTAACAATATTGATAACGTCGGCATCAATGGTCTTGAAGTTAAGCTAAATGAAGCACTTGAAGGAAGAGAATCAAAAAAGGTTCAACAGCTTGAAGCCAACATGGTTAATGCGCTTCCTAATCAAGAAGAAAGAATTATTGAAGGCAAAAAAAGTGTCAACGTAGTTTTGACTATAGATGAAAAACTTCAAAGAGAAGTCGAAAAGATAGCGGATGAAGCAAGAGAAAAACAAAATGCTGAGTCAGTATCCATCATAGTTATGGATCCACGCGACTCATCGATACTTGCTCTAGCAAATACCGGTAGATACAATCTAAATGAGCCGAGAAAGAAGCCAGATGATGTTGATGAGGACGTTTGGGACGAAGCAAGTGATGAAGACAGAAACCAAATCCTTTTTGATAAGTGGCGTAATAATGCCATCAGTGACTCATACGAGCCCGGTTCTGTATACAAGGTAATTAACTTAGCAGCAGGACTTGAAGAGGGCAAGCTTAATGACAATATGAGCTTTTCATGCTCAGGCTCAATTGATGTTTATGGAAGAACCTTATCATGCGCAGATCACACTGCTCATGGCACTCAAGACATCTCGAAAGCCCTAAACAACTCATGTAACGTTGCCTTTGTTCAAATTGGTAATATCTTAGGTAAAAACGATATACTTAGATATGCTAAAGCCTTTGGCTTTGGCGAAAAGAGTGGAGTCGATTTGCCAGGCGAAAGTTTAGGTATACTTCCGACAAATATTAACGCTATAGGTCCAGTTGAACTTGCGACTATGTCTTATGGTCATGGACTTGCAGTTACACCTATACAGATGGCGAACGCCATATGCGCGGTTGTTAATGGCGGAACGCTTTATAAGCCAAAATTAGTTTTAAAAACTGTTGATGACTTTGGCAACGTTGTTGACACGCCAAAGAGCGTTGTTAGAAGAAGAGTTATTTCAGAAGAAACAAGTGAGCACATGAAGAAACTTCTTGAAAGCGTTGTTAGAGATGGTTACATCAAAAGATCAAGGATAGATGGCTACAGAATAGGCGGCAAGACTGGTACAGCACAAAAAATTGTTGACGGCAAGTACAAGAAGAACGCTTATATATCTTCCTTCGTCGGAGCATTTCCAATTGATAAGCCAGAATTTGTTGTTTTAGCAATTGTGGATGAGCCAAGAAGCGGTGTAGCTTATGGATCTTTGGTAGCGGCACCTATTTTCCAAGACGTAGCAAAATTCATAATCGACTACTACAAGATACCGCCAGCAAGTGCGGTTAGTGAAGTACAAAATGAAAAGGTACAAGTGCCAGACTTAAAGAGCAAAACTATGGGCGAGGCAGGACTTGAGCTTGCAGAGCTATCTTTAAGCTTTGACACTAAATATACAGAGTATACAGATGAGTCTTTAATCATTTCGCAAAGCATTAATCCAGGCGTCTTTGTTGATAAAGGCACGGTTATAACGCTTGACGTTGAAGTGAAGAAGGATGACATCATATTAACGCCTGACTTTAAGGGCATGACTAGAGACGAAGCCTTTGGTCTTGCTGAAAAAGTTGGACTTAAGCTAAAGATTGAGGGCGATGGACTTGTTAAAGAGCAAAGACCTGAGCCGGACAAAGAAGTGAAGAAAAATTCTATAGTAGAATTAAAATTGGGGGACTAAGATGTTTAAAAACATTCATGCATACAGCGTAATCATTATATTATTAAGCTTTGCTTTAGTATGTTTACTTGCGAAGATAATTATACCTAAGCTTAGAAAGTACAAGCTTGGACAAAATATTAGGCAAGAAGGACCCAAGTCTCACTTAAAAAAAGCTGGCACTCCAACTATGGGAGGCGTACTATTCATAATAAGTTCACTTATAGCAGTACTTGTATCGAGCCTAGCAGGTTTTGTCTTTACAAACGAAATCATCTTATTAGTTGTAGGCAGCACTGCCTTTGGCTTAGTAGGCTTTTTAGATGACTATATTAAATTCTTTAAACATAGAAATTTAGGTTTAAGAGCTTATCAAAAATTAGTTTTGCAAATGCTTTTCTCAGCTCTTATAGCCTACTATGCGTATAAACTTGCGGGCACCATGGTATATATACCATTCTATAAGGAAGTGGATTTAGGTAAGTGGGTAATTTTACTTAACTTCTTTATACTAGTAGCAAGCACTAACGCAGTCAACTTAACCGATGGACTTGATGGCCTTGCAACAGGCGTTATGTCTATCATATTACTCACACTTGCGATATACTCATTAAAGATCTCAAACATGACTACTTATGCTTACTCGATAATTATGTTTGCATCGCTACTTGGCTTTTTAATCTTTAATAAGTACCCAGCACAAATATTTATGGGAGATACTGGATCATTATTCTTAGGAGGCGTCCTAGCTATAATCACTATACTATTAGGACTGCACTTCTATATGATTATATATGCACTTGTATTGATTATGGAAACGCTTTCAGTAATTATACAAGTAGCAGTATTTAAAAAGACAGGCAAAAGAGTTTTTCTTATGAGCCCACTTCACCATCACTTTGAGATGAAAGGCATGAAAGAGACTAAGGTTGTCGTGATGTTTTGCGCATGGACACTCATCTTGTGCGCTGCATCGCTAGTAATATTTTTGAGGTGATATTATGGACTACAAGGACAAAAATATTCTAATTCTAGGATATGGAATATCTGGTTACGGAGCTTCTTTATACTTTATAAGTAAAGGGGCTAATGTTTATGTCTACGATGACAATATGGATCAAATCTTAAAGGACAGAGCAAATGAAAACCTTGATGATGTAAAGTTTTTAACAAGGACTGAGCTTGATGCAATCGACTTTACTTTTGTATTAAAGAGCCCTGGAATAAAACCTTCATCAGATATAATTCGCTACCTTGTAGACAAAAATGTCGAGATAGTCTCTGACATAGAAATTTTATACAGAGATTTTAAAGATCATAAATTCATAGTTATCACCGGAACCAATGGTAAGACAACTACAACTACTTTCATCGGCGAAGTACTTAAAGACCTTGGCTACAATGTCAATGTCATTGGTAACATCGGCGTTTCGCCTCTACTTGAAGCGGCAAGCTACGATACACACGTGATTGAAGCATCAAGCTTCCAACTAGAGTATACAAAAGATTTTAAGCCAAACATCGCCATCATACTTAACATAACACCAGACCACTTGGATTGGCACGGCTCGTTCAAGGCATATGAAGAGGCAAAGAAGAAAATTTATCAAAATATGGACAAATCTTCATATTTGATACTTAATTATGACGATATTGCCTTAAATAAAGTCGATCAAGATACAAATATACTATATTTCACTTCAAAAGAGAAAGATTTAGTAGATATGAACTATATCGCACCAAATATTGTGGATAAAGATAAAAACATTGTCATCAACAAAGATGATATATTTATAAAGGGTCGCCACAATTATGAAAATCTGATGGCGGCGACACTTGCATTAGAAGTTTTTGGAGTAAAAAGAGAAGATATAGTTAAAGAGATAAAGGCTTTTAAGGGCGTTGAACATAGGATTGAGTTCGTAAGGGAACTTGATGGGGTTGACTACTACAATGATTCCAAGGGAACTAATCCAGATGCGTCGCTTAAAGCGGTTGAAGCCTTTGATAGAAGCATAGTGCTTATAGCTGGCGGCTATGACAAGAACATACCGTTCGAGGACTTTGCATCAAAGACAAAGAACAAAATTAGGAGCCTAATACTATTTGGCCAAACAAAAGATAAGATAAAAGAAGCATTCACCAACATTGGCTATGAAAATATAACTATCGTTAACAATATGAGTGAAGCAGTAAAAGCAGCTAAATTAGATGCGCAAAAAGGCGATGTAGTCTTACTATCACCATTATGCGCGAGCTGGGGAATATACAAAAACTATAAAGAACGCGGACTTGAATTTAAAAAATTAGTAAATGAGTTGAATTAAATGAACAAGAGTAAAAACAGTGCACCTGATTATCACATCTTAATATCTGTAGTATGCCTAATAATTTTAGGTATCATACTTGTGTATACAAGCTCTTACCCTTATAGCTACAGGCTTGAAGGAGGTAAGTATGGCGGCGTATACTTCCTTACAAGGCACTTAGTCTTTGTATTAGCAGGGGCGATACTGTCTTTATTTGCTTACAGAATTGACTATAAAAAGTATGATTCGAAATTTTTCGTAGGCCTTATGATAATATCGAGCATTGTCTTGGTCTTGCTACTAAAGTTTACCTCATTAGGAACAGACTTCGGTAAAGGCTCAAGAAGATGGATAAATGTGGGCGGCTTTTCATTCATGCCGTCTGATATAATCAAGGTAGCGGCAGTTTTCTGCATGGCCTCATACATGAGCAAAATTAATTTGCGCAGGAGAAATTTTCAAAACATTGTTTTAGTTCCTGTAGCAATTATACTTTTCTTCACATTTTTAATATACATACAAAAGGACCTAGGCACAGCCGTTACAGTTGCAGGAGCACTATCAATCATGTACTTCATCGGAGGTGCGCCACTAACTGTGATACCTCCAGCCATTGGAGCTGCAGCACTTGGTATATACCTAGCCATATATAGAAATGAATATAGAAGAAACAGGTTCTTTGCCTATAAAGACCCAATTAAAAACATCAGAGACACAGGTTGGCAGCCAGCGCAAAGCTTATTTGCTTATGCCAATGGCGGTCTATCGGGCGTAGGCATTGGCCACAGCACTCAAAAGTTTTTCTATATACCAGAAGTGTATAACGATTATATCTTAGCTGTATGCGGAGAAGAATTAGGATTCTTAGGAATGATTTGCATTGTTGCCCTATTTTCTGTTATAATTATAAAAGGATACTTAACAGCGGCTAGGGCAAAGGATAGATACGGTCTTATGCTAGCAAGTGGCATCAGCTCCTTGATAGCTATACAATTTTGGATCAATGCAGCAGTATCAGTAAACTTGGTTCCTTCGAAGGGAATCACACTGCCATTCATTAGTTATGGTGGTACATCCTTAATCATTTACATGATACTAACAGCGGTACTGTTAAATATATCTAAGAGTGCAAATTCAGAGGTGAAATAATGCGATTTATCGTAACTGGTGGTGGCACTGGTGGGCATATATACCCAGCCATGACCATAGCAAAGAAATTGATTGAAAATAATCACGAAGTTATATACGTCGGCAGGAATGGCAGTCTTGAGGAAAGGCTTGTTGCTAAAGAAGATATCGAGTTTAAAGGCATAGACATAGTTAAAATACCAAAGAAGAACCCGAAGGATGCTTTTAAGTTTTTGAGACTACTTTTTAAATCGCTTGACGAGTGCAAAAAGATAATCAAAGATTTTAAGCCTGATCTAGTAGTAGGAACGGGTGGCTACGTTTCGGGACCACTTGTTTATGCAGCTCAAAAGAATAGAATCAAGTCCATAATCTTCGAGCTAAATGTTCATGCGGGCATAACTACAAGGCTTTTAAAGAAGAGAGCAACTAGGATATTAGTTACTAACGAAAATACAAAGAAGCTTCTTAAGAGAGAAGATATTACGGATATAGTTGGCATACCGATTAGAGAAGAGTTTGACGGTATTCATGACAAGGCTAGCCATGAGCCTTACTACGACTTTGACAATGGCAAAAAAGTTGTCTTATCATTTGGCGGAAGCGGTGGACAAAAGTCCATCAATGAAAATGTTCTTGCCATGATTAAGAAACATTATAAAGACATGGACTTCAACATCTTCCATGTGAGTGGAACTTATTCATATAATTGGTTTAAGGAAGAGCTCGACAAAGATGGCATTGATTATACAAAAAACAATCTTCGTGTAGGCGAGTACCTATATGACATGCCGAAGGCTTTGATCGACGCTGACATGGTTATCACAAGTGCTGGTGCACTTACTCTTAATGAGGTTTCATGTGTAGCCAAGCCAGTTATAATCATTCCAAAGGCTTATGTAGTTGAGAACCACCAAGAGTACAATGCACGCTATTTTGAGGATATGGGCGCTGCTAAGATGATACTTGAAAAGGACCTTAACGAAGAGTTACTATATGATGAGGTCAACGATATACTTCACAATGAAGATATTTACAAGTCTATGCAAAAGGGGCTTAAGAATATATTTGTCAAGAATGCAATTGATGAAATATATGATATAATTATTAAAACTATTTAAAGGTGAAATTATGGAACCAATGAGTAAACAGGATATAAGGAGAAAAAGAATACAAAGAGAAAGGCAAAGAAGGAGAAGTCTTTTGAGATTCTTCGTAATCACTGTAATTGTTTTTGCGTTCATACTATTTATATTCAATACAAAGCTCTTTGGTCTAAAGCATATAAATGTTAGCGGCAACAAAAACTTATCTACTGATGATATAATAAAGGCGAGCGAACTTGAAATTGGTGAGAACATTCTTAAGCAAAGTCTTACTGAAGCAAAGGCTAAGATAAAGATGAATCCATATGTTGAGGACGCACATCTAAGTAGATCGTCAAAGGATACTGTAACAATTGAAATTAAGGAAAGGTTAATCGCGGCAGAATTTTTTAGCGACTCAAAATACATTTACATAGACGAGAAAGGCACTGTCCTTGAGAATAGCAGTTCATATAAGGAAGGCTACCCGCTTATAAAGAATTTTGACAAGACTCATCTTGAACAAGGCGAAAACTTTTATAATACTGAGGTTGGTGCTTCACTTGAAGAGCTAATAACTGAGATAAGCGCGAATAATTTAGTGAAAGAAATCAAGACTATAGAGAAGAATCAGGACTTAGAAGTTTCTCTAAACTATAGGAGCGGCCTTGTCGTTCAGCTTGGTGAGCTTAAGGACGTTAGATACAAGATGAAGGTCTTAAATGCGACCATGACTAAGCTTAAGGAAAAAGGACAAGTACCTAGGATGATTATGTTTAATAAGGGCAAGGCGCCTGTTGTAGTTTTAGATACGGGTGAATAGATGAAAATTGATAAGAAAAAAATATTGCTATTCATAGCTAGTATAATTATAGGTCTTTCGATAACGATGCAGCTTAAAACAGTGAAGAAAACTGTTGGCAACCCTCTAAATGTAAAGAGGGCGCAAGAGCTTGCTCAAAGAGTAAAATCATTAGAAGAAGAAAGAGACGGCTTATTGCAAAGGCTTGATGAGACAGAAGAAAAGCTTAGAGAGTATGAAAAACCTGGCTCGAGCAATAATGAGATAGCAAAAAAATTATACGAAGAAACTGAAAAATATAAGATGATAGCTGGCTATACAGATTTAAAGGGCAAGGGTATCATACTAACTATAGATGAACCAAAACTTGCCGATGGTGAAGTGAGCTTTGGCATACAAAACGATATAGATCTAATTCTTAGCGCCATAAGCGTTTTAAATAGCGCTGGAGCTGAGGCTATATCCATAAACGAAGAGAGATACACATCATTTACTGAGATAGTAAGTGCAGGTAAACACATAGAAGTTGGCGGAGTAAGTACGTCTGCACCCATTGTTATAAAGGCTATAGGCGACGCGGACACGATGCAATCGGCTATTGAGTTTAAAGGCGGAATTAAAGATGAGCTGCAAAACTATAACTACCAAGTCATATTAACTGTAAGAGACGATATAATTATACCGAGATACAAAAAGAGCATCGACTTTCTATACGCAAAGCCTGCTAATGACGTGCAAGAATGAAGCATAAGATTAAACGCATTGTGCTTGTTATAATTTATATACTTGTAGGAATTTTCCTTGGGCTATACTTAAAGACAGACAGAGAATTTTATGAGCCATTAAGCATAAACAAGATGAAAGAGACAAGCATCAAGGTAAAGAATTTAAAAGCAGAAATCAAGAGCATTAATGAAGAGCTTGACAAGCAAGAGAAAAAGCTTGAGACTTTGGATAATCTAGTCAAGAACGATAGTGATTTTTTAGCATTTTTAAATGAAGAAAAATTATTTTATCAGATGATATCAGGAGACGTTGATCTTGAAGGTCCAGGCATAGTACTTACCATAAGTGAGGAAGCTGTCGATAGGCCGGTCAAGAGGACTGACGTGGTTCACGATAGCGACTTACTAAGGATAATTAACGACTTAAGAGATTCAGGCG